>Ga0163217_1047797_pt1 | contig 12010 bp, 14 predicted proteins | sample SynspAceP_FD_185933 | JGI IMG/M metagenome (GOLD analysis project Ga0163217, IMG submission 185933) | Saline lake microbial communities from Ace Lake in Antarctica - Synechococcus sp. Ace-P (PacBio error correction) | ecosystem: Environmental > Aquatic > Non-marine Saline and Alkaline > Saline ... | reverse complement strand
TGAGATTTTACCCGCGCATCTGTCTAACCAGCCGTGGTGGTTGCTATGCTTTTGCTAAATGCTTTTTACATTATTTTTCTTGCTATTCACCGATTTTTCTGTTTTAATCAGCGGCAGTTTTCCCTGCGACTTGGCCTACTTGGGCCATTGTTTCGCTGCTGGTCTGCTGGTTCGCTTTTTCGATGTTGGGCATGGTGCTGGGGTGTCTTCAACGTTCTTTTCGGCGATGTCGGCCAGGCCTTCAGCTATCATTGTTCAGTTCTGGTTCTGGCTGACGCCGATCGTTTATCTCCCACCATCTTGCCGCCGTGGGAACGCATGTCATGATGGCGTTCAATCCATTGGCCGCCTTCATTTTTGACGCAGTTTCAGGTGTGTTGGTGGGGGGACACTGGCGGCTGGAGCAGCCTGGACCTATATGACGATATTGCGCGTTTGCACTGTGATGCTGTCGCTTACGCCTGTCCGCAGACACTCGGGTTGAAATGCGTGGATGAAACGTAAGGGCACGATCACAGTTTGCCTTCTAGGCAAGGAGCCTACAAGAAGCTATCCCAGCCGCTGGTCGGCGCCGTGGATCAGTTCCATTGCAATCAGCGTCGCCACACTGCCATGGGTGTTGAAGACATTGGACTTCACAGTGATCCCGCGAGGCAGGTGGGCATCATCGCATCACGCGCGGGGGAAAGCACCTGCTCAAGATGATCACTGGTACCACAAGCGCCACCACTGGCGGAATGCACATTACCGGTCGCTGTTGCGGCGATGCTTGAGCTCGCATGGGCTTCCATCCCGATTTTCACCGGCCGCAGAACTGCCTTCATGGCGGGCCACTCCTTGGGCTACGGGGGTCGATGAGATCGCCATTCTGATGCGAATTGAGGCCTTTGCCGAAATTCGGAGACTAAATCGACCAGCCGGTGCGCGTTTACTCCGCGGTATGCAAATGCGCTTTGGCCTTCGTGTCGCCCACAGCCCAGTACCCCCTGATGATGTTGATCGTCGACGAAGCCTGTCAGGGGGAGATGCCTATTTCAACTAAGAGTTTTTGCCGCATTCGTGAGTTCGTGAGCGGAGGGCACGACCTTGTTATTGTCAAGTCCGATAAGGAGCTATTCAGGCTATTTTGACCGAGCTAATTACTACTCAATTCGGTAGATTGTTTTAGAGTCAGGGAAGGGGAGCCGAGAAGTTCTTGGATTACTATAATGCCTTTGCTGCTCAGCGTTGGTCAGCGCCAAATTTCGCCAGCAGGCGGGAAAGTAACAAGATCAAATCATTTCGGGGACCGGCAAGCTGAAAGTTACGGATTATTGATTGAATTCGACAGTTGAGGGCTTTGCGAGTTAGACGTCGTTCGCGTCGGCAGCCGTACTTAACTTCGCGTTGCCAGTGCGGTTTCGTCAGAACAATGAGCGCTTGTGTCTAGCTTTGTATCAAGACGACTCGGCTAATGATCTAACGGAACTCCAATACTGATTACAAAGAGTAAGCTCGTTGAAAGATTATTCACCCCGTGGCATCGGTTTTACTTCGAAAATCAGCTTTTTATGCTTCTTGACCTGGGTACTTACTCTATTCACACGCTTGTTACCCCGCCTCAGGCACCACACTTTGTTGACAACCATGAATGGCGTGAGCAAGGCATTTGCACTTTATGTCATTAATGGTTTGGAAAACCCCTTTTTGCAGGGGTACTTGGCTAGTATGCACATTTGTTGTTCTTCACAGCAAGTGGAGCACCCGTGAGTCTTCTACAAGTAATTAATAAACATAATTAGCTCCTACTGCATTGTATGCGCCACGTAGTGTGCTATCAGGAAACTTGCCATGTTGGCGAGACACCAATTCGCTAGGCTAGCCGGGTTGATGCGTGTTTGTAAAGGAAATCCAGGAGCACAGTCCCTACGCTAGGTCAGATAGCATGCCAAGTGCAGTATTGTTGATTTCGTTTATCAGGAAGAACTTAGAGGCGACGTCAACAAGCAGGCTGTCGTATTGCGGATTTAGGCGTCAGACAACCAATTTAGCAAACTAAGGTCTCACTGTATCTTTGGTGGTGGTGATTTACTGAGACCATATTTGCCTGCATGCGAAGTAATCTATGGGGGCCAGACAGATGTTTGCTTTTAAATGAGGCTGACTCGCCGAGGACTATGATGGCAATTATTCAAGGTCTATCAAGGAGGAGACTCGACCTGAGCGGAGCTACGAGGCTTTGTTTGCACTCGAATCCGACAAACGCGGTGTTTATCTGAATTCTATGGGCAGGTGGTTGGTCCCGCACTGTGTCAGGAATTACGAGCTCAAGGGATGATTGGTCTATGACCTATGAGCCTCATATCTCGCCACCCAGCTTAGCTCAAGATGGCTGTGTTTGCTTCTTCAGAGCAATAGACAACTTATTTGCGCTTTGACGGAATCTTTTCGAACAATTCTTGGAAGCAACTTTAGCATTTCTGTTCAGCGGAGTTGGCAACGAGTGGAACGCTTGCTACATGAAGGGGGGCATGGCCAACGGCAACACCATGTTATTGGAATACCTCTATGCGTAACACGAGTTTCACTTGCAAGTTCTTCCACCGGAAAATCAAAGATCTCTTTGATAGGCAACTGGCTAAATCTCAGCTTGTGGAGGATATTGTCGATGGAGGACTTTATCTGTCGTGTTCATGAAGTCAGTCGCGACAGGCGCGAGTCATGCCTAAGCAATTAGTTTACCTGTGATCGTTCGTATGTTATGCCGGCAAGAACATTTCGCATTCCTTCTTGTCCAGATCTGAGGCAACGTATTGCCAAGGAGCCCCGCTACTAGAGCTCTAGAGGGAAAAGGCCCATTTGGAGGCGCTTGTGATGGGACGGTATGAATAACGAGAGACGACTGCACGCGAAAACCTCTGGAGGAAATGGTGTGCTATTGCACAAGTGCTGGAAGAACGCGGCCTGCTGGTTCCGGATTCATAAAGCATTGGTTTTGTCGGTAGGAAATGCGAGCATTGGCTCTCTCCTTTGCTGAACGCAGGGTGTTCAATTGATCGCGTCTTCAGATTTTCCAGGCGAAATGATGATTCCACTGGGAGGACAAACAGGGGCCTTGGAGACTCCACTCAGCTAGTATTTCGATTTGCCCCCGCATTTCAGTTTTTGCGACTTTGATGCCAGAGTAAGTTATCAAAACAATCGACATGCGCGATCTGAGCGTAATATTCCAAGTGAGATGTATGATTTCGTTGGACGTCCCTTGCTCTTTCGAACACTTAGGCAGCTTGGAAGCTGGCTTGCCAATTTCTGCATAAATTCTTTGGGACTGCTTAAGCGGTGGATAGCAGTCCACACTACAGAGTTTAAACGTTATCTTCAACCAGGATACCATTTGAAGGGGTGAAAGCGTGATTTTATTCGCAAGGGAGATATTGAAGCTTTTGGAATATATTCGCTTACGAAACTGGCGTGCTATCGCAAGACTGGATTTTGATTTGCAGGATCGGAACAACATGATATTGCGTTTGATTACCCTCTTACTTTTACCCATGGGTCGCTCAGCATGTACAAGCTGATGATTTGGCAGAATATGTCGTAACCTCTATTGCTGATCGATCATTCGAAAAGAAATCTAATGGGTATTAACTTCATATGCTCAGAACTCTTGAGGACGTTTTGCTTTGGCGTGGCGGCGTTAAGCATGTCGAGAGGATTTTATGTTGATCTATCCGGTGACGCAAGACCCGCTTGTTGGATTCTGTAAGCCTTGCATTTTTATGAGCATGGCTGGCGGGGTGTAAAGTCGATTCCGAACGCAGCATACTCAGAGCTTTTAAGCTGGCTCGGCCAGATGAAAATTGTAATGCAGGTGGCTAATTGGCAACCAATCGGCACCTTAAAATTCTTATGAGTTTGCAGACAACCGTCTTTCTACCGCCGTCACTGATCTCGCTCTGAGGCACAAGAAGAAGGCTTTCGGTATACATGAAACTTGGTCCAGTGAGATTCACATTGACATGTTGTTGACCGTAATTGGTGTTCAGAATATTCATTGCATGAAGATTGATGTCGAAGAGTCGGAGGGGCCTGTTTTGGAGACGGTTGGGCCAGAGCGAGTGATGCTCCCTTTGGGGTTAGTGATAGAGAGTACTCGCCTTTGACGCCAAGACAAAACTATAACGAGGTGGGGCAACCTACTCCTACGCAAGGGCACTATAAGGTTTTGCTATATTTTCGATGGGTTGAATTGTCTATGTTTTCCCATGAGACATTTGAACTTGTGAGTTCATTTAGTTCTCCGCCAAATGTATTTGATGGTTTTGTCTTGCAGTGGGAGTCCTCGCACCACTTTCTGCAGGTTTGTCGAGAACAAAGTCCAGGCAAGCCGAGAACAAGCCAGCAAGCTGAGAGCAAAGCCCTGCGAGTCTAGCCACTGCAGATCAATACCCATGGCTCAACTTGCTGCTGTTCTTGCACAGCACCTTCTTTGGCACCTAAACCAAGCCACTGCGTTGTGTCGATGGACTCATTCACAGAATTGAGGAGACTCTGTTCAGGTAAAGGTGAAGGAGGTTTCTAACCGTATGCTGTTCGGCGATCCGGTTGTCAATAATGACCAGTCTAAGAACGCGCCGTCATCACTTCGGCTCAAGGCTTGGGCGCTTGCTAACAAATTGAGAGAGTTGTATTTTCGCTGGCAAGTTCACCCTGTTGGTTCCAGCAATTTTTTACTAAGCGCCTTTGAGGATCTTAAACCAGTATAAGCCCTCGAGCTAGACAGATCTATTGCTGATCTAAAGGGCCCGCGATTAAAGGTTATCAGGTAAGGGCAACGCTGATTGCGGATCGTTATCGATATGCAAGCCGCGCTCAATCTACAGGGTCATGGATCGATGGGATGACGCATATACAATGTCACTTGCCTTCTGCGAACGTTAAGCAACCGCGGATCTCATGAAGTTATTCGTGTATTGAATGGCGCATTCCAGATCTATTCTCGTGTGCGCGCTATTTTCTAAGTTTATTACAAACGGAATGTATTCGTATTCTGGAAATTCTCCTAGGTCTACGGCTAGAAGGATGCTGCCATAACTATTGCAGTGTCAAAGCCAGTGAGCTGATCGAGAGGGCTTTCTCGTAAGCTTAAAAACCAGAATATAGGTTCTTGTCATAGCTCTTCGAGGGTTGGTTGACGATGCGTGTGACCGCATCCAAGCCACTTTTGACAGGACATTATATATATGTGGTTATCCGTATACGATCTTATCCCGCTCATACATTCAAAAATCGTATTTGAATGTAATCGCTAGTCAAGGGCTGGTACTTTGAGAGGCCCAATATCTTGCGTCGGCTGATTTATTGGTTAGCATCTCTGAGTCTACCCGACAGAAGGCTGTTCATCATCTAGACCTGCCGTTGAGCCGCTGCATAAATAATTTCATCAGACGCGGACGTTGCTTACAAGAAATTACGATATCTCCTGATGCTGCAGAAAAGTTACGGATGAAAGTATGGCCTTACTCGCAAATTTGTGATGATTATCGCCGGTAATTTGGATCATCGCAAAAACATAGAAGGCCTTATTCGCGCATTGGCTCGGGCTGGAACTCAACTGAGAACAAACCATCAATGGGCATAGTGTGTTTCCGTGCAACCGGAGAGCCGACGCCTTCTGGTGAAACTGGCGATGTACAAGGCTCGAGAGTGAACTTATCGCTGACCGGCTTCGTCCCTGAACAAGATCTGATATCTTCTCTTACAACTTGTGGCATTATTTGTTTCATCATTGCATTGAAGGTTTGGTTTGCCTGCCACTGTAGAGGACCATAGCGCTGCGGGGACCGGTTGATTGCAGCGGAATACATCAAAGCCATGCCGGAAGTTGGTTGATCTATCGAAGCGTGTTTGATCCAATATTCCGCATTTTGCCATAGCTACGCAATGGAACGTGCTCTTGCCGAATGCTGCATCCGCGAGCATCCTATCTCGCATGGCAACTCAACAGGCGGCAAAGATTTTCGTGAACGAAAGCGCACGGCGTTCATATCTGCAATGAACGTAAAATATGCCGCAGCGCGATTGCATGAACAAAAGCTTAATATTAAGCGATCATACTCGGCCTCTCCTTGCTTATCTTTCTCCACTTCCGCCGGAAAAAGCGCTCGGGAATTTCGACTACAGCGCCGCATTGCTGCCCGCATTGTCGAAATATACGAGATTGAAGTTGTAGTTGCTCAAGCGAATGTTACGGATCTGGGTAATGGCAACTTTGCCCAACTCCGCACTCTTGATGTTTTGTCGCCAACGCTGACGTTATTGCACCGTGTTCTTTACCCACTTGGTAACTCCACATTTCATGAACACATGTTCGGATTGCTGAAAGTGGTTCCAGTGTTGTTGATATCGTTACCCAGACTTTTTTTCTTTCTGGCATACTTATCCATATAGATAATGCATGGATATGCTTTTGGCTACTTTATCGACAGCCATTTATACGTTCTTCACGGATACTTGCCTGTTGGACAAAGGCCAATGCAAGGATGCTACAGAAGTAGTACTTGAAGTTACTGGTAGCTAGGGAGGTGATTGAAGATGGCTTGGGCACAGTTGTTCACTCAGATCATGCGCTCAAACTCGCCGAAAGTGGTATGGGTTGACAGGCATAGTTTGACGGTATGATCCACTTCTTGGGCGTGCGCCCGTATTGCATTTGATAAGCCTGCCAAGCGCGTATTCGCCTCGGATTTTGTCTCTACTGATTTTTGTGGTTTGCTCCTTCGCGATCATGCCACCACACAAAGCTCACCACCGCTTGTTGCAAGCATGGACAAAGTTTTGATCTGGCGGAGGCAAGTAGTTGTCTTTTAATGTTTGTCGGTGGATGGCTTAACCTGGTGGACTAGGATCACAACTTCTCTCATTCCATCACTCGCCCCGGCGGTTTCAGAGTCTGCATTCACTGGCTGGGTTAGGCAGGAAGGGAATCGTCTATAACTGGTGCTGCAGACATTGACGATCAGTGGATCACCTCCACGCGTGGTTGAAACTTCGGCAGCCGTTCTTGACTGCATTTGAACTATGGCCAGCCCACGTATCGTTAAAGTGCGAATGGCAGCATGGGCCGACGTTGGCCAACGATAATGTTTTGATGTTGCCAGTGATTTTACAGACCCAAGATCCTATTGAAGCTTGGAGGCTCTTTGGGCGTGATTGCGAAAAGCGCAGACAACTGTGGCTACTAATGGCTTGAAACGAAATACTGATACAACGCAGTGATCTTTACGATGTGCTGAGCGCTATATTGAATGCAGCTGAGCATTTTTCTTCTACTAGACCGGATTTCAATGCCTAAAACCTTTGATTCCCTCTATTGCGGCACTTTCTTCCGAAGAGCCATTGATGATGATTATTGTCGACTTGCTCAAGCGATTGCCTTGAACAGATTCCGCCACACGCAGGCGCAAGGCAGTTATGTAGCTGTCTCAGGTCCTGATCAAACAACACCAAGTGTTACCGGATTGCGCAAGACGTTAGGTACATATTGAGACGAGAGTGGTTGTTAAATCCTTTCCTGTCGGCTGGCGCATTGACTGTTTACGCCACCATTGGAATTCATACAGATTATGCTCGTAAATTCACTACTACTTTCCCTTGATGGAGAATGAGGGTTGAAGCAATGATGATCCATAGACTTCGCACTCAGGCGATATTTCTTTGCTATGGTCTACGCCCTATTTCAGGTCTAATTATGCGGATTATATCAGTATCTTCGCTGGGCCGGGGCTTGAAGGTGAAGTTTTTTTCCTGATTGCTCTTGGTTGAGCATTATTATCACTTTGGCCCTCCTCTTTGGCGATTACTGTCGCGAATTGGTTGAGGTAGTTGTTAAGACATATGGCGCGATATGCTTTCTAGAAAGTAGCGGATGGGGATGCTTGACTGGATTAAGGGCAGAAAAAAAGTATCCAGTCTCATACGCTTATGTCGATATATTGATCTTGCATCTGACGAACCTCTGTAGCGTGGGAGTTGGACTTGTTCTTCCTGGCTCAAAGCGGCTTCTTACTGATTGCTCTTCATGCGAGGAGTCTTTTCCCCCCCATTTCGGACATCAACAAAGCCTGTCCCATTTTCTAGCTAACACTTTCTGGAAGGTACAGGTAGGTAGGTAGCGTCCTTTTTTAGGTCCCTAGATATTCTTGGCATCCGTTGAGTTTGGTCATCTCAATTGGTTTGAGGAGGATATCACCTTGTTGCTTTTCGTGTTAAGACTAAGTCTGCATCAATACTTTGTTCCCATTGGAAGTGGTGAGCGTTTTAGAGCATTCTTCCTAAGGTGATGCGCTTTCGGTTCAGACCCCCCGATTTCAGAAGCGTTGAACCCACCTCTCCAAATATCGGCGGAGCCAGGATCCCTGCATCTCCTACTATTTCTGGCATGACGAACTGTATAGAACAGAGCGTGGCAAGCATCCAAGGCATTCCCTCCAGAACGGGGCAAACCCCAACCCTTCAAGTGACTGGGTAGGAGATTGACAGACAGTGCTGGTAAAGCCAAGCCAACTGACCATCAGCTCACGTAGCCCAAATATGAAAATGGTCGCTAGCCGAGGTTGGATGCCACAATCTTTTCTTCAAAAGTCATTCCATTAGCCATCCTTTCTTGCCAGCCACGACAAGTGGAGTCCTTCTTCACCTCGGTAGCCGATATTGATGGTAAACGTCCAGGAGGAAATGTCTTGATCTTTCCTTGCTTCAATAGGTTCCTATTTGATTTAGGAAGAACAGGGATTCTTCCATGTTCATTGAACGATTCTGTCTTGTCTTTTTGTGCTGAATTGAAGCCAGCGTTGACCAAAGCGACGAAGTGGATAAATCACATGTCTGGTTGTGATAACTGTGGGAAGTGCGTTGAGAAGGACTGCTTGGTTGCTTCGGAAATGCCACGAAATTTGTCGGCCAGCGTGACGGCCCGTTTCCAACGCCTCAAAGGACAGCCGTCGTTTCTTACGGTTGTCCATTCGGAGTGGTCGAGAAAGGCTCACTTGTCATTAGGAGCGTTGTAGATGAGTCTTCTTGCATCGGCCAGGGGAGGGCACCCAGAGTGTTGGCTAATTGAACGACGTCAAATTGCTTCCAGAACAAGTGGGACACCGTCATGGATCGCGCAAAGATTTCTAGCATTCTTTTCGGCGCAGAGACGTGGCCCATAGCAAATACCCTGGCCCGAAGATGGAGCGGCAGGCAAGAAGCAGTGTAGGAGTCATGAGAGTCACCGAAGCGGGTCAGCATTGGTGAAACCTCATGTCACGTTGAGGTCCAGAGACCCTCAATCAGAGACGGCGCCAATTAGTATCCGCATCCAGCCTTGCGGCCACACCCTTTGACTCACATCAAATGGCGACCCTTTAATCACTCCATCGCTCACAGGCTCCAGCTTTTCGATCATGATCCTCTCTCGGGGCAGTAACACCTACCGTCTCTTTTTTCCATAGCGCTTCGCGCTCGATTGCCTGGATCCCCAGTTCTTGATTGTATGGGCCGTCATTGCTTCAAGCCCATTGAGGAATGGCGGCTCCAGCTGCCTGTGCTCCCCTTCCGCCCATCGCCACGAGCAGGTTTGGGTGGGAAAGCAGCGTTGTCTTCTGGTCGTGCGGGCCCAGCAGAAAGTTTAGCTAGCATTCAGTTTGTAGTCTTGCCGAAGGCTGTTACTTTTCGTCCAAAGGTTCAATCTCTGTTAGTTCTGTCTCTTTGCAATATAAAGCCGGATGTGGCGGCTTATGACAGCCCTCGTTAAGAGCTGCTGTTCTCCATTCGCTTTGTGTTCTCGGCACAGGAGATTCAGAGCCAAGCTTTTGACTGACGTCGGGTCTCCGGAAGTAGCCGATTGGAAGTGATCAGTACCTTAGGTCCCCCTTCCTGTGCCCCTCCTGTAAGAACCGCGGCATAGCCCAGCTGATCACAGCAGCAGATCGTCGGAATTAAGCACCAGTGGTGTAGTAGAGCCGCTGGCGCTGCCCAGCCCTGCATTCATCGCGCATAGGGGCGCCTCGACGATGTTAGGCATCACAGGCAGAATTGGATATCTGTCCGCATACTCGCACCAGTTCGGTCGTGCCGTCGCAGAGCACCATCAATGATGAGATGTTCAGGAGCATCCACTTCGTTTCAGTGAGCTTCACGGGGCGCCAGGCCGCTAGGAGGTTTTCGGCAATGGTGGCAATTCGCATTCAGGCGGGTGTAATGCGTTTGATCAACGGTTGATGGATGGCCAGCCGGCTCGTGTCAGGTCTATCAGTATACCCACAGTTCCATTGCCTTCAGGGGGCTCTTGGCCAATAGGGCTGGGAGCTTGTAAGCTGATCACAGCCCTGCATAGCGATCCATGTTCCAGAGTCGTTGTTAGGCAATCCGCTGCCTTGTTTCCAAGCGTTTGTTCCTATATCTTTCCAACGGCGTTCAATCTGTGGAGTCTCTGCACAATTTGGTTTTGCGTCAGATTTTCGGTCAGGAGCGAGGTGTATCAGCCTTATTCGTCTCTCTTGCGTGAGCTTCTGCGGGCTGGTGGTATTGCTTGACGCCGTGCCTTCAAGGCCACCCAGCATGTTGGCTAACCGTCATCATTGGCGTCGGCTGATGTGGTTCTGCACTTTATTGGCGGCCGCTCCCCCCCAATACCGGCTACACGCGAGCAGCGTTTTGTGAGCTCCCTGTTTGACATGACCAGAGCGACATCTGAAACACTTCTTTCTCCGCTACTGCGACCTCCCCCCATGCAACACGCCCAGGCTGGCTTGCTGCCTCTTGATTTGATCTCAGCATCAGTGCACAGAATCTGTTGATGACCTCAATTTTCTTTTACCCGCGTTTTCGTACCCCCTGTCCATTGTGACCTGCATCTGGCTAGGCCATGGAATTCAGATCCCCCCGCAGGTGGATGGCTGTGGATCGGCGCTTTCTGGCCTGATGGTGGGTTTAAACACGCCCACGCGCTACAGAATGTCAGACCTTGATGCGAGCACTGGCGATATTGCATCTTGGCTTGACTCGGCAGGGCTTTGATTTTCCGCTCCTTGTCTTCGCATAGGGTGGCGGTTCCTTGACCCTCAAGAGCATCAGTGACATCGCAACCACGTTCTCCGCATGCCGTTCTCCAGCTTTCGGTGAACTGACCCGATGCTACGCCTGGCTCGTATCGCCTGCTGTAGGCGGTGCTGGTTCCTCAGCTTTGTCCGGGGCTTCTTCCTACCTGATTGAGGCCTGGGCTTGTGACCACCGGTTGTAGCTTCGATCTTGTAGTGCATCGGAAGGTTTCGTGTTCTTTGACCTGTTTTGTCCGCCTCTCAATGCTCAAGGCATGAAGGGAGGACTGGTCGGGAGTGGTGAAGCTGCTGGATCAGCAGCGCCCAAGCCATTCGCCTCGGGTCTGAAGGACTCCAACGCGTTCATTCGCCGCCATTACGGATGGATGTTTTAGTGCGGCAAACATCTTGAAGGCCTTACGCCCGTTTTTGGCCTCAAACAATCTTGTGTGGGGCCTTCTTGGCAAGAAGGCAGGCACAGCAGACCCGGTTTCGGACTCAAGCTGTTTGCTTTGTTGTTACTGACCAAACAGGGTTTCGTTCGTGGGGTTTGCTTGCTCCAACCAAACAGTTCCCAAATCCTCCCGCCTATCGCACATGGATTCCTTCGCAGTTCTTCCTTGTCGCAGGCGTGAACCATTTTTCTGCCACCAAGCTCTCCGTGTGGTGGTGGGCGTCCGCCCGTCTTTTCTTGGTCGGGTGGAATCACCGGGGAGCGTTCCACTTCCGCTGGAAACGGAACAGTAGCGCGGGCATCACAATTCCCTTAAAATGGTGTTCCAATTGTTCACAACTGGAAGAGCGATCTCGCTGAGGCTTCCACCGCTCCCACGTGATACCATCCATCAGGTGCTTGCGGTGAAGGTTCAATGCACGCGTCTCCACCTTTCCTGAACGGCCCTTTGGTGGCCGAAATCCAAACGAATTCTCCCTGGTAAGCCCCTCCC
>Ga0163217_1002810_pt1 | contig 12010 bp, 7 predicted proteins | sample SynspAceP_FD_185933 | JGI IMG/M metagenome (GOLD analysis project Ga0163217, IMG submission 185933) | Saline lake microbial communities from Ace Lake in Antarctica - Synechococcus sp. Ace-P (PacBio error correction) | ecosystem: Environmental > Aquatic > Non-marine Saline and Alkaline > Saline ... | reverse complement strand
ATTTTCAGTACTTTTCGGATAGAAGATAGAATACTTTAGGATCTTTGTCTTTCTTCATAAACATTGTATTTTTCTTTCTCTATAAACCACCACTCACGGTTGAAATGATTGAAAATCCAGCGTATTCAGAATTATTCCATTGCATAACCCCACGGACTTACAATCACGTTGCTGTGCTGTTTAATTCCTTTTAAAAATGTGTTCTTCTGTGTACCCTAAGGCTTTGGATTTCGCATAAAAAGCCGTTGACCAGGCTTCTCAAATTCTTTGCGGGTTTGTATGGACTCAAAATTGCACATTCTATTTCTTCACCATTTAAATAAAAGGAATCCCTTTTTGTAAAACATGTAAAGTTGGCTAACATTTTACTGCTATTTTCTCGGGTACGACTATCATCCAAAGGAGAAACAGCTCGTGGCAATCATGGTTATTCAATAAAGGGTTGGTCCTCCAAATGGATTCCAATTTTTCTTGCCACTCTGTCATTATTTTTTTTGGGAATTCTTTTTTTTAAAATCGTAAAATGAATGTTGCATATTAAGTGGCAATCGTGCATCTTTAACCGAGTGATCTTCAGGAAAATAAACATGACGGAAATAATGCATCACAACATATCGTTGTTTCGGATCAGTATAAGTGACCGCTAATTCAACAATCTGCTGAAGCAGCCTCACCTAAATAAATACATCTGGATTAAACTCTTCGTAAAACCACTAGTAAGATCTTACTGAATATAGTTTTTTAATATTTGGTAAGTTTTTATTTAATTTCTTGAGCAGAGGCTAGTTCTCCCATTTTTCATTGATAGTTCACTTGGAAAGTCGTCTAGTTTATCCAAATGAATAAGCATCTAATTCGGAACCATCAATCCTTTGTTAACCAGAATTTACCTATATCCTCCATGCTTCTCAACATGTGGGTTATCCCAATTCAGGTCAGGCATTTCTTTTTTGAATAAAGTGAAGTAAAATTGATTTCCTGCAGGTTCGTTTGTTCCATTACCTGAACCGCCAAATATGGAAGCCCAATTGTTAGGGTAAAATCACCGTTTGGTAGCATCACGCCATATATAGGAAACCTCTATGCGGTTACAAGTCCTTTAAAGCTTCTTGGAACAAGGATGCTCAACAGATGTTTATGATTAAGAACAAAATCAAAAATAATTTTTAATCCCGTTTATGCGCCTCCTCAATTAGTTCTCAAACATTCATCCATCGTGCCAAAGAGAGGATCAATAGCATAATAATCAGAACATCATAGCCGTATCAAACCTGTGGAGATTTTAAATATAAGGGTTAATTCCAATTCTATTAACTTCAAGTTGCTTAATTAGTCTAATTTTTGAATAAACTCCCTCTTAAGTCTCCGATTCCATTGGCCCGCTTGTATTCCTTAAAACTTTTTGGATAACTTGGGTAAACAATGGCATTTTTCCCCACTTTGATTTGTCCTACTTCCATTACCAACGCCTCCTATAAATTTTTCTGTTTTTGACCTTAACCAATTTCTTGTTATCCTTAGTTTAATCAACTTGAATGCGATAGCCAAAATAAAGACTTTATTTAGAAACAAATTCATTCAGGTCTATTTAGACCCAAAAAAAATCAGATGTTCTCACTAAATGAGAGCACCTGATTTTGATTTAACATATCAGTTTATTTTTTAATCATCAGAAGGTTACAAATACAGTTTTAAAAAATCGTGGTAGACTTCCAAGTGAACTGGCAAAGCAGGTCCCTTCATTGCCGTCTACTGTTTCTAACAAAATGTTTATTCTCTTTTGTTTTTTATGTCAGCTATTTTAAATCTCTTGTAAACAGTTTTGTCTGAATAATGTCATCATTACGAAGAATTTCTGGAAATTATTTCACTTTTCTGTAACTGTAGATGCCTTCAAACATAGCATGTTTAAATAGCCATCATCAATTTTGCTGAAGAAAAATACTGTGGGCCTATTTCAATAATCGACTGATCAGCCCTATTAACAAAGGCTATACTTGTCTTCGAAGTCTTTGTCATCTATCGTCATTTGAATGTTGCCGTTTCATCATCGTTTAAGGCTTTTTACCACCCTCTAAAACATACGGCTAGTGCCCAAATTTGGATTAGCATCTTATCTACTTTTTGAATGTTTCTGGTATGGAAACCTACCGAAAACTGTCGCTAACGAAAGATAGGTCATTTACTTTTTCCAAAACCATCAATATTCTTTTTACTTTTTAACGTTTAATTGATTTATCGCTTCTTTGGTTCATTGAGAACCCAAGAACCTGGGCAAAATTATTATCGTACCCAAGGTATAATACCAATAGGTGTTGATAAATCCTGTTTTGCACACCATTTGATTGCCTTCGTTTACTGTCGCGTCAACACCCATTAAAATAATAGCATCGAATCGTTTACCTTTGATGCTTGAGAAGCAAATTTATAGCATCTTCCAGCTTTCTGTGTTTCTTTAGTTACAATATGTTCTATGTTCACTTAAACGATGTTTAATTGCTTAACATTATTCTTCTGCTTCTTCACTTCCTGTGAAGATTGACGATAAATCATGACTTTCATAGATGCTAAAAACCTCCCTTTATCTTAATTTACTTTTATTCATCTTATTTTTTGTAGTCCCTCTAATAACCAATTCTGGTTTTAAATAGAACCGATCCTTGGGAAATACCATCTTGATCAAATTTTATTTAACAACATTTTAGCACAAGCAGCACCCATTTCGGATTTACAGCTTGTTTACATTCGTTAGTTGTGGAAAGCAATTTGATCTAGGGAAACACGCCATCGTGACCAATGATGCCAAAATCGTTTGGTATACCACCACCCATTTCAATTAATACCTCGTTCAATACCTAATGCTTTAATCGATCTGAACTGCAGACAAAAATTGTGTTTGGTGTAAATTCAGACCAATTATTCGTTTAATAAATTTGGCCAGCCTGTCTGAGTGATTCCCAAAACGATAAGAATTTGGGGGGACAATCTTTTGGTTTTCTTTCATTATTTGGAGGTAGCCAGATTCTCTGAAAGTTCGAATAAACTCATCTATTTCTATCCAATAAAAATAACATTTGGTACTTTAATCTATCGCATATGGTTAGCAAGTGAGATTACCTGTTTATATCTGAGTCAACAAAATCGAAAACTGTCGATTTTTCGCAATAAGACTACCGGTTTATTCGCACCACTAATCCAAGCATAATCTTTTTACGACTCCACACATTATATAACCATCACAAGTACCCAATATCGAAGTATTTTTTGTTAAACCAATGCAAAGAATAGTGCCGCGCATCTAGCTCTTGAGCTATGCTTTAACAAGTTCATAGAATAGGGTTCTGTTGTATCCATTTCTTCTAAGATAAATGCTTAATAATTTGAGTACTATTTATTTCACTAAAGCTTTGGCTGCTACGTTAGGCGATAATTTAATTCTCACATTGCTTTTAAGACAAGCTCTTTTAATTCATCCGTAACTTGTAGGATGATTAATGGACACGAGAAACAAGCATTTTTTAGCATACATTAGCTTTTTTTGCAACATCATTAAATGTGGTCATATTTATCCGGTCCTTTTTCTATTTCTTCTCGTTCTCAAGGTCTGTTTTCATTTATTCATGTATGCGTTATATTATCATAGTTAAATAAAAAAGAATGTATTAGGACTAGAAAAAACCTAAGGTCTATCAATTAACGGCTACCTATTTAATCATTCATTCCAAAATAAACATGACCGCAGTACAATTAATTCCTGCCGTCAAGATTCGTTTTATCATTAGCAAAAAGTTTCTTGGCATTCGGGACAAATCCATGAAACTTCCATTCGGTGATTGGTACTTTAAACCCCGTTAAGTATGTGCTGTTCTTCAATATCTTCAAGTCCTGGGAATAGATATCTTTCAATCTTTCCACACTTTTCATCATGATAGTCATATAATTGTAGAAGTCAGATAGAGGCGAAAAGTCGAACCACGATTGCAGTCATCTCCGTAACTGACTTTTCTCTGATTTACAAATACAAAATTTGTCGTAAAAGTGTACTTACTTATATTGTGATATAAACTATGTAGTCCATACTCTACTGACAATTAGTGAAAGCGATTACACCAAAGAAACGATAAAATATCTATCTATGTTGGAAGATGGCTATCCGCTTCAATACTTATATTCGAGACAGCATATCGATATGCGGCGTCTATTCCTATAATTTAGAGCTTTATTTTTAAACTGTATGAGACCAGCGCGCATCTGATTAGCGACCACTCTACTCGTACTGTCGGATCCGTATTTCTAGTAGTTATAGGGTCTCTACTGAATTTTTTTATAGTTTCTTTAGTTATGTCCTATGTTTGCTATTTCTTTCTAATGTAACGCCAGTTGAAAAATTTAAAGCTTTTCTAAAAGTAAGGAGAACGGCCCGCAACGAGCGGGATAGCTACAAAGAGTCACTTAAGAATGCAATTTTTCAAATTAAGTTGGTCCTTTTTTAAAAAATGAAACGCTAACTTAATGTCATTTTGGTTTTTTCTAGAAACCTTCTAATAGTCTATTATGATGCTAGTTTCCTTTGATTTCCCGGCACCGTTAGGGGTACAAAAAGAATGGCTTTATTGAATTATGGACAATCTTCTCTTTCGTGATAAAGGGTCGACTTAAACTAGCATAAATTTTAATTCCATATTTCAATAGGTAATAACAATTTCAGTGTTTGTATTCTATGTTACATTGAAACTAGTTTAGAAATTTTTTTAAACTTGTCATTTTTTGAAACACAATTAAGATAAAAAGCTGACTAATATAAAATTTCAGTGTTTTCATAACAAAGGAGAAGAGAAATAAAATACCCATTTTATGGAGTTTGTATGCTAACACCCTATTATTTAAAGATGATAAAAAAAATATGTTGAATGATTCAGATTCTATTTGTATAATCCTATTTTTCTTTAAATTCTATTATTTTTAAAAAAAATGAACATACCGAAGGCGTTTAAAATGGTATAGTTTTAATTTTAAAATAACTACTTATCCTACTCATTCACTTCTTCATTTACTGTAAATAATTGCTAAAATAGAGAAATATCAGAACAGTTAACTTCTTAAACAATAAAACGAAATAAATTGCGTGAGAGAGGAATTATATTTTATTGAAAATCGGAGCAAGCAAGGACTATGAAAACAGGGTCTAGCCATTACTCTTGCTTTAGCCATACCTACTTATTAAATATGAAAACTGCAGCTGTCTTAGCTTGCCATATCAGCATTATTATTTGCATTGCAACCTTCTAAAAACGATCTGTTTAAGACCTTTAAAAGATTAGAGTCTTCGCTTAATATTGATAGGTGGATTTAGCTATTGTGTTAATTGACATTGGGAAATCATATTTACATGCTTTGTTGGCGACTTGCAGAGTCTTGCTCATTGCTATTTTGAATCAAATTTTAATCTCGGAACCTGTTATAGGCTAGCAACCGTAACATTAGTCGTTCATCATGATGAGGTCCAGGGTACAAATTTTATTTTCTCAGCTTTACTATCCGTATCGTTGGCGACATTATTGGTGTGGTTATTTGCATTTTTAGTCAACACAAAACTTTTTTTCCCTCCTAGATATGAAGAAAACTATATCATTTATAGATTTACAATGTCTGAAATCATGAAATGGATTTAGAAGCTAGTGTACGAAAAAATAGTGAATTATTCCATTTTAAAAAAGGATTAAAATGGGTGAAATCTGAACTTTAGATCGATTAGAAACCTATTATTCTTTGTTTAAAGATGAGGGGCAGCCTATTCTCGGAAAAAAAATCGATTCCAGATATTAGAAAAATTGTTGTTATCCGTCCCAATCACTCAACGACTAAAAGTCGCTTACAACTTGGCTTAGTATCTTACATCGACACGAAATTCGTTTAAACCATTTTCCTGAAGAATTTAGAATTCAAATTCGCGAACGCTTAGAAACTCTTTTGAGTGCACATGAACAAATCTTGTTAAAATTTTAATGGGGGAGTTAGCCCCAAAAATGAAGTAAATTTTATTGTTACAAAGAATTCTTAGAGAAAATTTAATGCCAATATTTTTAATGGAAGCGAATATGGAAGCTAAAGTTAATAAAGATTATACACAAAGTAACCGCTGTAATTTCATTCATGTTCTAGTATTTTTTAAAAATACGAGAATACGCTGAATCGTTTAAATAATTTTAGTAACTAGTTATAAAAAAGAAATCTCAGGAATCCACAAACAACTATCGATAACATCGGAACACATCGAGCAATAAAAAAAGTCTTGATGTGTTTTTCACTTCCCAATTCAAAGACTTTTTTTCACTAATGTTGCAGTTAAAAATGACGCAATCCAATTTATCGCAAAAAAACAAAAAATCTTATACAATAGGTGTGAATTGAAAATTTCCCGGTTGATTTCAGTCAAATAACTGGTTTCATTTCTACCGCTTTCGCGTAACTATTGAACTAATTAGAAAAAATAGGAACCTTCAAATCATACTTTTCTTTAAAGTTGCTGGGTTACTCATCTACACAGTATCTAAAAAAAAGAACTAGAAGATTTGCTTCAGTTCTTTGTCCTATCACATAGGGGTAGAGATTAATAGCTTGACTGCCGTCCCTTTTCAAGCCATTTTTCACTCATTTGCTTGTCTATCAAAGTTACTTCCGGACGTTTCGGCCCATTATATTCTTTGGCATTCAAAACTTGATCAATGTACGGAATTAAGCATTCATAATTAAAATAGCAAAAACCAACTCCGCCTGGGTAATTGTAATTTACTCTAAGAAACGCGTTAGTACCGCCGGCGGCTATTAGCAAAAACAGTTTTTCATTTGGTGGTAACGACCAGAACTATATCGGTAGCCTATTAAGTAGCTGCCGAAAAATAGCGTTCCAGATAATCCATGAGTTACCTATGAATTCCAAATTAAATTCTGGAATAAAACCAATTACTACCATGGTTGTGGGAGAATATATAATCGGAATTTTCGGGAATTTTATTAACATGTCGTACAATTAAAAAAATCATCCTATTTAAATAAGCTTAATTTACTGTGGTTTCTTCCGACATTTCCACCTAAGGAGCCCATAAACAAAATTCAATGGAAGGAATGGTTGGCAGCCACAGTTTTTGCTCCATTCTTCCAATAAATGCTAAAGGCGTTGCACTAGAGACGGCGTTCTGTTCCTGGTAACCACCCAAATTGTTAATCAAGGAGAAAAGAAAAATTTTCAACGATGACACGGGCAGCTACAGCAGGCATAAAAGTAATTTTTTTTCCAATTCCGCCATTCATCTGTTTCACGATTACAATAGCCAAAACTGCTCCTATTAACACAGTACCACCATAGAAGCAGTCACTGGTAAACTCCAAACCTATTAACACCAGTAACCATGCGTTCTACTTGATACGTATCTTTTGATAATTAAATTTTTTGATACAAATACTCACTTTAATACAGCTGTTACTATACCTCATAGTCCTACTAAAAAGCAAGACTTTCCAACCAAAGAAATAGGTTGCTGCGATTGTTGTGAATTTTAATGCAAATAGAAACTTGCGTCAAACCAAGATGAAGTTCTTTGTATTTCGAATATTGAGGGACTGACCTGACAAGTTTCCCTTTTAAGATCCATTGATTGGCCCATTTACTCAATCACTCCTACCTTCTATTATTTAGCTTTTATAGCAGCCGTTTGCTCCTCGTATATTTTCAGGAAGAGGAAATTTTTAGAAGGACAAATAAAAGAACAATTTCCACATTCAATAACAATCATCGCTCCCCAATTTCTTTTGCTTTTTCAATATCTCCGCGTTCAAAGCTTTCACTAATCAAAATAGGTTGTAAACCTTACCGGGCAAACGTTCAGACCATTCAGAACACATGATACAATCTGAAACAATTCCCTTACATGGGCTTCTTCAAAAAGTAAGAGCATTTATAGTAGTCGTTCCTTTGATGATGGAAACGCTCCCGGTCAATAAAGGTTTTACCATCATTGGGCCTCACTTAACAATTTCCCTGGTCGTGTTTTAAATCCAACCGCATTTGCTCAATCAGGAAATCTACTGTGTTTCAATTTCGTACGAGGAGATTTTTCGGTTTCTGCAATAGGTGTTCCGATACCGAAAAACGGATTACGTTGGTAAAGGAGGTTTCTCCTAATAGTTGCTGCACGATAAATTGCTCGCCGTAGTAGAAGTATTCATTACTAACACAGTGAACTGCTGAAGGCAATCCTCCTGTCGAACTCTCTTCCAGTTATGATCTTGATTAAGATTTTTTCCGAACCTCCGTGGATACATTGTTCGCAAGATTGAATAGATAGTCTGAAATTACTCACTACTTGCTTTTTCAAGTGCTTCATAGCTTCAGGTTTATTGTTCTTCAATCCCAATGACAATTTTTTTCAATTGGGGGAACATTTGCGTGTTACTTGTATTCCTTTGATGATTTCATCAGTGAATTCAAACCATAACACGGTGACTGAGTCGAGTACGGCTCACATTTCAGCTTTCCATTTTTATGATTACGGTATTCGATAGTATCTCCAGAGGAGGAATTAAGTTTTACAACTTGTAGGAAAAGCGGCCCTCCCATCCCTACAATACCTGCTTTTTGTACGTTGCGGTCTAAAATGATTTCTCTCGTTAATTCTTTTCCGTTCTTTACATTAAAAGTTCTTTCTCATCTTTTTTGATCGTTTTTCACTTACATACAATCAGCTAAACCATTAACTGGTGTTGTCTTTTTTCGATGGCCTTAAACTTCTCCAGAAACGGTTATTGAATGAATTAGCGGCTGATATTTCCCACTAGGCCTTTAGCAAGAAACGTACCAATTTTCACTTTATCTCAATTGCTTTACTGGTCTGCTTGGAGAGGCCAATATGCATTAGAGAGTGGAAAATACTATAACTTTAGGGTTACTTTGCTTCAACAATCGATAGTGATTCTGTTCTGTTTTTTTATCGTCTGGATTGAATATAGGCCTAACTGTTTTTGGATTAGTGAATTCATAATAATCTCCTTCCTAAAATAAAAAATAACATGAATGTTATAGTTTAATTTCTCTCGATTATTTATTTAAAAAATGATATAAGTGTAGGCAACAATAGCGGTCTGTCCTAAAGAATAAGAATAGTGTCTAATGAGCATTTCCGGTTTCTCTAAGTTAATTTACCAGTTTATACTCCAGTTTATACTATTTTTTACTAATCTTCAGCCCCCCTCTGCCTCTATTATTCCACTTATCCTTTAGCTTTCTTCTACTGTATTAATTTCTGCGGGCTGTACTATTAATAGTTCATTTCCAATTAATAAAATCGTTCTCTACTAAATATAGCTTTCATATCCTTTATCTCCTTTTCCTTTTCGAGTTCACCTGTATGGAAAGTCAATCTGACTTTTTTAAAAATAGGAACTAAACCTATAAATATGGTTTGCGAGTACTTTAGGTTTATCCTTATTATTTGTCCACTTGAAATACCCTATTATTCGGAAAGAGTTGAGTTCAAGTTAAGTGCTCATAGTTTATTCTATTGAGCATCTATAGAGTTTACTTATTGACAACTTTTTTCTACCCTTTCTCAAAAACGATTCATTTTCCATTCTTAATCCACTTTAGGATGAGAATGGAAAATAAAGAAAGCACTAGCAGTCACATTCATTAACCACTAATTTACGTACTATCTTTTCTGAAAACGCTTTCTGCTAAAGGTTCAAATCCATTTTAAAAGGTGAATAAACTCCTTTCCTTTTTCAACTGATTTTTGAGGCAAAGGACTTACTTATTGTAGTTGGTAGTAAACGTATCGAAGTTTCGGAAAACGATAGGCTTTAAATACTCGCATGAGTTCTTTCTGCCTGCATACAGAAGAGAGTCACCACGGACCAAACATACCAAATGGTAGGGTGTTAGAATGGGTGTACTAATTTAATTGGTGTTATCCACGGTGTGAGAAGATTACTACCATTCATTTCGAACAAGATCTTAGAAACCCAAACGAAAATTTTGGAGTGTCCTGTAGCCAGAAGAGTCTTACAAGTGTAAAAAACAAATGACTTTCCTTAAATGAAGAAAAGCATTGCCAAACATACAGAGAAAGCAATTTAATTCGTGTACCTTTTTAAAAAAAAGAAAACAACGTCAGGATCGGGCTTATACAAGCTGACCACTCAGTGGGTTCGAGATTATAATGTCATTAAGTTGGAAAGACATTAAGTACGGTTTAAAATGATGAAAATAAAACAGTTGGCTCGTTGCTATCGCTTCTCAATCTGGTGTTTGAACCGACTGAATGTTGGAGTACAAGTGATTCGTTATTGGGAAAGAGTTACAGTAGTTAATCCATTGACAACTGTCACAAATTTTTTCAACATTAGGACAGGATAGTGGGAAATAAGAGTTGTCCTTGTCGAAATGGGACGTTTACTAACGTTCAGGACCACACCTGACCGTTATATCAATGCAGCGAAAAACATTCTTCTCCCAAATTGGGCTTGAGACAGCCTTAGGTCAGAGAGCCTAACCATTGGTATCCTGGAAAATGCACATCCCAAGTCAAGGTGCTTTCCTAAAAAGCTTGGTACTTTAGTGCCAAACATAGTTCGCAAGGTTTATCTTCCGCTTGTTGTGGTTCAACAGGCTCTGTTAATGTTTGTGGTTAAAAACTTGTAAGTTAGAATACAATTTATTCCTTTCATTCATTGTCAACGTTTTCCCATCTTCTATTAACGTGTCTCAAGAGGCACTATCACTTGATTGTAATTTCAGCATTATAGGCTTATGCGATTCAAAAAAAGCGGAAGGTTATTTTTTCATTGATGATCTCTATGACTGATGTCTAAAATAGCTTGTATACACTAATGTTCTAGAATTTGTATTTTTTTTTTCTTGAATTACTCGGATAGGTGTTACAAAAAACAACCAGTTCAGGGCAATTCTTGTTTAATTTCTTTCATAATCTTGCTGGTGTAGCTTTTGAGTTGTAATAATGCTCTTACCTGGTCACCGTAAAACAGGAAGTTTGGGAAAAAACAACTCAAGGGGTCTTTCTCTGCTATGATGAAAACCGTATTTCTTCATAAACGATAGAATCGAAATCAGGCCAAGGCAATAGAATTGGATTTTCTACATTACATCAACTTTTCGCTTATGTATTTTCCAACGTAGAAAACCATCAAATCAAGATTCTGAAAATGTCTCCATTAAAAGCTAATTAACTTTTTTTTCATCATCTGTTGGTACACTGATTAAGTATCTAATACTGGACTTTTTGTCTCTATTTTTTTTCGAAACGAATCAATTTTTGTTGTATCGCTTTTTCTTTAATTATTCACTTTGCATCTTTCTTATTCGTTTGGGAAAGATCCATTTATTTTCTATTAATTCTTAATTTTGTTTTTTTTGATAATCTTGTCCAAACCACACAAACTCCGATTTGTTTCAAAACAAGTATACAAAAAAGATTTTAAAACCACTTTTTTTGTCAAATTAGATCCCCACTCCTTTCATTTCTAATATTTCATTTTGTTTTTTTTTTTTTGTTATTATTAACATAGGCTCATTTGATTAAAGGGGAAGTCATAATTCTCTTATTTCTTTACTTACCAGCAAAAAAAAATTAATTAGCTTGGCCAAAAACAGAATAAAAAAAGGCACCTTTTGTAAATTAAAGGTTAACCTTTTTTATATAATATGGGAAATAAAAATTGCTTTCATTCCAGTAGAAGATTTCATTTACTTGTTTTGCTTAAAATTGACGATAACGTTTATACCATAATTCAAACGTACTTTCTTCAAAGAAAAAATGGTTCCTTTTTTTCTTCATTGGAATTCCAAAATTCAAAACCAAAAAATTTTAAAACGTTTCTTTTAAAAAATATGGGGTCCCAATAATTCATTTTCAGGGATAGGCCCCCAACCCAATTTTTTACCTTTATGGAATTCTTTCATACTTTTTTCATCTTACAATTTATCCTCCTTCTCCAC
>Ga0163217_1083658_pt1 | contig 12011 bp, 16 predicted proteins | sample SynspAceP_FD_185933 | JGI IMG/M metagenome (GOLD analysis project Ga0163217, IMG submission 185933) | Saline lake microbial communities from Ace Lake in Antarctica - Synechococcus sp. Ace-P (PacBio error correction) | ecosystem: Environmental > Aquatic > Non-marine Saline and Alkaline > Saline ... | reverse complement strand
TTAGGGGGGCCCATTTTGGCAAACTTCGTCTTTATTGAACGGGGGCGGTTTGCCCCGTTCTTTTGCCCCGTTTCCTTTGCGGGCCACCAAGGCCGGGGCCCCGTGGGGGGGCCGATTGCCTTGGGTGGCCCTTTTGGAAGGGAATCCGTGGGATGGGGCCGCGCGGGATCCACCAGCTTTTCGTTTGGAGCCAGGGCTTGAAAAACAAAACGGGGGGCTATTTGGGACCCCTGGCCCGCCGGGGGCGGTGCTTTTGATTCCCGAGGGGGGAGAAAGCGGCTGCTGGCATGCTCGGAAAAGGCCGTTGAAAAGCCCGGGCTTGTGCAAGCAAAAATGAGCCCAACCCCCCGGTTTGGGGCTGCCAGTTTACCTAGGGCCTTTTGGTGTTTTGGCGATCCGGCCGCCAGGTCGTTCGGTCTTTTCTTAATCCGCTGGTGTCGGCTGGGCGCGGGGGCCGGGGGTCTTGGCGTGGGGGCCCTTTCAAGGGCTTTTGGCCGGCTCGATTTCCAATTTTCGGGCCGGGGGCCGGGGGGCGTAGGGCGTGGGGTTAGGGCCTGGCTTTCCCCCGGTTGTTCCCGTTTTTACGGCCACGCTTCAAAACGGGGCCAAAGAGGGGGGGGCAACCACTCCCTGGGCTTTGGGGCGGGAGGGGGGCACGGGCTTCCTCGGGGGCGGGAGGGGGGCGTCCTTTGCGGGGGGCGGCCCCGCAAAAAAGCTCCATGGGAACCTCGGCCTATTTCGATGGCCGTTTGATGGCACCCAGCCAAGCGGTTTGGCAGCGTCGGGGCGGGGGGGCCGGCCCCCCCTGATTTCCACCGGGGGGCGGAAAAACTTGTTTCCGCGTCTCGGGGGCTTTGCCGGTTGCTGGGGCCGGGCATTTTCGGGGAAAAAAACCCAGGGCTCGAAAAAAAAAATGTTTCCCCTTTGGAACCTACAACCCCGCCACTGGGCTTCCAAAGGCCTTGGGGTGACGGGAAACATGGGGGCCCTGGGTGTATTGTGGGGGGCCGGGGCCCCCCCCGGAAAACAAAAAAACCTGGTTCGGCCCGCAAGGGGGCCCCCCCCCTACTGGTTTTTGGGCCCCTTTTCCCGCCGCGGACTGGGGGGGGCTCAAAAAAAACGGGCCGATTCTTTCAAGCTATTGGGGTTCGGAACTTCTTGGCCCTCGGACCAAAAGCTCTCTGCGGCCCGGCTTGCCGTGGCTGGGACGGCAGGTGGCCCTGGGTGACGAACTTGGGTGGGCGGGTTTGGCGCTGGAGGGTAATTCCAAACAAAGATTCCGGGGCTGGGCCCGGGCCAGGGCCCCCCAGGGGGCCGGCCAAATCCAGGGGGGCCGGATGGGGGCGCGCCCGGCCCGGGGCATTCCAGCCCGGAAAAAAAACCGGCCGGCCCCAAAAAACTTTTTTGGCTGGGGAGTGGGTGCCACCATTCTCAAACCGCCAAGGGGGCCGAATTCGCCGGCCGGGGGGGCTCCCGATGGCCTGGCGAGGGGGGCCGTGGGCGAATTCGGCCACTTACCGGCCCCCCCACCCCCCCCCACCGTTGGGGACGGTTGAAAAGGGGGGGAACAATTTTCACGGTTGGAAACCAAGCCCGGGCGGGCTGGAGTTACTTTCGAGGCCTTCCAACCTATGTTTGCCACCCCAAAGGGCGGATTTATTTGGAAGTGCCGAGGGGCTGGGCGCCCCAGCGCCGGACTACGGCCAAAAGCCGCAATCCCTTCCCAGGGGCCTGGGGGGCCCACCCACTTGGGGCCTTTCCTGCTGGGGCGCCTGGGCGGGGACTGGGGAAAAAAAAAACTCACAAAAAAGAAGGGGGAAAAAAATTTTCTTCCGGCGGTGAGGGCCGCGCCATTTAACCCGGGGAAACCCCCCCCTTGGGGGCCTCCACTTTTTTTCCGGGGCCCCAAAAACATTTTCCGGCCCTTTTGAAGCCGCGTCGGGCATCGGGGCAGGTTTGGAAAGGGGCCCCAGGCGCGTTTTTCAGGCAAGGAAGTTTCACCCCAAAGCCAATTTGAAAATCCCAATTGTCGCTTGTTGAGCTCACGTGATCTGGGTTTCCCCCCAGGGCCCCACAACCCGCTTGCTGTTGCTGCTGCAACGCCGCACCAGCTTTCCCCGCCAGGGGCGGAATTTTCTGCTTTGGGAAGCCGATCCCAATTTGGGTGGGGAGCCGGCGTTGGCCGGGGGGTGGGGAAGGAGTTTTGCCGATAGCCCAGGGGGCCAAAAAAAACCGCTTGCTTTTGCCCCGGGCCTTGGGTTCGGGCCCCGGGCCCGGGGCCGGGAAAAAGAGAGCCAAACCATTCAGCCTCAAGCAAAACGCGTGGTAAGGCCGGGAAACCCAAAAGCGGCCAGGAGCGATGCGGGTGGTGGCCCTCGGGGCTGGCCAGGATTTTTTGCCTGTGGGGGGAAGGCGTTTGGCCGGGGCCCCGAGTGGCTTTTTTGTTCCCTCTTCTCAAAAAAAAACCCGGCAAAAAAGGCCCGCTACTTTGCGGGAAAACGGAACCGGTATCCCGAAAAACCCAAACCGCCTGGGGGAGGCCTGTTCGGGGGTGCTCGCGGGGGGGCTGGGGGCGTGGTTGGCCAAGGCGGATTCTGTGGTGGATTTTTTTTCCCACGTTTCAACCAAAGCCACAATTCCAGTTTTTTCAAAGCGGCTTTGACGGGGGGACGGGCCCCACGCTCCACCCCAAAAACGGGGCCCTCCGGGGACGCGCAACCAGGGGAAAAGGGCCTCGGGGCGGGTCTTGTCCGGCGAAAAAACTTTTCGGCCCCATGCTTGGGCCGATCTTTGTTTTCTTGCCGTTGGCCTTGAACCAATTTTCCGGCCCCGCTTTACTTTTGCAACCGGGCTTATGGGTTCGGGCTAATTTTACCCGCGTCACCCCCAGTCCCCCGAAGGCCGATTGATTTTTCTTCGGCCTGGTTCGAAGGCCTACCCCTCGATGGTTAAGGTGGGTTACACCTTCTCGATGGGGCCCGGCTTTTACAAAAACCCACCGCCCGGATTTTTTCGGCGGGGGTGGCTGAATCGGCCCGGCGGCCGCGATGGCGGCCGGATGTTGCCTTTTTTTTTGCCCCGCTTTCCTCGGGGGCGAGCAGGAGCTTTTTGAACCGGCCTTGAGGGGTGATCCACCCCAGGGGGCCCTGGCCGTTCGACAGGGTCGGGCTTCCCCCCACTTTCTCGCGGTTGAGAGGGAGGCTTTTCCCATTTCCAAAAAACAGGGGGCTTCGAAAAATCCCAATTGGGCTTCCAGGGTTTTCCAAATGGCCTTTCCCAAAATCAGGCGGCTGAAAACCGCAAAGTGGCTCTTGGATAGGGAAAATTTTGTTGTATCTTTGATTACGGGGGAAAAAAATCCCATTGATCGAATCGCGACCCACCAATTTCAGGGCCCCAGGGGTTTCCCAGTTTTTCCCTTGCGGGCCAGCGGCTTAAACAAAGCACAGGCCCGGCCCCAAAAACGGCCGGGAGGGCCGGACATCCTTTTTTTTTCAGGGGGCCCTTGTCCCGGGCCGAAAAAAGCCGGTTTACCCTCGTGTTCCAACCCGGGGGGGAAAACTGGCTGGGGGATCCTGCGTTTGGGACGCCCAAGGATTTTGCGGCCAAGCCCCCAACTTTTGCCTGGGTTCCTTGATTCCCAGGGGGACCCCCCGGGGGGCAGGGCAACGGGGCCAGGGAAGGTTTTTCTTTCCGCGGAAAAAAAGCTCCAGGGGGAAAGCTCCGCCTCCATTTCCCGGCAAGCGCACTTTTGATTTTGCTTGCGATCAAGGGGTGGGCCCGCCACGGTTTTGCGGTTAACGGAATTTCCGGGGGCCCCGGTCCTTGGGCGTCATTGCGGATTTGTTTGCCTTCTGGGGGCCCATCAGCAAAAACGCTTTCTTCCAGGGGGGGTCGTGGGGGTTTGATCAGGGCCAAAGGGGGGCCGTAGAGCCAGAAAAGGCCGGGTTTCCCCACCCATTGGTAGAAGGGAAAATTTCCTGCAATCGACTCGCGGATCTGTAGAATTCAAGAGCCCCACCCGAAGGGCTTCATGAGGCCAGCATTTTTCCCCCACCTTGGGATTCCAGGGCCCGCCCAAGGGGGGGGCCCGGGGGGCAATCCGCCCCACCCCGCTGCTTTTTGCATTGCCCGCCGGAAAGCTGGGGCGAGGGGAAAAAAAGCGGGCTGGCTTTGAAGCCTGCAGGAACCCCACCCCACTCCAAAGGAGAAATTAAGGGGCGGGTTTGCTTCCCTTGGGGACGTCACGCTATGGTTGCGCCCCCTTTTTGCAGGGCCCGCCATTTCCGGGAAGGCCCACGTTGGTTCGGGGCCAAGCCCACTCAAGGGGCCAGGGGATTAAGAAGGCTAATTTTCTGGGGAAAACCATGCCCCGATCCGGGCCCGGGAGTTCCGCGCCCCCACCGGGGGATTCGGCCATTTGGTGGAGGTGGCCCGCTTTGCTGGGTTTTGCTCAAGGCCAAGCGTTTTCAAAGGCGGGCCATTCCCACGGGTGATTTTTCCAAGAAAACCTGAAAACTTTGGCCGACGAAGCCCCGGCCACGGAATTTCGGCCCGGGAGTTGGATCTCGAGGATTTGATTGTCCTTTCGGGGGCAACGGGGAGGTTGCTGTCGGCCGGGGGCCCTTTTTTTGCCGAAACCGATTTTTGCTGGGGACGCTTTTTAAAACAGGGGGACAAGATGGCATCAAGAATCGCCCCCAAGCGGGCAGGGTTTCGGCGTTCCATTTCCAGGCAGGGCAGGGGGCGAAAAGGGCCCAAGATCGAAATCAGCAGGGGGCCGATTTTCAAGTCCAATCACGAATTTCAGGCCCCCACAAAAAAAGGATTCCATCGGGTTTGCGCAGGAAAAGCGTTGGGGGCCAGGCTGATTCCGTTTGCGAGCCCCCCTCGTTAGCCCGCCCACAGTTTCAAAAACCCACGAATCCCCACCAGATTCCAGGGGCGGGCCGCCATTTGTTGATTCCGATAAGCCAATTTATTTTCAAGCACACCTGGGAAGGCGTTTGGGAAAGGGCCCCAACCACCCAAAGCCCTTCGGTGATTGAATCTGCAAAAAACCCCCGGCCCAACCCCATGGGTGGAGGGGCCGGGGGACTTTTTTCCAAGCAGGTGGCGGGGGCAACACTTGACCGCAATCCATTGATTTCAAATCAAAGTGTTGGGAAAAGAAGGAGGGTTTGCGATGAAAAGTTTTTTCACAGCAAGCACCTTTCCGGCAGCTCCCCCAGGCCCGAAATAGATGGGATTTTCAACAAGGGGGCGGGGATGGGAAGGGCGGTTGCCGTTCAATTGTTAAAAAAGCGATCGGGGGACCAGCAAGGGCTCCAAGCAAGCTGGCAGGACCCAGGCCGGGGTTTGCTGCCCCCCAATCGGGCAAAATTGCCGGGAAGCGGGGCCAACGAGGAACCCCAAGGATCCGAAGGAGGTCATTTAAAGCCCCCCCAGCAACGCGGGGGGCCCAATGGCCTTTCGCCCAGGGGGCATTCCGTTTGACCCAAAAGGATCCCCCTTCCTTCTGAGCCTGCCTTCCGCTTCCGGCCAGCCAGGCCACCCTTCCCCGCCGGGGGGCTGGGCAGAAAGGAGGCGGATCCCGGGGTGACGACCCGCCCGCGGAAAGCTAGCCCCACCCAGGCTTGGGCCCAGAGGGCAGGCAAAGGCAGGTGGGAAAAAAAATGGCCGACCCAGGGGACCGAAGCAAACCCCCCAGGCTTTGAAAATCCCCCCAAACCTGCCCTGGCGGCCAGGGGCTTTCAACCTTGGGACAGCCCTTAAAAAAACGGGAAGCGAGGGGGGAAATCGAAAAAAACAGGTTGTTGAAGATTTTTTCGGGGGCGGGGGGTCTCAAGCCAAAAAACCCCAAGCCCTCTTGGAGGGGAAAAGTCGGTGAATCTGAGCCGGGCAAGCGAAAGGCAAAGGGGCCCGGAACTGGCATCGTGTCGGGCCGGGGCTGGAAGGCCTTGCGACTTGTTTCTTTCAAGGGGGCTTGGGAAAGATCGTGGTGGGCCGGGGGCGTTTCGTATTCGGCCTTGTATTCGGGGGCCCCTTCGGTGACACCGGGGGGGGGGCCCGGTCGGCCATTTTGATTCCCCGGCCCCAGGGGGCTGGACTTTTTCAGGGCTGGGGGGCTGAAATCTCAAAGGCGGAGGGGTGGGGCGAAAAAACCAGGCCGTTCCACGCACGATTCTGGCAGGGTTTGCTTTTCGGGGGGGTTTTTCTCCACGAATTCGGTTTTTCCGGGGCCAGGGAAAACCAAGGTGGATCCCGCCTTGATTCCGCTTCGGGGAAATTCCCGCGGGAAGGAGGGGGGAAACCAAAAGGTGGGTGCTGCCGCTTTGCCGGGGGCTTGAAAGGGGCTGGGTGTTGGAAAGGGGGGGCCAAACCCCGGAGGCCCACCGCATTTTCCCCCACTGAAGGGCAAAAGGGCCACAAAAGGGCCGGGCGGCGGCGGGGGGCAAAACCGTTTTCGAAGGCGGAAACGGGGGGGGGAAAGGGGTTTGATGTCAGTCGGCCGCTTGGAGGCCGGGCCGTGCTTTGAGGGGAACCGGAAGGGGCAGCCAGGGCAAGGGGTTTTTTAAAATGGTCGACCGTGCCTTCCTCGCCGGCGACGACTTGCCCTTTGAGATCGGCCACGCTGCTTTGATCCCCTCGGCGGCGATCACCTGGTCGTTACCGGTTGAGTTGTCGTTGGTGAGCACCACCCGCAGTCGGGCCCACCAGCAAACGAACTGATCGTGTCGCCCAGGGTCTGGGCGTGTTGCAGTCGAGCTGGCCGGCGTTGAGCGCGTTGAATCGTAAATCGAGGGTAGGCCATCGAACCACTGCAGGGTGACCGAAAAAACGCCGGCCTGCGCTCGAACAGGCCACTCCCTCACTGACCTTCCAGGGGAACCAACCGGGCCAGCCGCTGTAGCCGATCCGCACCGGAGCGTTTTTTGCCCTCCTGGGGGGTTTATGGCCTGGCCAACTGGGCAAGCAGACCGCCCGCTAGAGGGTGGCGAGCAGCAAGCAGGCTGAGGGCCGGTTTGCGTTTCTTGGCTGAAGAGTGGTCATGGCCTGAATGGCTGTGAGTGGAAGGTGCGGGGGTTGGGCGGCGATCACCAAATCGCCTGAAGAGAGCGAATCAGCTCAGAGGAGCTGACCATTCAGACAGAAACCGGCTCATGGCTGAAACGGCCAGGCGTGATAGGTCTGGACCTGTCAACCGCCGGTGTGCTCGCGGCTTGGATGTCGAGCAGCCACTGGTACCAGGCCTGGAAGGCCCAACGCCACTGCTTGGCTGAGAGCTGGAACACCGTGCGCGGCAGGGTTGACGGCATTGGATGTGCTCTTCGAAGCGCTCCACCTCCACAGGCAGATAGGGAGCGATCCACCATTGGTGATCAGCACGCAATCGGCCTCGCGGAACATCACGAGTACTTGAGCGGTTTCGTCCGCCTTCGGTGAACACTGAGCAGCGCCACCTTGAGGTGCTCGCCCACCTTCAAATTCGCCGGACAACCAGGTTGCCCAACGATCTCCACCCAGAGCAGAGTCGAGATCGGCCCGGGGACAAGGCCGCGCCTGGAGGCTGGCGCAGACGCGCTCACCATCGCGCACGAGATTGCAGGCGCGACCGGTGGTGATCCGGCACCCCGGCACACCGACAGCTCGAGGGCGCTCGGCATCGAGCTGGCTGTGGTCATGTCGCCTTCCAGCACCGCCATCGCCAGCTGGGGGCCAAAAGCGGTGACGTGGCCTCCAGCAGGGAGGTTTTCGGCGCCCGGGGACTGCTCATTCACGTTGAGGCAGGAGCAACTGCCAGGCATCGAAGCGCTCACGGTTGTGATCGGCCTGGTGCTGGTTGGCGGCCATCAAGTTGAGGCCGAGTTGTGGTCGCTGAGAGCATGTGCATGGGGAATCAGCGCGAGGAAAGGAGGTGGAACACTGAAGACTAGGCGAGGCAGAAGAGGCGAGAGGCTGTAATCGACAGGAACCAGAAAAGAATAGCGCAGCTCGCGGCCCTGAGATCTCCTCATGCCGATCGCACAGGGGGAAGCAGTAGGCCTGATCCGCTCGGGGCATAAACGGCGGAAAGCAGCCCAGCGCAGCGGCGCGCAGAGCGCACAGGTGGCGAATACTGGAGATTATCGAGCCATCCAGCCAGTGCCTGCACGGCAGCGGCGAAGGTGAAGCGCAGGGCGGCGGGTTCGACGCAGGTGAAATACACCCCACCTTCGAGTGCACAGCGAACGCAAGGGATGTGGGGTTCGTCGCTCCCGCTTCCCACTCCTGCAGGGAGAGGCAGCAGGCACTTGTCATGTCGAACTTCGTGCTGGCCCTATCTTTCCCACTTCTGATCCGACGGCCATGTGCAGTGATCGATGCAGCCAGAGGCTTCTTCCTTTCCTTGCGGGCAGCTTGGACCGACTCACCACCAGGTGGGCCATTCACATCGCAGATCACCCGGGTATAGCATCAGATGAGGTCATGTCGCCTGATGTCGTAAGGGGCGAGACACCTCCACCACCTCCGAGCCGCAGAACCGGCAACATGGCGCACGATCAGCTCCAGCAACTTCAGAGAGGACCTCGCGCGGGCAGCAGGGCGCCGGGCTACGGCCAGCCGCGGTTACCAGGCACAGAAAACCGCGTCCAGATGCAGTCGATATCAAAGGAGATGTAGACACGCAGTGCGGATGCCGATCGGTGGCGCGCTCGATCGCGAAACTTGGCAGCTCCTCCAGGCCCAATGTCCGCAGTGTCGTCGAGTGAAGCACGTTTGGATATTGCGCGCTCACGGCAGACCATTCACCCCTTCGCGGGGGCACTTGCAGCCGCCGGATGCCCAGTTCGCACCGGTTCTCGGCCGGCGCAGTTGGCCATGGTTGTGCATGGAACCAAGGCAGGTGTGCATGCGCTCGTCAGAAGAAGAATAACAGCATTCCTGGGTGTCGACATTGACGATCGAAGTGGATGATGCCCGCACCTTTTGTCGCCCAGATAGCGGCAGCGCCCGCGCACGGTGGGGAAAACGAATCGCAGTGATCGCCGCGAGGATGATCGGAAAGGCGGCCACAATGAATGAACACGTGGGGCCACCACCCTTGGAAGATCTAGATCCGAAACTCTTTTCGGTCTTGAGTGGCGGGAATCGTGAAGATGTCAGCCCACAATCGGCAACAAGCACTGATCGACTCGCGCAGCGTCAACGCCATCTCGAGTAATTGTAGGCGTGTCAGAGGCCTGAGATACGGCGAATTGCCCCTGGGGCCCCGAAGCGCGTGCCGGGGCGTAGGTGGTGCCGGAATCGTGGGGCACGGCCCAGAAATCGCCACATCAAAATCGCCGACGCGGTTCACGTCTTCGAATGTTAAGGGCGCCTTCATGAAGTGGTTGATGCCCGCGTAGTGGGGCAAGCTCTCCGCGCGAGAAGTGGAAGTGCGCCGATCAACAATGCTCTGCGGCCTCCAGGGCCGTATTGAGGCCCTGATTCACCTCCTGCTGCCAGCCGTGTGAGGGGAAGCTTTGCGCTCTTTTTCAGACGCTTCGGAGCTTCAGTGCCGGGGCGGACGGTCGAGGGCTATGAGCTCGGTGCCGGAAAGCTGAAGCGGCGGTGGCGAATGGTCGTTCATGCACGGAGGAGTTTGGGAATGGCGGTCTCCGCGTTCTTGTCCCTTCCGTGCCACTGAATCACTCAGTGATGTTCCTCTCGGAACCAGACATTCCACCAGCCAAAGAACTGAAGAAATTTCGGGAACCCCTAGGATCATTTCCGCTTGTTTATACGTTTACTAAGTGGGATGAGTTGCGCTGTCCGCCGTCCACTTTACAGAAACCGAGCAATCCTCACCGCTTGCAAGCAGCCCAAGGGCGACTATTCCCAGCGGAAAGCCAGGCCACTTTGCTCCAGCTCCAGTTCGGCATGGCCCTGCGCAGCGAGGGGGCCAGGGCGTGGCTGAATCGAGCCTGGGAGGGTGCAGATCGCCCCGGCTGGCCATCTCAGTTGAGCGAAGCGCAGCACCATGTCCTTGACCCTCCAGCAGCTCCAGCGCTTCTATGGGCACCGGCAAGGGCCTGCGCGAGAAAATAGCGCTTCGCTGGCTTGTCGTGGTGGCTGAACCAGTAGGGGCAGCTCCTGGATCATCCCCCGTTGATTTGCTTCCTTCAGCTCCAACGGCGCAGCGCCTGCTCCGGCAGTCTCGATTGGCTTCCAGGTGGCCGCCCAAACATTCGCCCAATGGCCTGGATTAGGACGATGACGCTCCCCAGGCATCGCCAGGGCCACCGCCACGGTCATCGGTTGCCAGGAGGGCGGCGGGCAGAGGCGGCTCCAGGCGTAGCAACTGGCCGTCATCTGGCGATCGGTGAGCCACCGTGAGATAGGCCATCGGGACCCCTTGGCGCACATCCCTGACCACTGCGCCCGATATGGAATGGTCTCACGTCAGACGGCACCGTCTCATCGGCTGCAGGCTGATCCTGCGACTCATCGCGCGGGGACCAGGCCCCACCGGCGAACAGATTGGCCACTCCAGGCCTGGATAACCGATCGCCACGGTCGAATCGCCAGAACCGGAGGGGCAATCCGCTGGGGTCCCAGGACCCGCCGTGGAATTCCACCAGTCCTGGTGTGATGAGCCGCAGAGAATCGGACGGACCGGAAGTACTTCGCGGCTATGGAGTGACCACAGGCCAGCCGTAGTTCGCGCCGGCGCCGTCACCCAGTTGAGCTCATCGCCGCCGCTGGGCGCCGGTGTTTCGCTCACCCAGACCCGCCCGTTGAGCGGGTCCAAGGCGCCAGACCCTCACATGCGGTGTCCGCTAGCTCCAGACCCGCTTGAGCGCTTCGGCCCTGGCCGGTGGCAAAGGATTTGCACGGGGGGCTGGCGGCTCCATCCCGGTGATTGCGCAACAGCTTGCCCCAGGCACTGCTTGCGGTTCTGGGCCTAGGGGCGGGATCAGCGCACCTTCGAGTTGCAGCGGCGGATATGCGCCATCGCCGATCGACACCAGCAGGCTGCCCTCGGGAAAGCCAGAGCAGCGGGAGCCGAACTGCTGCGGCTCCGGGCTTGTCTGGGGCCACCGCATAGATCACCTCCAGATCAACTCAGGAGACTGCCGTTGAAGCGGGGCGCGCGCCACCCGGGTGCCGTTGGCGCCACGCTCGCCTGCCGCGTAGCTCCAAGATAAATGGAACCGGTTGCGCTCGAAAATGCGGGATTCCCACTGCCACATCTAGCAGCCCCCCATTGCCCCCTGGCGCCAGCACCTGGGCAACCCCGGAAAATCGGCCTTGGATCGAGCACCCCCATCGCGCACGAGGCGCAGGCGGCCGCGGACGCTCGGTGATCAGCACGTGACCAGTCCGGCAACCCAGGCCATCCCCCCCAGGGGTGCTTTCCCAGCCCGTGACCAGGGCCTTGGGGCCGAACTAGTTGTGCCCAGGCCCCCCCCGCATGAAGCGCGGGTAGGAATGGAGCCGGCGGGGCCTTCCTTCGGCGGCGCGCAACCGCCGCTGGGCAACAGCAGCGATGGCCAGCAGCAGGCTGAAGGCGGAGCGGGCTTTCAGCAACTTGATGTTCAAGAGAACTTGATGTTCAAGAGGTCTTGCGGTGGCCGGCTTCGACATGACCATGACTGGACTTCCCAGGCAATGCGCCAAGTGGGCGGAAGGCTCCATCCCATGCCGAAGGGTTTCATTGAGGGCGCTGTGGCTTAGCGCCCGGCATTGCTGGCGGAGATCATGAGCTTTTCGCCAAAACTCAACGAGGCCGAATGCCAGCCGCCAGGTCGCTGCTGGATCACCGGACTCCGAATCCCAACCCGGAGATGCTGCGGACCTGGAGGCCGCACAAACCCGGCAATGGCTCCTTTCTGCCCCAGGCCCCGCCGCTGGATCAAAGACGGTGATCGAGGCCACCGTGAAAATGCGTTTGCCGCCTATAAACCGAGCCCTGGGCTTCTTATTTCAGCGCGCTCGGTCCGGATCGGCATCGAGCTTCTGCATGAAGCTTGCCGTGAACTGGTCCG
>Ga0163217_1017354_pt1 | contig 12011 bp, 6 predicted proteins | sample SynspAceP_FD_185933 | JGI IMG/M metagenome (GOLD analysis project Ga0163217, IMG submission 185933) | Saline lake microbial communities from Ace Lake in Antarctica - Synechococcus sp. Ace-P (PacBio error correction) | ecosystem: Environmental > Aquatic > Non-marine Saline and Alkaline > Saline ... | reverse complement strand
GAATTTATTGTAGCGTTAGATGGAAGCGGTTGGATTATCCCAGAAGACGATTGTGATTTCATGATGATGCATTTACTCAAAAACGTTTATACATAACAAACCCATTAACAAAAAATTTAGTATCGTTCAAGACCGTAATCCGCCAGTGTAGGTGCTCGTTCTTTGAAAAGAATTGTTTAATTAGTCAATGAACGCAAAGAGCTAACCCAAGTGTAAATTGGAACCGCTATTCTGAAAACAATCGTTGAGCACTTTTACCAAAAGCACTATCAGAAAATTTATTCCAAAAACACAATTATTCAGAGACAGAATTTAAAAAAGAAAGCTAATAAGCGAAATTGAAAAAATAAATCCGAAACCAGGTGGTTCTTATTCAGCAACAATAGAATATGGTAGAACAGTTGACCTTGATTTTGCCATTCGAATTGTTGAGGTGAATTAGAATTAACCTTAATGGCCGTTTATGCAACCAGAGTTGCATGTATCAAGAGAATGATAGCAACATTGCTAAAAGGTATAAAGAGGCCAAGAGAACCAAGTCTAAATCCTCAAAAAGACACAGTAATGTCATTAAGCAGAAATTAGACGCTGCCACAATGGTTCTAGTCGACGCAATAGACAACGTCAACAAACATTGTTTATTTACAAGATTCTATTTATGCATATCAAAGTGAATATTTTTTAACTGGCGACGAACGAAAACTGCGCCCTATGAATTTTTAAAGATAAGCTGATGAAATTGGAATGGATGTTCTCTACTGTATCGAGGAGTTTGGCAAAATTAGTAAATATGGAGATACCCCCTTACGGCACCAAAAATTGATAAGGAATATTTCTTGGAAATCAATGAAAAAATTGAAAAAGGTGAAGGACGTTATCAACAAAAGAAATAAAAAAAAAAATTCTAGAAAAACTGTAATTCAAAACGAAGTAAAAAAGAGCCATTAAACGATTGATAAACTTGCAGCTATCTTAAAAGAAAAGGCTATCCCATGCCCCGAAGAAACTGTTGCTAAATATAGGGGAAACAGCTTAAATATTACCTGTTGCCCGAATGAGAAAGGAAATTTAATGAAGGTTTTTTTCAATTAATATCCTTACCTACTTCATCCACCTTATTCATTCCTATTGGAGGTTACTTATTGCTTATTCACTAAATCACTCCAAGATACACGACCTCTAGAAATACAAAAGCGCAAAGCATATTACCCATTTTCATTTTAACCGTCATTTAATCCCAATGGACCTTCTTTAGATGGAAAAAACGTAGGATTGGTTTAATTCAATATTTTAGAAAACGGCACAGAACCGGTAAATACCTCTTTTACATCCATTGACGTCAATAACTACTTTTAATCTTATATAAGGTTTGATACCTAACAATTATGTCAGTGAGCTATACTTTACTTCACCGGTTCTATTTTAGGCGCCACCATTAGCCTGTTTGTATTGTGCTTATTTCAACTTTAAAACAAAGTTACATGCTGTTGGGTAAGGCGGATTACTTATGATCTTATCAACCTAAGTATACATTTCGAAATCAATTTTAAATAAGGTCGCAATAGTATTTTTCATGTGTACTTACAGGTGCTGCTTTTTAACTGCGCGACTCTATTTAAAAGCACATGTACTAGAATAGAACTTATTATTGGTGTTTTTATCGGGCCTTATATCTCCAGCTGTTAACCGTTAAGGTTCTGGCTATTTAGAATGGTAAATAAAGTCCAATAGGAATGGGCGATATTGAAGTACTTCTCCATTTACAGTTGCACTACCATTAAAAAGGTCTGTTAGTGCATTTAATTACGCTTTAGATTAAGGTATTATATCCAAAGCTTCAAAGTTAGACCATATTGAAATCTTGATAAATCTGTATTATAAATCATTCCACTGGTGGTAATCCGAAACAAATTTAGAACTCGCCCTACGTATATAGCAGGCTTAATACCAGGTATAAATCTCCAGAATTTATTACTCTTCGATTGCTTGAATTTCGCCATCTAAATTCTAATGGGAAACTCAATAAGGTGGGTTTTCTTAATTTACTTCTTGTTAATATTATCATTTATTTACTTATATGTGATTTCATCATTAGGATAAGTTACCACAAGATTGGAGTAATAACTGTTTAAGGCCAACCCAGCACCAATACCAATTAGGACTTTGTTCCTTGAACGATTTAAGGGAATCTTTTATTAGGCCAGTTGTAGACCATAAGATAGAATTCCGTTGATTTGAACCTTCAGGAATGTTCAATTAGAAAAATTATATGGACAAACCTAGAATAAACTGTCTTCAAAAATAGCGCTTGACTTCTAAAGCTATCATTTAGCATCCTGACCAAAAGAAAGAAAGAGGTAAAGAATTATAGAAGTACAATCGCATTTAGTAAAGTTAATGAAAATAAAAAACGCTTCAAATAAATTTGAAAGCGTTTTGATATTAGAAACTACTAAACCCCACTAAACTATTGTAGGATTATTAAAAGCATCTCCTTCATAAAAAAGGGGGGGGTTTTTTTTTTTTGGGTATAATTCACCTTTTAAAGCATTACCGTTTCTTCAACTCCTTGTTTTTATAATCGGATATCACCCCATACTAGCGTTCTTTATCAACCTTATAGCGAGTGCGTCAATTCATTTTGAAGTCTTGAGGCTTTCTTGCCCTTTCCATCAAATATAATCACTACTTCAGATGCACTAGCCGAATTTGTCGTTTAATTGATTTTTGCTCGTGACCAAAAGTTTTCTCATTAATTCTCTAGTGGCTTACACACATAAATATAGATTACACGATCTTTCTTTTCCAAATTTCTTAACTTCACTAGATTGGAAGTAGCGTTTTCTACTTTTCAAAGAAACTATTCCTTCATAACTGTTACCGTATAAAGAAAACAAAAGCATAATAACAAGGTCAGGAAGCTGAAGCAGTGAGAACCGCTGGAATCTCCCCGTGTCTTTTTTCTTTGCAAATTTTTGAACATAGTGTTACTTTTAGAAATTGTTAAATTATTCTTTTGAAGTTTCAGCTTCAGATAATTTTTGTGATATAATCCGATACGAGTTACCTTCTCTTTCAATTCATCTTTAAACAGAATCTTCAGTTTCAGGGTTTTAAAATATTCAGCTTCATTTCACACATACCTTTACGAAACAGTCTCTTAGACTCTCTGTTTCGAAGGTCATCTATACGCCCCTACCAATTCGTTCTGAAAACTGTTATTATAGGTGCCATACTTTGTTTCACGATCGTTTCTTTAAAGAAATTAATTGCTTTTGATGGGTTATCTGAAGATTCAGCATTCGCTTCCTTTACATAGCTACAATAATCTGGACTACTGAGGTGCTCCACAGCCGTTATCTAAAAACGCCATCGCTTTTTCGGCGCAATTTATCAATTGGAAGAATTATCATCTTCTACAACAACTGGACCGTTACGTTAATATTCACCGTAAAGATGTTCTGTTTGTTTAATAATTGGTGTTCCTCTGTAGGTGGTTCCATTGGTGGAAGCCTACGATCCAATCCGGATCTGTTTTCAATAGTAGTTGGTACCAAGAAAAGATAAGTAAAAGGAAAAGCTACTGTCCGCATCGAACCAGCACTTAACCGTCTTAAGTGCTCCTGCTCTTCTAGCCTAGTTCTTTATTTAATTATTTACTAAACATATTTTTAATTGCTGCATACAAAGAAGCCACAGCGATAATAGTAAGGATACAAGAAACATTTAATCCCATACCAATTTTTCTTAACTGTACTTCAGTTGTTCATTGCCAAGAAATTCAGGAGCAACGTTCCGTCGCCACTCGACATTAACATAAGAAATACCAACTACCAATAAACGACCACCTACAAAACAAAAACAAAGGTTTTTTCAAATCCTTGTGGGTTAGCGGAATAAGTTTTTTTTAAGGTAAAGACTTAAACTAACTATAACTGCAAACCGCTAAAAGGAAATAAGTTATAAAAACATAAAGTTCATAGCTCCGCTTTGAGCTGCCTTCAGCAGCAGGCATTTATCCCTTTCAGAAAGCATGAACCATAGAAACCGCACCAAGTTAATTCCTATTCCTACCAATGCTATTTTTGACAATTTTTTGCATAATATTTAGGGATAAAAAGTTGTTACTTATTTTTTGTTGATCCACCAACAATAGCGATTAAAAGAAATCGAAGAATCTTCCATATCTATTAACAATACTATTCAAATTTTAGCAATGATATAATTATAGAAAATTGAAGTATAATTAGCCGTAATAAGACCAAAATACTGTCGTCATAATGCAACTTGAATATCACCTGCAATAAGAGATGCACTTAAGTTACCAACAGCAGCAGATCTTTTGGAAGGCCTAACATACCAATTACGTACCCATGAAAACCAAGCATCCGGTTGCAATGGCTAAACCAATGACAACCAAGGAAAACGTTTCTTTCTCTAATTGTTCCCATTTGAACTCCACCGGTAGAAACAACGCTTTTTCAAGCAGACTCTTACCACTTTCACCAGCTCTATCTAAAACCTGGTAGTTATAGTAGAGCAAAACAGAACCTTTTGTATTTCTACAAACTTCTTTAGACCAGCTTTTCAACACCGCCTGATGCTAATGCGTCCTCAAACTTGTTGTTTCAAACTTAGCAGTCTTTGACTTGCCTGTTAAAATAGATAATTCTTTCGATAGCAAACTGCTAAACAAGATCAACATAAAGGAAACGATACCATAAAGCCGGCACACCAGTGATAAAACTTTCTGTTTAACATTGAGTAAAACCTCTCTTGCTTCTGGTGTTGCGTCTTTGAAAAGTAGTATAGCTACTGGCAGCTACTTTAGCGGCTTGCCAATTCTGTACTGCTTACAAATGCCCCAGCGATTGCTAGGCTTGGGAATAATTTTTTCATTTTTTCGAACTAAATTAGTTAGTTAAATAGGGTTAAAGATAAAAAACAAACAATATAAAAAAAAGTAACTTTACTTGCAGAGAGGAAGGGATTCGAACCCTCGATACCTTGGGGGATACACACTTTCCAGGCGTGCGCCTTCGACCACTCGCCACCTCTCTAAAAATTACCCTTTTTTAAGGGTGGGCAAATAACAAAAAAATATTTGTTAAAGAAATTAATTCAAGTGTTAATTTCAATCAATTTCACCACGCAAAGAGTCTCAAAAACCAGTTTTTAATAAGTCTTGAATTACACCAGAACCAAATAGATACATTTGCCTTAATTAGTTGCAGCTCGGGTCCGTAATATCCTTACCATTTAATAACTTGCATTTTCTTAAGCCTTGAATGTGTCTCATAATGACCCATCATAACTGCAAACCTCCAGAAACATTGTGTACGTTAATAATATTGAATTACCATTTATTTATAGCATTATTTAACCGGCTCAAAAAACCACCTTCCATCGCGTGCATTCGCTGAACCCATATGTTCCAAAACAAGTGCTTTTAAATTTTTCGTGTGCCCAGCATTGGCATTCAGTAACATTTTTTGTTAATTCCTGGAAAAAATTTTTTAAAATAGCGAACATTATTCATCCATATTGCTATGAGTTAAGCCTAATTTTCTTCTTTTGCGGGCAATAAATATTCATTAAAAACTGTCAAATGGGAAAAAAACGGGCCCGGAGAAAAAAATTTTTTTTTTTCCAATTGGGTTTTGGCGGGATAATTTAAGAGGCAAATGCCTGGAAAATGTTCTGCATTTATTTTAGTTGTCCTATTTCCTCTAATATAACTTATATTCAAAATAAGGCCCTACTTGCTTGAATTACAGCTTTGCCCTTTTTTTTCCAAAGCTTGCTATTTGAATTGGCCGTAATTAGTTGCTCCTTTAGCGTCGGTTCGCAAATCACCAATAGGTAATTGGGAGCCAGGTTAATATCACTGGCTTTCCATAAATTTTCTAGCAAAAAAACTAAGTTGCAGAGGCGTTATAACTCATTGTAATCCACTACCATGCAGACACCACCAAAACCATCATATTCATCATACCTATTTCAGCAACGATATCTGAAATTGCACCCAAGGGTAGGATCCATGTCGATGAATCTATAGGACGCTCAAAAGAATAGCTTGATATCGTACAATCTAACTGATTAAGCTCTGGTATATTCTTCAATAACTGCGAAAAATCAAAAGCCTTCAACGCGCCAGAGTTATAATCTTTTTATTCATTCCGATGGTGACCGCCCGTATAAATTATAAAATACTGCTTTTAGCTGAGCTCAACTTTTCTCTGTTAAATAATTACTAAATTTCCGAAAACATTCTTACCGAATTCTTGTTGTTTCTAAAAGCTACTGGTTCATTAGAAAAATCTGATGGATATCAGCTAATTTCTCGAGACATTAAGCAATATTGAACTTTCATTTCTTTTTACCTCTATATGGAGCAGGGCAAATAAGGAGAAGTCTGTTTCCAATACATATGCCTTAAAGCTATTCTTTTTAAAAACGTATCGATTTTACCATTCTTAAAAGTTACAACGCCACCGATCCAATTTCAAATATGAGATATAGCCTTTGTGCTTGTTCATAGTGTACCTGTAAAAACAATGAAAATTCCTCTTAAATCTTCTCCTTTTCTCATCTTCCAAAATTCAAAAACCTCATTCAAATGCAGTCTCTGGCAATGAATAACAATAGGTAGTTTATTTTTTTTCGACGAGCTGAATTGAGATTTAAAGGGCGATTGCTGTCTTTTAAATACTTTTTATCCCAATTATAAATCTTTCCTTATTTCACCAATTGCATTAAAAACTTATGGGTCAGTCAACATTCTTTCAACATTGAGAAAGTTCCTCTCGAAAATTTTCTTTCACGTGAGTAGGAATGTAAACCGGTCATTAGTATAACATGCTTGCGGAAAATCTTTTTTCTAAATCAGCATGCGTTGTGTATATGTAGAATCAATGGCCGTATAAAAAACGCCCAACCCCGTATATCAATCAGCATTTTTGAAGTAATAATACTTTCTATCTTCATCGAAAAGCTTCGCGTGTAACAAATGCGTATGGGTGTCGGTTATCATCATGCCAAAAAAATAGACTATCTTTGAAAAAAATAAGCCATGAGTACCCTCAAAAAATTTTTAAGAAGAAAAATTATGTCTCTATCCCCCTTAGTTTTAACAGCAACAGACACTTTGAAATTAATGCAAAAAATAAACTTCCATTAAAGGTAGATTTATATTAGATAACAGGCGCTCGAATACATGTTCTGTGCCCCCAAATGGGGGGGGGGGGGGGGGGGAAGAACCCCGGGGGCCATTGAACATTTTCAAATTCTTGTATCTCAAGAATCTAAAAAATTAAAGGCTTGCTGAGCAGGAGCTACGAACATGGAGACCTTATCTCAAAAAAAAACGTTTATAGATTTACACTCTTGGCAATTAAAAAACTTAAAAATTGTTTTATTCGACCTCAAAACATTGCAAGTGAAGCCATTAATAGCTCATAATTTGCCGAAACCCGTAGGACGAATAATAGGGCAGATATTTCTAAAAAAATCGAAAGCAATAATTGGACTACGACAACCAATATCTTTATTAAAAAACAAAAAAAGCGCTGAGAATTTCCAGCGCTTTTTTTATTCTATCTAAAATTTTTAGAAATTTACATTTCTAAAGCCTTCTTTTACATTATTATCCATTATAAAGCTTCAGCGCTTTTTAACGCCTCTTTAATAGCCACTAAGCAACCTACTGACTCTTTTACCAATCGACTTGATACGGTGATCATAGAAAACCGCAACATACATTATTGGTTGCATTTGGCAATAGCACCATCACGTGCGATTAGGTCGCGCAACAATATTGTGCATACCTAAAATTGCGCTCTGTGGTGGATTTAAAATCGGTGTCGATAACATTGAACAAAAACACCGCCATTGTATTGTAAAGTACCAACCTGTTCATTGGCATTTTCTACAGTTATTTCACCTTCACGTGCTCTAATCGCAAGTCTTTTCACTTCTGGCCTCAAACCTCTTAAGTTAAATTCTCTGCCATTTCTAAAACAGGCACCCATTAAATCCCTTTTGGCCCTGATACTGCCGATACTGATATCACAGAAATCAAAAGAAATTTTCTTTCCATCTATCATAGAGTTACAGCTGGGTACATCTCTAAGGCTCTAAACAACATGCTTTAGTGAATAAAAGACATGAAACCGAACCCTACCCCGTGTTTGCTTTTAAAATCTTCCTTGTTACTTTATTTCTAAGTTCAAAGATGGCGTTCATGTCCACTTCATGAAAGTGGTTAACATGGTAGCGGTGTCTCATTTCTTTAGCAGAAACCAATCGTTCGGCAACTTTTCGACGAACATAGGGGGACAATTTTGACCCTGTTGTCTCACCACGATTACACAGTAGGAGTTCCATAGAAGGAACGCATTCACAAGGCATCTTCTTTGGTGATTCTACCATTCACGACCCGACCTGAAAGCGGTATTTTATCAACACCCTTTCGTCTAAATTTTCTTTTGCGCAGGTGAAGAAATCCTGACGCATACGTTTTTTAGTGTTGAAACAGGTTGCGGAGCTTTTTCAGCTATGGCTTCTTTTGTTAACTTCCTCATTTTTTGATGCAGAAGGCAGCGCCCTTATCATCACCTTCTGGCGTTGCAGGCACTAGTATCAATTAAACATTACAACGGACCTACAGCTATAGCTCTCCTTCTTCAGCTTTCAAAGGTGTGAAATACCACTTGCTTCAGCTTGGAACTCTAAAAGTAGCCTTATCTGGATCTTACCTCAGCAATTGCCTGATCTTTTCACGTAAATCCCCATCTGAACTAACCACTCCGCTTTCTCTACCTCCGTGATAGATTCTCCCGGTTGAAGGACCTTCATTTCTAGGAATTCATTCTTCTATATTTGATATGTTATTTTTAAATTCTTTTGGGTTTGAACATATTATTCTTTGACTTGTCAAAGACATAAATTATTACCTGTTGATGACGCATTTAGAGCCTAACCGCACTACCTGCAGCAGGCAGCATTAAAAACGTCGAGAGCTACTCTAATTTGGAACCTCACTAAGTGCAATTAATAAATGACCCCTGCCCCCATATTTCTTGGTCTTCTGAGCCAACAAAGTTCATCTTGCATTTCTTATACTTTCGCCTTACCTCGTCATTTTCTCTGCAGGGCAAAGGAAACAATTGCTCAACCTAACTAAAGCTATATTCATCTCTTTTGCTTCTTCCTTAAACTACTAATAGTCATATAAACTTACCAGTACAGAAAGACTAAGCTTTTAACTTTCTTAGCCATCGGCCGTTTCATCATTCAATAAATTCTTTGAAACCACCTTCAGTAAACTCAGAAATTTTTGAAACCGCTTTAAGCGTGTCTTAATAAACTTTTAGTGTAAATATGATTAAGGCTTCTAAAATTGCCTTCATTTGCCTTCTTAAGAATATGAAACATCTGTGCAAGCTGTAGTTACATCTGCTATATACATATTATCCTTAGCACATAATTGTAAAATAACGCTCCATTTCCTAGCTGAGAATGTTCAGCACCTTGACCGTCATAACCGTGAGGCAATAACATTTACCAATCCGTTTGAAGCTTCCACTTATCTTCAGCAGCAGAAAATATATGGTCAATCATGCTTTGGGCTCCATTACTGAAATCCCCAATTGATTCTTCCCAAATAGTTAATGTATTAGACTGGCCATGGCATAACCATTAATCAAAACCTACGACACCATATTCTGATAAAAGTGAATTTGTTTAAAGTTGAAATTAGCTTGTTGCTCTGAAAGCATGTTCAAAAGAACAACCTCTTTCTTCGCTTTTCTTCAACCTTCATTTACGGCATGACGATGCGAAAAAGTACCACGCTCAACTCTTGACCCAGAGATTCGCACTGCAACCTTCTTCTAAATAGAGCCATAGGCTAATTTACTCGCCCATTGCCCAATCTAGATTATCAGATTCGAAATACAGATTATGACGATCATTTAACAATTTCTTCAACTTTTCGCAAGAACTTTTTACCCTATAGGTAGTTCTGTGAGAAACTTTCGCGATTTTAGTCAATTTATCTTTATTCAAAAGTGGTAATCAATGCGCTTCCATCACTCCATTCACGCACAATTTTCAAAGCCTTTCCATTTCATCAGCCATGAAAGGCGTTGATTTACCTGTTTTATCCTCTGTTTCTTGATCTCTAATTTTTCTTCAAGAGGAGGTCTTTATTTTGTTTTCAAGTCAGCGGACCATGAGCTTTCATCGAGATAACGCCCTCTTTCATTAATCTTTCTGCATAAAATATCTCTTGCGATTTTCTATGCTTTGCTATCGCTTTATATTAATTTGGCTGTGTAAACCTAGGTTCATCACTTGTTATGACCATATTTTTATGTATCTAACAAATCGTAAATACATTCACCAGCAAAATTCGATTCTTATATTTCCAATGCAAAAAAGAGAGGCGTGTACAACTGCTTCTGCTCATTCTGCATTTACATGGAAGTACTGGGACTTTTAAAGTAAATTTTGCAAATCAGTAACAATACGTAGAGTTTCTAGCATCTAATAATTAGTAGTAAACCCTATTTGATTATAACTTTACTATTATGTATCGTGCCGCTGTTTATACCCATCAAGATTGGCCTATTTGAACCAATTCATATACCAGGCCTGGCCCAGGCAATTGCGCATCACCATGAACAACAATTTTTTGGTAATCTTTAGAAAAATCATCTTGATGAATGAGTATCTTGTTTTGTCTCTCGCTATACCTTCAATACAGCACCTACCTTTTCTAAGTTGGACGGATTTTGGCGCATGTTCATCTTAATTTTATTGCCGTGTCTGATTTTCTATCCGACTCCACCCTAAATGGATACTTAACATCGCCATCAAAAATCTCTTGCTCGTTATCTTTACCATCAAATTCCACTAAAGATATCTTCGCCGATTTACCAAAAATTATTAGGTTAGTTACATTAATCTGCCCACGTGCCGCGCATACCCATAACGAACTGTTTCACGCCCATTTCTGCCGCGCGTTCAACAATTACATCTAATGCAGGTATTAAGATTCGTTCCCCCTAAAGAAATATCTTTTCTGTCCTACGTTACTTCGTATGAAGAAAAAAAGGGTTTTTCCCCACCCCCCCCCAAAAAAAGGGGGGAAAATAGCATTGATTTAATTTTTTTAAGAATAGCTTTTTTCGGTCTGGGTCAAAATTTGGATGATTGTCTTAACATTCAATCCAATTTGTATCCATTCACCTTTCAGGTACGAGTAAAACTATATTCAAAACACCAATAGCATCACAATAAAATACTCTGTAGGTGTGTAATTATATCATTTAACGACTTGGCCCAATGCCGGCTTAAATCACCCGCGATTAAAAACTTGTTTGCTAAATCAGATTCTTCTAAACCAAAGTTTTGAATATCTAAAGTTGGCTCTAATGTCTCGCTCCTAAACCGGGTTTAGTCTCTGTGAAACAAAATTTGAACCTCTACTTCTATAACGTCAATTAACGAATTACCTGAAACTCCCTTTTTGAGAGGATTCTGGCATTTCACTTTTGGTTGGCCATTTACGTATAGCTGTAGGTTCGATTTTCATCAATAGTCTAGTTCATCTAACGAACTCTCTAGACCAAGTCAAAAACCTTGAAAAAAAAGGCTTTCTCCAACTAGGCTCTAACACTGTCCGGATTCCCACTAAAATACTTATCAAATAGCTTCTGAAAAAAAGAGGTATGAAAAGCGGGTATTTCAAAAAGGAATATTTATTTCATGAATTACTTTCTGTATTCTTTAGAATAAATTTGTACAAATTTTTACAAACATTTAACCATATCTAACGGAAGAATGTATTGTAATTATTTGAAAAAAAATTTTTTTGAAACTTGGTGAAAACAAAAATCCGCTTTTATGGGGCTTAAAAAATACTTTTTACACTTTTCATTCACCTTAAATATTTCTACTCTTTTGCCCAATTCAACTACAGATTCTGATTTTTACTCTCTCTTGTG
>Ga0163217_1082876_pt1 | contig 12012 bp, 12 predicted proteins | sample SynspAceP_FD_185933 | JGI IMG/M metagenome (GOLD analysis project Ga0163217, IMG submission 185933) | Saline lake microbial communities from Ace Lake in Antarctica - Synechococcus sp. Ace-P (PacBio error correction) | ecosystem: Environmental > Aquatic > Non-marine Saline and Alkaline > Saline ... | reverse complement strand
AGATCACAGAAGCGCGCCTTCTGCCATCCAGAACAATTTGCCTATCTTGTTGTTTGGATGCTGCAAAGCAAAGTCCTCGATCCTGCTATGTTGTATCGGAAACGATGAGTTAAGCCCGTTTTCAAAGGCAAAATATGCCCCGGCGGGTTTTTTTAGAATTCCGGGGCAGCATCGCACGGAGGTCTGTCCCTCGGACCGCTATGGTCCGATGATTACTGACGTTAACAATTACAGAAGCTCGCCACCTTCTGATTCAGCCCACAAGAGCAGATGCCTTATGGGCATTGTTTTTGTCTTTTTCGGACTGATCATCACATTCGAGGCATGGCGTTATGCCGCGTATGGAGGAGTTCGGCTCCAACATCCTGGTTCCGCGCCGGCTGTCGTTCACACCCCCCCCACGCATGATTGGCCTCTGTCTGGCATTTGAGCGGTTTCTTCCTGTTTATGCGCTCCCGGCAGGCGCTTGAAACATTGCACGGCAAAGGGTGAACCCGGCTCCAAGCTGCGCGTGCTGATCACGCTGGGGCTTTGCTTTTGGTTTATGCCTTCGTGGCCGTAGGCTTATTCCCTTTGTTCTAGCCGCTCTTCTGTTTCTGTTTCCGTTCATCATGATCTTATTGAACCTGCAAGACGGCGCACGTGGAAGCAAACCGCTGACAGCAACGCTCTTGTCAAAACGTTATAGCGCTTTTGCTTTCACCTGTGCAGGGTGTCGCTGCATGATCACACCACCGTCTTTGAAGACGTTTTCTTTGTTGCGTCCTTGCCATGAGGGACTTGGTTTTTTCATGATGCACTGGTGGTTTTCTGACCAGTCCAGATGACGCTGCAATGTGGCATGGGCCACATTCTCGGCATTCTTTGGGCTCCCTCCGGGCTTGACTGCCACACTTGGCATTGCCCTTCTGACCACTCTGACCTTTCGCAATGGATGGAACACAGGCAATTCTGATCACTGAATCGCATGTATGTGGGCGATTTATGGCGCGGCTCGCGCTCTGCCATTCTGCTCAACATTTCCCGGAACGCCTGCAATGCGGGCAACGGCCTTGATGGCTTTTCCGCTTGGCGCGATCTGGCAAAGCCGAAGGCCATGGGCATTGCACCGCGAGTTCGTTTGCCGCGGAATGATCGGCAATGCTGGCGCTGGCACTTGTGGCCCCGTTCTGGGTGATTTTGCCCTTTCCTTCGGCTTCCTACGAGTTTTTCTGGGCTGGCACTGTTCGGCGTGGTTGATTTTCCGGGCAGATTCACAACACGGGCGATGCCCCTGAAAGGCTGAGATTGCAGGCTTATTGGTTTGGTCGTGGCCATGATCGGACAGGAAGGGCATCCATTCTATCAACGCTTTCCCTACGTCGTCTGGACCTTTCACTTGGCATCTCGGATTGCTGCCCGCGGCTGGTTGGTGCCTTCGGTTTGCTGAAATTCTACGGTTATGAAAGCACCGCGGTTTTTCAATCGAGTGCGCGATGCATCTGACCGGATACTGCCCACGCAGGTGATATATGCGTTACAAACGCACCATTGTCCCGCTCCGGTGCTGATCGGAACCTTTATGGGCTGTTTAGCCCGGCGTGGGTGAAAGATAATGCGGCGCATGGATGTTCCTTATGCGCCGCAAACGCGCCAGCCAAGGTCAAGAAACCTTGGCAAGGGTTCGCTCGGAGGATGATGGCTGCAGAAACGGCATAATGCTGCGGTTCCAGGCGGCCATTATTTCCGGTTCTTACGCTGGCTGTCCGGTTTTCTGCACCGGCCGCCGTGTTTGCTGGCCGCATGTTTTATTTCATGGCATCCGGCCCGGGACCCATGATTCATGAACTTCGAATTTTTCCATCCTTGTGTTTGAAGATGGTGCAATGGTCCGCCATGGCATGTTTGCCATGCGCATCATCGGCCTTTTGCGAACAACCGTCCGCTGTTGATGGTTCTGGCGTGCCGCGCGCCGTATCTGATGCCGCTGATCTTTCACGCTCTGTACCATTGGCTCCTTTGCCATCGCGCGCGTGTTCGACATATTTACGTTCCATGCTGGCCTTCGGCCTATCGGCTTTGCTTGCGAGAAATGAAGTATTCCCATGGCACCTGCTGGTGCTGGGGCATATTGCTGGTCGATTTGCTGGACAAAAGTTTCCCGCCGGGGCATGACCCTTGTCAGATGGTGAATTTATCGCCTTTCTCACCGGCCCATCTCAGCCTTTCTGGCGCCTTGCCTGCCTGCTGATGTTGCTGGGTTGCCATTCCCACCCGTACGCCGCGCGTGACTGCGCTAATCGGTTCCCTGCGAAAAAAACCGTCTGAGACAAAACAATGAGGTTCAAACATGAAAAATCTCCCTGTGCAATGAAGTCATCCGCGATTGGGATGATCGGGACCGACAAGCGCTTTGCTGCCAAAACTTGGTTATGACGGCCTTGAGATTGCACCCTTTCACGTTGATGAAAAATGCCCATTCAGCATTGGATGCAGCATGCCCTGCCAAAAAATTTCGCCAGCAGCGTTGAATCGAAGGCATTGCGTTTCCGGACTGCAGTTGTTGCTGGTGGCACCCGATGGCTTGTCGATCACGGATGCTGATCCAGCGACGCAGCAGCGGACGAACAGACCATTGATTGCGCTTGTCTCGATGTGTGCAGCGCTTGGCGGCGGCTACCTTCATTCACGGCGTCCCCGGGCGCAAACGGGTTTGCCGGATAGCAATTGCTGAGGCTGCAAAGGCGCGGGCGCTCAACCATTTCCGGCACCCCTGAAGCCGCAAAACACCGCAAAAGTTCATTATACTGCTCGGGAACCATTATCCCCGGCACAAACCGCCTAATGTAAACCACGCTGGCGGATGCAACGACCATCGTGAAGCGCTGTCGGATCAACCCTACTTTCCGCCATGATTGATTGTTGTTCTGCGGCACCGACAGAGACTACATCCATTCCCGGATCTGCTGTCACAGCATTTGCGAGCGTTCTCATTCGTCATGTGCATTTCAACGATCCCAATAAGCGCGGCCGGGACAGGGAGAGGCTTGATTTTCGCCGATCGTGAAACGGCTGCTTGAGCTGAATTATGATGGTTGGATTTGGTGATGAAACCCTTTGACTATGTTACGGTATGGCCCGCCTCTGCCGCCCCTGCCATCGGCACAATAGAGCGCTCGAACAGGCAGCGAAAGCGGGAACCGCATCATGAGTGACAAACGCCATCCATCGAATTGCGTTCAGTTGAACTGTTTGACGTCCGGTCACTTTGCGCCTGCCTTTCAACGTTTGGCGCGGTTTCACCGCTCACCGCGGACGGCCGCAGCTATTCGTTTCGCGCGCAGGTCGTCTGCAATGGGTTGAGGAACCGGCTCGCAGCAGAGCTTCGGCCTCCCAAATGGTTCGGACAAGAATCCCGACTTTCGGAACGAAGATAATTCGAGCAATTGCGCACCTCCATGGGTCTTGCGCGCCCAGCGCTATCAGCAGGCTGGGCGCTTACATCCGCCTTTGCGCTTCATGCGGCATCGCAGGCTGATCACTTTGCAAGCCTGTGCAAGGCGCGGGCTGAACGGGCTGATGCGTTTCCCTATGGCACCGCCCTGATGTACCGTGCATGTACTGGATGCGCTTGCCGCTCTCAAGGTGTTTTCCGTGTTTCAGCCGTTGCAGAATTATCTGCTCGGTATCGAGGCAAACCACCAACCACCCGATCTTTATGGCGTCGATTTTGCCAGCCATTTAAAGACCACTGTCTGACCCGAGCGGTATTGCCATTCGGCATACGTCGGAATGGCCGATGCGATTGTGAATCGGATTAACCAAGCGCATTCAATGATGGCCTGCCGAAAGTCTGGAAGCTTCGTCATTGCGATTGTATTGGTCAGCGGCATTTCAAACTGAAAAGTCAGCGTATACGCAGGCAGATATTGACCGCCTCCAGCCGGATTGGGCGGCTTTGCTGGATTAATAGCGGAGCGCGCGTATTCAGCGTAGCCTTGATGGCAATGAACAATTTGCCAATGCGGATGCGGTCGTGGACTTGGATCGATGCATTTGAGAACACGCCACCAATTGCAAAAGCTGGCCTTCAACGCTCTATCTGGAAACCAGCCGATTCCCGCGCCAAAGCCTTGAAGAAAAAACCGGGTCCAACGGCCATTGCGCCCATAAGCCGGTCGCGGTTGGACGAATCCGATTCACATATCGTATTTTCCCCGTTTTGCCCCGCGCCCTTGGCTATCTTGGCATTGTTCCTCTAAATCCTGCAAGGATTCTACAAAGCCATTTTGAATGCCGTGCGCGTGCGCCATTGGAATGCGCTGGAAGGCAGAGATGATCATTTCATGGATTGCAGAAGACCTGACCACCATGCCCGTATTTCACCCACAGGATTCGCGCTGCAGCCCCTGATCGGGGCAACCATGTGGAGCGCAACGGTTCACCTATTTCACGGCTTTGGCGAAGCGCCCTTATCTTTGAGCAACAGCGCTATGCCGCGGCCATGAAAGATCCTACAACCCACCGATGCGGATGGGCGCTCCGGCTCAGGGCATTGAAGATGGCCTCAGGCTGTCGCTGAAAATCCACTTTCCGTGCAAGACTTGCTGTTGCAAACCCACTCCGGACTGGAAATCTGCTGAACAAAATCGGTCGGTTTCGCGCTAACGGCGACGGCCTCAACTTCACCGGCAGTTCCGTGTGCCACCAAAACAACAACGCAATGAGCAGCGCTGCGAACGGGAATATGCCCTGCATACCAAACCAATTCCAATGTTGCGGATTTGCATATTTCCCACCCACAAACACCCACCAGTACCCGCAAGAGCCAGCACTCCACTGCGGATCAAACAGATAGCGAATCCAGGTTTGCAAGTCGGCTTCCACGAAACACTGGGCCGCAAACAGAACAGACAGCGCAAGAACCAAGGGTCCCATTGCCAGAGAATGTTCAATGCGTAGACAGATAGATGGCCATTCAAACATCAGATGTCGGGCCCCATCCGCCAGGGTCAGGCTCTCTGCCCAACACAGTATCGAAAAAAATGCACCGCAGACGTAGACCAGGCAAAATCGCTGCAAAAAACCAATGGCGCCAGCTGTAGGGTTTTTCCGATGCGCGGTGGCCCATGCCGTTGAACAGCAATCATCATGATGATCATTCGCTGGCACGATCAGCAAAGATGAGCAAATTCCATTATGGGAAAAAGAACTGGTAGAGATGGGTCGCCTGCGATTCCAGCGCGACAAGGCCGCTGACAAGAACGGCAACGTAGAGAAATTCGAATAGTGCCAGTGCCAGAGCGGACACGGATCCCCATCGACGCACAACGCCCATGCATATCCGGTTTCCCATGCATTCTTGAAATGATGATCTGAACATGGCCTTTGAAAAAACCTTGGTCATATTGTTGATTAACGCAATGACACGCACAAGCGGCCCATTCAAGTCTCAGCCAAATGAAGCCCGTGTTTGGGCACATTCATAAATGACATGTTCAGGGCACTTCAGAAACATTATCACCGGATCAGAAAGTTTAAGGCTGCGTCACGGTAATGGTGCAGTGTTCTTCCGCATCGTCAATTTGTTTTGCAGGGTTGCGATTGCGTTCCTTCGTACAGTTTTGCCATTGCACGAGACATTTGAACCAACAGGCGGCGACGGAGCTTCAGGAAAGCAGTCGCGGCGTCATGACGGATGCCACTGATAACCATCAGCCGCAATTGGCATTGCCTTATAGCCATACCATAGCCCGCCCATCTGCGAACTCCAGAGCCGATAGTTTCGGATGGAACATATTGCAGTTCGTCCGCGCAGTGGCTTTTGAAACAATCAAAACTGGCGCAGAAACCAGGAAGTGAAAACATGTTGCGGCCGAGGTTGCCAATTGTGTAGGCTTTGATCTTAAAATTGGCCGTATCTCATGTTTCTCTCCAAATTTTGCGAAGACATATTTGCAAGTTCGCGAAACCACAACTCCCAAAGCCGGTTTCAGTCAGGAGAAAAATGCGTCGGTTCATTGTAGGCTCCCGATAAACATTTCTGTTTGCCAAAGCAGAGCCCAAAAATACAATTTAGCATTTGAAGTTCATCTGAATTAAAATCGATTGCGCAAGTCTTGGCCAAAAAAGGGAACAGACGGACAGGACGGGCAGGATTGGCGCTTCCGCCGCACAAACAAAGCTGATGGCGCAAGCCCTCAGCGCGTCATTTTTGGCAAATCCCAAGCCGAATTCCAGAGCTTGCAGCCAGGCCCGGCGATTTTCTGGATGGTTTTGCGACCTGCAAATTGGAGTGCATCGCCGAAAACAGGACAGTCCCGGATTTATCGCCAAGCAAGCTTCATTTCAATGGCTGCTTGAGCTTCGGTTTGTCGATTAAGCTCAATCAGGTTTGCTGCGCGAACAGATGATGGAAAATGCGCCAAGGTATTTACTTGTCGCAAACGGTCCCCAAACTGGCGCGCCGCTTCCAGCGCTTCTTCGTGCCGATCAAGGCTTGGAACAGGATTATGGCCTTGTAAAAAAACATATTTTGCAAAAAGCTGGGATCTCGGGGCTTGAGCTTCAGCTGCCAGTTCATCTGGGGCAGAGCGCTGTCCTGAAATCTGAACCAATCCCAGAGATGCGCCCCCCAGTATCCAACCTCGATCTGCCCAGGCACATTCGGGTGAGCATGACTGCCCGCTCCAAAATTCGCAATAGCTGGATTCAGCCCCGCCGGTAAAAACGGTAAAGTAACCCAATGCTGCATGGGGCTTGCGGCATCCTGGTCGTCCAGTGTCAATCGCGCGTTTGCAGCCACTGTCGCGAGAATCAATACATCTTGGAGGTTTCTCAGCCCAACGGAAGAAAAAATATCGTGCCAAGGCCACGCGCTAACGAAGCTATTGAGGCTGCGCGAAGTAGGATTCACGGTCAATTGCCCTGCTGCGCAAACAATATGGCTTCTCCTGACGGCCTGCGTATAAATCTGCCTGACTGTTGCGCGGCCGCGCAAAGATACAGATCCCAGGCTCCCATATCTTCGGTGGCCTAATCGCCCAAATGCTTTCCAGGCCCGCCTGAATTAAAATTTCCGGAAAGCAACCGTCCACGCAATCGCCTGACTGATTTCGTCCTGAACGGCGAAGATATCTGTCAAATCGCGTCAAAGGTTCGGCCCAGATTGTTCATGTCATCGATCTTGATAAGCCAGTGCTGATACGTATTTTGCTCGCATTGCGCGCCACACTTCCTCGAACCAACATAGCAACCCTAGCTCTCGGGCTATTGTCGAAGGCGATGCTGTTGCTTTCGGCATATGAAAACAATGGTTTGGCCGGTGAAGCCACCAAACAGCTCCCGATTAACGGGGACAATGACGGGATCAGTCATCCGTCAAACCATCGATGAAAATATTGCGCTGAAATTTTGTCACGCCCAGGTTTTTTCAAATTGAAGCACAGCCAAGGAGGTTTGTCGGCGATAGTCATTCTGCCTGTTGCAAATTCGCGACCCAATGACAAGAACCATAGCCACCAACACGAAAAACGCCCGCTGATCAAAGTCGTCAGGGGATGCTCGGTGGGCAGGTCCAAAGGGCGCCTTCGTCCAATAAAGGGCGCGATAAAACTGAAGCCGCCGTTTTGGATAAGTCTTGAAAGCGGCGGCGTTGTTGCAGCGTCTCCCAGAGCTTTCGAAGCTGCACCGAATGCGCGTAGTTGAGCGCGGCATCCCGTAATCGCCCGCCCCTGCCATATTTCTTCAATCCAGTCGTCTTGCTGCAACACGGGCGCTGTTCTGAATCAAGAATTCGAGTCAGCCGAATAGCTTAGGTTCCAAGAAACCGGCTCGCCTTTTGGGGGCAACCGCCCACCGGAGGGATCAAGTGAAATTCATCAAACGGTACATCAGCGGCGACTTTTTTTAGTTATCATCTCAATGTCAGAAAAATAATCAGATTTGATCAAGTTTAATCGGGGGGAAACCCAATAGCAAAACGCTCCAGCGGCCGATGCCCTGACACTGAACAAACCCAGGATAATGGAGAGCCGATATGCTAAAAATAGAAATCATGATGATGGCAGTTGCACTGTCTTTGTTGGCCACAGCGCCATGGCTAGGCACGGAACTGGGACAAGCCAATGAAAACGGCGTAAGTTCTTGACGCCAAGATGGATTGCAAATGTTGATCGTCGCAAGCTCGTCACTGCGAAAAGCGCGAGAAAACGTTTCGTTTATTACTATGACCCCAAGCAATAATTCTGAGGCGAATTGACAAATGGCGGCTGGCAGGGCTCGGGCGCGTTGCATCACGGGATAACGGCCCAGGTCTGCGTTGTCCATGCGGCGGACAAGGGTCGGTATCGCTGCCATGACAGATCGTACGCACTGCGACGTCGGTGCAAAAATTCAGTGTTGATGCAGATGACATTTGAATTTGTTAGACATCGAACCTCGGGACAGGGACTATGAGCACCAAAGACGGAAGAGATGAAATCGACCTCGCGACTTCCTCAAGCCTGCCATTGGGCACTTCTCTTCGCGAATGGCAGTTGGTTCGGGGCCAATAAATGACACGATGTTACTACCGGCCATATCGTTTGCACGACTTCCAGAACGTGCAATCCCCTGTCCGCCGCGACACAAAATGTGCGACACTAAGTTTCGCGAAGATACTTTCAAGAGAGGGAAATCTGTTGAAACTTTCCAAAAAGATTATATCGGATGCTGAAGGCGAAAGTCATTGCAGATGTTGAAGTTGCGCTTGAGGAGCGCGTGTTGCTCCCCCGCGCAAAAAAAATCGAAGTTCTGAGCCCGGAACCGTACACAAATGATGTTCTGAGGCTTCGATCCGGTTGGAAGGGAGCCCATTCACCCCACACCTGTTCGGGCAAAAAGCTTATCGCCTTTCCGGGAAGCGTCCGCGTTATGACGCCAGTGACGGTGAGGTGCGGGCGGGATATAGGGTTTGTGGCGAGTCTGGTGACATGGAAGGACAATCAGCAAGGACCATCATACGGCAGTCACAAGCGAAGGAAGACTTTGTATCGTGATCGTACAACCACGGGGTAATCCCCATCGACACACGCCGCATATTTGCAGAGATTCACCCAAAATGCCTCCAGTCCAGACCCATTAGGTCCCTGATGAAATGAGCTTGATGCTCGGGTTCTTGAATCGCCGGAAATGGTGTAAGCGGGGCAGAGGTCAGATCTTGATTGATGAAGGAAGGAACCGCGATCCGCCTTCTGGTTTTTCTCCACGGCGCGGGTGTGCAATACCGGCTTGGGAGCCGCCAGATTCCGCTTTTTAAGCGCAAACCCATAGGGTGATTGTTCCAAACCTGCCCGGGCACGGGCGTTCCGGCTGCGAAAAACACTTCATCAGATGCGGACCAAATCAGGGCGCAATTGTTGATCGCGGAATCAGACAATTGCGTTATTGGCCTTTCCCTTGGCGTATGGTCGCGCGTTGAAATGGCAGCGGCGTGGCCGGAAGGAGGTTACTAAGCATTCTGGTCATGATTGAATCCGTTACCCGAATGTGGCTGCCAATTCGTTGCCGCTCTGTTAATGACGGGCTTTGTCCAGCTGTTTCAGGGTTTCGGTCAGTCGGAGCTTTTCTTTCCCTGCGTTCCGCCCGCCCAGCTCGGCGCTGAAACGCCAGATGCAGCCGCCGGGCCCACTATTCTCCAAAACGCGTTCTTCCCAAAGAAAGGGCACGAGAAAACCACGCCGTTCTGCAGCGGCGCTGGCCTATGACGGAACGCCCAACATCTGGTCGGATTATCAATGCAACCTTGATCATTTGTGGTGAGAAAAACCGGCCACCCACAAAACGTGCCAAGGCAATGTCCAGCCATTTGAAACGGTGCCAGTTTGTTGTGATTCGAACCGGGCCACATTGCCAATCGCAGATGCACCGGAGTTCGTTCAACACCAAATTGGAAGCGTTCCTGCAAGCCAAAACCCTGAAAGCCCATGCCGCAAGACGTCAGAATCCCTTCGCACTTGATGCGCGTCAATAGAATGATTGCCTGTTCGACAATTCTTTTGCGCCTACTGGGAGGAAGGATTGAACAAAATGGATAACAGAGATTTCCCGACAGATGCTTATCTGAACCTTGTCAGCTGCGGACGCACTCGCATCTGGAGCTAGGCGAACAGCAAGCAAATGCCGCTGCCAGATTTCCACGAGCGGGAGCGGATTGTTATTCATTGGTGCCGTTGCCGCTGGCACGTCCCTGGTCAATCGGCTTGTGACCGACTTGACGGCGCGCGATCACAATCATCGACGGGCGCAAGGAAACATTTTATCACCAGGCTTGAGCTTGTTGCGGCGGGCCTGAAGCCTGCCTCCTATACGTCTCATCGACAAAAAGACTGTGCACAGGGGATCAGCTTCATCGATGAAGCCGCTGTTTGCAATTTGATCCTGTCGCAAAACGGTTTCTACCGCTGGCGGACAGGCTGTTGAGTATGATTTCCTTGTCGTCGCGGCCAGGCTTGTGCAGTGGACCATTGCGGTCATTGAGCGGTTCTCACTCGATCTCGTTGGTACCAAATGGCATTGGCGCGCTTTATGCGGTGGCCGGCGACTATGCCGCCAAACCTGGAAAGACCGCTCAAAATTCACCGAACAGGCTGGTGTCGGGTTTATTTCAACCCGTCCGGCGACAGAAATGAAATGCGTGGCGCGGCCGCTCAAACACGGCCATTTTTAATTGATGACATTGCGAGCCGAACCATCTGGGCGGGAACAAAGTTGAAAATCATTTACGCGGCAACAGAAATAACAACGTTGTTTGTGTCCCAATCGTTCGGAAAAAGTGCGGCATGCTGTTCGATCGCGCGGGCATCACACCGGCCTATTTCCAACGTTCTCAAAGCGTTGATCCGGGCCGGCGCATTGCCACATTTTTCCCACCCCCACAGGCTATCCTGGAGACAGGCAGGATTATCGCATGTTCATTCCGCCACAACGCGCACCTGACATCATCGTCACTCGGGGTTGAGCTGGGCCGACAAATGGGAACGGATCAGGGCTGGTTGAATCGCGACATTGCGAATTTGCGCCATTGCAGCTATCCGGACATTTTTTGCACTGGTGATGTCGCTGGCCGTCCCAAAGGTGTAAAACCGCTGCCAGCGTTAAGTGGCAAGTGCCTGTTGTCGAAGACCACCTTGTTGCGGCTATTCAGCGGCCCCACTGAGGGAAACGCTGAGCTTATGATGGCTACAACATCGTGTCCTCTCATTCACCCGTGTTGGCCGCGCGATGCTGATCGAGTTGACTACAACAACAATCTGACACCGAGCTTCCCCGGCATTAATTGCACCAATTGGAAGAGCTTTGGATCAGTTGGCTCATGAGGAAGTTCGCCCTGAAAGCAAACATTTATAACGCCATGTTACGTGGCAAGGCGATAAGGAGCACCCTCTTATGAAAAGACCTCACATTTGAAAACAATGCTGCCTGTGTTTGGAGAGGTTTTTGCAGCGGTCTGTTTTGACCATGATAGGTCATCCCGCGATCCTTGTAACGAGGGCCCTATTCTAATATGTTTCCTGAATCCGCGACCGGGGCCATGTCCATGCGCAAAATTTCTCTGGGCCTCAACGTGCAATTGCCGTTCGGGCAAATCGGCGCTGTGGCTTTTCTTGCAGCGGCGTAACCCATTTTCCGGGTTTCGCGGGACATAGGCGGTGCCAGTGATGTTGATCACCTGCTTGGCGTCGCTTTTGCCATTGTTGCGTTCGGAATCGCGATCCTTGTCTACAAACGCCCCCAGTCAACTGTTCAGAGGGCAAGGATCGAGCGTGGGTTGAAAATTTCAGCAGGATATTATTAGGGTCTGAAAAAAAAACCCAAAACGGCTTTCTTTCCTTGCATTGTGAAACCTGAAAAAGCCCCGTTTTGATTTTAACAAAAGTTTTGGCATTTGTTGCCTTGCCAACTTTTTTAAGGCCAAAACAAAAACCATTTTCCCAATTGCCACTTCCTTTTTTTTGTTTCATGAGGCCATCATTTTCCCTGCCTTCTTTCCTG
>Ga0163217_1111555_pt1 | contig 12013 bp, 10 predicted proteins | sample SynspAceP_FD_185933 | JGI IMG/M metagenome (GOLD analysis project Ga0163217, IMG submission 185933) | Saline lake microbial communities from Ace Lake in Antarctica - Synechococcus sp. Ace-P (PacBio error correction) | ecosystem: Environmental > Aquatic > Non-marine Saline and Alkaline > Saline ... | reverse complement strand
CCCCTGCGGATTGCCTCCCTGCGCGTGGCTGCTGCGTTCGCTTCCTTCCCCGTCTTTTCATGACCGTGGCAACCGTCGCGTTGAGCCACCGTCGGCAAATCTGGCCACTCCCGGTCAACAGCAGCCTATTTCTCCAAGGCGTTTCTGAATGCCCTGCCGGCCTACCGGCCTTCCCTTGCTCCGAACCGTCGCGCCTTGAAGTGGGCATGGCCATGGCTTTTTTGCTTACGGACCGTTCCCTCACCGGTCCCCTGCGTATCTGACGAATCTTAACGCCAGACTTGGGCCTGCTGGCCAACGATTCGGGACTGGTCTCGATTCCTCACGATTGCCCTGTCGATTTACGGCACGGGCGGGCAACTGGTCCAATGTCCAGCCCCCGACGCCACGATCGACAAACCCAACCTGCCCGACATGTTCACCAAGACGGTTTTGGCGAATTCGCCAGCGGCTTCTGGCTGGCGGTTGCGCGGCGCGCTTCGCCTGGTTCCTGGCTGGCAGCCTGATGGGCTCGCACTGAATGAAGGCTCAGCCGGCGCGGCCGCCGGCGCCTCAGAACTGAGTCACACCGCCATTCCAAGGCGGGCCAGGCTCTGAGCCCAATTCAGGGTGGGGCTTTTTCCATGCGCTATCGCCACCCTACACGCAGGCTCCAATCAGCCCCCTTTGACCGACGCCTTTAGGAACAGGCCCTGACACGGATCAGCCGAGCGGCTGCAACAGCCCATGTCGGTCTGTTCGGACCCGTTCTTGAAACGCCGTGTCACCTGGTGGTGAGCTGTATGGTGGTGGATGGTTGGCCTGATCAGCCTTCACGGACTGCAGGGTATGGAAAAACCTGCCACGATCGCGCAGATCAGGGTCAATGTTGCGAGCGAACTATCCCGTGGGGGTTGGCGGCGCCCGCCGTGGTGGGAGCAGGCGTCACCACCCCCTGGAAGCGCCAGTTGACGGGCTGGAGCGACTCGAACGTCCGTTACCAACCAGCTCGGCAACAGCAGCTCGATCACCTGACCCTTGAGGGGGTGGGCAATCCCGAGCTCAGATCAGATTTCAACGCCGCAGAACGAGCTCCCTGAGCAATCCAGACGCTGCCGCCCCAGGTTGCGCGGAAGGCTGGGGGGTACAAGTCAGGCGGCAGCTCGACGAATCTGCTGATGGGGCTGAGTGTTCAGCTGCGCCCGAGGGGCTGTTTCGAACCCGCTTTCTTGACGGCTGGTGGAATGAAAAAAGCTGCGGGAAACGCTGCAACGTGCCAGGGGTCGGCAATGTGGCCGTTGTCGCAGGGCAGCCCGCTGGCCTTCCGGCTATGGCTGGATCCCAGGGCTCTCGAAACACGATGGGCTGACGATCAGCGATGTTGGTGACGCAACTTGCGCGAGGCAGAACGTGCTGGCGGCCCTTGGGCCAGGTGGGCGATGCCCCCAGCCCAGAAAATTCAGTGGGGAAACCACCTTCGTTGGAGATGGAGGGCGGCTGCGCCTCACAAGCGTGCCTGAACTCGAAGAGCTGGTGGTCGCCAAAACCCCCAACGGCGGGGTGGGTGATTGCTTCAAGGGAGGTGGGCGCGGGGAGCCTGGATCTCGAAGACTTCGAGGAGCACGGCCATCAATCTGGGCGGCGATCCCAACGTGGGCGGTGCTGATTTCCAGCGGGGACGGTAGCAATGCCCTGGATGTTCAAGGCAATTGCGTCAATGCCTCCTCGCCGAGATCGAGGACCAGCTTTCCCGCCAGGCATGGAAGCTGCAACGGATCGTCGATGTGCCGATTACGGTGCGCGAAGCATGTCAGCTCGACCTGGAAACAGCTTGCGCGCATGCGGTGGCTGCTCGTGCTGGGCTCGTGATGCTGTTGGCTTGGCAACATATCGACTGGCCTTGTGGTCAGCGCTTTGTGGCGGTTTCCGCGTTGCCTGATGGCAGCTCACGGTCTACGGCTACAGGGCAGCTCGACTAAACACGCTGCACTTGTTCGGCATGGTTGCTCGCCACCGGACTTGTTGGTGGGATGACGCATTGGTTCGTCAGCCGAAGGCATTTGGTCGGCGTGGAAGCCGGCGAAATTCGCCGGATGCGGGCCGACGCAATGCCATGCAGGAATGGGAGGTGCCGTTGATCGCACCTCCTTGGTGCTGTGGTGGTCTTCCTGCCGGTGGCTGCCATTCCGGCAGTGTCGGCCGGCTTTACCAACCGATCCGCCAGATCACGATTGCGCCACGATTCTCTTTCCACCCTTCACGCCTCACCTTCACTCCGTGGCTTGCCAGCATGGCTGCTTCGCCATGGCTGGAAGGAACTCGATTGGCTGAGCCGGCTGCTGCAGCGCCCAACGCTGGCTGGACCGGCTGCGCACTGGTCGGCAAAGGCAATTGGAACGCAGCTTTTCGCGCCGCCGCCTGGTGCTTGCTCGGATTACTCGGGGTTGGTGCTGGCGGGCTGGGGGGGGCCAGCTGCCAACCGCTTCATCCCCAGAAGACGACAGCCAGTGTGCGCGGCGTGTTGGTGCTCCCCGGTGGTGCCTCACTTGCGCAGCACGAGCGGTTTGGTGGAAGAAGGTCGGCAGGTGGTGGCCGAAGAAAAAGTGGTGCGGAGTCGGCAACTTCTACGCCGGCCGCTCCTTCGGCGGAAAGCGCCCCAAACAGAGGCATCTTCTTCCTGCGCCTACAACGCTGGAGCAGCGGCAACGCCCAAAGAAACAGCAACGAAGCATCGCCCAACGGCTGGGGCCGGCCATGCGCGGAAACAGATCCCCGAGCGCACGGTGCTGCTGAGTGTTCCCTCCCCCCGTGGGGGATTTTCAGCAGCGAGGGGGGCTGAGAGCCGAATGGATCGACATCAAGCGGCGGCCGGCTCAATCTAAGCGACTTCGAGGCCGAGGTGCGGAGCTTCATCGAAGCGGCCACGCACCGACGCCTTTGAGCGGGTCAGCACACGTTCAAGTGCCGACGCCCTTGCTTGCGGCTTGCACCGCGATCGGCTGACGGATGGCCTCCCTCGACTCGATCTCGACACGGTCGTCGACACCTCGGGGCCAGTTTGGCAGTCGCTAATGTTGAACGACAGCTTTGAAGGGGACGGGAATCGGGCGGGTCGTGGTCCAGCTTGATGGCGTAAGACCGGCGCAATGCCGAAGACGTGCTTGGCTTGAAAGCTTGCGCTAGCCGCGGCGGTGACTGATTGCGCTGGGGAAGTGGCGCGGCTGGTTCCAGGCACCGGGCCACCTCATCACGCAGTCGCCTGTCCGCTTTCAATCACCGTGGCAGGGCCTGCCAAGACGGCGTTCAGACAGGCCAGGGCCATCGCCATCCTTTGAGCGTCAAGAAGGAGCAGGCGTCGGTCACGACTACGAATGGGGTGGGACTGGCCGAAAGAGGAGCGTTCAGGCCGGTCGCAAGACCCAGCAGCTTTTTGGTGTTGGGCCTCGTGACGACGGTCCTGGCTGCTGGCGCTATACGAGAGTTTCCTCGATTCCGAATCATTCTATGTTTTGATCACGTTCCGCTGGCCTTGTGGAGCGTTGCTAGTCTGGCTGGTCTGGGGACTCTTTTTTTTCTGGGGACATCTTACGCCCAGGCGGAAGTGCTGGTCCTTGGTGAGTCTGGCGTGCAAAGAATGGATCATGATCGTTGAATTTTGCCAATCAACGTCTGCAGGAAGCGATGGCCCTGCGCGAAGCGATGAAGAGGGCCGCATCAGCGCCTGCGGCGATTGTTGCTGACAGCCCTCACTCACTGCGGGTTGTTCTGCCCATTGCGTTTTCGCCACGGGTGCCGGCGCTGCAGCAGGGTGAGTTTATCGGCCACTGTGGGTGTTCTCCGCGCTGCTGGTGGCCACGGGCACTTCACCCCCCCCCCCATGTTCGTGGTCGGTGGTCTATTTGGGAAATTGAAATTTACTGGAAGGCAGGAAATGTGGCCCAAGGCGGGCTCTTCAAGCGATCGAAACAGTAAACAGTTCGTCAAGATCAGAGCGGAAATCAACCGGACTCTGGGGACAGGGCGACAGATCAGCACATCATTGAATATACGGTGGTTTTGCTGCTCCAAAGGAGGCAGCGGCTCGTAGGGCCAGCAGGGCTCGCCAGGGCCAGGCAGAGAAAAATTGTCGGCCTTTACACAAAGAGGCTGAACCCTGGAGCCTAGGCAGCCAGCAAGAAAACGGGAAACAGACAGTTTAGGGCAGGCAGGCGGGAAAATCCTTTTTTCCAATAAAAAAACCCAGCAGATAGCCGGGGGGAATGGTGAGGTTCGTCCTCGAGAATTAGGTGGGAGTGAGGCGTTTAGCCGAACTCTCCGGATGTAGAGGCGATCAGGAAAAGCACCGTTACGTGAGGATGTAACCACAGAGAAGTGCGCCAGACCAATCCCACGGCTTGAACGATCGAGAGTCAACCGGCTTGCACGGCCAGCCAAACCATTGTGGACGACGTTGTGCGCTTGGTGCGCCCAAGACCGATGGTCTCGATCAATGTCTGCAGTAAGGCCCCTCCAGGAGACAGGAATGAATTCGTCGCCAGAACCAGGTGACCGAAAGAGAACATCCGGCCAGTGACAGCAGGTTGTTCGTCCCGAACGGTTGTAACCGTTTGATCAGCTGGAGCTGCTTGAGCAAGAGGTAGTCGACGGAACCCCAGCCCATCAGAGAGGATGCTTGATTCGTGAAACTGAGCCACGTTGCCTGCCAGATTGGCGAGGGTGCTTCAGTGCCAGTAGAAGTGGACCCAACCGTACGTATTGAGGGCCAGAAAACCGACAGGTTATGAAGGGTTCCCAGGCTGAGATATCGCATGTGCCGCCGGCCGGGGCCGTCAGCAGGGAAAGAGTAGCCGGAAGTCCTTGCTTGTCAGCATCAACTTGGAACCCCGGCGATCGAGTGGCACCCTTTGACCAGGATCAGGTGGTGGGTGCAGTCCAAGGGCGATGGCGTGGTGAACAGGAAGTCACCAGGGGCCGATCTGCAGGAACACATCGTTGGTTCCCGAGTTTGATCGCTTCCATCCATGCCAGGCAGCAGATCACGCCGTAGGTTTAGGGCCAAAGGGGGGGGGGGGGGGGGGGGGCCGTGGAGGCAATGCTTCGGCATCGACAGGAAGACTCCATGCGTAGTAGCAACTTTGCACTTGGAGCTTGAACGAACTGAGCGAAGACCGGCCTCCAACAGGATTGCTTCTCGGGGAGTACGAACGGCCACGACACATCGTTGTGAGTAGAGCCCAGGGTGTGGAAACGAGGAACAGGGGATACCAGCTCAGGTGGCGATGGATTCGCTTCCTTTGTGTCAGAGCATCCGAGCCAGAAATTGTTCTTGTTGGGCTCGGGTTCGTAATCACGGATGAAGAAGATCGACCGTTGAGCGAAGGGCACGACCATTCAGGAAGAGGGCGATGTACTGGTGCGTGGTGTAAAGCGCTGCCTGCGTTGTGTAAGTCCTCTGGCGTGAAACGCACTAGGACGCAACGCATACATGTGCTGAGCAACCGCTGGTGATCAACCCCGAGGCGAAGCAAGGGCAAGTTCCGAGCTTGGAAAGCGAGGGAGTTGTTGATCGGTCTAAAGGGCCTTATGACCGCACAAGCGCGCCACCGGAACGGTGTGCCCTGAGCGAGGATTGTTGCAGGCCTCCAGAATCTCCGGATCGTAATGGCCGATCCCGAAGTTTTGTTTGCGATAATGTGGCAGCGATCACAAACAGGCAGCGATCGCAGGGTGGTTGGTGGGCGATATCGGTGAGCCAGAGCGCTCGGCTGGGCTGGAAGCCACCCAGGAAGGTGAGGATCGCTGTACCAGAACCTTCTGGAAGTTCCGAAAGACATGATTGAGAGTGTTCGGATTTCTCGGACATAGGACCCCAAGTTGCCGGTGAGAACGGAGCCAGACCGGCTGGGTGAGGAAAGCACGTCTGAGGAAGGTTGTCCCAACCGACTCGTTTGCTTGGGCATCGGGCTCGGGGATGGCAAGTGGACAGGTGACCGGTCCAGGCGAGGGAGCTTGAAACCGAACGAACGCCAGGTGGTGGTTCAGCCGGGATTCAGCGTTTCTTGAAACCAGGCCATGGGAAGGCAGGAATTTGCGCTGAAGGTGGAGCCCAACGGCGAAAAGCGCCCAAGCAGAGAGGATCTCTGAAGATGGATTCCCTTGATAAAAAGCTCGGCGTGGTGGTCATGCCGATCGTGTACACACAGTGGTACAGAACGGGATAAGCGATGCTTTCACGGGGAGGTTGCGCCCGCCTGGGTGAAGGGCGGTGATTGGCCCCCTGGCCGAAGTGAGATCCCAGATCGCGTGAGCGATGGGAGGACGTTGCAGCGGATCGGCGACCCACTGCTCAAGTTGCCCTGCCAGGCGATTATGGCAAAGGTTTTCCGAAACCCAGAGCCGATGATCGCAGGTGACGGAGTTGAGTGGAGAAGAGCTATTAGGTGAAAGCTTTCTCCTCGTCATCCGTCATGGCTCTCGAAAGTCGTGAAGCCGTGGGCGGATTGCCGTCCAAATTACGGCGGGTGTGGGTCCTGTGCCAGACCTGGCTACGAAGAATTTTCGTTGCCATGTGGAAAGGTTCAGAGGAGGTCAGCCGTACCGCGACGAGTCGGGCAGGAAGAAACGCCCAGGTGTAGCGATAACGCCAGGAGATAGTGGGCAACGCCAACGGCGCGACCTGGATGATGCTAGCGCCCGTGCTGAATCGCTGGAGCAACCCTTCAGCTTGTTGTGAGCCAGGACGATGGATCAACAGCTCCTGCCAGTTAGCCGCGGCCGCTGAACAGGAAACATTGGCTGAAGGCCCCAGACGAAGTTGAGCACGAGGAACATTCAGGCCATAGCACTCGAGGAGGAGCCATAGCTGTTGATTCACCTGGAGAGGCCTGGGCAGAGGAAATCACGCAGCCAACCATGATGGTGATGGCGCTTTGAGCGAAGTTGCCGTTGGCGATTGTGCTGAAACAGTGCCATCCGGATTGACAGTTCCCCAGACAGCGCTCTGAATTTTCCAACTGAAGTGGAAAATCACGATCGAGATTGGAGTTGTACATCCAGAAACAGACCCAGGAAACACGTGGTCCCAAAGCTGAAACCTGGGGCAGGTACCGCCACGGCGGCCGTCAAGGGAAGCGCAAGCCCAGGTTAGCCTTTATCGGGGATGAGCTGGACTGCGGCTGTAAAGCACACCCTTCAGCAAGATAGCACGGTTGACGTGGATCGTTGAAGGCGAATGGATTGTGGTGGACCATGAAGTTCGGCGTTCCAGGGGGATCGGACCGGCGGCCACCTTGCCACCCACAGCAACAACGGCTTCCGTTTAACACCTCGCTGACACCGGGAGAGCGGCGTGGCGCTGTGGTCGCCGGGCAGCGGCGCATTGCAGTCCCTGAATCCACTGAGCGAAAACAGGTTTTGAAGCTGAATGCGGAGTCACTGGAAACATGTCCTGGGGGACGGCCAGAGCAGCATGGTGTCGTTTGGATGATAGAGGCCGAAGCTGTGGAAGCCAGGAAGATACACCACCAGTTGAGGTGTTGGCCTGATCGGGCATCGCGAGCCTTGAGAACGCGATCGAGACGTTGTCCACAAGCTTGGCCGGTCGGTAATCGAGGATGGAGTGCGATAGCGCGTGGCACCCCAAGCCACACGATGATGAGCACCAAATCCACATTGTGGTGGGAGTGAATAGCGGACAACTGAGTTGGGTAAATCGATCCCCGGATGTAGAATCACGAGGCATCCGCATACATGTGATTTTGCGCCACGATAAATTGGTCAGCGACCCAAGCAGGGCCAGGTTCACGGCCAACTGGGGCATGCCAGGAGGTGGTCATGGAACTCGAACAGACATCTTGGCCCTTCGGAGCGCGGGAACAGCAGGGGATCACCCTTTCTGGCCTCACAGTCTCCTTTCAGGCTGTGGACCAATTCCCGCAGTTGTGCGTTACTGGTGGCTGGCAATGATGAACAGGACGCGATCGCCAGGTGGTGATGGGCGCATGTCTGTTCATTCCAAGAGGCTGCCAGTGACGGATTTCAATCACTTTGAAGGTGAGGAAATCGCTGTAGGCAGCCAGTTCCCGGTGAAGAAGGGCAAGCCTGCTCCAAAGCGGGAAGAGACTGCGGCAATCAGGTCCCTGATTGATGTTCATGGGGCAGGGGATGTGCCGCCACCGAAGCAATGACCTTAGCCATTTGAGCGGAACAGAGGGGCCCCAGGTCGATTTGCATCCATCAACTGGGTGGTGGCAGGGACAAATGCAACAGGTGTCCAGTCCCAGGAGAGGGAGCCCAGTCCGAGAAAGCAACGGCCAGATGGTGGTTGAGCATCGACTCAACGTTCTGGAAACCACTCCAGCTTTGGAGCTTGCCTTGTGATAGTGGAAGACACCGGCAATTGAGCATGAGGACCGGCCCATCCCCAAGGCGGCAGAATTGCCTGCAAAGCCAATGGAACTTCATGGTGAAAAACCCCGGCTCTCCACACATGGAACAGCTGAGGTATCTGGGATGACGGTGGAAAACCGGCGCAAAACATCGGCGTGGGAGAATCTCTTGGCCAAAGATCGGCCAAAACCACCTGCGCACGTTGGGCTTGAACGTGCAGGGATCGGCAGCCAACGGGGTGTTTGGAGAAGCGGACCGGGTGATAGAGGCGCTCGCTGACCAGATGAAAATGCACGGCCAAGTGGCCGAGTGAGCCACTTGACGATCTTGCGGGAAACTTTCCTCAAGACTTCACTCGTGTGGGCTGTTCGAAAATCGTTGAGCGTTGGCGTGGAGGTTCCAAACCCAGGTGGTGGTTTGGACCTTTGGCGAGCTGCGGATCGAAGTGGCGGGCTTGCCGAGCACATCGAAATCGAACAGAACAGGGTTCCGATCGACGAAGACCTTCGCTGTTGTCCCACGCATCTGGTGGGGCTGTGGTTCATCGAGAACGTTTCTCGAGGGACGGGATCGAGGTGAGGGGTCACCCCTCGGCGCAGGCGGGAAGCCTGGCCGGTTGAGGTTCATTGGCGTTTGGCAGAACAGGCCCGCCGCGCCAATGCGAAAACCGGGGAGACAGAGGACCAGCTATCGCCCAGAACCCCCTGCCAACAACTGGAAGCTGAAGTCCCATGAAGGACCGCTGGCAGCGAGTAGGAAAGGGCGTGTTTTCGGGCCCCTAGCGCGGAAGTAACAAAGTTATCCAGCGGCTTCTCCTGTCAGCGCAGGGCTTAGCAAGGGATACTTATCAAACGAGCACAAGGAATTCTGCATTGCTTTTTTTGTTATTAAAAAAATTTTGCTATTCCAACCATCAGTCGCCAGCAGAAGCCAGCCGCCAGGCAGGGACCCACGCAAGCGCGCGCAGACTTCAGGGTCCCAGGGACAGGGCTTCAAGGGGTGATCCGATGATCTCGTTGGGAAATTCGCATGGTGGCAGCGGACGCTTGCTCTCCCTGACCGTGCTCTCTGCGGAGCTTGGGAGTGTGTGGCCATCTTTGCCGGTCCGGCGCTCCAAACCAACGGGGGCGCCTCCCCCCCACCAATCAGCTGGTGCCCGTGCAGGAGTTGATCCGCGGCTGGCGGTTCAGCGGTGCAGGCCCTGCTGTTTGACGGCAACCGCGGTTGAGGATTCCTCTCGCCCCCAACGACGCGATGCTCCCCGCAGGGCCCATGGGATCGGAGCGTCGAGATCACGACTGCGCCCTGGTGGGACAGGCCCCCTCCGGGATCGGCCCCCACCTCGTGGTCAGCCTCGACAAAAACAGGAACCCCTGCGGGCTGAGTGATCGCGCCAGGCGGGACGGCTGGCCCGTGCGCTTGCACCTGACGGATGGCCCCACTCAGGCCCGGCAGCCACAGCTCAAGTGTCTAATGCGCCAAACCCTGGGAGTTGAGGCGGTGAAATCAGCTGGTGGTTTTCCGCCAGGTAGATTGCACGCGCCGCCGTCAATTACTGCCGAACACCGTCCGGGCTCTGCCAAGCTGAATTTCAAGCGCCATTTGGCTGGGTTGACAGGTAGGGAGCAGGCCTGTCCCGATCGACTGGTTGCTGGTGATGCTTCGCTTGCAGAGGCTGCGTTGATGACGATTCGCCAACTGGGGCTGCTTTGCGGGTCACGGTGAACGGCGGACAGTTTCCTGGTCGATCGCGCAGAACCACGTCTGGCTAAACGGGCTTGCGCAAGGCCGGCAATGGCGGTGCAACTTGAGCTTCTTTCGAACAAGCCTCGGCGAAACTCCCCTCAACCCTCCTTACAAACAAGCCTTTTGGATCGAAAGAAGGGTGAACGCCTCGCTCGGAAGCGAACACCGCTGTTTCAAGGGGACAACTCCGGCCGCTGAAGCTCGAGTCAGAATTTCTTTTTTGTTGGGCGTGGGGTCGGGCCCCGGCCTTCCCCTGACCTGCCCCCCCTACCCCGGGCCCCCCTGCTCGCTGGGTCCTCCCCCAAGCCAGGCCCCCCCAACCCCCCTGCCCTTTCCCCCCCTGCCCCCCCCCCCACCCCCCTCTCCGGCACACCGCTTTGCCTTGCGCTATCTTGGCCCCAACCGGTGGACGGCGTTCGCCGTTTCAACGTCAAAGAATGTCCATCCGCGATCTGGAACGGCCAGACCGAGGATTGCGGGCATAGCCTGCGCAAGGGGCTCGGCGGGATCACTCGCAGCCATTCACGGCCCCTGCATTCGTCGCAGGCCCATTCGCATCAGCGCACCGGTCCTTGCCGGCCTGAAGCGGTCTGTGGATCTGTCCAGCGTCAATGCGGGTGGCGTTGCGGTTTGCGGGCGGCGATTGTCCATCGCCTGCCGCCACCGTACCATGCCCGCACACCGGACGGCCCGCGGCACAACCCACAGCCCACCGACCGGCGGCAAAAACCTCGTTCAAGCATCACAGCCCCACAGCCGTCGCCGCGAGTCGAACCAGTTATTCAAACGCCAGTTGTTTGCAGCCGCATCCGGCCTCAGCCAGAACCGTCCCTCGTTCTGCTCTCGTCCCACACTTCTTTAGGTGCACTGTGGCTGCCGCCCACGACGCAAAGCCGAGCTCATCAATCCCATGGCAAAGGGCATATCACATGCACCAGCCCGCCAACTAGGCGCCTGTCACACCGCGCGGCTCGACTGGCCAACCAAGCGGCGGAGGGCGAGGCACTGCGCGCCCATCACCCCGTTGCAACGCGCGCTTTTCGATCACCAGGTAAACGCCCCGGCAGGGCCACCTTGACCGGCCTGTCACGGCATAGCCCGCATCCCGCCCTCGGCCACAGTTGCCGTCCAGCCCGCCAAGTCGTTCCGTCAGCGATTTGGCCGATTTTCGCCTCAGATGTCCGCAAGGGCCTTTTGGCCAAAAACGCCCTCTAGCCAAAAGGGCTTTCGCGTCAGCTCTGGGTCCTCAAGCCGAGATGTCAAACCCCGTCAAACTATGGCACCACCAGTCACTCCCGACAGGGTTTGCCTGTCGCCGTTCCAGCGTGCATCCCTCCGCGCAACTTCCCTCTTCTTCGGCTTCCTTCCGCAGCTTCCGCGCTTTTCGCAGCGTTCTCCTCCTTGAGCTTCGGCACCGCGCTTCGCTTACTAGCTGAAATGTCTTTCGTCCAGCGCCACATCGTCCCCGCTCTAGCTTGGCCCAGAAACCTTTTTCCTATGTTTCCGCCATATCTGCCGCCTCAAAGCCTTCAATCTCCTTCTACGGAGGTATCTGTCATTTGCTCCGTGACATCCACAATCAATTTCAAACTTGGCCCAAACACTAGCCCGCCCGCGCATTTGGCTTTCCAGCTGTTACCGTGCCAGATTTTAATTGGGCGCAAATTCTCTTGCGCCAATTTTGCGGCGATCAAACCCACCCTGCAGCTTAGGGGGGCGTCAGTCGAAGGTGCCCAGCAATATAGCCGCCGCCGCGTACGGTTTGCAGATATAGCGCCGGTCTGTTTGGAGGTTATCTTCGATTTTGGCGGCGCAGGACGCCGGCCGTGCTCGCAGACCGTACGCTGCATCCAGTGGCCAAACCAGCAACCGCATTTGCCCGCTAGCACAAACCGGACCC
>Ga0163217_1045331_pt1 | contig 12013 bp, 10 predicted proteins | sample SynspAceP_FD_185933 | JGI IMG/M metagenome (GOLD analysis project Ga0163217, IMG submission 185933) | Saline lake microbial communities from Ace Lake in Antarctica - Synechococcus sp. Ace-P (PacBio error correction) | ecosystem: Environmental > Aquatic > Non-marine Saline and Alkaline > Saline ... | reverse complement strand
GATTGAACAACTTCTGCTTTAATTTTTCAGGAATAATAGCGCCATCCCCATTTTCAATTGGTCTATACTATCTAGGTTATTTTAGGCAAAATCTCCAACTGGGTATATCCCCTTTCTGCTGCAGGTTTTGCCCTTTTCCAAACAATTTCGTTAAGGAATTGATATACTTGCCGGGGTTTCGCCATACGCTCCTCAATTACGTAATGGGCATGTGTTTTATAACCCAATAAAGTGGCCCCTTTCATGCCTGAGGTTGGTAATCTTATTATGGTTTTTCTGGTTGTCCAAATCATCATTAAGTGAAAACTTTTGCTTTTTCCAAATGGCAATGGACAATTCCTGCGTAATTTCGGTTGTCGCATATTTCATAAATGAATATAGCTTGGCATAATCCAGGTAATCAACCAGCCATCTTTGTTTCTTTTGCTTGCCAATTGGGCGGCAGCTTCATTATTTTTCTTTCCCATCAGGAAAGACCGGGCCAAATTCCTCCTCATTGTTAATGTGCATTTCAAATCTGTTGTCTCGGCCAAACTTCTCTCCATTGAAGCTTTAATTTGGATAGTTCGGTTATCATTTCCCGTAAGCGATTCTTTTTTATTTCTTCAAGCCTAATTTAGCCCGTTTCTACTGAAACTTTTATATTTTTTATCTAATAGGCGTTTGTTCCTCAGTGGTAATTTCCAAAGTATTCAATTTGGTCGTATACGGCCTTAACGCGCGTGTGAAACAATTCAACGTTCAAGGTAATTAAAAATGTCATTTACTTGAATCTGAAAGCAGTGGGAGACTCTTGGCTATTGTTCTGGATTTCTGGATTGGTCTCTGGAATTTAAATTAAAAAAAAAACTGGATATCCTGTTCCAATTTGCTGTCCGGTAAAATCCAAAGCTTTTATAGGTTTTCAAAGTGGGAGACTCCTGTATTGACAATAGCGTCTATCTCGGCCTTAGCGTCATTTATTGCCTTTATAATGCAGGTTTAAAATGCTTCATTTTTAATCTTGGAGAATGGAGCTGTATCGAAAGAGGTAACCAACGGGATTCATTTTGGGATGTTGGTTTTTTAATTTGGAATTGAATTCTTAAAATATGTCACTTAATGCGACTACTTTGTTTGCTTTTTTTCGATTTCTTCTGCGGGCGGCGATTACCTTTTGCTTAAGCCTCTTGTACAGGATAATTTTATCCAGGACACATTTATCGAACTTCCGATTAATCTGTGCAGCAACCAAATTCGGCATTTTTTGTGCGGCCATTAGGGCTACAGTAGCCCACAGGACTCCGCCTGGCATTTTGAAGAATGGATAGGTTAGAAATCCCAGCCATTCTATAGAATTACTGCTTTTTACAGAAACACCGATCACGGGTAAAGGAGACATGGATGCCACCATTCCTGGCGCAAGTGGGCTGCGCACCTGCGCCCGGCAATGATTAACGGAATATTCCTTTTATAGGGCATTCTATGCTAAAACGAGCCAATTTTTTCCGGTTTACGTTGTGCCTTGATACAATATCACATTTCTACCTCAATATCAAACCTTTTAATATATCAATGGCTTCTTGCCATAACAGGGAGGGTCGCTAGTACTACCCATAATAATCGCCTACTTTACTCATATATTGAAAATTTCTTATTTCGCTTTATCACTTTATCGTGTTCTTTACTTGTTCGGCTATTTGTCTGCCTCACTAAATGTCGTTTGTTTAACCAATGGTTACATGACCCATTTTTCGAAAAAGGCCGGCGTCTGCTTTTTTCCAATATATATGAGGGTGACAGCCTTCTAGTTTCAATATTTCCTCCATATTTTCATAGACAACATTTCCAGTGTGTCCTTACGGCTCCAACCAAATTCACCATAATACAGCAACTTTACTGGCAGTATTTCCCAATGGAAGGTCCAAAATAGCTCGGATTTGTTCGTTCAAATTGATTGGTTTGTAGTGGCTTCTATACTAATTTAATGACCACTTGTTGTGGGGTCTGGAGCTACTGGTCGTTTACCAAAATTTTATTTCTCTGTGTCCTGGAACATTCTACTGCCAAAAGCCAACATGTTTTAGTTTATGGATAATTGAACGCTATTTCTTGAGCTTTTTCGCCACCTTGCATCTATCCTGGTTCAGGACATAATACATATTCTACCTGATTGGCTCGGGGTGGAATTTCCATTGTTCCCTACGGGATTACGTCTTAACTTCCCACTGGCGCTACGGGCGACAATAAACGGCAAAGTTTCATTTTTAAATTTATTTCATTCTCTCCGGTGATGCATTCTCCGGAAGGTAAGACCGTTTAAATCTTCCAATTTACGAACTTACTTTAACCCCTTGTCCATCGTATCCAAATTGGGGTAAGCTTTCCATATAAAAAGGAAATTTCAAACCTCCTTGGTAATTAACTGTCCTCAAATCTCACTCGTTTGTAGGCGAACGCTGAAAAATCTGCTGTGGGTTATAACTATTGTCAATGTGAACAATTTTTGTTTTGTCCTTGTTTTGTATAATGCGTAATGCACGGTCGGCGGAAATACCTTTAAGCCTTCATCCTCCAGTTTTTCCGTAGGGCATCCAGGTTTTACGTTCTCGATTCAATGGTTACAGGTCTACTTTTTTTGCCCAAAGCGGTAACCGCATCAAATCCATTATATCACCTTTAAAAAAACTCTTGCAGGCTATTTTGGAAGGGCTTCCTCAGGACGGGTTCCATTACCTTGGTATGGATGTCAAATTTTCTTGTTCGTACAAAAGCATCTTACCTAATTGACCGCCTCCTAGTATTCCTAGTTAAATTCAGAAGGGAAAAATAGTTTCATTGAAATGATTCCGCTTGTATTAAAAGTAGATTGTGTATATTAGGAAACAAAAATACATCTAAACTTAGAAACTAGGCTTTAGACCGTTTTAAAAAAAGAGAAATTCAAGTTGCTATATTTTGGCATCTTAAATTATTATAAAAACAAACAGCCTGATTAAGCTACACCGACAAATATTTTAAGCCTTTATATAAGTGAAGGTTGATTTATGGCCGCAATTAAAAAGATGACAGACCAGGGTGAGCTGTGGATATAAAAAGGGAAACTCCCATTTTTGGTGGGGGCTCTCCAACGGCGCCTTTATGTTTGTTTCAGACTTTTTAAAGCTTATCATACCCTTGCGAGGTATCCTTTGTACGCTTAAGCTCCTACCAAGGGACTTTACGTCTACAGGAATAGTGAGACCTTGTTGGACGTTCCCGAGAATATTGAAGGTCGCAGTGTTATTATCTTGGAAGAATTCATTGATACCGGTAGGACCGTTAAAAAATTAATCGACTTTATTTTCAATTACCCAAGTAAAGGAATTTAAAAAATTGCCACCTTTTTACAAATCTGAAGGTTTATAACGGGGAGTTATGATATAGCTATTTTGGTTTTGAAAATCGAGATAGTTTATAGTGGGGCTATGGATTGGATTATAATGAATTGGAAAGAAATTTAAGAGAAGTATATCAACTAACAAAAGCACATGATTAAAACTAGTTTTGTGTTGAAAAACCTGTGCAGGGAAAGGCACGAGGCTTTCATTTTTAAAGGATAAAATATATTAAAACCATTATTTCTCAGAGATGTTTTTCTTATAACATTTAAAAAATGGTACCGAACTGGGCACATTGGCAAAATCTTATATTGACAAAGGGAGGAATTAGTACCGATGATGTTTTACCATTAAGAGTTACAGGACGACGGTTAGAAAAAATCCTGAAAGCCAGTGGATTTATCTTTGATGGCTTTTTCCTAGGACAACGGCTCAAGCCAAGGCATTGGATAATTTTTTAGTAACAAAGGAATGAGGATTGATGCGACCATTGGCTTTGGAGGGCTACGATGAAGTATTTGATACAAAGATTATTGGAGGCGAGGTAAGGTAAGTGGCAGGAACCGATGATCAGGATGAAAAAATGATTACGTAACCGTTTTGATGATACAATTGAAAAAAGAACAGCCCCCTTAAAGGATTACTATTGACATCAGGGGAAATTTCATAGTTGTAAACGGAATAGGTTCTATGAGTATTACTAGCCGCTTGGCAAAAGTAATGGAAAGAGTTAACAAGCAATTTAAGATCTGGCAAAAGCGAGTTTAAAGTTCTAGGCAACAATCGTCATTAATAATTGAGGCCTTTGGTTGGTTTGTTATTTAAATTCGGAACCTACAGCGATTTTTAGGTTTAAGGTGTTGAATTATAGACATTATGGTGGGCCCAGTGGTTGATGGACCATGGATAAATAAGCTAAAAAAATGGACTGAAGGATAATTTGTGGTTATAGTAAAAGTGCACTTGAGAATCGTAAAAGGAGGAAAGGTTCTGTGCATTTACATTAGGAAAAAGTTGATAACAAAAGGTGGGCCAGGACGGTGGTGATGGCTTGGTCGTGGGGTTCACATTATGGTCCGAGGCCAATTAAAAATTTATGGACTTTTAGGTTTAAATTTACAAGGACTTTAGGGCAGGCACGGTGAACATGGTAGTAAGAACCGTAGTAGTGGTGCTGGATGGCCAGGGATGTATATTTGACGTACCCTTAGGGAAACGGTCATTAAAGATTCTGAGACCCAAGAGGTGTTGATGGAGAATTACCGAAGATCAGGAGGAAAGAAATTTTTTGAAGGCGTATGGGGGGTCGAGTGGTAACTGGCATTTTAGAACAGCTCCAATCAGAACACCCAGATACGCACAACCCAGTGTTAGTGCACAGGAATTGGACCTTATTTTAGAATTAAAAGTATTGGAGATGTTGGTTTGGTAGGGTTTTCCAAAATGCGGGTAAATCTCCCCTTTTATCTGTACTTACTTCTTGCCAACCCTAAAATTGCGATTATGAGTTTTACACTCTAAAGCCCAATTTGGGGGGATTGTAAGAATACAGGGATTTTAAAAGTTTTGTTTATGCGGATATTCCCGGTATTATTGAAGGCGCAAGCGGAGGGAAAGGACTTGGCATTATTTTTTAAGGACATATAGAACGGAATTCTACTTTACTATCTTAATTCGGCCGATAGCAAGGAATATTCCAAGATACGAGATTTTGCTAGATGAAGCTTCGAAAGATATAATCCAGAGTTGTGGACAAAGGACAGATTGATAAACAATTTTCTGAAGTCGGATATGCTGGATGAAAGAGCTTATTTCGGGAGATGCAGGCTTGAGCTGGACCAAGGATTTAGGATATTCCATAATGTTATTTCATCGTAGCCCAGATGGGACGGTAGAACTAGAAGGACAAGACTATGGCAATGCTAAATAAATAATTTCATTATTTTTTTAACAGATAGCTATTCAAGCACTATTGCCTTGCGTTTTAAGAATACTTACCTTCATAAAAAACGGCATTATAATTTTTGCTATTTTAGAGCATGTTTAAGAAATTGTAACACAATCTTCTTTAAACGCTCGTATAAAAATGCTGAATAAATGAAAAGTAGTATAATCCCATTCTGTGTATTGGTCTTTTTAGTTTCTTGTATACTATTCGTGTAAAATTAGGACTACGATTAGGGACACGATTTTTCTAAAATATACACCTATTAATTTTATCCGGTATTGGATATGGTTTAAGTGAATTGGCATTCTAAAAGATTATATGAGGCCATAGATTCCATTATGCGCGGTAAAGGCTTTTTTGTTGTACCGAGAGCCGGATTTTTTAATAGGAATTATGAGTTAGGTCTTTTCAAGCACCAAGAAACATACCGTAGGTGTGGGCCTTAGGTTGGAGGTTGCGTAGAAATGTAGGTGGAGTATGTTCTATAGGAATTATCCAGTGGGGGCAGCAAATGTTGAACGGGAAAATTCAGATTGGATTTGCTGGGATAGCCAGAAGGCATGAACTATTTTGGCAGGCCATTACGGAAGTTTCCCTAGGAAAATAAGTTCTCCCAATGAAAGGGAGAAAAAACTTTACAGCATTGGTTGCCAAAACCTTTGAAAAATACCCGCGCCAAAAGTAGGAAAAATAAGTTAATTACAATCTACCATTATTAAAATATCTTGTAATATTGTTAATATAGAAGCGGGACCAATTTAATGGGTCCGCTTCTTATTTTTTGGAATATTTTTTATTAAAAATTATGGTCTAAGTAATCCTATATTATCTGTCCTTGTGGCGTTAGAGCAATCACTATATTAAGAACAAGCAAGACTTTTAAGTTAGGCCAATGGAACCTGGTTCAAAAATGCATGAACAATAATGCATTTACCGAAACGGTCATAAGGATAATCCATCATCAAAGCACCAAATTGTTTGTCAATAATGAAAAAGATTCCGAAAGAATTCCACTATGGGCTACCACATTAAAGGGTATTTTGTACTCATAAAGCTGAAAAATAGTTCATAGCCGCTTTTCGGACATTTGCCCTGCAGGCATAAAATGTAGAATTTATTTCGCCCCAAAGACGATAAGGAAAAAGTCCAAAAACAAAACGCAAGCAATAAAAAGGATTAGAGTTCATAATTCTTTGGTTTTATGTTTAGTTATTTATGAAATTATGAAAAAAAAGCAATACCTTTTTTTAATCTTATGTTTTTTTGCTATTTCCACTGGCAATTCTTGTCCCCTCACTAGGCTACTAAATTCTGGTGCATACATACTTTGTATCGTAGTTAATTCCCTTACTGAAAATCAACCTGCATTGTTAACCCTTAGTCATATTCGATACATAAACTCCTTTTGGCAAATAGTGTAAAAAGGAAATTGTTGCTGGCATCTTTAGTGCTCTCATAGAGCCCAGTCCGTCTTGCCATTTATAACGGAAAAGTACATGGATGGGTTCCAAATTCCAGCAGCTCTCATATCTTTCATATGCAACAAATTCCATTGGTCTATCTGCCCTTAATTCAATTCTTATTCGAACCAAATTGCCCACATTTAATCGTGTTTCGTCATTGATTTCCGATATTACCTCCACCCGTATCTGTGTTCGTTTTTAAGAAACACTTCTTTTTAATTTCAAGGGTGTATCTGCAGTCGTAATTTTGGTCCAAATTCCTCAAAATATTGCCAGTACAAGGCTCCCCAGCAATTCCATTCCTTTTTTTAAAAGTTGAACCTCCGCCCATTTTCGGAAACTACTTCGTTTTATGGGTCCAAGGGGTTTGTTAAATATCCAGTACCGCTTCCACTTTAAACATTATTCCAGTTTGGGAACTTTCAATTTTTTTCTCCTCCCACCGTACTCAACAGCATCCGTTTGGATAAACCAGTCACTTCCCTGCAATAGTAGTGCATATACCGCATTTTTCTGTGTCCTTTTGTAGTTTTCCATTGTGTTGGTCTGTGTGTGCTTTAACAACCATATTTAAGGTTGTCTATAGTTTTACATCGTTTTTAATTTTCAGAAAAAAGCTTCGATCAATAGTGCCTGGGTCTCTATTTGGTGCTTGTGCCAATGCCAGGAATTGGTGTTTTCTTTCAATAACATTAACCCATTCTTCATAGTATACTATTTTCTTCCCAAGACTTGATTATTTTATGGCAGTTATTGTATCATTATTTCTTTGTATAGGAAAAGGGAAGAAAAAGGGGAAAGAAAGTCCCTTGGAATACAAATCCCGCTTTACCCAAAAATTTTTGCGCCTGTGTTTTATTAAGTATTCATAAATTTCATTAACCTTTTTTAGGGTTAAAATTTGTCTGGAAAAAAAACTGCTCATATAAGGTAATGCAGCTGGGTCTGGCTCAAGTGATTCATCTTCGACTTCTGGCCGTATTTTTTTCATTTTGCTCGTTTCCTTTAAACTCCTTGTCCAAATAAGCAACCGATTTTCTGTTATTTCCTGTACTTAGGGTCAACGCCATTTGTTGGTCCCGGATGCTCCTTCTCGTTCCTTCGCGTGGATGTTTAGTTTTTAAGATGCCCTAAGCCAGTAGTGATTAATATGTTGGGATAAACCGGTTTTCCGGACCGCCATTAAACCAAGGCCCAAGCACCGGATGACATTTGGTTCTGTTCTAGTTTGTTAAGGGCAATTGGTCTGATTATTCTTCAATTTATTAAGATCAAAGAAGCAATTGTATACGCTTCTTTGGTTCGCTTTCAGATTGGGCATCTCGCAGCCAGGGTGTCTCCTGAATTAAAATCGATTTTAATCTTTGATTCTTCTCAAGATTGCTCAATTAAGGCATCTGAATTGGCACCATTGCTTATACTTGCGATTCTTAGGGATTGGAATTGGCAATGTATCCACCCAAGGTTTGTAGGCATAGAAATCTCGAAAAAATATTTGCTTCATTACATCATAAGGGGTATTCATTAAATAAGGTAGGGCTTGTACCGCGTACCCACGCTGGGGTTGGAAGTTATTTCCAGGCTAAGTTGGTGAATGCTTAAGGTAGTGGATTGATTTTTTTAATTTTTCCAAAGTAAGCGTCTTTGTTTCATTACCTCGTACCCACATTGGTAAGGTTTCGGTTAACCAACATCGGTTGGTAAGTAACAGGGAGTACATTTTTGTTCCCCATCACTAAAATCGCCCGCTTTTGCCCATTTCTTTTATTTGGATTGCTTCAATTCCTCTGGAATTTTTAGTTCCAGGATACTTGGAGTATTCCCTTTGGCATTTCTACGGTAAAGGAATTTTCGGTTTTAAGCGTTCCTAGACTGTCATCAGTAAATCAATAATTCATGGGTGATATTCTTTACCGCTTAGGGCATCCAAGCCAATTCCAGCCTCGCTATTCCATAAGCGATTTGTTCCGTAAGGTTAGCAATTTTTGTGCTTATAATTATTTTTATCGCCCTCACCGTAAAAATCGAGGTTACATTGGGGGTAAACCATCAATTTCTTTGCGTGACCGTTTTCCAAAGTTAGTAGTGGCCACTTTCAAGGTTTTGGTATGTGCCAGCAACTGTTAATTTCCACTTTGGTTAAGCTTCGGCGTTGTAAAAGCTGAAAGTCACATTGACCATCTTGATCGGTCAGCAGTTGAGGGAAGAAAAAAAAAAAGCCGTCTCTTTGAAGATTTTCCGAATCTGAATATCCATCAAAACCCATCCTTTTCAACATTGTTGTCCTGTGAACTTGGCTGCCCGCCTTGTTTTCTGGAAGCTGGTGTCCCAAAACGGTCACTACTGGTTTCTTCCAGGGCTTCACTATCCGCTGATATTTCCATTATGGCACCGGGGCCACTGCTCTTCATCCATCATCTTTCCCTCCTGGGCGTAGCCATATCCAAAAATGGAAGGTCGAACCAATCCAAGGAGTTCATAATACTGAGGGTCATAGGCGAAACCGTCCCCAAAAATTTAAATAGGTGTTAAAGAGGTAATCCCGTAACTTTTTATTGGGCATTCCAGATTTCCGGGGTTAATATGTCCTGCTGTAAATTGGGGGAAAAAATTCCAATGATGCCCTTGAAAAGCATCCAATTGAGGCCGTCGTACAAAATACTGGCCAGCAAGTCTGCAGTTTACCTTATCTCCTTTAGGCCCTTTAACTTTAAAAAGTGACCAAAGTTTCTTCCGCTCAGGGAAGTTAACGATATCCTGAAAGGTAAGCGTTTCTATTTCAAGGTCCGAACTGGGGTAGGAACAGCAAATGAAAGGACTCCACGTTTGGAAATGAATTAAATTGGGCTGGTAACTATTGAAACTTTATTGGGCAAAAAATCCAACACATAGGTGTCCGCCCGTAACGGAATTTCGATAGACTTTAGAATTATTGTGCAATTCAAGATATGGGTTGCCACAACTTTTCCGGGTCTTTTCAATGAATACGGAGATAGAAAAAATCCTCGGCACAAGAGAGGAAGCTAACTGTACTTATAATCCCCTATTTCATAAGTACTTTTGTCCGACTTGATTTGAAAAAAGCTTGATTGTCGGCCAACTTCTTGTCGTTATCACTGTTATAAAGTAGTTTGGCGTAATATCCTTTAACGCAGTGGTCCAATTTTATTCCTTAGTTTCCAGTTTCTATGACATATTTACCGGCATCCATTTTTAAGGGTACCTAGGCTAATTTCCTTAGATTTTCCTGTATCAAAACTGGAAATCCCATACCAGTTCACCTTTGTCCCAATAGGCGGAAATTTGTCTTCCTTACCAAAAGGGCTTCTGCGGATTAAATTTCCTTGAATTTGGACTTTTCCAAAAGCCATCTAATCAGGCGGCTTGCCATGGTCTTGGTCTTAAGACATTGCCGGGCGCCTTTTAGTTTATACATTTCAAAGGGTTCCTTGTGCTGGAAACAAATTGCCCGTTTAGGTTATTGCGTGGAAATAGTAATCTTAGGAGTCTTTAATCCTTATTAGGAGGTTCTGCAATTTGGATATCAGCGTAGACGCATGATATCCAAACGTATGATCATGGTAGTTGCCACTTAATGGTCTCGCCATTGAGGTCTGTGACGTCAGCGGTAACTTAATAATTAAAGGTGGGTAAAGTTTCTTTGGCAATACTTAGGTCCGGTAGGCCTTCCCTAAAAATTAATGGTGTATTTTTCCAATTGGCATCAGTAATTATTTTGCCATGGGCAATTTCATTGAGGGGTTGCCATCAAAAACTAGGTAGGTGCCCAATAATTACCATTTGGATAATTAGACTACCCGGCGTTACGTTAAACTTACCTTGGCGTGGTAATTAAGCTTCCTGCATAAGCAGTGCCTTACCTTGAAACGGATATACTTATCATTAAGCCTTGTAGTCTCCCTTAAACCGGAATCTAAGGCCGTTTCAAATGGTGGGAGTTTTGTATTCTTCCACTTTAAAAAATAAACTATTACCGTAATATCAACTTCTTCAGGAATCTTACTTTCAGATAATAATACCTGTAAGTTTCCGTTTGTTGGGTAATATGAATTCTCCTGAAAGGGAACCATAATCATTGGTCTTAAATTCTTGTTGGGCAACGTTCTGATGGTTAACGATCTTAAAGCTTACCGTTAATTTAGTTTTTGGTAAGTACGGGAGGATTTATCATCTTTTTTTGCACTATCGCGCAATCCTTTAAAAATATAAGGGTGTTCCCGGCTGTAAATTGCTTCTGTCCGTAAATAAAAAACAGGGAATTAGAGGTTGTTCTCCCTCCCTTGGTCATAATTTTGCGAGTAACATAAAAGTCATCAAAAGAAGGGCCTCTTCCATCTTTTTGCGCTAACCAGGATTATTCTACATTGTTCCAGCGCTGGTTAGATAAGGGGAGGGGGTACCATGCCCTTTTTCATTGGAAATCAAAAGTCTTGGTTCAGTTCAGGGTCTTCGTTAGTTTAGAATTATAGCGAGAATTTTTAAGGTAGGGCCCCTGAAATGGGTTTTCCGTGGTTGGCGACTCAATTTAGCTGGAAGTGATGATCCGTGTTGGTTTGGGACTTCTCTACCAATTTGCCAGAATTGGTGACTTGGATAGGGGCTAAAGGAAGGAAGTTGTTTGTGCATCAGGATTTGGGGAGGCCTAAAATGATATTAGGACCGTCCGCCAATTTCAGGTAAGGAAATTTCAATTTATTGGGATGATAGTCCTTTTCAATTAATTGAGTTTGCATCCCATTTTTATAACTTTTCCTTTAGCTTTTGAATAAAATGCTAATTTCTTGTCCTTTCAGGATATAGCTGCGTTAAAAGCTTGTTTTTTATTCCTTTTGGGGAAAATCTTTGCGAAGCTGATAAAAAAAAAATCTCATTCCAGGTTTTTTATATTCTACAAGTATACGCGAAGGCTTGTTGGTTCGGGGAATATATCTTTCCCGGGTCAATTGAAATGTTCTTTGGAAAAGGAATTTTTTCTCTTGATTTTTAAAGCTTTACATTTTCTTGCGCCCCTTAGTATTTGAAATTGGACTGGATTAAAAAAACCCAGATCCGCCCAAACTGCCAAAGGCTTTTCTTTTCTGTTTCCAGCGGTGTTTAACTTCTTTGGGTATTAGGTTTGATTAGGGTTATTTTACCCCCCATTCCGCGGTAACCCAAACCCAATTGCCCAATTTCATTATTAGGGTATTAAAAGGAAGGCCTTCCTCTTTTTTCCTGTGTGA
>Ga0163217_1110788_pt1 | contig 12014 bp, 17 predicted proteins | sample SynspAceP_FD_185933 | JGI IMG/M metagenome (GOLD analysis project Ga0163217, IMG submission 185933) | Saline lake microbial communities from Ace Lake in Antarctica - Synechococcus sp. Ace-P (PacBio error correction) | ecosystem: Environmental > Aquatic > Non-marine Saline and Alkaline > Saline ... | reverse complement strand
CCCCACCTTTTCCCACATCAATGCCAACGCAGTTTCCGCCGCGATTGCCTGAATAGGCCATTCCCTGGAGGACGGCAGATAGGCATGATCACCCCGGCGCGCCGCGAAGGCAATCCAGCGCTCCCGATGCATGCGCGCACCCAATGCCCCTTTCGCCGCACGGCGGGGCCGGCGGGCAAACCGCCCGGACCGATTCGCCCGAAAGTCAAAGGCTTCCGGGAAAGCGCATTGCCGGACAGGCGGTTCGGCCCATTGGACCCACCGACCGCCTCTGCCTGCCGCATAAAGCCGGAGACATTCGTCTCCATCTGTTCGTCACGCCGCACACCACCCAAGTGTAGTGCGCGATCGGTCGCCATTCGATTGCCGCCCGGCGTCAGGCTCCAATGCCGTTTGCAAGAGCTTTTCAATTGACCGGCCCGAAACGCCGCACGCAAAGCTCTTCTGTCGGACATGCTCAAGAAAACCAAAAGCCCCCCCCCCAGGCTCCACCATGCGGTAACCCGACGCCGGCTTCATTCTCTGCACAATAGGCAAAGGAAAGTGATTTCCCGCGGCGCTGTTGTAAGTGCGCGAATCCTCGGCCCCGTTAATTGTGAATGAGCTCTCGGAACTTGCGTTCAGCAATCGCCCGCCCAAGCTTGTAGCGAAACGGGTCCACATGATGGACGTCATGCGACGAAAAAGCCGGGGCGCAAGATGACCAATGGGGAAAACGCACGAATTCCATGTCATCGAGCGGGCTCGCACGCAGGCAAGGCATAGGAATGGCCGCCCATATCGGCCGAAAGCCACTGTGCGCTGGGAAAAATACGGTTGAGCCGCCGCCGCCAGCACCACGGTCCGGCCGCGATGTCACGGGCGCACCATCCTCAAGAATTGAAAGCCGACAGCCCCGGTTACCACCCCGCATGCTGCACCAGATCGATGATCGCAACACCGCTGATCCGCGCGATTACCATCCGCCTGAGCACCTGTCCCCGCAGCGCACGCGCAACGCCGGGCCCGGTGTTGAGAAAATCCACTAGACGCACGCGCGGCGCCGAATGGCCGGGCGCGGTGACCTGTTCATATGGTCGTTTCGCGCGCGCCGCCGACGTTCCAAGCGTCCATCTCCGAATCCGGTTCGACCGCCTCTTCACAGAGAAATCGCAGCAAGCCGCTCATCGCACAAGGCCGCGCCCGGCAGTTGATCGTATCGGCAAATGCTGTTGTCCAGTCATTCGGTGCCTGGTGAACCCAATGCCGGCCGCAACCGTCATTCTGGGCCATGATGGTCGCACCACCACGGACCGATCAGGCTCTTGTCGACAAGAACGACATCGGCCACCTTCGCGCGCGCCGCGACGGCCGCATACATGGGCCAGCCGCACCCGCCCCCCACCACGAGCAACATCAGTTGTCGATGAATGCGGATCAAGATCATGAAACACCGCAAATAACGCCCCCCCCCCCCCCCCCCCCCCCCTTGGGCGATCGGTTCGTGCTGCCTTCATCACCATGATCGATCTCCTTTCGGAGATCTCCACGCGTGGCAATAATCGGCCAGTTGCTGTCCGGGAAAAAACTCAGAGCCGAGTCGGGACGTCTGGATATTCAAAGGGATTAGACAGTGGAAACCGTGAAAACATTGCTCGCCTCGAACGAACTGCAAGCTCCGGTTTCGGCACAATCAGTCTGAGCGAAACAAAACTTGCGCATCATGCAAATTCGAAATAGTCACGCCAGCATGCAGAATCTGTGGCAGACGGCGCGGCAGGCGTCGCGCTCACAGAGATTCATTCGAGAGAAGCGGCGGAGCGTTCGGAACGAGTTGTAACCCGGAGCCGGCAGCAGGTCGCGTGGCGGCACTGCAAAACAGAAAGTGGGCGGAGGAGAAGATTTGGTCGTTGGCGGGGCTTCTCATTTGCTCGGGATACGATCTGAAAAAGACGCCTGAATAGGTCGAGCAGAAAAAACATCGATCTGACGCGGAGATTTGCCCCTTGAAGAGGATTAGCATTCGTCGTGGCGAGAGAACGCCCGCTGTGCCTCATCCGTTTTTGCTCTGACACTTGCCATCTAACGATCAGGATGGCAAGAAAAGCACCCTGTCCTCTCGCCTGTTATAGGCGTCCGCCAGCCTACCAGGCGTTGTTGTTTGTAGTGAGGGCGCGCTGCGGGCGTTGTTCAGTCCGTCCAATCAGTAACCCGCCCGTATTTGATTACAAACCCAACCAGAGAGAATCTATGTCTCGTTTCGGGTTTTGTGATTTGCGGCCATGCTTCTCGCGGTTCCAGCGACGGCTTACGGCGCTGGACGTTACTGGTTGAGATGCTGAACAAAGACCCAATCGAAAAGCGCAACCATTTATTGCGCCTGGAATTTGGTGCAGTCGAAACCGGGCACGGTCAGTGGATAAGCCGCTGACCGTGCCACAATGTTGAGTTTGTCCAAGGGCCTTCCCCGAACGCGTAGACCGGTTTCGCTTTCATCCCTGGCAAGGAGGTCGTATACTTCACCGTTCCCGGCATCTACGTCTACAAGTGCACACCTCACTATTGGGTTGGGCATGGTGGGTGTCGTGTCGTCGGCGAAATCCCAGATAATGTGTTCCGACATCGATGGCGAAGAAGTTTCCAGGAAAGGCGGACGCGCGGATCGACCGATTTGCTTGTCGCCCCTGCTCTGGAACCGCTAACGCCGCGTGTTTGGCTTGAGTATTGAGCGGCGCCGGGGCTAGCAGGGCCATCACCACAACCATCAGAGAGGAGGTGTCAGGTCTCATGCGACTAGTCTCCGAATGGGGGGACAACGCTAACTCACGCCGGACCAATTGGGCGCCACACGGCCATGCGGGGCGAACTGTTAAAATGAATACTGGGAGGGGTTTCTCAACCACGAAGCGCTACGACAACGAACCACTCCTCAAGCCCAATTTTATGGACTGATAGTGCCGAGCAAATAGTCATCCCTCGCCAAGGAAGTCTTCGCGCTGACGGAATTTCAAGAGGAAACGCCGGTGAAAAGCCGGCGCTCAAGAGTAGCGGAGAGAGTTAGTAGGCTGGTGGGATCCAGGAATTGGTCGACGAATCGGCTTTCGTAAACCCTTAGTTTCAATTACGCAGAGATAATCAAACATGTGAACTGCTCCCAAGGTGGTTGATGTTGACCTCTCTTACGCAGCAAACAATGGACTGGATGCGCTTCTCACGCATAGCTGCCACACACTTTGTGCATGCGGAATCCTGATCCAACGACGGATGTGGTCGTAACACCTTCACATGGTTTGAGGAGAAGGAAATGATCTCGATATTATCGCGCCACTATGGATTCTGACCGCAACCCCCCTGCGCAGTCTTCGCGACAACAGAGGTTCAGATCATGGTTGTTTTGAGCCTGATGTGGACGTCAATTTGCTGCACGGCATGGCCGTGCTTGGCTTGGACGGAGAGCTTATCGTCTTACACGTGCTCTTTGCCCTCGGGCTGCTTTACATGGCGTAAACATTTCATTACAGCGCAAAAGCTCGCGACCTTACCGCGATCCCCGAAGAGCGAATGGAACGCACGCTAATGACGACGTGTGGGGCGGCTGAATAATTCCAAAGTCGGACTCAAACCCTGTTTTCATTTCGATAACAAAACATTCTTCGATCTGATCTAGTTTTTTGGAAAAATGAATACGAGAGTTTTAATCAGGGCGCTTGGATACTTTACAATGCGGTTCATCGTTGAACCGGGATTATCCAATATTTACAGAAGACAGGGGAACATTTCATCCTGTGGACCAACAACTTGGTTCCACGAATGATTGGGTTGGGAACATCTCACCGACAGCGCGGAGAACATCACCAACTCGATTGATTTTCCGCGACCCTCATTTCACGCCACTGAAAAAACATATTAAACTCGCGGACCGGGACAAACCAACCTGTCGCACAGTGAACCCCGTTCTGGTGGCTACTCACGCGCGATTGTTTACAACATGTCGCGAGGCAGGTTCATCCTCGGCATCAGCCGGGCGCTTTGCGATCTGACGCCGAAAGCGCTGGAGTATCTCTCGATGGCAGGACCGAAATCAACTTTTCGCCGAAGCGTCGAATGTAATCCTTAAGATCTGGGAGGGTGAAACGCCTTACGATATCGATCTTCCAGAACCGCTTCAAGCGTTTCAACCGCGGCAAAACCGATATCTGGATGTTGGATACGGCATTAGTTGCAAAGCCGTTCCAGAAAACCACGTCCGGAAATCGTTGGACCAAGCGTAGCCCCCTATCTCAAGGGAGTTATCGCAATGGTGAGCGCGACTTCCACCCCCTTTTCAGCGAACTTCCTGATGCCACAAATGGGTTGCCACCCATTGGGAACTTACGCACAGGGCCAAGTCAACGTTTGGGAGAAGCAGACCCATCAGATTGGCGTTATTGCGCGAACCATATTTGTTGCCGACAAAGATACTACAGCCAAAATCCTACGCAAGGACGACCGCAAATTAGCCCTTACAGGTTTTACTACAGCCAGATTCTCAAAAAAATGGTTGTGGAAACAGGGACCAAAAAAGGCCGTCTTCAAAACATAAACAAGGACGAACCTATGACGCCTGTTTACCTTAGACCGAAGTACTAGATGACCTCGTGATTTGCGGCACAGTCAATGAACGTGGTCGAATCAGATTTCGCCCTCCGTTGAAATACCGGGATTTTTGGTGAGCCGTGTATGCAGGTATGGACTGGGGTGACGAAAACCTTACGAAACGTTCCTGCAACGATGCGGAAGAGTTAATGGCCTCGCAGTTAACGCAGCAATGCGACGGAAAAAAGCGGGCAGAGTAACTAGCGGTCAAGCGTTGAAATTTGAAAACACTGACAATCTGGTTTTTCGCACAAGCCGTCCTGGTGCAACGACGTTTGGATTCATTGACCTTCAAGCAATGACAAGAACGAACGGGTGAGGCACCAGCCGAACGCCTGATTCTGAACCTTCCAGCACATTTATCCAAGTAAAATTGAAAGCGACTTATGGCTTGTAAAGGGATTCAAAAAAACCGCTTGCCGAGCGGCGAGACAGGCGCCGGCAGGTTGAGAAGCTTACCTGAAGCGCGCTTGAGCAGCATCCAACAGCATTTTACCAAGCCGTGATTCGGAATTGCTGAACTCACGAAGATGTAGGAGAGCTCGACGCGGCGGCATCGAAGTGGCGTTAGCCGATCGTTGTATTCGGTTCTTGATGACGAACTCGTGTCATCACCAACCAATCTAACGAAGGCGGGGTCTGGCACCGTTTCATAGCATGATCATTACGCGATGTGTTTCGTTTCGGGATCTGTCTTGTGGAGGATTGATGTAGGTCATCACAACCGCCCGGTTCCTATTTGGGCACCAAGCGGTACGCTCAGGTTCTGCGTTATATTTTGGAAGTTTTAAATCGTTTTTCGCCAGAGAGATCGAACCTGTCTTTCGGGCGCACGTGACACTGAAAGGCCAAAATCAAATGAATTGCATTCACGTCGCTCTCTGCGTTCTGACATTCAGGCAAGCGTCGATTGGTATGTTCAGAACCTCAATTGCCAACATGGCCTATCAAGACGAGACCTGGGCCCTTCTGGATATCGAAAACAGTCAATCGCTCTCGTTTTGCCATTCACAGCATCTCCACGGTGGTGTCAGGCTAATGCGGAAACCCAGTCTCCATATTTCAGCAAACGACGGGTTCATGCCGCCAGTTGACGCACTCGGCCAGCGGTCGGGCGGAGCGTTCTGCTTGAAGACGGAGCGGCTGTTGAGATGGCGGTCGAAGATTTAAAATGGATTGAAGTTTAAAGCCATGAAACGGCGGCGAATTTCATTGCAGGGTCTTGATGTCCCGGAATTTCGATACATCGCCCCTTTCCCTTCTCGAAACGTTGATGTGAATTTTCCGCCCGGTTGTTCAGCCACCAGACCGCACTCCTGGTCAGCTGCAGTTCCCGATGGACATTCATCGCGGCGCGATACGACGAAAGGCCGGGTCGGTGACATCACTATTCGGTTGTCATACCGCTTTCATCGCGCGCTTCAGAAAACGTCAGCGCCGCCTTCGATGCCGCCGTTTCGCGCAAAAAAACCTCGAGCAATTTCGCCCTCGTGATCAACGGCGCGCCACAGATAATGCGTCTCGCGCGTTGATCCGCACGAACACCTCGTCCAGGTGCCAAGCGCCAATTCGAATACGATCGATGTTGAACCCGGCTCTTCCGGATCTCGGCAGCAAACAATCGGGCCGAACCGGTTCCACCAGAAACCGCAGCCGGTCTCGTGACAAATATCGATGCCGCGCTCGAACAATGCAGGTCCTCGACCTGGCGCAAGCGCGAGTGAGTATCGGACATACTCTCACGTCAGGCGGATAACTCGGGGCGATGATTGAAAATAACGAAAGATGGTTTCTCACCAACGACGCTACGGAAGCGAACCCATCGCCTTCAAGCAATTTTCGTCTGACAGTGCCCGGCGATGTCATAGTCGAGACCGAGTACAAAGCTGGCAGCCGTAGGCCAGGAATAAAATGACGTCGACCTGTTTGCCGCCGCCAGTAGTTCTGATTGCGGATCACGTCTTGATCTTGGCCGGATGCCCTCGTTGTTCCGTTTGTCATGCGACGCGGGCGAAATGCGTGCTTCGACGCTGCATCAACCGAAAATATTTCCGGCTCGATATTAGCGTTGGATGACGAATCAGCAGGGCCCACTCGATGCTTGATCCAAACTCTGGTGTCGCCATGAAGGAATCGCCTCAGTTATATCGTTGTCGACGCATGTGCGGATCGACCCAATTGTCGAACATCACCGTCTTGGTGCGGAAATTCGGCCCGTCGTCGGCGAAACACCACTTCATCGACATAGGTTGGCAAAGCTAAAAAGAGGCTGCCATTGCCCCGTTATTGGGCCTGATTACATGACGTAGTTGGCCTCGACCCGCGTAGCCAGTCACCGGCTTTGCCCTTTAATGCGCACATTGCTGATCAGGTGCTTTCGGTGCTTGGATGCTGTATTCGTTGGCTTGGCGCAGCGGAACGAGCGGTCGCGCAGCATATCCTTGTTTCTCGCATAGTACAGGGTCACCGGCAGCCAAGCTCGACGTGCTCGCCGTGGCACGATCTGGTAGACGCAGTCTTGGCGAACAGTTCAAAGCAGTCTCCAGCCGGCGGCGTCGAGGTGGAGCCGCCATAATCGGCGAACAAATCGTCGATTGCCAAGCGAGCTTTCAACGCAATCACCGCACCCGCCCCTTCTGGCTCTGTGTCCATTCAGTTAACCGCGTAATACGACCAGAAAGCCGCGGGATCGGCACATCGTTGACCGGTAGGGCGGTCGGAGATTTTCACCCTGCCACCACTCGACACCGTAGTTGGCATCGGGTCGGTTCGTTGCGGCTGCCTTTTGGGCAATCTTATGGCGTTCGGCGCTTCCATGGACACCAAGCCGCCGGGGCCAAACAAGTTGAGCTGCGCAACGGTCGCTCTGTTCATATTCTTGATCGTCGTCGGCGTAGCCCAAAATAGTCCAGATTGCAGATCGAACCGGCGTCTATGCCCTTGGGTTGGATTTGCCGCGTCGCCAACGAATTGTTGAGCTGCCTGGAGCACGTTGGGGACATCGTCGAGATCGCCAGAGTGTGCGGTCGTCGTCGTACTCCTGCCGGATTGCGAGTAGCCGCGGATCGAGGCAGGGGTCAACTTGTCGCTGGTTGAGCCTGTGGTCGCCATACGCTTCCTTGGCGTCGGCGTTCGCTGTCGGAACCGGCATGCGCATAGGTGAGGTTGTGGCGTGGCGTGCATCCCATCTCGACGCCGCCCTTCTGGGTGGCCGATCGAGCCCGAGGTCACGAGAAAATGCATGCAATAAACTGGCGTGGTAAGTGTCGCGCAGATTCTCCAGGATAGGCTTCCAGTTGCATGGATTCGCTGGCGCTGGTAACCGGGACGCGCAACGCTTGCACATCAGGCGACTATTATATGCCCGCACATCATCCGGTCCAGATAGTTCTTCGATCGGCTCGTGGTTTGCGAGAAACTTTCCGAAGACGATGCCCTTGTAACAGGCTCACCGCAGGCACTGTAGCCGTGCTCGGATTTTAGCGAAATCTCGTCCATTCCGCCTTCGCGCGATTGCCCCGTTGGTACGGTTTGCCGATCAGTTTGCCGGTTCAGGTCGTAATCCAGCCGATGGTAGATCAGTGTGCACCTTGTGTTGCCGTGTGTGTGGGCGGCATACGGCGGCGCACGGTGGGCGCAAGCGGTTGACCACCGCTGGACCCGAACCATCACGGTCACAGGCTGACGAGGAACCGGCGTGTAGCCGACCCAGTGTGCGAAAGTCGCGCAGGTTTCGGGCATTCGCCTCGAGCATTAAATACGACCAGGTCGGCCCGCGGAGATGAGGTCTTGTTCGCGGGCGCGTAGGACATCGGGGTTCATGGTAGAGCCATAGGGATGCGGCGGAATAATCGCTACGTTGGCCACTCTACGTTTATCGACATCGGGCTCCTCCTTATTTCGCAGCACTCCCGCACTGCCCGGCTATTCCGTCAGTACCGAATAGAGCTCGCCGCTGCCAAGGCAGATTGACCCTGTTGCCTTCGCCGATTCAGCGTGCGGCGTCCGAGTTGGAAGTCGTCGGATAAGTGAGTACTACACCGTCATCGGTTTCCGGGTTCTCGAAGCGGACATGCCACCCAAATACATTTTCTCTGTCACCGTCGCCAAAACATCCAGTTCCGTCGGAGTGACCCAGGCGTTGCCCAACGCTACGTTCTTCGAACGGCAAAGCGACGATTTACGGTTGATCTACGCCAATCCGGCGGGGCGTTCAAAGGAAAGGTCAGGCTACGCACGCGATCAAACATTGTCCGTTATACCGAAATGGACGAGACGCGACCATTCCTCAAACACATTGGTTGTGCCGACAAAATCGGGCGACGAAGCGAGTTCGTGGCGCCTCGTAGATATTCCTCTGCGTTAACCGACTTGTAGAATATGGCCCTGATCCCATCACCGCGATACGGTCGGACTGGCATTGCTTCGCCCTGGATCGTGGTGACAAAAGATAAAGCGTTGCTGAGCGATTTATTGCAAACGCCTCAACTCGTCCTGCATCTGCAGACGGAAGCTGTAGTCCAGCGCGCCCAATGGCTCTCGAGCAGCAAAACGGACGGATCGTTGAGTTCAGCGCGCGCGCCATGGCGACCCGCTGTTTCGTGGCCGCACTCAATTGTCGATTTGCGCTCGCCATATCCTTTCGAGGCGAAACAGCTAAGCGCCTGATGTATTTTGGACGATCACATCGGCGTTCAAGCGTTTCATTTTTAGCCCAAAGGCAAACATTGTCGAGACCATTCATATGGGGAAACAGTGCCAAATGCTGAAAGATCATATTGGTACTGCGCGCGTAAGGGCGGCTCTCCAAATGTATCGATACCATCGATTAGAATTTGGACTTCCGCTGGGCGTTGGCAAAACCCCGATCATGCGTAGAGTGGTTTGCCGCGAACCGGACGGGCCGAGCAGTGAAAAAGAACTACTCGGCGATTTCAAACGGACAACATTTCGGGCGTACCTCGCCGAAACCATTTGGAGACATCACGAATTTCCACCGCGTTATCATCGTGGTTAGCTTTGGCGCCGGTACAGTAGTGCTTGTGTGCGAGTGCGGAAACTGGGTTGCTCACCTATTTGCCTCGTCCGAAATAGTATTGTGAAACACCGATGGTGGCCATTTGGCATTGAGCCACGGCCACCGTAGCGATAGGCCGAGTTCAAAGCGGTCTTGATAATGTCTGCCACGGACTCGACCCAATTTATCGAATTGGCCGGGAAGGTTGAGCCCATAAAGCTTGACCCCGACGATCAACCAGATCGAAGCAAGCTGGCTTGTCGCGCGCTGACAGGGCAGGCAACCTCGGCCGACGTCGACGGATAATTGTCACTTCGGTCAGCTTCTGCCGTATTTCCTGGAACAAAACATGGGCGTGATATGACTGCTTCTGCATTTTCTGGCGTTTCGCGAAATCCTTAGGCACGGAAACCGGCTTGGATTCCACGTCAGTAAGCCGTCGTTGGCCAGTGTTGGTTTGACGTTCAGGGCCCTGTTTTGCAAAAAACTTGGCCCGCATGGCGATCCATCCATACATGGCCAGACCTCACCCGAAGAAACCAGATTTACCGCTTCGCCGAACTTGTCCACATGGTCCGGACGTTTTCTTGCGGTCGATCCAGATAGGCGGTGATGTCTTTAAGATCGTTTCTCCATTCGTAACCGGGTCGGGGTGGTCCGCGATGCAATTGCCGCCGCCATAATCATTGCCGTGAGCGTCATCGCGCCAGCGATACGGCCTTTTGTTACTTATCGTCGAAAAAGAACACCCCAAGACTGGGTCAGCGGCGTCCTCAGTCGGGAATTTTATCAGCGTTGTAGACACCGAATCCATACCCCCAAACGGACGGGGATTCATGTAGGTCTTGCCAGCCCGGGGGACGATTATGTTTTGAAACAACGGCATTTCAGGTTCTGGCATTGGAATTTTTGCTCATGTCGAGCGCGTTGGAGGGTTCGTCGCCGTCGTTCTTCCCAATGCCGGGCCTTCAACGAACTGGGTCAGGCTGACATCATGTCGTAGTTTTTGGTTTGCCGCCGGTCCATTAACTGGCCAGCGTACTGGACGGCGATACGTGGCGCATTCCTACGGTGACACCGGACAATTTGCTCGACGATTGGACCGTGCGCATCAGGCATGAAAAACACCGGGCATAAAATTTTGGGGCCAACCGGGGGGGGGGGGAAACTTGTTCTTCGACTGCGCGAAGGCCGAGTTGAACGGTAGCAGCTAGTGCAAGGCCACCGAGGCCAGCTACACCCGCACCATTAGGTAAAGGGCGGCGATCAGGTGCAATCTCATTGATGTAACGGGATATGTTGCAGAAATAGACTTCTTCATATTGTTTCCATAAAAGGTTGTTTGGTTATCTCTACGCACACAAATTCCTTCATCTCGCGGCTCAGATTTGACGTCGGGCGCACTCTTCGAGCGGCCCAAAATAGATCCGTATAGCGAGCTAAAAACGAAAATCACGATGATAAGCCACTGCCATCGCGGGCAATCGGGGGCCAGCTTCGTCGACCGATAAGCCCCCAAGAACTGAAACTGGTATGGTGGGCGTCGCAACCCGCTGACGACGGGAATATGGTTCGGATTTGAACGTCAAACGACAGGTTGAACGAGAACAAGCGGGGCAATCAACCACCGGCGAATGATCGGGAAACGATTCGGGTAAATATTTTCCCAGGGTTTTGCGCCGAGACCATCCGCCGCTCCTCGGAGTGACCGTCAAACCCGTGCAAGCGTGGGAGGGAACCAGCGTGAGGAAAGCAGAACCGGGCACACCCAAATTTGACGCGGTGGGCGACCAAAACGTGGTCCATCATAGCGAAGAGCGGATTTCCCGAAAACCAAAAGAAAAATCAAACAGGACGATACCGCGATGATTCCCGGAATAATAATTGGCACGCCAGGGGGAATTTAGGATTACGAGGGGGACGATTCGGTTTTCGCGGGAAACTGGATGGCGGGGAATCCCATCGCAGCGAACAGCGGCCAGGCGTTGTTTGCGATCGCGGCGGCCAGAAAACCGAACAACCGAGCTGTTGCCCAGCGGCTTTTCAGGGCAAGCGCCGGGCTTTTCGAACCACGGGGACTCGTTACCAACGGGGACGTGGAATCCCTGGAACGGGAAGCGACGATTTTCTGAATCGGTGAAACGACAAAAGGGCAAGCCACGGGATTCATCAGCAAAAAAAGGGCCGTACAAAGGAAGTGTAAGAAAAGGCGCCCGCGTAGATTCCACAAGGCCGGAGAGGTAAAAACCACCATAGGGGGCCGAAATTGGGGCGGCGCTTTTTTCTGGTTTTTGCGGGGGGCCCGTGGGGGGGGTTTTTTTGGGGGGCCCGATTGAATTGATTCTTTCTTTCCTTTTTGGGGTTTTTTTTTTTTTTTCCTGGT
>Ga0163217_1032037_pt1 | contig 12014 bp, 4 predicted proteins | sample SynspAceP_FD_185933 | JGI IMG/M metagenome (GOLD analysis project Ga0163217, IMG submission 185933) | Saline lake microbial communities from Ace Lake in Antarctica - Synechococcus sp. Ace-P (PacBio error correction) | ecosystem: Environmental > Aquatic > Non-marine Saline and Alkaline > Saline ... | reverse complement strand
CCGTTGAACTGGACGTAGATCGCAATCTAGTGGAACAGGTGGTCAAAAACAACTAAATAAATTTATAAAGCAGCAGGTTTCTATAAAGAAAAAAAATCAAGATCAGAATGATAATTGGTGGAGGAAGAATTTACTTATTATTTGTTTAACACTATTAGCTCCTTAAAATTAAACATCAGGTTTATTAACACATGAAACAAAAGCAATGAATTTAAGGCAGTCATTTTCCAGATGTAGTGTGATCAATGGGAGGATGGTTACCGACCAAATGCTGTTGGACGAGGAACCGTATGGAAATGATGACGCTCTAATTAGTTGACAGGTGTTGGATGAAGAAATGTCATTAATTTCCATGTATGCTGCAAAAAAAAGATATGAAAAAAATTATCACCAAATAAATCGGATTTCTTTGATTGAAAAAATCTGGATAGTGTTAAGGGTTTTACAAAATCAGTTATTACACCTAAAAGGATTATGCAAATTCAATTCATACGCTTTGTTCGGTCACTAAAAGAATCTCAAGGATCAGACGTTGAGCACTTATCGCCTAGCTGATGATCAAGTAGAGGTCCTTCAGTTTAGAGTAAAGGAAAGCAGTAGAATTTACTTAATATTTAACCCATTGAGTAGGTTGAAATACAAAAAAAATAATCCTTTATTAATGCCTATTATTGTTAGGAAAACGAAAGTGATTCTTCCTGATTTGGAAAAAGATGTTGATTAACCAAAGGACTATGTTGTTGTTTTAAGTTCGGAATGGTTTTTTTAACGAATATTGATGCATATAGAACCAAAGATGGTCAAAAAAAAATGAATAAGTCCGTTGTGAAATTTATAATCGGGAAAATTTTAAGAAATTGAAGCTATTTTTAATGATTGCTCCTTGATTGTTGTTTTTTATTTATCGAGAAGATGGTTGTACATTTAGTTTTCTAATTATTATAGTAGTTTTATTTCTCATTAAGCTATCTTTTGAGTAGAGGTGAGCGTAACAAAAGGCCAGATGTTAGCAAAAGAAGCGGTTTGTTATTGTTTCATTTTATGGATACTGCTTTCATTTTTTGGCTCTTTGCCTTTTGTTTAATAAGTGGAGACATTCCTTCTCTGATAGATGCCTTTTTGTGAAAAACGAGTAGCGGATTTACAACTTACCAGGTTCAAGTATTATTAACAAGATGTCGAAAGCTTTAGCTCACCTCTATGTTATTTTGGAAAGAAGTTTTACCCATTTAGTTGGAGGTATGGGAGTACTTGTTTTTGCACTTGCCGTCATTGCCACCAAAACCTGGTTCAGAATCTGTCATATCATGGAAAGCAGAAGTACCTGCGGTCCAGTATTTGGTAAAGTTGTAGCAAAGTTTATCAGCTTCAGCTTAGAATTTTTTATATTTAATTACCTTTCAATGGCCGCAATCATGTAGTGCTATTACTTTTGGTGGAATGAGTTTCTTCGATGCTCTTTTACACGCCTTTGGTACAGCGGGTACAGGAGGATTTGGATTGTCCGGAATGGCAGATTTTAGCATTACGGACAGCGCATATATCGATGTCATTTTAAGTGTTGGAATATTTTTTTCGGAATCAAACTTTAATTTATATTATTTATTTTAATTGGAGTGTAAAAGAGGCGTTTAGCAGTGAAGAACTTCGATGGTATTTTACAATTAATCGGCTCTGCAGTTCTTTTTAATTTGCCTAAATATTATACAAGCTACGCAATCAACCGGAACGAGTTGCTAAGAGATGTATTCTTTTCAGATCTTCAATCATCACGACAACCGGTTTTTTCAACCGTTTAATTTGGGAACTGGCCGCTTTTTTCTAAGACGATTTATTGCTCTTAATTGTTTTTTGGTGGAGTGCAGGATCAACAGCTGGGGGATTAAAAATTTCTAAGGGGGCTTTTGCTAACGGAAAATCTTGCTATTGCTGAAGTTTAAAAAGAATGAGTCAACCTAATCGTATGGTTGTTTGTAAACATGAAAAAGAAAACAATTGAACGAGATACCATCCGTAGGAGTAAAACTACTTTTAGTCTAATTGTTTTTTTATAGGTTTAGTATGTTAATCATTCTCGTTAGACTTTAATGATTTGAATCTGCATTTAGTTCAATTGTTAGCGACATTTAATAATATCGGTCCTGCGTTTAGGTCCAAGTTGGCCAATTGGGAGGCTATTCGGGGCTTTCAAAAAACTGGTCTAAAAATTTTTACTTTTCATTTGTGAGATAGCAGGATAGGGGACTTGAAATTTTCCCAATTATTATTTTGTTTTCTAGTAAAACATGGAAAAAGGTGAAAAAATGAGTTCATCAAAAAGAGATGAAGACAATTTTAATTTGTTTTCATCTCTTTTTTTTATTCAATTTAGTTCTAAAGCAAGTTAACGTTTTTTACGATAGCTATAGTAAGTCTCATTCTAACAGAGCAATAACATAATATATCCATGATAAAATTTAAATAGAAGTTGACTATTGATATAAGCGCTTCATCGACAATCGTTCTATTGTCTTTGAAGCAAATAAAACATCCCGTTTGCAACCTCAGTTAAAAACTTGTTATGTGGTTCCGATTTGTAATAGCAAAAATGGTTTTGCCATGTTCTTTTTTTGCGGTCTCACAAGTTTGGACAACGGCATCGATTCACCAGGAGTTCGAAATGGCAATCAACAAATCTCCTTCAATTAGTAATGTAGCGCTCATAACCATCATCGTGAGGATCTGTGACGCATCAATGACCTAAGCCCATCCTGGTAAGGACGATTTGCCTAGTTCCATTTAGCGCTTAGACCGACTACCTAATCACAAATCATTTATCTTATTTGGCTTTTGAATTGCCTGCATTAACTCGGATCTGTAATGGATTGATTAATTGAGAGGAAGAGGTAAATTAATGGTTGTATAATCGTTATTTTTTTCTGTTATTTAGCAGGTTCAGGGTTTCGTTTTCAATTCTTGATCACCAAAGTTTAAATTTCCGGAAAACTTTGATAATTTAATTGTGACAAATCGTGGATGTTGCATTTGAAGATCCCGTTAACTGTTGCTAAGTCTTTGATATTCATGATGAACCTTTTCTGATTCTCTAAATAAAAGTTTGGCAATGTGTTTGTCTTTTTTTGTTAGAGATTATATTTTGCTGAAATACGATTTGAAAAGATTTCAGGTTATTATCATATGTTAGGACCTACCTATACATTCATTTTTTCTTTTAGAATTACCATTTTACAATTACGTTAACAAAGAAGTTAATCAGACAATTCATTTTAAAGTAGATGGTGACATATAGTTATAAAGGCCACAATAAACTAAGCTAATGTCACTCCATAAAAACAGAGAAGAGTTATTCTTCTCTGTTTTATAGTATGATTAAACGACTTATTTTTAAAGGCATTAATAGCGTGTATATCTTTCCTAATACAAAGGCAATCGCAAAAATAAAAAAAACCAATTAAAATGAAAATAGAATCCAAATATAGGATAACCTGATTCAACAGGACCAAAATAACAAAAATAATAAAGATAAGTCCAATAATAAAGCATAATTTTTCCCGGAAAATAGTAAACCAAAACAGCACCTCTGTAAATAATCTATTATTCAAGATAGTATAACGTAGAAAAAAGAATAGTTCATAACAATATTTGAAAAAATTAAAAGTAGAATTTCTAAAGAGAAAACAATTTTCTTTTTTTATTGGTGGAAGATAACAAGTTTTCTTTCTAACTTCGTGTTAAACTAATACTTGAGTTTCAAGCAAAGGAGAGAGAAGATGAAACAAAATTTTTGGACCGATTAGGACCTTTTTACTTCGTTACGGTTATATGCGGGGGCAGGATACGTTGTTAGTGATGTAGCATTGACCGTTTTAATATCCTACCAATGATGGACTGGACGTTTTTTTACTAGCTTTTATTGCAATTCTTAATCCTATTTTCAAATAAGATAAAAAACATAACAAAAAAAAGCAGCAACAAGAGGCAGTATATTGGGTGTTATTTTATATTTTAGCTTTTTTTGTTTCAAACAGTGGATTAAATTATACCACGGCCATTCTAAAAAAATGCTTCTTAACCGCTGTAATGTTTGTTATTGGTTCCTTTTATTGGATAGTTTTATATAAAAATAAAATTGCATTAAGAGCCTACCTAGGTTGCTTTTCTATCTATTATATGAAATAGGGTTACTTTCGTTTAGATGTTTTAATGGGTTTAATTTTAGGAGATTTTTCTTAACATTAATTGGGAGGCAGTCTTTTTTCGTTCCAAAAATTATTTTAACTAAGGCCGCTTTGTTTCGTAACCAGAAAATATTTTTTTCAATTTATGAATTGTTCAAATGGGTGTAGCAGCCTTATGTGGAATAGTCGTTATGTTTTTCAGAGGAGACCCTATACCAGATTTTTACCTTGATGGGTACTCTATCAGTGCGTATTAGGCTTTTTTTTTGTTACGATGTTTTGGGTTATGCTTTCAAAACAGAGCCCAACGATTTACTGCAGATACAAAACAGCTGTCATCCCTTTCGATGGGAATCATTATGGGAATGCTGTTTTAATCATTCTTTTAACATGAAACTCGTACGGTTTCAGACGGGAATAGGAAGTAGCGTTAATTTTAATTGGCGTACTAGTATCAGAAAAGAATTATATAAAAAAAAGTTTGATACTCTTAAAAATAATCAAAAAAATAGAAGAGTTAAAATAGCAGAAAAAACATTAAATGATTGAGACAATTGGAGAAAAAGAGTTACACTATGAAAAAGAGCGATTAAATGGATATGAGAGATGTGGAAAAGCAACACGTGTTTTATCTTAGTGTCGTTGGTGTAACGGGATGGCTTTATGGTGATTTATTTATTAACGCAAAAAAACCACGGAAATTGATGAAAACTTCCTCAGTCTTTCTCTTGAAAACAATCGGTTTCTTCTCATCAGAAAGTAGAGAGAGTACAACTAGTCAGTTCAATAGAATTAAATTAGATAAAAGATTATGCTGAGTTACAAGCAAGCTTAATAAGAATGGAGGAAAATAAATGACCTCAACAAAATAACTCAAGGCGAACCCCGCTTTTGATATTACCAAAAAGATAAGATTAACTGATGACCTTGGCGGTTGGGTAATGGCCTATCCAGTTTACCGTATTATTGCAAGAGCATAAAGCCGTAAGAAATGAAGCAGGGTATTTTGACGTTTCTCATATGGGAGAAATTTTAGTCGAAGGACGAAGATTGCTGAGAAGTACTTGATTTCCTTTCTGACAAACGATGTTGAACACAAAATGATACGGGACAATCACAATACCACGCGATGTGTTATCCAGATGGTGGAACAATCGATGATCTTATTATTTCTAAATTAGCAACGAACGGTTACTTTACCCTAGTCACATCCAAATGCAGCAATACTTGAAAAGAGATTTTTGGACTGGAATGAAAGAAAAAGTAACTGGCGATGTTCAATTAACGAATAAGTTCTGATTCTATAGGGCTTATTAGCCATTATCAAAGGACCAGCTGCAGAGGGAAATCTTACAAAAATTAACTGAAGTTGATCTAAGTGATATACAGGCAAATTCCATTTTAACAAACAAGTTACTTTAGCCGAAATAGAAAATGTTTGATTTCAAGAACCGGTTATACAGGAGAAAACGGTTTTTTGAATTGTTACTTGGCTGCAAATAAAACAGAAAAACTATGGGGAGTTGTTGCTTGCAGCTGGAAAGAAGGAAGGTATTAAAACCAGTGGCTTTAGGTTCGAGAAGATGACTCATAGATTAGAGGCCGCATTGTCTTTATATTGGACATGAATTATTCAGCGAATATCAGTCCTCTTTCAAGCGAATATAGGTTTATGCAGTGAAAAACGAACAAAAAAAAAGGGGGGGCCCCAATTTTTGATTTTGTTGCGTAAAAAGACTTAAACGACCAAAACGTGAAGTAGGAGTTGAAACAGAAAATATAAGAGGCGATTTGAATTGATAGCAAAAGGGAATACTGCACGTTCTGGGTGTAAAATTTACGCTAAAATCAGGAGAAGAAATTGGCCCGTAGTTACCTCAGGCGGACGAAATTCACCCAACTCTGAATAAAAGTATTCGGATTTAGCACTAATAATACCGAAAAAAAAAAATGATTATAGATGCACTTGTTCCAAAATAGACATTCGCAATAAACTAATCGAATGCAGTTCTAGTAAAGACACCATTTATAAAGAGAGACAAAATAAGGAAAAAGCGTATTTTATTAACCTAAAGGGAGTTGATTTAGATTGAATGAAGAGATGAAACGTTTATTATACAGGAAGAAGCACGAGTGGGTTATGCCAAATAGGAGACGATAAAGTTCGACTAGGAATAACGGAATATGCTGCGAAAGAATTAGGAAGATGTTGTTTATTGTTGAAACTTCCTGAATAGATAGCCATGTAGTGCCGGCGGATGAAAATAGAACGTTGAATCAACTAAATCAGCATCGGTTATTTTTCACCTGTTTCAGGGAAAGTTATTGTAGTTATGAAGAGTTAGAGGATGCTCCTGGAATTAGTTTAATGAAGGCCCCGTTAACAATGAAGGGCATGGGATGTTCAGAAGGTTCAGGCTAAGAGGATCCAGCGGAAATTAGCTGGATTTATTAACACAAGAAGAGTATATGGAATTAGTTGAAAAAATTAGAAGGAAGATTGACGAAGCGGATTAGCGAGGAGAATAAAAGTGGGAAATAATTCAGATTTACTGCCAGATACAAACCGAGCATCGTGAAGAGATGCTAGCAACTCTAGAAGTTTCTTCAATTTCTGAATTGGTTAACTGATATCCAGATACGATTCAATTTAAAGGACGAGTTAAACATTCCAGCTGCTTTAACATGAGGGCAGCTTTAGATAAAAAGAGCGGAAGCTTGGCGAATAAAAAATAAAGATAGTAAAGGAATATGCTCGTTTTTTTAGGCTGCTTGGGAACATTATGATCATATTTCCAAAGTACTGGGTAGATCATGTTATTTCCACGTCGGAATTTTTATACAGCTTAACACCTTATCAAGCAGAAGGCTAGTCAGGTAGAACTACAGCATATTTGAATCCCAACAATGATTTGGAACTTTACAGGAAATGGATTGCTGCAAACTCATCATTATATGATGGGTTTACAGCAATTTGAGAAGAAGCTCTTACGTTAGCCGTTCGTAGTACAAAAGAAATAAAATCATTGTTCAAAAGGCGTCACCCTCAAGGTCGTGAAATTAGTAAGAAACTGTTTCAGTCGCGTTTTAAATTATCAAGTAAACAGAGGCTAAACTAAACAGGAGGACAGTACAGATTTACATGCATAAAAAAACTCGTGGCGACCAAGATACAGCTGCCGTTATTATTCAATACCCGAATTTTGGTTTTCAGTAGAGAAATTTAAAAGAAATAAAGGCAATCCAGATCTAACCTGCGCGTTTATGTTACGTGGTAGGCCAATCCTTTTGGGCTTTTAAGCTTTATCTAGGAAGCCTCTGGGGAAACTTAGGTGCGGATATTGTAAGTAGGTAGACACTCAAAACCTTTAGGATTGTCTATGTCATTTGGTTGGGACCGGCCATTGTGGGTTTTTTTTGCGGTTAAGAAAAAACACTTCGTAAACTACCAGGTCGGATAGTCGGACAATCTCGTGGACAAAGACGGGCAAACGAGGATTTGTTTTTAACCTTGCAAACACGGAACAAACACATTAAAACGCATGAAAAAGCTACTTCTAATAATGAGTTCTAATCAAGCTTTAAAATGCATTGGGCTCCAGCCGGTTTTCATGTCTGCATTAGGTAAAAAGAAAGAATTGCGCACCATGGCTTCAGTTAAATATTGAAAAAGCGGATTATATGGCTAATGCTTAATCGGAAAAGGGATTTTCTTAATTAATAAGAGCTCCTTTTTTTAATGAATTTGTAGCTCGAATTACCTTTTTCAGTTCAAAAAACAACTGAAAGACACTAATCAATCAATGATTATTGCGTGGATATAACTTAAAGGAAAAAAGAATATGGACTCAAAAATCACATTTGTTAATTTGCCGTAACAGGAAACAACGGACAAAAGAAGAAATAGATATTTTATTGCTGTACTGAGGAGGGATTGATTAAAATGACCCGAATTAACAATGAACTTGATTTTTGAAAATCAGCGTTCCAGTAGAAAACAGCTTGCTAGTTCTTCCAGAAAGTGATGTGTCTTCAATTCAATTGTACAAAAAAATTTCCCTGATCATTTGATAACGTCAAACACCCTGCCGAGTTGCCGAGTTTCTGAACCACAATTTGAATGCGTCATTTATACTTGGCATTATTCTATAAGAACTTTGGAGTAGACAAATGGAATTTTATTCACTAGGTTTCGTTGACGATTGAAATTACAATCCTATAAAAATCAATGAAGACGTAGCTCGGTTATCTGGCTTTGCGAATATCCATCCTTTCAAACCCACTCAAACGTGGTACAAGCGCACTCGAATTGATGTATGAATTACAAGAAGATTAAAGGTTATTACGCGGAATGGCGAGCTATTTCGTTGCAACCAGCTGCCGGGTGCACAAGGCGAAATGGACTTTTAATGAATAATGAAACTATTTTCATAAGCAAAATGGAGAAGAAAAAAAAACGAACTAAAAAATTCTGTAGTTACCTGACTCAGCACAATGGGACAAACCCGTCTTAGCGCCTTTATTGTGGTTTTGAATTGTAATCGAAATCCATCTAAAACGCTCCGTACAGTCGATTTAGAAGAATTTAAAAAAACAAGTTGGAACAAGCATTGCTGGCTTAATGCTGACTAATCCTAATACACTTGGCTTATTTGAAAAAAGATATCTGTAGAGAATAGGCAAGGCGCAAAAAATATATTTCCATAGGCAGTAGGTGGTATATTTGCTACTATGATTTGGTGCCAAATTTTGAATTGCGATATGCGGTTAAAAACAAACACCTGCTGCCGATGGGTTTTGTATCGTACATTTCTATAATTTGCATAAAAACTATTTAGCTACACCTCATGGTGGAGGAGATCCAGGATCAGGACCAGTTGGGATGTTAAATCTTTTTTAGGCCTTCTTATTTGCCTATTCCACGGATTGAAAAACAAAAGCTTGATGAGTATGTTTTGAACTCAAATTTACCCTCTTTCATTAGGTTTTCGTGTTAAAAGGGATACTTTGGGGAATTTTTGTTCTGTTAACGCAGAGCGTATACTTATATTCGGACAATGGGGAACCAGATGGTTTGAAACAAGTGTCTGAGAGTTGCTGTTCTTTGCATGCGAATTATTTGCGGAAATTGTATAGCTCCTTACTTTAATGTCTCACACCCTCAATTTGTAAACATGAATTTCGTTCTTATCTGGATTAAAACAAAAAAAATTAGGATGTTACGAAACAATGGATATAGCTAAAAGATATATTGGATGTTGATTATTATGCACCAAACGTTATTTCCCGTTTAATTGTTGAAGAGCGATTGATTGATTGACCAACTGAGACAGAGACAAAAGAAACATGAGATGCATTTGGCAAAAACGTTGATTCAAATTGCAAAGAACGTTGAAGGGAAACACCGAATATGTGCTCGAAGCACCTAATACCAAATCGGCTTAAACGAATGGATTGAAGTTAAAGCGGCTAGAATTTGAGTATTAAGTTTTGACAAAAATTAACAAATTTAAATTAACTGACTCATGGATTTTAAATGGTATTTAAAATAAGGAGTATTAAGCTGTAAATGAAGGTTTTTCAAAAAACGGAGGAATAGATATGGTATTGAAAACAAAATAAGTTTAATTCTAGTACTAGTATGTGTTAGTGGGAAGCTGGGAAGACAACTTTGGGCTAACGCATTGGAAAAAAACTGGGGTTCCTAAATTAGTTACTACGACTACACGACCAAAAAGGATGGCGAAGTAGAGGAAACAGATTATATATTTTAGAGAAAATATCGGATATGTCCAAATATAGCGTTTATTTGAAAAACTCTTTATAATATAACTATCTTTTATGGACTAACAGTTAGATACCGTTAGAAGAAGGATTGGAATCTTCATGACGTTTAATGAGATTGTCGTTTTTGGATAAAAATGGTGCCAGCTTGCTCTTAAAAGAGGTTATCCCTTTCTTATTACAAAAAATTATTTATTTAGGAAATTTAGAAATGACGGAGAAGAGATTCAACAAAGAATGGAAAAAGAGCGATAGCCCAGAAAATATTCAACAAAGATTATTGTTTTGCTTCAACAAAACAGGAACAGTTTGAAGCCGCCGATAGAAACAAATCTATTCTATCGAGTCAAGATTTAAAAAGTTCTGTTGATGACATCTTAACGTATTATCAAAAATAGTTTACAATAAAAGTAGTCGAAGGTGTGACAGACTAGCGAGATTACTCGTGAAGCGCTGTCTAAGTTTACTTTTTTGTAGTAAGTGATAGATAAAAATTTAAAGTGAGGTGGGACTTATGTCCCTATCCTTACTTTTTTTTTATTCTAATAAGAAAAAAAAGTAACGAGTAGATGCTTAACAAATAATAGCGAATTAAATTTTTAAAAATTAAAATATTATTGATTGCTTTTTTTAAAAAATAAAGAGTAAATTTGTTTATGGTATAAGAAGAAGTCCATTAATGGACATGAAATAGAGCTGATTTCAAATATGAAAGAGGCGAAAGAATGAATTTAAACAAAAAGGTTTGGAGCAGGGCTGTTTTGTATTATTTACCTTAATTGGCAAACGCAGGACAAAAAGATTTCCATTGCTTCTCATATTATCAATCGAAGGTTAAAAAGGAGCATCACACTTTCTTATAAAAAAAAAATAATGAGAAATTAGTCGTTAATGACCTGGTTACATCTATTTCAGGTAGCAATGGGAGCGGTTTTCGTTAGCTAAAGACCCAGAAAGCATTCATTTATAGAAGTAGTCGAAGCCTTGGAAGGGCCAATTATTACGTTATCCCTAATACAGGAATGATTAATTCAGGTTTTTCGGATTTGGGGCCGACGGCTATCATGGGGAAATTAGTTTAAACAGAGGTGTTAAACAAGCAGAAAACCCAATATTAAAACTATCTTCGTCAACAAACAGTAGCGCAATTGATTCGTGAATCGTTTGAATCATCGAGATATTCCCAATTTTCTTAAATTGGAATGAAACGAAAGAAAATTATTTTAGAGCTAAGAAGGTGTGGAAAAGTACTAATGAAAACTGTTAAAATGAATGGAAAGAGATTTTTTCTCTAATAAAGTGTTACTTATTTTCTTGTTTAGTGATGTTCTATTTATTCCAATATTGTATGCAGCTTTTCTTTTTAAAAGGCGTAACTGGGGATTCCTTTATGGCAGTAACAGAGAACTTTTCAGTTGGCAGTCGTTAATGGAAGATCAATCAGTTGATTATGAAAGGGAAAAAATTGGCTATCGGCTCTGGAATTAATTAGAGGGAATTTAAAAAAAAAGCAATGGATTTCTTTTAGATTGGCATTTTGTTGCCCCAAGTTGAAAAAGCTGAAAAAGGGATTTAAAAAAATCGAAAGTATTATATTGGTGATGGGACTATACCCAAGAGGACTTCTCAAAAAGGATGCTGCCACACTTTAATGGATAAGGCATCCGAAAAAATTGAATTTGATTTATAAAACAAATGGGTCATTAAACTTCCATTGGTTGAAGTAAATTAGTAATGTCAGCTGTAAAAAAGAAGTTTTAAAAAAAGAAGTTTCTGAAAAAATGTTAACAAAAAGCATTACAACAGAAAAAGCTTCTATTTGATCAAATAAAGAGAAGTGGGAGAAGGGGATTTGGCCAAGCTTGCTTGATGGGAATCGGTATGATTAGATGGAGGGAACCAAAGAAAAGTTAAGCTGGACGGAAATAAAAAGGGAAATAAAAAACTGGGGAATTTTGGGACCTAAGTTTAAGCCCAATAAGCCACGATGTCATTTAGTGAAGGGGGAGCCAGATAAAACTTTAAGCATTTTCGGTTAATCTCCTCCCTCTG
>Ga0163217_1084680_pt1 | contig 12015 bp, 11 predicted proteins | sample SynspAceP_FD_185933 | JGI IMG/M metagenome (GOLD analysis project Ga0163217, IMG submission 185933) | Saline lake microbial communities from Ace Lake in Antarctica - Synechococcus sp. Ace-P (PacBio error correction) | ecosystem: Environmental > Aquatic > Non-marine Saline and Alkaline > Saline ... | reverse complement strand
GGAACCGGGGGCCCGGCCCCAGGGGGTTGGTTTTTGCAAAGGGAATTTTCTTGGGGGGCCCCTTTTTTTTCAAGGGCCCCCCTCTTGGCTTCGGGGTTTTTCTTCCCCTCGGTTTTTGTTTTTTTCCTGGGGGGCTGGGGGGAAAAAAAAAAAAAAAGGGCCCCCGCCGGCCAAAAAGCGAAGGGAAAGGGGGAAGACAACAGGCCCAAAGGGGGCCAGCGCCGGAGGGGGGGGGAAGGGCGGGGGGGGGGGCGGGGGGCCATTGGGGGGTCCCCAAGGGGGACAGGGGGGGGGGGCGGTTTTTTGGTTTTCGGGGCCTGAAAAACTTTTAAAACCCGGGGGGGCCCCCCGCCCCCTTGGGGGGTGGGTAAAAAGGGGGCCTTTTTGGGGGGCCGCCAGGGCTTCCGGGACGGGCCAAAGGGCAAAGGGCGGGGGCCAACCCCCCCACCCCCAAGGGGGCCGCTTTTTCCCCCCCCCTTTGGGGGGGGGGGCCCCCAAGGTTTTCCCAAAGCGGGGGCCGCCCAACGGGTGGGGGGCCCCCTTTTTCCAAAATGGGGCCGCCCACGGGGCGGGTTTTTGGAAAAAGGGGCCCCAAGGGGGGGGGAATTTTTGGCGGGGGGGTCGGGGGCCGGAACGAAAAAAAACCGGAGGGTTTGGGGGGGCCGGGAATTTCCGGGGGGGGGAAAAAAAGGGAAAAAAAAACCCCTTTGGGCCCCCTTTGGAAGGGTTTGGGGAATTTTTCCTTTGTTTCCCGGGCCCGGGGGGGGCCCAAGCCAGGGGATTTGGGTCGGGAAAAAAAACCCCCCCGCTTTTTTTCCTTTTTTCCCAACGGGGGCTTTTTTGGGCGGGGGGAGGGGGGGCCCAAAAGGGAAAATTTTTTTTTTTCGGGGGCCCAAATCGGAAATTTTTTTTTTTTTTTTCCCCCCTTTTTTTTTCCGGGTTGGGGCCAAAACGGGGGCGGGGTAAAAATTTCCCGGAGGGGGGGGCTGGGGGGGCCGTTGGCGTCGGGGCGGGGCATTTAAAAAGGAAAAAGGGGCCCCAAGGAACCGGATTTTTCCCCCTTTTTTTTTTTTCATTTGCCCCCGGGGGGGCCTGGGGGGGGGCAAAAAAAAGCCCCCCCGGGGCCGGGGCCGGGGGGGGCGGGGGGGGGGGGCCCCCCATTGGGCGGGCAAAATTTTTGGGGCCCCCTTCAAAAGGGGCCCCTTCGGGGCCTTGCATTTTTTTTTTTTTTTTTTTTTTTCATTTTTTTTTTTTTTCTTTCCCAGGGGCTTTGCCTTTTTCCCCCCAGGGGCCCGGAAAATTTTTTTTTTAAAAAGAAAAATTTCCCACCCGGGGGAGGGTTGGGGGGAAGGGGGGTTGCCTTGGTTTTCTTTGGGGCGCCGGGCTTTTTTTTTGGCGGAATTTAAAAAGTGGGGGGGCAGGTGTTTTGAAAAATATAAAAAAAAAACTTCGGGGCAGGAAAAAAATTGGGGGGACCGGTTTTCCCCTTGGGGGGCTTTTTTCCCAGGGCCCCCCCCGGGGGGGGGGGCTGGGCTTTTTAATCCCCCCCCCGCACGGAAAAAAAGGCCCCCAAAAAAAGCCAGGCGGGGGCCATTTTCCCATTGCTTAACCCCTTTCTGGGGAAAACCGGGGGAAAAAAAAAGGCCCCCCCCCCAAAAAAAAAACCCCAACAAAATTTCCAAGGGGGCCCCCAGGGGGGGCGGGGGTTCCATTTTTTCGGGGCGGCACCGGGTTTGGGGGCCAAAGGGGGGGGGGGCGCCAAAAGGGGGGGCTGGGGGTGGGGGGGGGGGGGAAACACCCCAAAGTTTTCCAGCCAAACCGGGGGGGAACCCCCAAAAAAGGGGGGGGGGCCCCTTGGGCCCAAGGGTGCATGGGGAAAAAACCCCCCCCCGGGTTTGGGGGGGGGGGCGGGGGGCGGAAATCCGTTTTTTTCGAAGGAAATTTCATTTTGAATCCCCACCCCCCCCCGCCGGTTTTTAAAGAAGGTTTTTTTTCGGGGAATTTTGGGGTTTTTTTTTTGGGGGGGGGGAGGGGATTTTTTTTTTCCAAAAACGGGGGGCCCCCCCGGAAAAATTCCCGCTGTCGGTGTTCCCAAGGCCTTCCCCCAAAGGGGGGCGGGTGGGCCGGGGGGAAGGGGGCTTTCCAGGGGATGTTTTTTTTCCCCCCCAGGGGGCTGTTGGTGGGGGCCCCCCCCCCCCACCTTCCGGCCTTTTCGAATCCAACCCTTTTCCCCCCCCAAAAACCCCTTTTCGAAAGGGCCCGTAGGGGCCCCCTGGGGGGCCCCCCAACCTTTCCCCAAAAAAAACCTCCCCAAGCGGGGGTCCCTTCCGGGCCGAAAACCTTTTGCCGTGGGTCCCGCCGGCAAAAAGGGAGGCCCCCCCCCCCCCAACCCCCCTTTGGTTTTCCCGCCCCCGGTTGGGCTTTTGGGAAGGAGCCCCAAACCCGTTGGGATTGATTTCCCGGGGCTTTTTTTTCCCCAATTTCGGCCCCCCCGGGGCCCCCCCGTTTTTTTTTTTTTTGGCCCGTTTTGGGGGCCCGGGTGGAAAAAAGGGCGGGCCCAAAAGGGGGCCCAAAAAACAAATTTTTTTCCCCGGCTTTTTTTCCGGGTTTTTTTCCTGGATGGGGGCCAAAAAAACCCCAAAAACTTTGAAAAAAAAGGCTGGGCGGGGTGGTTGCCCGGGGGCTGGGGGGGGGGGAACAAATCGGCCCTGCGGGACTTTAAGGGCGCTGCGTTGCGGAGGGGGCCCCGAAAATTCCCCCGGATGCGGCTTTTTTTTTTTTTCAATTTTCGCCCAGAAGGGGGACGGCTCTTTCCCGGGGGGCCCACCCGGGGGGGGTTAAGGGGGGGGACCGGGGGGGGGGAATCATTTTTTTTTTTTTTTTCCCCCCCCCAGGGGTTTTTTTTTCAAAGGGGCCTTGTTTCCCTGGGGGCCATGGGGGGGGGGGCAAAAAAAAGGTTTTTGCCGGGGCCGGGGAAGGGGTTTGGGGGGGGGGGGTGGGCCCCGGCGGGGCCCGGGCCGCGGGGGATCATTTTTTCCCAAGGGCTTTTTTTTTTTTAAAAAAAAAAAAACCGGGGGGGGGGGGGGCCTTTTTTTTGGGCGGGGACCCTTCCCGATTTTCCAAGGCCCGGCCGGCCCCCCCGCCCGGATTTTTTTGGGGGGGGGGGGGGACCCCTTTTCCCCCCCAGGGGCGGGTTTTTCCACCCCCTTTTTTTTTGGGCGGGGTTTTCTTGGGGGGGGGTTGGGCCAGGTGGGGCAAAGGCGGGGCCCCCCCGGGGGGGCGGGGCGGCGGGGGGCCCGCCCGTTGGGGGGGGGGCCAAAAAGGCCCCCCCCCCTTGGGGTGGGCCTGGGGGGGGCCCGGGGGATTTCAGGGGGGGGCCGCCCGGGGTTTTTCCCCCCCCGGGGCGGGAATCCCAGCTTTCCCCCAAAACCCTGGGGCTTGGGGGAAAATTTGGCTTCCGAAAAATTTTTTTTTTTTCCGGGGGCCCGGGATTTTGCCGGGCCCTTGTTTTTGGGGGCCCCGGGGTTTTCCGAAAAAAGGGGGCCCGGCCCCCCGGCCCGGCTGGAAGGGAAAACCGGGGGGGGGGGGCCGGGGGGGGCCAATTTCCCCAGGGCCGTTTTTTTTTTTTTGGGGGGCCCAAAACCCCCCCGGGGCCAACGGGGGAGGGGGGGGGCCTTGGAAATCCCTGTTTTTTCCCCCCCCAACCCCCCGACGAAATTTTTTTCTTGGGCAATCTTGGGGTTGTTTGGGGGGGCCGAGCCGGGGGGCCTTTTTTTGGCCCTTTGTGGGGGGCCCCGGCGAAAAAAAGGCGGCCCCCCCCCCGCAAAGGGCCCCCAAACAAAAAGGGGCGGAAAAAGTTGGTTTTTGGGCGCTTTGGAAAGGGGGGGGGGCCAAGGGGGCGAAAAAAGGGGGGGCCGGGGTTCCCGGTTTTGCAAAAACCCCGGGCGGGGGAGAATTCCCGAATTGGGGGGGGGCCTTGGGGGGGCCCAAGGGGGGAAAAGGCCCAGTTTTTCGAAAGCTTTTGGGGGGGCCTTTTTCTTCCCAAAAACTTTACCCCCGGGGCCCGGTCAAAGCTTGGGGCTGGGACGTTTGGGAAACTTTGGGGGCGGGGGGGGCCCCGCCCTTTCCTGGGGCCCCGGGGAACGGGGGGGCCGAGGGGGCCCTCTGCCCGGGGCTGGCGGGGGGGGGGGGAATTTCATCTTTTCCCCCCCAGGGGCGGGGCCCGGGGGCCTTTCCGGGGGGGGGGGCGAAGGGGCGGGGCAAAACCCCCCCGGGCAAAAAAAAAAACGGGGGGCGGGGCCTTTTTCCCGGGTTTTGTTTTGGGTGGGGATTTGGGGGCGGGGGCCCCCTGAATTGGGGCAAAAAAAAACCCCCAGGGGCCCCCATTTCTTTTTCCAAGGAGCTCTGCCAGCAATACAGTGGTCCTTAGGCCATTTTGCCAGCCCACCGACCCCAGGAGACCCCCCGGCAGTGTGCGTGGGCTGGCGCTCCTGGCGCGCCTGGGCGGGGCGCGCAGCGGCGCGGGGAGAGAGCTGCCCGCCGAGTCCTGTCTAAGCGACAACGCTTCGGCGGCCGCCCCCCCGGGGGCCCCAGAAAAACCCCCCGGGGGAGTTCAAAAAAAAAGGCGGTGAAAAATTTTGTTTTTTTTCTGGGTTTGTGAGGGTGTTGGATTTTCCGGGGGGGGCGAAGGGACCCCGGGGGGGGGGGGGGGCCGGAAAAATTTTCTTTGGGGCCGCCGGGCGGGGGGGGGGCTGGGGGGCCTGGGGCCGGGGGTCGGGGAAAGGGCTTGTTGGCCTTTCCAAAAAAGGGGGGGGGGGGCCCGGGGCAAAAAAAAAAAAAAAACTGGGGGGGGGGGGCCTGGGGGGCCGAGGTTTTTGAAAATTTCCCGGGTGGCCCCGTCCGGGGGGGGGCCCCCCCCCCCGGAGGGCGGGTTTGTGGCGGGGGGCCAAGGGGCTTGAATTTTTTTTTTTTCCTTTTTGTTTCGGGGTAACCCACGGGCCAAAGTTGAATTTTTTTTTTTTTTTTTTTTTTTTCAAAAGGGGGGCTTTGGGGGGGCGGGGGCGGTTAAATCTTTTTTTTTCCCCCCACCCCCCCCACCCCCCCCAAAACCCAAACCATTTTTTTTTCTTTTGGGGGCCCCGGAACCGGGGGCCGCAGGAAAAAAGGCCCCCCCGAAAAAAAAATTCCCCCTTTTTTTCCCCCACCCCCCCCCAAGGGGGCGGCCCTGGGGCGGGGGGGCCCCTGGGGGAAGGGGGGTGGGGAAAGGGGGCGGGGGGGGCGGAGGGCCCCCCCTTTGGGGGGCCCCAAGGGGGGGGGGGGCCTCCCCATTTTTGGGGGGGCCCCCCCCGTGCCCGCCCCACGGGTGGAGGGGGCAAAAGGCCTCCCCCCCGGCTTTTTTTGGGAAAAAAAACCTTGGGCATTTGCCCGATCGCCCAAGCTTGGCCCGGGGGGGGGGTGGCCCCAAAACGGGGGGCTTGGGGGGAAGGGGGGGGGGGCAGGGCGGGAAAAAAAAAAAAAACCTTTGGCGGGGACCACGGGAAATCGAGGCCCAAAGCCCCCCCGCCCCCAAAAAGGGGCGGGGGGGCCCCAGGGGCCTTTAAACCCCTGGGGGCCCCGGCTTTTTTACCGGGCCCGATTTTCGGACCCCCCACCCCCCCCGGCCGGTTTTTCGGGGAGGGGCGGTGTTTGGTTTTTGTGTTTTTTCGAAAAAATCCCAGGGCCCCCCCCGGGCCCCGGGGGCCCCAAGCTGCGCCCCGCCCCTTTGCGGGCCCTTCTTGGGAAAAGGGGGGGGGGAAGGGGGGGGGGGGCGGGGGTTTTTTGCTTGCCAGGGGGGGGGGGGCTTTTTTTCGGGGGCCCCACCTTTTTCTTAGGGGGTGGGAATTTTTGGAAAGGGGCCCCCCCCTGGCCCCCCGGCCGGGGCCAAAAAAAACCCGGTTTTTTTTCGGTATTGGTCCGGAAAAACCGGGGGCTTTCCCCCAAACAATCCCTTTTTTTTCTGAAAAAAAACAAACCGGGAAATCCCCCCAAAGGGGGCGCGCCCATTTTCCAAAAAAAAGGCCCCCCCAAATCCGTTTTTTCCCAAATTTTCCCTTTTCGGGGGGACTTTTCCGGGGGGGGGGGGCTCTCGGGGAAGGGTTAATTTTTTTTCCCGGAAAAGGGGTTTTGATTTTGCCCCGGGGCCCCGGGGTTTTGGCGGGGGGGGGGGGAAAAAACGGGGGGGGGAGGTTGGTTAAAAACTTTTTCCGGCTTTGGGGTTTTGGGGATGGGCTTTTCAAAAGGCCACCCAGCGTTGGGGAAGAAAATTAACCGGGCCCCCCAAAAAAATTGGGGCCCCCCGGGAAAAAAAAAGGGGGGAAATTTCAAATCTAAAGGGGGCGGGGGTGGGGGGGGGGCCCCCCCCCCCAAAAAAAAACCTCCCCGGGTTCTTTATGGGGCCCGGGAGGGGGGCCCCAAAAACCCGGGGCTCCTTGCCCGGAAAAAATTCCCGGGGGGCTTTTTTCTTGGGGGAAAATTTCTTTCCCGGGGGGGCCATTTTCCCCGATTTTTTTTTTCGCTCGGGGTGTTTTTTTTTTTTTCGGGCTAAACCCCCGGGGCATTTTTGGGCAAAAAAGTTGGATTGGGGGGGGCCAGCAAAAAAAACTTTTTTTTTTCCGGGTGGGGGGGGGGGGCTTTTGTTGGGGGGAAAAAAAGCAAAAAAAAAGGGCCCCCCGACCCCGGGGGCCCGAAAAATTACGGGCAAAAGGGGGGCCCCCGGGCCTTTTTCTTTATTTTTTTTTGCTTTCCGTGGGGAACGGGGAAAAATTTCCGAAAAAAAAAACAGGGTTCTGCTTTTTTCCCAGCAAACGTGGGGTCCGGGGGATTGCTCACCCGATGTTTGGGGGATTTTGAAGGGCCCCATGGGGCGGGATTTTTCCGGGGTTCCCCTTTCAACCCCCACCCAATTTTGGCCCCCCCGGGCCGGGGGTTTTTCGTGGGGTTGGCGGGGAAAAAAAAAAAAAAAAATTTGGGCCCCCCCAACCCACCCGCCCCCCACAAACCCCCGGGGGGCCCAGGGGAAGGGCCGGTTTGACCCCCCCCCGCTTGAAAATTTTTTCCCCCCCACCGGGCCGCGCCCCATTTTTCTTTTTTACCGGGCCGGGCTTTTTTTTCCCAAAAGGGTTTTTTTTTCCAATTTTTCCGGGAGGTTATTTTTTCCACTTTCCAAAGGGGGCGGGGGGGGGGAGGGGGGGCATTGGGAACGGGCTGGATTTCCGGGCCAAAAACTTTTTTCGTTTGTTTACCGAGGGATTTTTTTTTTTTCTTTGTGGGCTGGGGGGGCCCCCAGGGGGGCCCTTGATTTGGGGGGGAAAAAGGGGGGACAAAAAAAAAAAACAGGAAAAAGGGCCCTTCCAAAAATTTTCGGGGGGGATGGAAAAAAAAAAAAAAGGGGCCCCCCCTTTCCCCCCCGGCCGATGTTTTTTCCCCCCGCGGGAAAAACGGGGTTTTGGTTTGATTAAAAAAAAAAAAAAAAAGGGGGGGCGGGGCGGTTGGGCGTGGGGGGGGCTTTGGGGCCCCCCTTGTTCTTTGGGGGGGGGGGAGGGGGGTGGGGGAAATTCAATTTTTTCCCCAACCCCTTTCTGCGGGCCCGGTTTTCCCTGCTGCCCCAAAGAAAACCAAAGGGGGGGGCCCGTTCGGGCAAACCCCCCCAAAAAAGCTCAAAACCTGGGGCAATTGTTTTCATTCGGGGGAACCCCAGGGGGTTTCCATGGGCCCAAAGGGGGAAAACCCGATTTTTCCCCTTTCCCCCCCCCACTGAGGTTTTCTTTTCCCCGGGGGGGGAAAACCCATTTTTTTTTTTTTTTTTTCCCCCAAATTTTTTTTTTTTCCCCCAAAACCCCCCCCCATTTCCGCCCCGGTCCGGAAAATACCCCCAATTCAAAAAACGGGCCCCCCCCGCGGAAAATCCGGGGCTTCCTTGAAACAAGGCTTCGGGAAAACGGGGCAATTTTTTCTTTTTTTTTTTCAAAAGCGGGAATTTTCCCCGGGAAAGAAACCCCCCCCAAAAAGGGGCGGCAAAAAAAAGATTTTCCAAATTTTCGGGCCCGCGGGGGTGGAAATTTTCCCATCCCCCCGGGGATTGTTCCGAGGGAGGGAAAAAAAGGGGGGGGCAAAAAAAAAAAGGCCCGGGGGGGCCCCTTTTCGGGGTCCCTTTTTTCCCGATTTTCCCCCCTTTTCGGCCCCCAGGGGGGGCCCCCACCCGGGGCCCCTTTTTTTTTACCCCCCCCCCCCCCCCCCCCCCGATTGGAATTTTCGGGGGGGAAATCGGGGGGGAGGGGGGGCTTTTTGGGGGGGAACGGGGGTGGCCGTGGGGAAACCCCCCCAAAAACCAAAAACGGGGAAAAAAAAACGGGTTTTTGGGGCGGTTTGAAAGGGGGATTTTTTTTTTTCCCAAAAAAAAAAAAAAAAAAAAGGGGGGGGGGAAAGGAGCCACCAAAAAACAAAAAACCCGGGGGGGTTTGGGGGGGGGGGGCGGGCCTGGCCCCAAGGGAGAATTTTTTTCTTGGCCAAAGTTTTTTCAAAAAAAAAAGGCTTTGTGGGGGAAAAAAGGGGGGGCCCCGGGCTTGCCCCCGGCCGGCCTTGTTCCCAAAAGAATTTTTGAAGGGGGTCTGGGGGGCGCCCCCCCCCCCAAGGGGGGGGGGCCCCGGGGGGGCAAGGCCTTTGGGGGCCTTTGCCACCGAAGGGAGGAATTTCGGGGGTTTTTCCCGCCGGGGTGGGAACAAATTTTTTTCCCCCGTCCCCCCCCTTTTGGGGGGGGCCCCGGGGGGGGGGCCCCCTGGGCGGAAATTTTTTGTTTTTTTTTTTCCCCGGCAAAAATTTTTTTTTTCCCCCTCCGGTTGAAAGGGGGGAGGCCCGGGCGTGAAAAAGGGGGAACTTTTTTCAAAAAACCTTTCCTGCCGGGGGGGGGAACGGGGGGGGGGGCGGGATCTTTTTGAAAATCGTTGGGCGTTTGAGGGGAAAAGTGCCCCCCAGGGGGAAGCGGGGGGGTAATAAATTTTTTTCGCCCAAAAACCGGAGGATCTTTTTGGGGGGCCCCAGGGGCGTTTCCCGCCGTTTTGCTTTTGCCCTTTTTGCCGGTTGCCGGCCCCAAAGGTTTGGGGGGGTTTTTTGATGGGGGGCCGGACCCAAAAAAGCCCGGGGGGGGGGGGCAAAAAAAAAAACCTTTTAATTTATTGCCTTTAATTTCCGAAATTCCCCGGTGCTTGGCGGTTGCGGTTTGGTCCAGGGGCCGGAAAAGGGGGGGACGGGCAATGAACTGTTTTGCCGGGGAACTTTTTTGGGTCCCCAAAGGGGGGGGGGGGGCTTTTGCCCCCTTTTACCGGGGGGGGGGGGGGGAAAAAACCCCCCCTGGGGGGCTTGGAAGGCGGGGGGGGGAAAATTTTTCCTTTCGGAAAAAAAAAAAAAAAAAAAAAAAACCCGGAATTGGTCCAAACGAAGGTTTTTTTTCTCAAAAAGGGGGGGGGGGGGGGCCCGTTTTGGAAAAAAAAAACCCGGGCCCCGTGGTTTGCTTTTTTTTTCCGTGAAAAAACCATTTCCACCCCAAAGGGGCCAAAACCCCCCGGGGGGCCCCGGGGCACCCCGGATCCCCCGGGGAAGGTGGGGGGAATGGAGGAAAAAAAACCCCTGGGCCCCCGCCAAAAGGAGGGGGGGGGGGCCCGGGGGCGGGGCTTTCCTTTTTTTTTTTTTTTTTTTTCCCCCACTTTTGGGTTTTAAAAAGCCCCCGGGGGGCAAAAGGGCCTTTTCCCCCGGGATTTATTACCCATGTTCGGGGGGGGGGCCAACCCAGCCCGTGGGGGATCCCCCCCGTGGGAAACCCCCCGTTTTTCCGCCCAACCCCCCCCCAAAGGGGGCCCCGGGGGATTTTTTTTTTTTTCCCCCAAGGGCTTGCAGCGGGGGGCCCGGGGGGGGGGGCCCCCTTGCCGCCCCAGGGGACCCCCCAAGGGCATTTTCCCAAAAAGGCTCCGGGGGGGGGGGGCGGCCAAAAAAAAAAAAAGAACCCCCGGATTTTTTCTTTTCCTGGAAAATTTCCCTTTTTCTTTCTAATTTTGAGCCGGGGGGGGGCTTCCCCGGACCCCCGGGGGGGGCCAATAAAAACCCGGGGGGGGGGGAAAAAACCGGGCTGGGGCTTTTGGCCCCGGGCGGGGGGGAAAAAGCAGGTTTTTTTTCAGGGGGGCTCCCCCCGGGGGGGGAGGGGAAAAGGGGCAGATTTTCCCCCAGGGGGGGGGGCCCCAAAAAAAAAAAACGGGGGGGGCAAAGGGCCGTTTTTTTTTTTTCTTTACCCCCGAAAAAACTTTGCTTTTTTTCTTTGGGGGGAATGGAAGGTTTTCCGGATGTTTCAGGGGGGAACCGGGGGGGGGGGGGGGCAAAAACCTTTCCCAAAAGGACGGGGCCCGTTGGAAGGGGATGTTTTTTTTCTTTTTTTTTTTCCAAAAAGGGGGGGGGGAAAACCACTTTTTCCCGAGCTTTGAATTCAGTGGGGGCCAACCTTTTTTTTTCCCAAAAAAACCCCCGGGGAATTCTTTGAAGTGCCGGGGGCCCCATCTTGGCTTTTCGGGAGGGGGTTGGGGAAAGGCCCGGCCAAGGGATGGGGGGGGGGGGCGGGTCCCAACCAAAGGGGGGAAAAGCCGGCCTTTTCCCTTTCGGAAAAGGGGCGTTGGGTGGGAAGGAAAAGGGGGGCCCCCTTTTTTTTTGGGGGGGCGGTGGGGACGGGCTTTCAAAAGGGGGTTTTTTTTTTTGGGGGAAAAACCGGCCCAAGGGGAAAAGCGGGGGGGGGCGTTTCGCCTTTTTTTTGAAAGTTTTTTTCCGGGGGAGGGGGTGAAAAAGCGGCTTGGTTTTTTTTTTGCCCCGGTTTTTTGGGGCGGGCCCTTGGGGCCCGGGGGAATTGGGGGGGCGGGGTTCTTGGGAACCACCACCCGGGCCCCCCCCAAAAGGGGGGGGCCCCCTTGGGGTTTTGGGGCCCCTCCCCCAAAAAAAAACCCCCCCACAAACCCCCTTTTTTTCTTGGGGGGGGCCTTCTCCCGGGGCCCCCAACTGGGGGGGGGGGCCCCGGGAAATTTTTTTTTTCCCTGGGGGGCTTGGGGGGGAAATGCCGAAAGGGGGCCAAGTTTTCTTTTTGGGCCGGGGCCCCGGGACTGGGTTTCCAAGGCCAGGAAAAATTTGGGGGGGGAAAAAAAAAAAAAAAAACCGGGGGGCCCAAATTTTTTTCTTTCTGGGGAGCCCCCAAAGGGGGGGGGCCCCCAGGGTTCCGGAAAAGGGCCGGGGGGGGGGCAAACTGGGGGAAACCATCTTTGGGGGGCCAAAACCCAGGGGGGGGACCATTTTTTTCTTTTTCCTTTTTGCTTGGCCCCGGCCCCGGCCCGCCTTGGCTTTGGGCCCGGTTGTGGGGGGGGCCATTTTGGGGGGGGGCCCCCAAAAACTTGGAAATTTTTCCCCTTTTTTCCCCCCGGGAATTTGGCCCCTGGAGGGGCTTCCTGGATTGGGCAGGGGGGAAATCTTTTTTTTGGCTTTGGGGGGGCCCGGGTGGGGAAAAATTTGGGCTTTGGGTTTCCGGGTCCGAAAAAAAAGGGGGCCCGGGGGGGGGGGGGGGGGTGGCCCCCCCGCGGTTTGGGCGGGGGGGGCCCCCCGGGGCCAAGGTTGGGGGTGGGGAATTTTTTTTTTTGCCTTTTTTTTTTTTTTTTCCAAACCGGATTTTCCGGAAACCGAATTTTCCCCCCTTTTCCCCCCGGCCCCGGCTTTTTTCCCCCCCCAAAAAAAAAAAAACAGGAGGGGGGGGGGGAAGATTTTTTTCCCCGGCCGGCCCAAAAAAAAAAAAAAAAAACCCAGGGCCCCCCCGTGCGCCGAAAAGGGGAGGGGGCCCCTTTCGAAAATTTTCAAGAAAAATTTCCCAAAAGCCCTGGGGGAAATTGGGAAAAAAAAAAATTTTTTTCCGGGGATTGTTTTTTTTTGAAAGGTGGAAGGGTTGGGGGCGGTTTTTTTGGG
>Ga0163217_1015748_pt1 | contig 12015 bp, 14 predicted proteins | sample SynspAceP_FD_185933 | JGI IMG/M metagenome (GOLD analysis project Ga0163217, IMG submission 185933) | Saline lake microbial communities from Ace Lake in Antarctica - Synechococcus sp. Ace-P (PacBio error correction) | ecosystem: Environmental > Aquatic > Non-marine Saline and Alkaline > Saline ... | reverse complement strand
TTTTCATTCATCCGCTTTTGATCCGCGATGAACGGTATAAGATCAATCCTCGCCCCATCTTCATGAGGCCGGGCAGCCGGCCCCAGTCAGCGCAAAAAAAACTAAGCGTAAGAGGACGGCAGGTCCCATCTGGTGTGCAGATTAAATACAACTTCGACTTATTGCATCGAAGAACCGGCGCCCTTTCGGGGGGGCCAGCAACCGTTACCTTAAAATTGGATCAGACCGTTGCTAACGTCCGAAGAGACGAGATGAAATATAAAGGTTTGCCCCAAAAGTCCCCGGCAGGGCCACGCGTCGATGATCGGCGCGCCTTTGAGTGCCCCAAACCATAGGACGTGGTACAAACGGTGGGAAGCGCTGAACGGACAAGGGTATCTTTGCTCAGGACGCACTCAGGGGTTGCCTCTTGCTTGGCTAGTCGCATACTGATGGTCCCAAAATATATTCATGGCGCGTATTGTATACACTGTTATAGATCATAACTTTGATGATCCATGCCTCACATGATAACTAAGCAGATCAACAGGTTTGTTTGATGGTCTGGAATATTTATCAAGATTTGAGCTATGAGAGCGAGAAGTAGGCGGCGGACACTGAAGGCTGCGCGCGAGAATAAAGGGCTTAGCCAGCGCGCGTTGGGTGCCCGTTGCGGCGTGCCGCAGTCGCCACATCTGTCCAAGATCCGAGGAGGCGGCGCGGTCATCTCACCCGTCTCGAGGCCTGGACCGCCATCGCCAACGCACTTCGATCTGGAACTGGCGCCTTGTGCCGCGCAAGGCAGCGCCCGCCGTCAGAATGATCACCCGTAGCGTAAGCCGACGCGCCGAAGGTCACGCCGGAAGTGCACAAAGAGATTGCACGGGCTGCCAAGCGCTTGAGCATATCCAGTCGCTCAAGATCATTAGTCCCGCCGTCGGGGAAACCTGCCAGCTGGGCCAGTCAGTTTAGAGAGATCCGACAGTTCGGAAAACCTGATTCCGGAATACTGACACATTGCCGAGGCATCCATGAGACCTCAAGGGCCGTAGATGGCGCGGGGTGGCGTGCGGCAGCCTGCAAGAGCAGAAAGGCACCATGGACCAATAGTTTGGCGCAACACGGGCTGGCTCAGGGAATGGCTCACGAGGATCACGCGCGCGCGCCGCGGTCCGGCCTATCGCCTGATGGAAGATAGCGATGAATTAGGGTTTCTCTCTGTTCTCGACGTGAACCTGTTATGCAGCCGATCGGCACGCCACCAATGTCGGCGGCGATCGCACCGTTCTTCGCTTCACTGACGCGTACATCGAAAACCCTGACAGGCCGACCCTTCGGCCTCGGCCTTCAAGGAAGAATTCGGGGAGTTTATACGGACTTCAGGCCATATCAAAAAAAAGGCGCGTCATTGCCTTTTTTTCTTTCTAAATCTTCTACCCGAAGGTTTCATCTGCGCAAATATTCTGCTGGAACAAGGCGGGGATGGGGCGTAAATCCCGAACGTGAATCTATTCTACTTGGGGCACTTGGCCCGTGACTTGCCCGGCGGCAATCACTAATAACCCCTTCGATGGTTGAGCCCTGGCCGGCCGGATGCTGCCGGGGGTGCCGGCAACACATGGCGATAATCACCGCGAAAACGCGCTGCGCTTTCTCGCTGGCAGGTGTTCAGCTGAAGTTTTCTGCCGTGATGGAAGCAAGCGCGGCGGGACTGCCATTCCCCGCCTCTGGCGTCGGGGGCTCTTGGATCGTCAAGCTTCCCTCTCGCGGAATTCTCGGTGTCCTGAAAAATGAATTTCCTCATGGATTGAAGCTGGCTAGCCTTATCGGGAATGGAAACGTGCCTGCATTGATCTGGTCAGTGTAGATTGACAATCAAGAACCTGCCCGAAGCATCGATAAGATCGGCAAACTGCCTTTGTGATTGGGAGCCGCTTTGACCGGCTCTCCCCGGACGGATTCGCGCGTGGCATATCAGGATTTCGCGCAGGCTATGGCTCTATCGAGGACAAGTACGGCAATGGCACATTCCGGAACATCCGCTCAGGTGATCGCCGCTGAAGGGAATGATGCGGACATCATCGAATATGTCCGGCGTCGACTTTAACATGCTGATTCCGCCAACGCTTGATAATGCACATGAAGAACTGGTCGTTGATCTACCGGACAGGCGGCATGTATCGTGGCACCGGCTCGACTTTTGGCCCGACCGTCTCCCTACATTCCGGGCCGATGCGACCAACATGAAGATCGCCGCGCAAAATGTTTTTCTCGGCGTTCTCGTTGGATGAGGCTGTCACATCTCGCGGTTGAAAGCCGGCCATACCGAAAAAGATGGGCGATTGATGCGGCTAAAGAGACCCGTTCAAGCTTTTTTCGGGAGCATTGGGATGCAAGAAGCGCGCAAACTTGCCCGATGAGCGATGAGTCAGATCAAGCCGTAGAACCATAGCAAGGACAGTGCCAATCTTGGAAGAGCTTTCATAGGATCAAGCGGTTCCTGACTCATTCCCAGATTAGATCTGTCCCGCCGGATTACTTCACCTTCGGAACCGCTCCTGTTGGCGAAGAAGAAGCCATCGCCAGTGGCCCGACCGGCCCACAAACATGATCGTCCATGATGCATGCCTGGCGCCCGATGCCAATCCAACTCGCTGGTAATTTCCCCGCGACAGGCCGACGTTCCAAAAGCGGATGTAACCTCAAGGCAATGTCAGTGAAAACTGCACCGTCATGGTTGATCGTCATCACGGAAAACCCCTGTCAGGATGAGGCAGCATCGAAATGGTAGTGAGTGCCAAGACCTTCATTAACTTCGTCCAGCCCCAGTGACCGACGAAAGCAATGCAAGGTGGTTTGACGCCGGAAGAAATTGCGATTCGTCGCAAGCAGCAGGACGAAGAGCGTCGCTAACCTTGATTTACCACCTTGCCGTTGGAGGTACTGCCGCCGCCCACCAGGCATCAGCGTCATTGGTCAACAAAGACGTGCTATCATGCATCCCGCCGGTAATTGATCGTGTTAAAGCCGGCCGGTGTGGCGCCGGCGTGGTGCCTTGAAACCAACTTGCCCACAGTTTTTTCAACAACATTTTAGGGGGCCGAGCGTCTCGGGGGTTTTGCCAATTTCCAGGCGGTCCGAACAATGACACTGCCCCCAGGTGATCAGAATTGCCGGTGCCCATAAGCATCAGCTTTAGAATGCAGGGTCAGTATGCCGCCAAGTTCCGCGTTACGGTACACGTCGCCGACCACGATAAAACCCAAGCCCGCCGAGAATTGAAAAGCGCAGGGATCACCAATTGACATCGGGTTTCCGACCCATTGCGAAAGGGACTGTCGGGATGCAGGGCAAATTCCGGCCCATGTTAAGGCTGAGGATCGAGTGGAAAAACCGCTTGCCCACAGCCCTTGCCCAGCCAAAATTCGGGGACAAATGACCACGCGGCCAGGAGGGGCCAGCACCTACCGCCTACAGGCAATGCGTAATCAGGATTCATCCGGGGCGATGTAAGACAGTTCGACAGCGATGCTGGTTCAGGTCCTCGCGCAGTATCAGCCGCCCCCCATTGCGGCATGGCAATGGGGATGCCAAGCGCGCCCAGCAACAGTTACCGCCAAAGGTCATGAGGCCGAGACCGCCAAAGCTGGATTCAGCCGTCGCAATGACTGCTTGACCAAAGCCCGTCGTGAAAGTTGTTCGCCCCGGTATTCAAAGAGCACCAGCCCTGTGACGGTTACCGCAAGGACGTCGAGGGAATTAGCGCTTCGCCCACAGACCTATGTAACACGTGATGGCGAGATTCGGCATCCACAGCAGGACCGCAGCCCCAGAATGATAACGCCATGTTAATAAAGCGACAAAAGCGCTGGCGGCGGCATGCCCAGAGTTTCTTTTTCCGCCTGAGGGCGTCCGCGAATGGACGTCGGCCATTGTCAAAAGGCTGGCCGCAAAAACTGTGCAGGTCTTTCCGCTGGCCCAACAGTAAAAGAAGATCATCGCGTTTGCAATGACATTCATCACCATCCTGACCGATGAAACTCGCTCCCCCGCAGACGCCGGCAGCGCGCAAGATTTATAGGTTTTCCCATGCGGCAATTCGGCGTCAGCCCGGCCCTCAAGCCTCGGGGATGCGAAATTCACTACATGCGTTAAACCCGTCCCAAGGGCTGACATAATCCCGCAAAAAGCGGATTGGCAGAATTTGCGCGATATGTTGACCGATCTCGCACCTCTGGTCATGCCACGATCCTTCGTTACCACACCGCAGCTTTTTTAAGATCCGGTGATGGGGTTCTGGTCGTGGCCTTGGCCCACACAACCTGAACGCCCACGAGCTTGAGGTTTCATCGCCGAACAGGATATGGCCTCAGATCCGAGCCCAGTCGCAAACCACGGGCGGTATCCACAGTTCACCAAAGCCCGCATCGCGCAAGTGCAGCAATCATCGGCGCGCATCTACGATTCATGGCTTGCGACAGGGTATCTGCAAGGCTGGCAACGCGCCGTTCGGAGGATGTCGATGCCAGATGGACGTGGTTCCAAAACGTTGGCAATTCCTTCGCAACAGAAGCTTCGAAGTTGCCCCAAACCAAACGACACCAAAGTGGTGCGTTTTTTTTGATCTTCGTCACGTTACTGTCCATTTTCAAACTGACTGCCTCGAGGAACATTGCCGCAACGTAGAATGAAGTTCAATATGCTAGGAAGCTTGTCAGTCGTTGGGACCTGCACGTTTGCTGAGCGTGCTTTCAGGTCACGCATTCAGTTCGGAATCGATAGGCAGACCCGATGCTATTTGCCACTGACATGATTTTTCCCTTTGTTTCTTGTATGAATAAAAACAGGACGGACTGAGAAAACCTGCATGAAACTGGTTGCAAGCGAGTGCTGGAACATGATGTCCAAGCGGCCCGCAGGGTTTCCAAATAGACTAACCCGAAACAGGGTGGTCGCAACCCACATTTCTCAGTCACTTATTGCGATTGCTTTTCAATTCGCAGAAAGAAAGTGCACTATGACAGTTATGCCGAAGTAGAGTATCAACCCCTCGCCGCTACTTTGAAACTCCGGAATCATGATCCTAAGCGACCGTAAGGCTCCGGCCACGATGACAATGGTTGAAAATTTCTAAAGGCGATGGCGACGATGCCGGTCAAAAAGCTTGGAAGCGGACGTCTGAAGGCATGGGCCAGATCAAACGCCATCTGGCAACGCGGCGGATATTACCAGTCTGCACTTGTTCATCCGAAAAACAGTCCAAAGATGTCGAAGGCGTAGAGACACAACGTCCAAGCCAGCGGCGCTTCCCAACGCATCATGTCGTTCATACAGTTGAATCAGTGAATCTCAACTACGAAATTGCGGCGTCGCCTTTGATATGGCGAGAGTATTGGGCGGCAAGGGTTCGCCCTTGCTCAATGTATTGTCCGTCCGCGTTCGACGGGGCGGGACTGGCGGCGGCAGGACCATATGGTCACCGCAGTCCCCGCTTTTCCGCGGAGTGACGAGCGCAAATCATCGAAGATCGCCGCGATCAGCTCGAGAGCTAAAAGACGCCTCGCGGATTCAAGTGTTCGAAACCGATATCGAGGTACGTAGCGGGCCAGATCAGGAGGTCATCGTCGCTTATGCCGATGAGTTTCGACGCGATCTGATCGTTTGTCGGGTATCTCCCACACCGATTTCTGGCTCGAATACATTTCATCGGACACCTCGGTCGCCCGGCAAGGTTACGAGATCGGCACTTGTCGGTTCTGGTCCCCATACCTAAGAACAGCATAACCTTATCATCCCACCTTTACATCTGGTCAAAAAGCACTGCGCCGCCAAAGCCGTCCGGTTCTGCGGCCAGGGCGATGACCGGCCGGTTGGCGCTTACGCCGACATCGCTGACATAAAATATTCAAGGAGAACCCTCATTGGCCAAAACTTGCCTTTTAAACGACCGTCTTTAGCTCCGGACAACTTCCCGAAAGAAACGTCACTGGATAAGACCACGCCTTTATGCGGTAACGTCATTACTCAGGACGAGGCAGAAGTACGTCATCAGAAAGACAGCCCGACTTCGCAAAGCCCGGTTTGAGAGCGAAGGCAACTCGTCTTGACAGTTAGTTCAAAAGCTTGACATATACAGAGACTTGCACCAGTATTTGAACGATTAGGTCACAGCTTCATTTGCTGCGTCTGCGCGACAAAGAACGGGTCGATGGCCAAGCAAGCCGCTTTCTGCGAAATGCCCAAATTGGCCGATCGCGCTGTATGAAAGTGTTTTCCAAACACCATCCGCCTTTTGGTGCCAAAGCAACTACGCCAGATATGCCACTGCTACGTTGCGGACAGGTGACTTTAACGTTTGGTTTTGCCCTACCCTCGTCTTCGCGACCATACAATATAAATCGAGGGTCTTAAGTGAACACGCGCTTTTTAGAAACTTTTGTCACTGGTCGCCAACTTTGGGAAGTTTCCGGGGCGGCAGTGAAGCAGTGAATTGTCGCCAAGCAACGGTGTCAGCCGGAATTTCGTCTCTTGGAGACGGGACCTTCAGGTTAGATCTGTTTGACCGTTGATCCACGCGACACGGCATCACCGGGTGGCTGGGGCAATGATCTCGGGACAAAAGCGCAGGACATGCTGGCGCACGGAACGTCATTTCGTAACACCCTGTCCGATCCTACCACCGCTGCGGGGCGGGGTGCGTCTTGGGGCTGGTGTCTTCGGTCGTTGCTACCTGGCTGTTGGTACCTGATCGAAGAGTGGCGCGCAGCTATCCCGACTGGAGCTAGACTGACGGTCGAGCCCACAACCAAACATCGCCACTGCCTTTGAACGCGGTGCTTTGGATATGTTTGCTGACGACAGAGGGATGTCACGATGAACCTGTGTTCGGCGCGGAATTTTGCTCGCCGCTGCCCTATTGGCTTGGTTCGGTCCCTGAGGGATGCGCCACGTAAAAACTGTCCCTCGCCGATGTTGTCACCAAGCCCGCTGATCACATTTTACCGCAATTCGCGGCCTCAACGCCCAATTGTTTCTTGCGCTTTTTAGCGACCCCGGGTGGTCTGCCTCTTCGATTGTGGCATTGATCACCTCGGATGGCAGCGATTGCCCGACCTGACACGAGGCGCGGGACTTGCGGATTGGCAGACCTTGCCCTGGCCTGCGATTTGGCGGGGGCCGGGGCATTACGGAGCTTGATGTTGATTGGCGGCGAAACCTTACCGCCTCTGCCCTTGTATTGCATCTGGCGGCGAAGCTCCGATGTGGGCAACTTTACAAGCAATCGCCTGATCTGGCGCGGGCCTGCGCAAGAGCGCCATCAACAACAAAACTGTTGATGCGCCAGAACATTGGTAGATCCCGGGGGAAAACCCTATCACCCTCCCCCCTGAATAATCCCGTTTGCCCTAGACCCGATTCTTTGGCGGGGGACTGTGGCGCAACAACAATCGACAGAGGCTTGGACCGCAGATCAACGGAGGTGGGGGCCGTGCCCCGCCACTTGACGAGATGGCTTTTGTTCCAGGATTAGGATGCATAATGAAGCATATCCGTACGACAGATCAGGGCACCAGCTTTTTCGTCTGGAGCGATATCGACCCCGATCACGAGTGCCGATGTTCAATCAGTGCGTATGGACCGTGACATATGGAAGGAACGCGTTCGCATTCCCGGCTTTCACGGTGCACCGGCGCATCGTGCGGTATCAGCTTCTTGCACGCCGCTACCTTGCGCTAGTACCGCGCCACCAGCCTTTCGGCCCGACTTTACCTCTGATGATTTACCGTAAGGGGCCTTTTTACCAACAGACCCAGTGGTCGATCACCAACTTCGGGCGGATGTCCAACCACGCCCGGGCCGTCGGGGTGATGCATTGTCGCCCAAGGAGGGGCGGCTTGGTGGGCGGTGCGCTGGTTTCTGATTGAACTGGTGCCGGAGGCAATGAGACCCCACTGCCGTTGGCGAAGTGCTGAGCGAGTTGATGGCCGAAGAGAAAGGCGGTGCTTGAGCCCGAGCCGGTGGCACCACATGATCCCCGAAACGAAACCCTTGCTACCCCGCTGCGTCTGAGCACACCGAGTGGGCGCGTGCTGGCACCTTGGCATCGCGGTGGATGTAACGTCGGAGCCGATTGCCGAAGCGACCCTTGCGCCCAATGGGACCGAAAGCTCGGTGTGCAGTTGCGCGAGGCCGAAACCTTCCGCCTGATGTGGTCACTGGGACGAAAATGGGACCTGTCCGCACTCGAAGGACTGAGACATTACCTGTTTTCTGCAACACGACAGGACAGGGACAACAAAACCACCCAACAAGAGATACCTCATATGAAAACACCTTCTCATCGGTACTGCGATCGCAGCCCTCACAGCCGGTTCTGGCACAATGCCGAAACCTGGAAAAAAATGTCAGCTGACGCACCAGATGCGAAATTATCTGACCAAGAACATCACGCGCCTTCGCCCGATATGTGGCCCGCCTGCGGAATGGCGCGCACTGGAAATTGACGTTGTGTTCGAATTCGGTCTGCTAAGCGCCCGAACTAAAGCGCGGCGTTCCAGCGCGTATCGTTCCATTGGCGAAGTCCTGATTTCGGCGCTTGCAACGAAAGACGCTGTGTTACTCTGCTGACGGCTTGTAACCGCTTCTGGCGACGACATCCGACGAGGCCCGCACCTTTTGGGAGGCGTCCCGTCCTATTACGAAAAAAAGCTGGCAGAAGACGGGCTTGTCTTTGTTCGCCGGCAACCTTGGCCGCCCAACAGGGCGTTTACATGAACCAGAGGTTGACGACGCATCCTCCTATCGATGGGTGGGGTGTCAAATTCCGCGCTATAAACCCGTCGACCGCGCGTCTGGCCGAGCTTTTTGGGCCGCCGTTTCCGGCCCACCCATTGCCACCGCTTTGAAAATTCAGCCAAGCTTTCTTGCGACCGGTGTCATCAACGGCATGACACGTCGCTCGGAGGTTGTAGGACAGCCAAGCGTGGATTTCGTGTCGCATTACTATGACGTTCAGGCCCTTTCCTGCCCCAAGAACATTTGGTGATCGTGAAACAAAGGTGCCTACGACGGCTTGTCGGAGAAGTGAAAACCGCGCTGCAGGAAGCCGGCTGAACTCGCGGGAAAAAACCGTGGCTTTGGAAATGGCCGAAAGGTGCGCCACCGGCGAAAGGCAACGCGACAGAATTGGCAGACAATGGTATGAACTGTCCTGCCGACGCCGAAGGGCTGGCCAGCGACTTTGGAAACTATTTGCCGCTACAATGCGTGGCCGGAAATGGCTGAAAACAAGCGGGGCGGAAGGGACGGTGTCAGAAGATCGTCGATGCTTGAAACTGACTAGCAGGCCCGGCAGGTCAAAACGCCCGGGCCTATTTTGCAAACAGGTAGGGGTGTCCGCCACCCTGCCCTTTCTCTTTATCCGGAGGCGCCGCCATGATGCTGACCCGCCCATCTTTCAATCTTGTTTGCGGAGCCTTGGCCGCGCTGGTCCCTACTTGGGATTTCCGCGTGCGGGTACTGGGCGGCAGATTGGCCTTCGATTTGATGGGGAAGCCAAATCCCGTCGGCGATGATTCGCGGCATGGGCTCAGTGCGTCGATCTCCTTGCCCTTGCCCCCACGTTTTGATACGGGGTGATCAATTCGCGTTTCAAACATCACTGCGGCAGCTGATGCGGGATGCGACCTGGGTCATATCGCTTGACATTCTGCGGCAGCCTATTGCCACGCGATGATGGGCTGGGTCGCTTGGGCGATCTTTGGCTACGTCCAAGAGAAAGCTGGAAACCTATAGACGAATGTCAGCCAAGGCGTAGTTCGCTGTCCCGCTTTGGTTGCCACAATCTGCAATGGTGCTGGGTTCGGTGCTTTTTTGCCAACTGGCCTTTGCCGAACGTACGGCTGCGCCTGACCTTGGGTTGGCCAGTTGAAAGCGCATGATACCAACGGAACAAGGTCGGGCGAGTAATCATGATATTTTTTCTGCCAATCCGGCCCGTTCTGGTCGTACCTTGCTTTTTTGCTTTTTGGGGCTGGGTGGTTTGGGTTGGCGTTAGCGGCTCATTGCGTCGGCGTGGTATCTTCATTGATGTTCACCTCAACGCGGTCGATTGCGAATCCTCGGCTATCCACCATGTGGGCCCATTCCGCCAGCTGGACGCTGACAGCGTTTGCCGCTGTTCATCTGGATGGGTGAAAATCTCTATCGTACACGTTGCCGAAGACCTGTTTTCCGGCCTCGCCCCTTGGCGTCGGTTCGAAACTGCCCGGCGGTTTGGCGCATGGTTGAACCGTTGTGGGGTGCGATATTTTGCCGCGTGTCGGATCATCGGCGGCCACCACCGTACCGTTGGGGCGCATTTCCGCTGCCCGAGCTAAAATCGCGCGGGGCTAGCCGACCGGCGGCCATTGGCTCCTTGGCCGGGATCGGGTAACGCTTGGCCTCTGATCCCGCCGTCCTTCGTGATGATCGTCTAGGTGTCGCGGCCCAAGTGTCCCGTGAACCGCCTGTTTATCGCTGGGCGTGATTCCGGGGCTCATGCTCATGGCGCTGTTTTCGGGCTATATCGCAATCTGGCAAAGATGAACCCGACGGCGTTCCTTCCCCGAACCACCGCATGCCGTTGGCTGAACGTCTGCGCCGCCTGCGGATGTTGTTGCCGGTGGTTCGGTTAATTATCGGGGTCATTCGCGGTTCGATTCTATGCTGGCCGGGCCACCGCAACCGAAGCGGCCCGCCATCGGCGTCGCCGGCGCACTGATTATCGCGGCGCTTTTGGGCGTTCCACTGAACGACCAGACCTTTCATATCCTCATTGCTGGGTCACCCGGACCTCGTGCCATGATCGGCGTTGATCCCTGCTTGCGCGCCTCCTGACTTCGGCGATTGAGCTTTCCGGTCATGCCCGGGCAACTGGCGGAAATTATCTCTGCCAGCGGCGTGGGCGCACCGGGGTCTGATTGCCCCGGTGCTCACGTATCTTCGTTCTCGCTTGGTTGTTTTCTTGACGGGTTCTATCGTGGAGCTGACGACCTCGAGTTGTCATGCCCGCCGCTGGCATGCCGTGGGGATCGATCCGGTTGGTTTGGTATCTATCTGATCATCTGTCGAGATGGCGGCAGATCACGCCGGCCGCTGCGGAATTTCAATCTTTTCGTGATCAGAACCTGACGGGCAAAGTCGATCTTTGAGGATTACCCGCATTATCGGTCCCCTATTTTATTTGATCTTGGTGCTGGCCGCTTGATCCTGCTTGACGGCATTCCCCGGGGCAGATACAGACTCGACTGCTGCTTGGTACGTTACGGCTAACGAACACGAATTTAAAGGCCACCAATTTTGACTGACATCGATACTTTTCCCAATCCCCTACTCGCGAACCGCAGCCCGTTGCATCTTACCCGCGCAGCGCGCCCGATTTCCCTTACTTCGATGATCGGTCGAAAGGCCGAGGACCCGCTGTCAGGCGTGAAGTGTGCGGTCCCAAACAGACCTGCTTCGGGACGTGCGTGGCCAAAGTCGGCCCATGCAGGATCATTGGTACGTAAGGGGCCATCGCGCCCGCCGCCAAGTGACGCCGTTCGCGGTCTCTCGGTTACGCCCAACGCCGGGGCGGGCTACATCGGGTCACTGCCCAATATGAACCGAGTTTGCTTACCTCCGGGCCTCGGTCTGAAACCCCACACTACGCCACGCCTCACCCCGTTTGCGGGAAGGGCCCTGTATCCGGCGGCGGGTCCGGACCTCCGGGCGGCGCCTCTGGCCCGTGCCAACGGGGTGTGGCAGATTATCGCGCTTGGGGAAGATTTCGGGCGCTTTTTCCGCACGTTAAATTCGGGGGCCCGCTTTTTTTGGCGGGCTATTCGGGTTTAAAGCCAACGCGCAGGGGGACGATCTTTTCCCGCGAAGGGGGGCGGGGCCCGGCTAATTCGGCAAAATTTTCGCCTTTGAAATAAAAAAGGGCGTTTTTTAGGGGGCGGTTTGGCTTTGGGAACCCCCCGGCGAAAGGGGACGTGGGGCTATCTTCCTCCCTGG
>Ga0163217_1102302_pt1 | contig 12016 bp, 11 predicted proteins | sample SynspAceP_FD_185933 | JGI IMG/M metagenome (GOLD analysis project Ga0163217, IMG submission 185933) | Saline lake microbial communities from Ace Lake in Antarctica - Synechococcus sp. Ace-P (PacBio error correction) | ecosystem: Environmental > Aquatic > Non-marine Saline and Alkaline > Saline ... | reverse complement strand
GGCACTCATCAAGCCCTCCACCCGAGCCGCATCGGCGGCAATTCGGGGGCGACGTATTTCAACCACTATCCCGGTCATGTCGGGCGTTACGCGATTGTTACGTGCGATCGGTTTCCAGGACCGGCATCTCGATGTACAATTCGGGACGATAGTGAACGCCCCGGCCAACAAATCTCGCCGCCTCCGGTATTGAACAGGTTGATCGCGCTCAGCGGCGCGACTTGCGGGCCAATCATCCGCTGCGTCAAAACGGGCTCGGCCCGAGCACCGGGATTGCGACTCGGGTTGATCGTGACCCGTATTTTCGGTCATCCGAAACGGCACCTCCGCCCGGCCCGAACAACATGCGACCGTGTCGACGGTCTCCCAACCGAGACTGCCTGGAAGTGAACGCGTATTTGCCTGCGCTATTATTTGTGCCGTAGAGAATTTCCCGGCGTTTCGTGCAATCCCCTCGGCGACGACGGCGGTTCCTGAAGAGGTCGTTCAAAACGCCGGCCGAACCTTCAATCCATTTTGAAACGGGCGGGGCCACGAAGTTGCAAATCGATCGCTTCGTCTTTCCACGAAAACGTTTCCCGCGAGCGTCGCCGCACACCAATCCGGGGCGACTGCAAGCGACTCCGTCGATACCGACATCAACGCCGGAATCGAAGCTGGGCCCTTGCCCTCAATTTGCATGCCGGTTCGACCACACCCACGTTAAGGAGCTCGCGGGCCGGCCCGCGGGTTGAGGTCACTCAACACGACGTCGCGACCGGGTGATTTTTCGTATCGAGGTGATAACGAAACAATTGTCGCGACAATCACCGTTGTGCCTTCGAGCTTTGCCGCCACCTGCCATTGACCGTCGGTCGGCGCGGGAACCGTTTGGTGCTTCGGCGATGTGGCCGGCAAATCCGGACCCAGCGGATCGGCGCGAGATTGCTCGCCGCCGATCGGCTCGAAACCGAAACCTGGAGCGAGTGTTTCCTTTCGCGGAACGACCCGTTTGATCGCGCTCCAATTGCAATCGATCAAATCCGCACGCCACGCGATTTTCGAGGTCCGTCAGTCGTTGACCCAAATCACCTTGAACGGACCCGAACCAACGCCGTCGCCGGTTCACGGTCATGGATTGGATGGAGATTTCTTGGACGGGGGGCCAAAGTGCTTTGCGTCAAAGTGAAATTTGACTAATTCCTGCTGCAATTCTTTTTCGCCCATCGGCACTCGCAACGAACGAGTTGTCCATCGAGGGCTTGGCATCACACATCACCCGCCGGCGTGCGCGCTCGCTCGGGCGGTGAAATCAAAAACCGCCTTGAAGGTCTCGCATCGACTCGGGTAATTCCACGGGACGGAAGCATCTCGACGATGCGGTCGATTCTTCCTTGGACCCTGTAATCGCAGCGGCAAACATCACGGTTGCGGCCAACCGATTGACCGCTTGACGAGTTCCACATCCGGTTTGCACCCCATCGCCTTATGCAGCCGGAAGGGCGCCGCCCGGGTTCAAACTCATCGAGCGACCATCCGTCACCACGCGCGACCAACGTCCTTCGACGTTCGAGGTTGCAAACCAATTGGCGTTGTCGGAATTGTTTGATTTTCGCCCAACCTCAATTGCTGAAGGTTTGTCCCACTCGGCTATCGCCACGCATCGCCCACATCCCATCGCCTCGGCATCCCAACGGACGTTGACACTCACGTCGCCTTGGAGGTTTTGATTTCGAGTTGAAAGATCAGGTTGCAAAGATCCGAGCGGAGTTTTCCGAAGTCGACGTTCACGTCGCGGAACCGGACGCGATATCGCCTGCCCGCGGACGTTTCGCCGAACGGGCTGTTCAATTCAAATTGTTCGCCGAGAGCGTCGACGCGTCGCTGGCAAACGGATCGCGTCACATTCCATCCGGCGCGATTCGCACGGGTTTTCCATCGGCGGTGGCCTCGATCGTCTCGCTGTGGATTGCAAACTGGACGACGTCGTGCCCCGTTTTCGCGAAATTCGCGAAGCGTTTTTTGATTGAGCGTTGAATCGTCGCTCGGGACCGTGCCGCTTCGCTGCGCACGGCGCCGGTTGCGCAGCGGCAAACACCCCCGGAAAAACGGCGGCTTGCAAAACGAGGCAGTCAACCACCAATATCCGCCGGTCGCATCGACCCGGTTCCAACCACACCAACGGGTTGAACACCGCGCCCGCGCGACGGACAACGAATCCGAAAAACTCACCGTTCATCGACAGAGTCGCGAAATCGTTCTCGCCGACATTTGCCGCGCGATGATTCGTCCGGTTGCCACATCCAATCGCCAATCGAGCTGCGTCCAACTCGTTATGCCAAATCACATCGCCGCGTGCTCGGTCCCACCGCCGTGAGTCACGTACTTCGAATTTTTCGGCAGCGAGTACTCGGGTGACCCGATGCGCAAATCCACGAATCGCGCTGCCGCGACAGGTCGCCGGTGATTCTCGGCGGCAATTCCACTTCGGGCAAACGACGAGAGCCAAACTCATACCGAACATTGGCAACGACTCGGCTTCTATCTCCAAATTGCACCTCATCGCCGACCGGCGTGTTCATTCCGACCGATCGCCTCGCCTTGTAAAGAGCCCTCGCCGGCCTCGGGGTTGGCCTCAGCACGCCTTGCCACTTGCGAATTTCATTTCCGCCGCATCAAAACTGCAACGAGGCATGGATTGTTTCAGGGACCACGTACGCACCGGCAACCGAATCGGTTTCGCGTCCGATGTGCAGCCTTGGATTTGAACGTGCCTTTCGGGACGACCATCGCCGCCACTCGTTTCCGCAGGTGGCCATTCAAATCGGTGAGATCCTCTTCGATCGAAACTGCTGCCCGTCGCGGACGGTACAGGTGACCATAACATCACGCCAGCACGATTTCACCGAACCGTCCTCGGCGAGTTCGTTCGACAGAGCTGAGGACAGCGTGAGAGACGTTTGCCACGTCGCCGATCGTGATCTTCGACCGGCGCGTTCGCCTATCAATTCGAAGATTCCGTCAAACGAGCGGGCGTATCCAAAACCAATTTTGCACCCATCGGCGTCGGCGCTCCAATTTCCGTAACTCGCGAGCGTATGATGCGAGGAGGGAGCGGCACCCGATCGGAGAGCTTTACTGACCAAACTCGGTAGCGATGCGATCAACAGCGCACCACGAAACAAAAAAACACGGACACCATCGCGATCTCCGGCCGACGCCGCGAGCGATCGCCCGTCGATGCAAGGTTACGTTCAGTTTTCGGTTCGCTCGCGAACTCCAGTCGCGGTAGGATTGTTTTTACCGCTTTTGCTTCGCAATCGTGCGTCTCGCGAAAAGAGAGTAGGGTCGATTCGCGTTGTCGGAAAGATCATCGTTACGCCGCGCTGAACTCCTTTATAGCGTGGACGCGCTGTTCAGCGCAAGACAGGTTTCCCGCCTTTCTGGGTTATCCCAACGCATGAGGCCAGTCGCGGAGAAACCCATTTTCGATGCGATGAGCCGTTTGCCGCGCTAGCCACGGTTTGCCGAGTTTCAACCGGGGCTCCGTCTGTGACTGCAAGCCCGGCGTTGATTTACAAGCCCGGCGCCACGGAGTGAGTGAAGCACAGGATGCACTCGCTTGCGCGTCGGGCTTGGATTGGTCCGTTACCGCTCATGAAACCACGATTAGCACAGGTGCTCGGCTGTTAATTTAGTTAGCCGATGGGCGTTAGGCCCGGTTCCCACACCGGCAACCGGGCAACGCCCATCGGCTAATTTTCTTTGCGGCGCAAAAAACGACTAAAATCAAACAGGGCCACTCGCCCCTGGTTTGACCTCCATCGAGGAAGCGGCAACACCGGTCCCGTCGGCGCATAAAAAAGCTCCCGGAAAGTTACGAGGGTCCTAGGGGGGCGGAGGACCAACGCGCTTCTGTTTCCGGGAGCCGGTGGTCTGGCTTGGCCGGAGTTATTAATCGAGACCTAATTAAAACCAGGTCTCAACCTCGGCGTTGTTCTGTGTGAGTCTATGTTTCGTGGTGTTTACGTTCGTATGACTCGATCCCGTCGCGAATTTCTTCGTGAGTTACAAGTTGGAATCCTTTCAAAAAAATTCAAAACAACAGAAAGAGTTCGAGTCAGCGCTTCGCATTCCCATGCTAGCACTTCTCGAACAATCCGTACAGAGAAAAAAACCTGACAATTCAACGGCGGACATCCGTTGCCCACTGTTCTCGTCTGCATCTTCGGCAGCCAAGCAAGGCAAAAACATGCCGTGAAAGACCCATGCGAAAAGCGTTCTCCTTCTGTGAACTTCTTTTTCGTTTGCAGGTGTTTCGAAAAACAACCTGCTCGCGACGTTGGGGGAACTTAAGCCTCGGTGCCTTTCGTGGGTCAAGTCAAGTTTGAAAGAATTCGTTTGCGCATCGAATTCTTTGCGTTGGCGTCGGCATCTCGCCTTAGAAAATACGGTTAAAGTGAGGTCCCGGAAATTTTTCTTTGCGAGACCATTCAGCCGCGTCGATTTCTCGCTTCTCGTTCTCGCTCGCCGGTTTGCTTTTCCTATCAGGCATTTTTCAACTCATGCTAGTCTCTTTGCGTTGTTCTCTGTTGGTTGTTGTATTGGCGTGCGGCATTGATCGGTTTGCCAACCGCCGAAGGAATTCGTCCGAGGCGACAAAAACAAAACACCTCTGCCGATCAAGAATTGCACTTCCGCGGTGATCCGAAAGGTGAAACGCACATTTTCTGGCAATCGTATCGCCTCGGCGCCTACGAGGCCGGCTGAAAGAAGTCGGCGCGAGAATTCACGTTCAAAGGAAAGCTGCGAAAGAAAGTGACCGCAGGTGAAACAGATCAACGATTTTCCAGGGATTCCTGAATGCGAAGGTCGGACGGGATCTGTTTGGGCACCACTGGATTCCGACGCCTGTCCCGCCCTGTCGAAAGAGGCCGGGTCGCGCCGGGGCGTTTCCCGTCGTGATTTTCGACAGCGGACTCAATGCGATCAGAGGAACTACGTCGCCTTTCGTCGCTACCGATAATTTTCGCGGCGGAAAAAATGGCGGCCGAAGGCGATGGCGGGACCAGGCCTCGGGCGAAGAGGGCGGGAAAGTGATTTGCCTGCGTTTAACAACAAAGGCAGCCGAAAGCAACCGAACAAACGCGAGGAAGGATTCCTCGAAGGGATCGCCGATTACCCCCAACATCGCATGTCATCAGCAGGGCGACCAAATACCGCCGGCACAACCACGGAATCCTCGATCGGATTAAATCGAGGCCCTGCTCAACCGGTTCGAGGCCGAGGTCAATGGTGTGTTCACCGTTGTTTAAACCCAATGCCGGAAGGGATTGTGCGGGCGATCCAAGACCGGGGACTTTCGGGGGTCGAAATTCAACTGCATTCGCGTTTGGACAGCAGCGATTCGTTACGGGCAGGACTCGCCTCCGGACACGTCTCCCCATTCGTTGCTTCAAGACCCGGTGCCAGGCATGGGTTACCTCAGCGTCAAAACGCTCGCGGCATCGATCCGAAGGCGAATCGGGTTGAAACTTACGTCGACACCGGCGTCTACGTGGCGACTCGCGACAATTCTCAATGAGGAAACGATTCGCACGCTTGCTCGGATCCGCCGCGAAGTTAAAGCTTTACTGCGACAGTCGTTGGGGAAATGCGATACAATCGGAGCGCCCTCGGCCGGTCCCGTCTTCTCCTGTTCGTCTGCCCTACCGTGTCATTCCCCTTTTTCGCATCGGATTCGGAATCCCCCGGCTATTTGATTTGGCTGGCGCTGTTGCCGTTGATTGGTACTCGGGGTTGGCCCGGCATGCTCGATGTACTTGCGGTCCCGTGCGGCGGTGGGTCGCCGATGTTGTTTCGGACGCTCGTTTGGACGGGCGTAGTCCGCGGCCCTCGCGGGCGTGCAAATGGTGTGACGAGCGACCGGGTGACGGTCATTGTTACGTGCTCGACCAAAGCGAGAGCATCCAGAAAGCCAAGCGCCCACCCCGCGATGCTGGATTCGTTCATTCACCACGTCGCCAAAACATTTCGCAACGATTCCCGAGGCGGACAAAGCCGGGTTGATCGTGTTCGGACGCGATGCCACGATCGAAATCCCGCCGTTCAGATGATGACGTGCCGCCGATGTAGACGATTGGAAAGTCTGCTCGAACGGACCGATGCGACAATCTTCGAAAGCGGCCTTGAACCTGCCCAGGCCTCGATTGCCAGAGGACACCTCGCGGCGGATCGTGATCGTCACGACGCGAACGAGACGTCGGCCAAGCCCGGTCGATGCCAGCCGTTGGACCGCCGCAGCAATCGGCACGACATCGTTCCCAATCGTCACCGATTGGCCGGTGACGAAAATTCCTCGTCGAGAAAATTGACCTGCCCTCGAATATCCGCAAAGGCCAACCACGTTCGAAGCTTCGTATCGTGATCGATCGCCAAGGTTCAGGCGGTGGCGCGATGCGTCGCCCGATCCCAATTCGGGTGTGATTCGAACGGACAATCAAACAAAGCGCGGGCGACGCACCCGTCCGCGGGACGATTAAGGTCAAACAAAATGCGTCGCCGGGGAAGAGTCTTTGTTTCTCGAAACATCCATCGAGTTGAAACCGGGCAGAACGTGTTCCCGATGCGGCATACGATCGACCAACCGGGGCGGCGTATACCTACGAAGCCGAGTTCATTTGCCGATTCCGAATACGACGATTGTCTTAACGCAAAACAAACTTCAGCGACCGGGTACACGTACAGTGCGTGGCAAGGCGCCGCGTGTTGTTGGTTCATTTCGCCATCGAAACTCGATGATTACCAATCCGATGATCGCGGCGCTGCGAGATTCCGACATTGAAATCACGCGATGTCGACGGATCGTTTGTTCGGGTCGATCGCCGAGTTGCAAACCTTATGATGCGTGATTTTCTCGCCGGCGTGCCGCGTGTGGGAAGCGACCGATGCGAAACAAAGATCTCGGCCTTTCAGTGACGAGCAGATCGACATTGCTCGTTCGCAACACGCAACAACTCCGGCGCCGGTTTGTGATGATCGGCGTGGTCCGACGGCTCGGTGCGGCGCGGGTGGACGGGGACGGAAATCGAAAAAGCGATGCCGGTCGTTTTCGAATTCGCAATACAAAAATCGAAGCCGTTCGGGGCGCTCGCGATGATTCATTTGCACGCCGGTGAAATGGCGCCAAGGGAATTATTGGCAGAAGAAAGTCGCGTCGCCGGCGATCACGGCAACTCGGAGGCCCCGATCTTGCCGGCGTAGGTTTCACTGGACCGAGGCAGGGCGATTAAATGGTTTGTGGGGCGGTTCGAAAGGATGCTGCAAGTCGGACCGAAACCGCCAAAGCCATGTTGCGTTCGTTCGGTCGGATGACGGCCCGGCGATTATGCCCGAATTCGATCCGGCGATGCGACATGGGCGTCGCGGGCGTTGCGCAGCAAAAGGTTGCGCATGAAGCACTGCATCATTCCATCAGTGACGGTTGACCGGACGCCGCCCTCGAGCGCTGTGAAATTCAAGCGTTCAAAGACAAACAACATCACGTGCAGCACCCGTGGCTGTCGAATCGCACGGGAGACCGGTAAGGCACGCAGTTGCGAAAGATTCGCGTCGGCGACCAACGGGAGAGTACTACGAGGTTTCTTGTCCGGGCGTGCGCTGCCCTCGATTTATCCAACGCGAGGCCCGCCTGAATCTCTCGCCCGCTCGTGTTCGAACCCCAGGCGGCACCTTGCCCCGAGGTTCGTTTACCCGCACGTGATTCTCGGACGGCACGAGTCGGGGTTCCCGTTGGACGCCTCGGGTTCGTCCGAACGCAAAACGAAGTTCGAGGTCCGCTGGCGCAGAGTGGTGCTCCGTCACCCCATCCAGACCGCACCGAGAACGCCACAATTCTCGGCAACCTGGAACTATGGGCTCGGACGCAGCCGCCGTGTTGGACGGAACCGACGCGGGCAAGCAGTGGGCGAGCGCCGTGGCGTTCGTTGGCCGTGGTACGAAAACATTCTATTCGCAACTCGGTCCGCTGCGTTGATGCGAACCGGACCGGTGACACGGGACAGTTTTTTCCTTGCGTCGAACGTGGGACGATGGGGACACGTGGACGTGATCCTGACGGCGCTCAGGTGACGACGGATTGAGTTCTTTTGAATTTTCCTTCGAGGTCGCCGGGCTCGGTGCTCGGACCCTCGCTCGAACCGTTGGCCGTTTGCGAATGGAAACAGGTCGCACCGCGTGACGTACCACGGGCAGTTTTCCGGATGCGACCGGGACGGGCACGTATTTCGTCAACGTGCTTTACCGGATCGGGCAAACGCACCGTTGAGCACGGGGGTGACGGTGCCGTACAGCGCCGAGTTCGGTATCGCCAATCCGACCAAACGTTGATGGCCCAACTCCGCGTCGCTCGCCCGAGGGCGGGCAACCGGGTGTGAAGTTGACGGTTCCGTTGGGCGAAGCAAGTCAGCGAAGAATACCGCCAGTTGACGCGTTCCGCGCGGTTTGCCTTGGGCCCGCCCGCATTTCCGACGTGGGATTTGGCCCTGGTTCGTTTTATTGCCGCAGCGTTGTTCTTCACCGACATTTTGATCGCTCGGATTCGCATCCGGGTTCGATTTTGTTGAAAAACGTTGGTGGGACGCGTTGATGGCAATCGGCCACCCGAAACTCGCCCACCGTCGCGAGACTCGATCAATTGCGGCAACAAAAGCAAGCCGCGACGCCTCGGGCGCCGCCGCCGGTCGGGACACGCCGGTTCGAAACCCACCTCCGATCCCCGTCGATCCGATGCGACAGCGGATTGTCCAACGCCCGAAACATCACCGAAACCGGATTTCCCTGAAACGACCGCGAGCGGCGGTACGCAGGGATTCCGGCGCCGAGCAACGAGCTACACCGAACGATTTACTCGAGCCCAAACGCCGGGGCCCGCAAGAAGTAAGGACGGTGCGGGACGTCGCACTGTAATCGATTGCTGAGGTTCCTGACCCCTGTTGACTGTGCTTAAGCTCTGCGTTGCTTCCGCCCGTGAGAACACTCGGGTTTTCGTTGATTTGTTTTCTTTCCGCTGCGTTTGCGATTCACGAGGATTACTCCCTTTCTTTTCAGATTCAACGGCTCGGATCGTCGCCGCTGTGGGTCATTGATGTTGATAATCCTGTTTGGGATTTTCAACGTTTTCAGCGGAACGATTGCATGGCAAAGCGGAGTTTGGCGGGTGAATCGGCTTGGAACCGTTGCATCGGCACGTTCGGACGAGGACGCATCACCCTCCACCTCGGTCGGTCAAACGACGCCGGCGGTGTTGTTGTGATTCGGAAATTGTCGCCGTCCTGTCCATGATCATCGGATTTGAAACTCAACGCGTTTCTCGCGCTGATCATCTCGGCGATCCTGGTCAGTGTGTGTCGGTTATGACCAAGGATCCGGGATGGAGAACGGATGGAACGCGGTGGTCGACCGTCGGCAAGTCGGCTTGCGGGCGTGGGGATCGTGATCGCGATGGCCGGCGAATTCATCGGCAAGTGCATTGCTCGACAAGCGGATCCGCCGACCGATCGTTCGACGCAGTCAACGCGACGGGGAAAGAAAGCGTCACTGGGGTTGATGTATCAGCGGTTTCGTGCTGGCGATTTCCGTGTTCTTCGATTACCGTTTTTTACCTGCTTCGTCCGTGGCGCGGAGCCTGCACCGGGAACCGGCAAGCATTATTTGCGATACTTGATTTGGCGATCGCGGACGGGGCGGATGCATCACGCCACACGCTCGTTCCGCCGGACGCCGGGGCCGCTAGTTGGTCGCTGCGATTTTGAATGTGGATAATCGGCATGATGATGATGATCGGTGCCGCCGTGTGGCGATTCCTTTCGCAGTGTTTGGGTTTGTCGTTTTCAATCCTGATGGACAAAAAAATGCCGATCCCGATGCGGACCGCTACGGTTGCTTCACGAGGATCGCCAGTCAAACCGCTCGATGAAGAAAAACTCCCAGGACTGTTTGTCTTCTTGCCTTGCCCGTTTGTGCCGGTGTTTGTTGATCGGCATTTGGGACCGTGGCGACGACGTTGGCGGATCGCGAAGAAACCGGGCGGCGGTATTGACGACCGAACGTCGAAGGGATTTTCGATCTGCTCGCCGCAACGGTTTTGCCTCGCGACCCAAAAACGGCCCGCCGGTCGGATCCTGGGGAAAGCGATCGAATTACCGAAAAAACAACGCCAACGTTGACCACGCCCAGGCGACCAGGACGCCGGAAAAGGAGAAGTCGTTCTCGATCCATCAACGAGCGTTGCTCGATCGAACTATTACACTCCCGACGGCGTTCGCCGATGTGGCCATTGCCGGGCCGTGACGGCGGATTGATGAAGACCGATCAGGTTGCGAATGAAAACCGGTCGATCGCCGACGGGATGAACGCGCGCTTACTCGACGCGGGCGTACCCGGAAATTGATCGCACCGCAGCGTTGGAACACGCCGATTGCGTCAAACCGCCAACTCACCGGATTATGGAGCAACCCGAATTTCGGTTATGCTCGCCGCCTCTCGCCGCCATGCTCACTTTCAAAAATCGTTCGCTCGTTGTCATGGCGAGCACTCGGCGTCGATGGTCGAGGAGGCGTTGATGAGCGGCGGGCTGATTATCTTGATCACCGCGCCGGCGGCGCGTTTCGGTGCCATGCTCAGCCCAAAAACGGGGTGGGGGAGGATACATCCAGCAATACTTCAGCGGCAAACAGGCCGGCGGGTGATCGCGATCTTGTGCTCGGCGTGGTCGGTTCTCGGCCGGTATATGAAAGTTCGCCCAAGGCGCAGTACGGTGGCGATGATCGCTCGGCGCCGGCATGAATCGCCGCGATTCATTCGGCAACGAACAACCCCGTTTCACATGGTGTACGTTCGCGCCACGGCGGTTGGCAGCGGTTCGTTGCATGGGCAGTTGCGATGTAGAACGACAAGCGGTTTTTGGGGTGTTCTCGAAAAATGGCGGGCTGACCGAAAGCGGCAGGCCCTGCGGGACCTGGACGCCACTTGCTCGCGAACGTTGTTCCGTAGGCCGGTTTGGTCACCACGATCCTGCTCAGTCAAAAATCGTGACCGATCGGCCGGCTGATCGATCGGTTTCCTATCGATCCGAGTTCGGGTGCCCGCTGTTGATTTCCGGTAACCCGAAACGTGTCCGTTTTCAAGTGCGAAATTTTGTGTCGCTCGACTCTTCTGGAGTCGCAGTCTCGTTTGTCTTTCACGCCCGACTCGGGAGAGTTCAGGCTAGTTTTCGTCGCCGTTCCACCTGGAAAGCCGGCAGGCAAACGCGGTTCAAGCATTTCCAGCGTGGGAAAAGTAGCGTATGGCGGGCGAGGGACGCCCGCGAAATCGGCTGGCGCGGGCGTCCCGCCCGCTTACGCTGATTACCGTTTTTTCTATTCGTTGAAATCCCGCAGTTTACGCCGTGCGTTAATCCGCTGCCGTGCGTACCGACACTATTGAAAACGGCAAAAACTGGTAGGGTGCTCTTCTTAATTAAAAAAAGAAGGGAAAGCAAAGGTCATCTGGGACCAACTTCAAAACGAGCATGTCGCTTTGAGCGTTTTTGCGGCCGCGTGGCTTTGAAGAAGTGGGGCAGGAGTTTACGTCGGCGATTCCGTGGATTCGACTTCGATTTGATCGACCAACCATCGTGGTCGGATATGTTTTTCAGCACGGGTCGAAATTCCTGCTTGCCGATCCGCGGCGGCGGGCCCCCGGTGCAGGTTGGGGAAAGGATGTAAACAACCGCGAGGTTCGGGACCGCTGCAATCGGCTGGCCCGCCAAAGAGCACGGGTTAACGCCAGTAAGCTGGTTTTTGTGACAAAAATCAGCAGGGGGCCGGGCCTCCCGTGGTTCGTTTTCCCGTCCGGGCCCCCCCAATCGTTTGCCCAAAAAAACCCGGTTCGGAAAAAAAACAGGCCGGGGGAAAACGTGGGGGGGGTTTCCGGTCGGCGAAAAAGGCGGGGGAAAAGGGAAAAAAAATTGTCCCTCCCCCTTTTTTCCCTTTTTCCC
>Ga0163217_1099535_pt1 | contig 12016 bp, 7 predicted proteins | sample SynspAceP_FD_185933 | JGI IMG/M metagenome (GOLD analysis project Ga0163217, IMG submission 185933) | Saline lake microbial communities from Ace Lake in Antarctica - Synechococcus sp. Ace-P (PacBio error correction) | ecosystem: Environmental > Aquatic > Non-marine Saline and Alkaline > Saline ... | reverse complement strand
TTTTAGTTTCACTGATTTGGACGATTACCATAAGTATCGGCGCCCAATTTGACTGCGGCTGCATAGTGCAAGTATCGAATGCTGTCCTACAAATAGAGATAGATTATCTGTAATTACCGTAAGAACGTGGCAGAGTATGCTACTGATATGGACCTCTTTCTTTACGGTGTGTTTGGGGGCTTACGTGGAGGTCCTAGGTGGAAGGTGGTCCCCATCTGACGATTGGTCCTAGACCTGTCGCTCATCAGAGAACTGGGATGTAGCGCCGCTCCCTTGCTGTGGTTGACATAGCATGAGGGCATCTGTTTTTGTACCCACTGGAGACGAGTGCTTGTACCAATGGGCACCTTGAGTACAGTGGGCGTTTTTAAGGCAACTGGTTTACAGCGAGCTTGAGATCGAGGAGGCATCTAAACAGCCTATCCTTAAGTTGGATATTTTGGATCGAATCTTGTAAGATCATATCCTCAAAATTGAACAATCAAGCGCTTTTACGGCTTTTTATACGAAATAGAGAGCTTTCACACAAAACGAGCATTAATTTACATCTATCGTATAAACTCATGCTTACGTGCGGAAAAGGTTGCTAACGGATTATTTCTTAGTGGGGACTCGTACTGGTTCTTTTATGGGGACTAATAGTTCGCACGCAGCGTTTTTTTACTGTTCAATGTGTGGATCATCACTGGTGAGCTGGGAGCCGTCGTATTTTTGGAGTATAACATTTTCACTGTGGAAGAAGTGGGTGGATGATTTCGGGATCCAAGTGGGTTCCAATTAACTAGATGTGGTATTATTCTGTGACAAACTCTTTGATGAGAGAACGGCAGCCAGTTTTGCATTAGGTTACTGATTTCCACGGAGTAGTCGCTCTTTGTACACATGAAAACAAATTGATGATGAGGAGGCGATTGTTCAAGTGTTACATCAGACTTGCCCATGCAGCTAATTGAACGTACGCTCCAGAAGACAGGTTGCGAATAATATTACGAGACCGTTTTTAATAACCGATACCTTACTTAAATATTTGGCTGTTATTACCGTAAATTCAAAATTGCGATACCTATGGAAGAATGGACTCCACAATTATTTCCTATACAACAACCGGTTAGGCAAGATTATCATTGGATTCCATGGAGGATAATAATTGAGGCATTGCCAAGTTGAAAGGTAATATGAAGGGTCTTTAAGCTTGGGATTTCTCGGACCTTAAATGCTACGAATGGCCACTTGATCAGCTATCTAATATGAAGATTGCAACCTATAGGGCACCAATATGATGCCTGTGCAGGATGTGCGTGCATTAATTGCTCTTTAACGTTAGTTGCCATGCAGCAAAATATGCAAAGCTATGGGAACACTTGGTAGAACTTATGCCAACTTGAGGTCTCTGCGTTATACCTTTCTTAGTTCAAGTTCGGATTTTAGGGCAGCCATAAACCAATTAAATAGTCACGATTAGCGGGGGCGTGCCCACGCAGTGCAGCAGTTATTTAAATAAATAGTTTTTTTGAGTTGATAAACTACAGGTTGACTTAATTTTTATTTGTTCCCCCGATTGAAAATCGGCTTTACTTTGGCAAAAGTGGTCTGGATTTTTTGGGTTCTTATAATATCAATATTGGAATATTTAGGAAGTAGTGAACATTTTTATCTAGGACCTATACTTGACTTGCGAAATAGCGGAAAGAGAAAATGTGGAGCGGGATATGATTGCTAACACACAATCATTAAAATTCAAAAATTTTTTTAAGAGAATTTACACAAAAAATCTGAACCCAAATTAAAAAATGGATTGGATTTAATCATTGATTTTTTCAGGTGTGTTTTGAAATTGAGTAATTTTCCAAAAAAATTATCTTTACTTGTTTATTGATTGTATAGATTTCACCGGTGTTCATACCAAAACAGGTGCCAAAGGTTGTTTCCACTCAATCTGCCTCAACAAAACAATTTCTTTCCCTGAGCTATCGGTTTACTTTAATTCATAAGTCAAGGTGTCACCATTCTTATCGCCTCCAGGTCCAAGAATTTACCGAGTTCTGAAGTTGGCGCCATTATAATTGGTTATAGATCTGGCAGCATAGGGTGTGAGTTTGCCTATGGTGCCAGTTGTAGTAAAATGATATAGGTGTGCTTTTGGCTTCCCGTCATTTGTTTTTTGCGGTTATCTCCATGCAATATGTTTTTTCCTGTTATCTAAGGTCAAATTCAACTATCATTGCTCATACAGTTACTAATTATTAGACTTCGGCCCCGGATTCAAAAACCCATGTACCAGATAGTTATGGCAATTTTCTGCGTGACCAACTAAAGAAAATTCGTCCTTGTCCAGTAGCACCTGCTACTTCCTTATAATCGAGCATGTTTCAGGCATTGGAGAAGGCGATACCTATGGGCTTCTCAGGTAAGATGCCTTTCTGCAATTGAAAGCCTTTAGCGGGTACACCCGATTTGGAACACGCGCTGATCAGGCTACACATAAGGTGGTATCACGAGGGGAATATAATTTCGAATTAATCTTTTCATTTGCTTTATAATTTTTAAAACTTTTGGTTTTCCCCTTTCTGTCAGAACATGATTAATATACAACTCCAGCAGTGTAATTTTATCCCAAAATGAGGGTATTATAAATAGTATTTCATCCTTTCATTGTATATTAAGTTGCCCGCTTGATTATAATATGAATTTCGGTAGCCTTAAAATCTCCCAGAAATGGACTGGACCAGACGTGATGGTCGGGAAGATTAAAATTTCTTCCCTACTGTAAAGGTATTCGGTTACCTTTCCTTGACAGTTCACTCTTTCCAGAGCATTAACTATTTGTTGGACATTTTAAATTGTGTAAGTACTATTCTCTTTTCATCAATGGAATAAATATTTGAAGTTTTTTTGAATTCCATGATATTAAAAGTACTCTGTACTCCTGAAAACGTGTATTTGGCAAACTTTGGGACTTTGCGTCCGGCACTTTCAAATTTTCCCGGAGATATTGTCTTGATCTCGTATATAGTATTCGAACATTGTTCGGTTTGAAAAACGTAGCAAGGTATGGAAACTTTAATTTTTATAATTGCCGGGAAGCTAGTTTGATTCTATTTAGGTGCCATTCAATTCATATTGTAAAATATTCATCCCTACCTTTCGCCCACAATGTTGAAGTCAAAGCTATATCCAGATTAGGGAAGTATAATCTGAAATACTGCATTGTTTCGTGTTGGACATGTAAGGTGATCTCGGAATAAACCCTTATGGAATTCGAAGCAATCAAATCCACAACCGGTAGCATTTTCCACCGTAAAGCCGGGTACGTATTGGACAAAGATCTTAGATCGTTTGGATACTCCATCAATGCTGTCGTCATCAAGTTGAGAAGCGGCAAACATATGCTGATCCACTTTCTTCTCTGCAGGGGTGTCGCACACAAAGGTCTTTTGTCATTGGTCACCCCCTCGTTTATCGTCATCCAATTGTGGAAGTGGCACCAGCCATTGCTAATCACTTTTTCAGGCATCCACAGGGGTGTACGGACAAAGCATCAATATCATGGTCACCCATCGTATATCATCAAGTTGAGAAGCGCACAGCCATTGCTATCCACTTCAGCATCCACACAGGGGTTGCGCACAAAGAATCAATATCATGGTCACGCCCATCGTTGATCATCATCCAATTGTTGAAGCGGCAACATCCTTGCCATTTTCCACTTCAGTATCCGGCCGGGGGTGTCTGGCACAGAGATCGATATCATTGGTCACCCATATTATCATCATCAATTCGTTGACAGCAGCAACAGCCATTGCTATCCACTTCAAGCATTCCACAGGGGTGTTCGGACAGGAGGTCTAAATCATTAAGTTAACTCCATCATTATGTCAATTCAATTGTGAAGCGGCACATCCATTGCCATCTACTTCGCATCCACAAGGGGTGTCGGCACAGAGGTCTAATCATAGTTAACTCCATCATTTGTCATCCAATTTGTTGAAGCAGGCACATCCTTGCCATCTACTTCAGGCATCCACAGGGGTGTCGGCCAGAGCATCAATTCATTGTCACCCATCGTTTGTCATTCATCGAGTTGTGAAGCGGCACAGCCGTTGTTATCCACTTCAGGAAACCAGGGCGTGCCTGGACAAGGGGGGGCATTCTTGTTAATAATCCATCATTTGTCATCAATCAAGGGGAGGCACAATACATCTTTCGTATTTGGACGAGACCAGAGAACTTAAACCAGAGCGTCCCTGCGAATAAGATTGCATCTTTTAATAAAATTTCAGTCAAATACTCATTTTTAGTGCCTTCATAAAGCTTACCAGAAATCCCTTCAGCTTTCACTAGCATATAACCGGAAATCGGTTGCGGGCATAAATATGTGCTTGTCAATGACAATAATATCTTGAATTAGAATTAATCATAGGTCAGAAACGTACCAATTTTTCCCCAAAATCATGCTGGCAATGGACTCCTAGCTGTTAGCCGCATAAAGGCGATTACGATAAATTCAAGGTCCTGGGCTCTATAAAGACTCACAGGAATTGAAATATTGACCAGGTCTGTTCCCAGATTTGGATGAAGCGTATAATATCTCCATTTGCCGCGTACTGCTTTTTTACTATGGCCTGCTTTCGATAAGCAAGTTTTTTTAAAACTATTTCAGGGATTAAGCCCTACCTGTTGGCGGCTAAGGGTCCAGGTTTTCTTCCCAATCGGTAGAAAGATATACACCGTCCCCTTCAAGGTAACAGGCAATGTACCGTTAGCCTGTAATCCATTCGGCTGTAGCTTTATTTAACGGGCTCTAGTTTTTTAACCAATTATCTCCATTGTCGCTGGACACATAAATTCCAACAGAAGTGGAAACTTTATATTTTGGCCTTAATAACAACAATATCAATTGATTGTCTTTGCATTTTAAATTAGATGGTCTATATTAAGTTTGGCTCCAGGAAACTTCCATTATCATTAGACTCGAAAAATACCTTTTCTGACAGCGGTCAGCCAAAAATTGTAGGATATGGCTGCTTTGCTAATGCCACGTATGTTATTGTGCTTTTATTTGCCATTATTGTTTAATGGCCCATGTAACACTTCGTTAAAAAGATTCAAGAGATACCTCGTTGAGTGGACATAAGAATTTACCATTAGATTAAAGGATATCATTTAATAGAAAGTATTGGGGTTGGTATTGGGGACCTAGTCCATTAGCCCAGTCTTCATCGAATAATGTATTTTCAGAGCAGCCGTATGCATAAACCTTACCTTCATTAACTTCTACTAGATTTTCTTAATTGTGGTACCATCCCAAGCGCGATAAAAGTCCAGCGAGATAGCACTTATCATTGGAAATAAACATTTGACCATCACCTTGCAGCATTAAACAACACACCATTGTATCTCAGTCACCATGGATCGAATGCCATTTGGGGGGACAAACCAGGAATGTCTATCTGAATCCATTATTACCCCCATTGTCATCGCTCATAACAGTCCACCTGCCGTTCCCACGTACATATTTTTGAATTAAAAAAATTACAAATTCAGAGATGAATTTCCCTGGTAAGGCCATTATTTTTTTTCAAACCCAACTAGCTCCCTTGATCAGGCGAATAAAAAACAATTTCTATCTGAACTACCTGCATAAATTTCCTGCACCCATTTGATTAAAACAAGGAAATAGAAAGATAAGCGGTCCACCATTATTTGCTGGTGACAGGTGCTACCCTTTGTAACAGATATATAAACGCGAGTTGACTTAAGCTCTATATAACGTTTTTCCATGGCTGGGCAATACGATCACATTGTGGATGTAGAGGTAACCCCTCATTACTGGGCATTGCCCATGGAAGCGCCATTGTTTGTATGATATATAGACTCCCACACTCCTCAGTTGATAAAAATCAAGGTATTTTTCAATATTTCACAATATATCCGTATTTTACCTCCTTTTGGTCTGAGGTCTGGGTCCAATTGGCGAATATGAGAGGATAGACACAATAGACTTATTGCAATGAGGAACATAGTTTATGGCTTGGCTTACAGTAGGATTTAACTATTAAATTATTCAGAAAAAGATCAAATTTAAAACTTTTATATGGAAAATGTTTAAAAAAGCTCGAACGGAACCATTATTCGACCTGATGCATTTTTAAATTAATTTTCACATCAAACGGAAGAAATTCAGCTACCTTTTTGGAAATATTTTTTTTTGTTTTTGAATACTTTTAAATCAGCCAAACAAAGCCATGAGGCATTTAAAGTTTCGATCTTTGTGGAGGGGAAACAGGCATTTCCCTTTTAAATCTTGTTAAATCAATTATTATAGATAGAAAACGGCAAATGTCTATTTGCTTTTATTTATCTGTTAGGGCAACCTATAACCTTTAAACTATTAAATTTACAAAAATAGAGGTCAAAGTATATTAGAAGCAAAGATTGAATCTTAAAATCTTAGAAATCATGAAACATTTTATTAAAAGATCGCCTTATCATCATTTAGTATAATAGCTTTTGTTACACAAGCTCAGGGCAATCGCGTTGGTAACTCAATTCAAATGAAACACAAGTGTACAAGACCACCACAGTCAAAAAAGACGGTAAAGCAAAAGGGTGCCTAGTTTACCAAAGGTTACCTATTTAAAATCCACGCCGGAAAGTAGTTCAGTCTGCGTTCGGTACAATAGAAAAGATTATTAAGCTTATAGCAGGTCAGAACTACTACCTATGCAACAACAAATATTTATACGCAATATAGAGAGGCCACTATATTGTTAATTGCTCCAAAAATAGGATTGATTGAACAGCTTACGCCAAATATATAAAACGGGTTAGGTTCAATAGATTTATAATTTATTTTAATGGCTTAGGGATATTAATATTCAAATAAATAATGAATATGAGGTTGTTGGAGCCAAGAAATAGGGAACCATAGTATATGAATTTACCGGAAGATTATGAAAAAATCGCCATTAGATTGGATTGGCCTATTACCGAATATGCGAACATAAATAATCTACGAAAAAATACAGTGGATGGCACCCGGGACCTACCAAGTTGTGGGCATTATGATATGGATAACGATTAGGTACAATAAGATTGGTTGACTTAGTGGAAGAAAGCGAAGGGTAATTATTTAATATAGTTATCCTCTATTTTTATTGGTTTGCATTTAAGCCAATAGATCAACTCACATATTGTAGTTCTTTAAGTTCGAAGTACTTATTTGTCAACGCAATACAGATTTCTAAGCGAGCGTTGGAAAATCGATAATTCAGAAATTTTTAATGACATTAAATTATTTATTCCCTCTTTCCAGAAGAGATTTAGAAGGTTGGGCAATGGAATTTGTTCTCTCTAAAACTTAAAACCAACCGAAAACCTACTATGAGAACAGTACTTTCTTTCTTCTTCTATTTTCAACGTACAGTTTGCCAGATGCCAGGGCTCTATATAACTTATTGAGCGGGTAACTATTCTACGACACCATTAAAAATATGTGGTAAAGGACCCCAATCCTGGGTACCATTATCCAGAATAATAAGAATCGTGGCATTGGGAAAAGATTCCCCAAAACCTGAGGAGGCTTACATAAAAGGAAGGAGAAGAAAGTTATTTGGAGTACAACTGGAAAAATATAATCCCGTTTCACACTCATTTGGAATTTACCAAGGCGGAAGAGAACCATTATGGAGGAAACGTATAGGGAAAACATTTTTCAGGGCATTTTGAAGCGACTTGGTTCTTGGGTGAATTGGAGAAGGAAAGGGTCGATTTTTAAAGGAATTTCATTAACGGTATATTCTACTACAGTGAGCAAACTTTTGGGCAATTTCGGCCCATTCGTTAGGGACTTCGGTCTGCTGGTAGCAGGTTACCAGATGTGCTTTGACCTACGAGTTGCCTGGAGTAGGCCAAAGTGGCGGCTAACCTTGGCAATGGACCACACCAATTTTTCTAAGAAGAGGAATTAAAATAGGTGAATCCTTTGGATATTAACAGGGGTTAAGATTTGAAATTGAAAGAAATTATTTAAAACCTTATTACACCAGGAAATGATTTTGGCTGGATGGGCTATACAATGAGAAGTGTAACAAGTGGAACCTTGGCAACTATAATGCCCTAAACTGTATTCTACTATTGGAGAATGATTTCCATTAAACCGAAGTTATAAATGTGCAACAAGAGTTATGCTCTCGGTGATGAGTGCTTATGGAAATTATTACCAAAAGATGACGGGGGCTGTGAGAAGGTTCATCTTATGGAGCCATGGGGCCGGTTAAGCTGTTCGATTATTTAGAACTGTGTATTTAAAGGAAGAAAGGTTAAAATAGAATCTACAATGAAGAACTTGTACAGATATAGGAAAGTATATTATAAGGCATATAAACGGCGGGCAGTATTTTTGTAAATTTTGCAGATGCTTCGGCCAAACTAAAAATTCACGGGCGCGGGTACCATTTACGCTTATGGGAAACGCATTAACGATTTCCATCATGAGTAGTTTTGGGGCTTTTTTGGCCAAAAACAGCCATTTGGGAAAGTTACTTTCAAGGGTAAAATGAATTTAGCATTGGATGACCTGTTTAATTTCGAGATGACAATTAAAATGCTGTGGCCAAGGACCGCTAATTGGGGGAATTTATATCTGCCGAAACACACAGGATAAATGGGCAGCCGGGAACAAGGCGGGAAACCCCATGAATTGGTTTTTATTTTGCCGCAAAAGGTGGGCACAATGGCCGAAAGCCATAACCACAATGATGTGGGGCATATTTTTTCTAATATACAATGGAAGCCAGCCTTTGATCGATTGTATGGCGGTAGAACCTTACGGCACCAACCTTTTGGAAAGGACAGATATTCTAATTTGGGACCATGCAATCCGGTTATCATAACCTGCGACCATAAACGGAATGGACCACAAGACGTGTTTGGAATGACAAGGCTCAAAATTTTGCTTCCTATTCTGCATGAGAAGGATTTACAAGTTTCGTATTCCCTCGATATCTCCGGATTGATATCCAACAGGAAGCCAGAGTGAAGCAGTAAGACAACGCAGTTATACTTTGCTTTAAGGGTGGCAAAAAATTTTGAAATTTCCGATTCCGTTATTCCCTTTATGGAAAATGTGGGCGATACACAACTTATTTTATGGCAGCGCTTAGAAACCAAAATTATAAAGCCCGGACACATAAGACCTTGGGCAGCGGGGAAAGGGTGTTGTTGTTAAAAGTACGACCCGGAAATTTTAGATACCTACGGTAGAAATAATAGCTATTGAAGCGATCAAAATTGTATTCTAATTGGGGTGGGAGCAGTTATCGTATAGGTTTCAAGTATTTAGGCAACAGTACTGTGCAGGGAAGTAAATTTTACCGTTTACAACCAGAATTATAACTTAAAAACTTACGGTGTGCACTCAGAATCGGCTATCATTCTTGGGTTTCTTAGTATTACGATCGAAATGGGGGTTATATGCTTTCAAGTGGCATCGTAAACTGTAAGGAAAGTGTTGTTTGGATTGAGGTAAGTTACCAACTATTTTCCATTGTGGGCGTGCGAAACTTTCCGTAGTTCGCTTTTATCGAAGCGGTAATATGCCCGGCGTTTCTTGGTCGCATCTTCTATATGGACTCATAAACGTTTTTGTTCTAAAATGAATCCGATCCATATATTACTTGTTTTTAGGTTGATGTTTAAACCATAATTGCTTTACCGGATTAACGGTTTAATATACTTTTTGGAGCTTGTTAACCCTTAATTGGTTCCTTCCGGTTATTAGAGATATTATACCAATACTAAGAAGACAAAAGAATAGAATTTTTGGCTATTAGTTGCCGTAGGCAACCGAAATTCACCGAACCGAAATTGCGGATACAATGGTGAGTCTTACCAAAATAATAGGTACCATTTTAACATGGTATAAATTTTAATTCTTGTTTCTGCTAAACTTCTTACGCTTTGTCTTAATTTAATTCTTTAATAAATTATATAATTTACCACTATCAATTTGAAAATAGCTCATACATAAAAATAAGCACTAAAAATAATTATATAAGGTGTTTGTATGTTTAATTACAAAAACCCAATTCCAAAATCCGATTCTTCTAAAGACGGGCTTTACAAAAAATTTTAATTGGCTTTTTGTATGGGCGGTTAATCTATTAAATTTAATACATTCCGTTCTTACTTGTAATTTCCTATGTAATTGCTTGTTAGCCTTATCCAAAAAAAGGTAAATTATTAACTCAAAAAAAAATACTTTGCTCAAATTTTATATCCTTAAAAAAGTAAGGAAATATATAACACCATGGATATAAATCAAGTGGTTTATTTGTAATTAATGGGCAGAAGTTCTTAAAACCTACTATATAGCATTAATTTTGTCCTCTATGGCCATTATTTTCTTGCGGGATTTTATTTGCCTCTATCGGCAAGCACCCTTCAAATAAAGAAATCTATGTATACTGCTAAAGGCACCATTGCTGAAAATGATAGTTGAGGCAATGGAATGATCAAATTCTTGTCTACTGTTCTGTGGGGCATAGATGCGGATGCCTTTAAAACACATAACACAAATCGCAGTTTCCCAAAAATCGGTTAGTTTCTCTAGTGTGCCAGGCCATTGTCCTTCGGTTTAAATGCTATATAAAGATGGGCACCCAATAGTATCTTTTCTGATGCTTCATAAAAGGTACTTTACCAATTAAGCTAACATTTTCTCTATCTTCTATATGTTTCATTGCTATGAATTTAATTTTTCATTGTTTCCTTTCTGGAATTATATAAAGTTTCAGAAATGGTAAACAACAGAAATTAAAATATCCCATTTCGGAGGAAAATTACAATTCCCCGTCATTCGAAGCCTTTTAAGGGTTTGTACTACGGTGATACAATAGATCTGAATCCCATGGGCAAAAAAGAAATATCCTTTGGTTATTGATGTGTATGGCCTTGAATGATTTCCTATAGAAGTAAACTGAAAAAAGAAACATGCGGCTACCAGCCAATATTGTTAATAGCCAAAATGCCCTGTAAAGCTTTTACTTCTCCCACACCGATTTGAAATAAAAATCGCAAAACAGATTAAAAATGAAAAGCCCATTGCCCAAACATACCCATATACACCAAAACAAGCGGTGTTTTGCGCATGGAAACAGCGGTTGTTGTTGAGATCCTTCGGATATAATATTAAGGCGATAGGAGGATTAATTAAGAAACGGAAAAACACCGGCACCAATAAAAATTTTCCATAAGGGCCACAGCTATAAAGAAAATATGGGCCCATTTGTATTTTTGCATGCCATTCTTTTGCTCTTTTAAGAGATTCCAGTTTTTCTCTTAATTTCCAAACCCCCATTAGGGTTAACGGTACACTTCCAGCCGCACCTAAAAGTAGCTCACCAAGGGCTATGGACCTGTATGGGCGTACCGGAATAATATTAAATTGATGTAATGTCCCTTATTATTCCTCAGCCCAAAAAGAGGCGGCCGAAGCTTACGGATTACCCTACCAGCTGTTCTTATCTTCTGAAATTATTTTCATTCTTGAAAAAAATGAAGGGCTATAATAAACCGTTGCAAAAAAACCTTCAAAAGAAACCCTTCTACCCAAAGATTGGAACTAGCCACCAATTCTCCATAGTTTGATACAACTGGTAGGCTACCTATCTCTCGCTACAATTTAAAAGCCGGGAGAAAAAAGAACATTCCAATAGGCTCCATAACAGGAAAAATTAAAAAGGAATATAATTAATAAATGTTTTTGAAGAGTGTTTACTTTGCGCTTATAGGCCAATATAATTACTGTTCTGCTTACCCATAATAACCAGCAGTTTACTAATCCAAACTGGCCTAAAAAAAAACAAACAGGCTGCAGAAAAAACTTTTTCCAAGATCCATTTTTTGTATTCGGTTATCCCCTTTTGATTGTTTCCAAAAAAAGGAAAAAAAAAAATTAGTGGGTTTAAAATTCCCAAACTTTTTTCCCTTTCTCCCCTTTCCTGGGGGGTTAAGG
>Ga0163217_1119498_pt1 | contig 12019 bp, 14 predicted proteins | sample SynspAceP_FD_185933 | JGI IMG/M metagenome (GOLD analysis project Ga0163217, IMG submission 185933) | Saline lake microbial communities from Ace Lake in Antarctica - Synechococcus sp. Ace-P (PacBio error correction) | ecosystem: Environmental > Aquatic > Non-marine Saline and Alkaline > Saline ... | reverse complement strand
ACCCGTCCCATGGCCGCTGATGTTAAGCCAGCTCTCGATAACCGTATAGATTACCCACCAGTGCCGGTGCCGTGTCAGCACGCGTAGCGCAGCCAATAACCGGGCTCGACAGAAAGCCATGCACCAACACAGAGGCGGCCCTGCCGCCGCCGCGAAAAACGCAAAGGCGCGCACATGCCCCATCCGCCGAATCAGCTTGGGGCAAAGCCAGGTGCCGAGAATAAAACCAACAAAAATAGGCCGAGCCCAACAGACCGAGGGTCTGGTCACTAAAACCTCACCGACTGCCGCGCAGGGCCAGCAATGTGTTGAGCAAACCAGTACCCAGCAACAGCAGGCGATTTACGGTCAATAGCGCTTGCTATGGGCAGCAAAATTAGTTCTTCATGGAGCCGAGTCCTTGGTTGCTATGGTTCCAGACAGAGGCGGGTGCAAAACAGGGTCGTCAGGGGCGAAGCCGACAAAAAAAAGCAGATATTTCTGGGCTGTATGAAAAAAAACCATACCCCATCGAAAGCCACGCCGCCACCCATAATGGGTTATACAATGCTTCAACCGAAGCTGATTTCAGGCGTTACACTGCCCGGCAAACTTAAAAACCGTTCTACCAGCATTACGGACCCCGCCATGCCCAGCCGAAAAATTCTTGCTCGCCCTGTTGCACCCCTGCTAGGCCCACTGAGAGCGGCGATCAAGCCTTATGTATATTACACCCGAGCTCGGCTGATTCTTGGGTGGTAGGGCCTGCCTGTTTTTCTCGGCCTGGGCAGCGCGCTGGCGGATTCTCTGCCCAAGGACATCGACGTGGCGGCGTGTACGTCAATTCAGCATTCTTCGGGCTGGTCGGACTCTTTGCCATCATTTCGTCGCCTGGTGCGCAGCGAGCCGCGATTGCCAAGGTGTGGGGCAAATCGCAAGTAGCATTTTCACTCATGCGGAGGGTTTCTGAATGGCTGGACAAGCACCTTGCTGATTTGTTGCCCCGGCGCCATTCGGAACAATTTACCGAACCGTTGGTTCGACGCCGTTATTCGGGTAGGCGCGCGCCATCCCGATATTAGCGGCGTGTGTGACCTGGGAAGCCGCCTCTGGAGGCGCAACCTGCAGACGTTTTCAAGCGATGCCAATTCATCCTCGGTTACCACCGAAAACCTCGGCTACATGAGTGGCGCCCTGAAAGACTTTCTTTGACCGCTGTTATAACCCGGTACTTGAGGAAAAAACAGGGCTCTGCCCTGCTTGCGGCTCTATTATCCGCGAGGGCTTTGATTGGCCACGGGTACTCGCCGGCAGTCTGCAATCAATCGTCTCGGGACTGCGCTGGCAGTGGATGCAGGAACCGCTGGTGTTAAGGGGATTGGCAGGATGCTTTGTTGATCAAGCGCAGGAGCTGGGTCTGACCCTGGCCGCCGGCTGGAAACCGGCATTATTCTGGCAGCCTCTGCATACCCGCTACTGATTCATGGCTTACTTAAACCAGTCTTGTCCGGCTTATAATTACTGCGCGCATGGGATAAGCTCATGAGCGCGTTCTCGAACACTGCTATCAATGGCTGAAGCCCGCTTCAATCGCCGGTTCCGCGGGCCCGCGCGTGGGACCTTGAACCTGCGTGGCCAACGGGCGGGCGTGGCTTATTGGGGCGCATCTATGCGCTTAATGGGCAGATGTATCGCGGATCACAGTGAGGACTTTCTGGAAGCAGGACGGGTGCCCCACGAAAAGCGGGCGCACCTGAATTGCCCCGATTTCAAACTTGTTCGGCCAGCGCATCCGGCCGCATGGCCCGGAATGCAGAAGCATCATGACCGGGCTATTCGAAGCTTGCCCGGCGCAGCGGTGCCCACCACTACCCGCGTTAAAAAACGCCGCGGTACGCGTTATTACTATCGCTGCGGCTGCCCTTGCAGAAAGTCCACTTCACGCCCCAGCGACACGCCTGGGTGGCAGCGCGCCGACAGTATCAATGCCGGCGCTGCGGCAACCTGCTGCATTTTACTTGGCCAGCAGGCTTTTCACAGTTAAACCAGCGCAGGCCTGCAAAGCGCGGTCCACTGTTTCAGATTGCGGGGCTCAGTGGAAGCCTGCGCAGGCGTTGGCTCAACCTGGATTTTTTCAGGCCTTCAAGCAAGCGGTCATTAAGGCTCATGGCCTTGTCCAGACGACCCTGATCGAAGCGCTCGTTCCATTGCAAAACGCCCTTGAGCAGTCCGCAGCAAGTCGCCTTCGGTGAGGATGCAACTCGTTGGACTTGGCGCAGCGCCTCAGCAAGCCGGCGGCGTAATCGCGCAGATCGGTATTCACCGCACTTCGATTGGTGTTTCCCCCCCGCCACCCGCACCATAGGTTTTCGTTTTGAACTTGGCGCACACTGGTCGGGGTGCAGGTTCAGTGACATGGATGCCAAAACTGGCTTGCCGTCCAGGGTTAAGCTCCAGGCCAGGTCAAAGGCGCCATGTAATCGCCGGAATGAACTTGGTCCGAAATGCTCCTGACCTGCCCCAGCAACTTGGTAGCGCCTCACGCTCCTGGTCATTCAGGTCGCCTCGATCTCTACCGCCAAACCGCCTACCTGAATACGTTCACCCTGCGCACTGGCACCGCTGGCATCGACCTGACCGCTGCTCATTGCTGCGCAGACGCCTGAGCCACCGCTGATTACGTAGCCGGTCGCCCTCACGACGTGTGGACGGAAGATCAAAACTCTGGACTTGGGCTTCAAAGCGGCTGGCGTTTGGCTGGCAGCGCTGGGAGCTGTGTCAGTCGACTTGGGAACAGCCGCTCGGCCATATCCGCCAGCCCGGGTCTGAATCAGGTTGTAGCTAGGCTCTTGTCGATATCCGCGGCAAATTGGCCGGCCCAGCACGCCATGCCGTCCGAGATCTTGCGTGGCCTCTGCAAAACCCTGTTCAACGCCCTTCACTCCGGGCATACATCTTCTGCAGTTCGGTAGTAATTCGGCGCCGGAGGCCTTTCTGCGACTCCAGCGGCCGCAATAAAAAACCCAGGATGCGTTCAGGCCACTTTGCCGGGGCGAAATCGTCTGCCTTGCTGTTCAAGCTGCCCTTGCCAAGTCCCAGGACGGCTTCCGCCAGCCGGTTGGCCCAGGGTTTGCTGGGATCCAGGCGCGGCATGCCGTGGCCGCCGAGCGTTTCTGACGCACCATGTGCCGGGTGTGATGGAGTTGATTGAGTTCATGACAAAAAATTCTCCCGTTAACACTGATCTCGCGACTGGATACATTTACATGGATGTCCGGCTAATGAGTGTTTATCGGCCAACTTCAACAAAATCTGTAGGGCAATGCAGTACCGTTTGGTCGGACGCACCGCAAAGCATCAATTTACGGGCGCGGGCCGCGCGCAGAGCCGGTAATCTCCTGTTCCGGTTAGGACCCAATGTCGCAGTATCCGTTCGTATTCTTCGCCCAGCGCCTTGCCGCCGTGCCGGGGCGCTGCCAACCCACTACCAAATACGAATGGGCAGGGCTATCTGCGGCTTGCTGCGCCGCCCACCGGCACGGACTGCACCAAACCCCCGGGGCCGCCAACTGCGGATGTCGAGCTGCTTCCGGTAGCGAGAGCACCGGCTCGGACCGCAGGGCATCCAACTGCCGCAAACACCTCGCACCAGTGGGCAAAATCCGCTGTAAAAAGGCCCTCGCTCAAAACCGTTTTTGAGCCGCTGCCGGTGCTCTTTTGTTGCGGACAGACCGTACGCTCGCCAGCTCGGGCGCCAGAGTCTGCCACAACACGTTGAGGAAATTGCGGCTCCAGGGCTACCGACAGCCATCCAGCGGCCATCGCGGTGGGGGTAATAATCATAAAAGCTGCCGCCATTGAGCAGCGTACTTTCCAGCCCCGGGCTCCTCACCCCGCCGGCAGGCAGGCACACCTGCCATGCATTCAGGGCTGAACACGCATCCGTCATGCTTGATATCTACCTGTTGGCCTTCACCCAGTGCGGTCACGATGAATCACCCGCCGCCAGCAGACCGGCACGCCATGCAGCGATCGCCGGCGATATCCCGCAACTTGCATGCCCAGGCGGTAGAGGGCCGGCGGCCTGCCGGCCGGTGTAGCTGGCCAGCCAGACAGCGCCAGGATAATGATATCGTGCCTCGGCGCGATTCGCGGTAAGGGCCGTCTGTCCATACCCGGTGATGGAGACATAAATCAGCCGCGGTTTGATCGCCTTAAGCGCCTCATAACCCACCCCCGGCTTGTCCATTACCCAGGGCGAAAACTGCTCGATGACGATGTTCGTACTCAAGCGATCAGCCCAACGCCACTATGGCCTGGCTTCCGGCGTTTTTAAGGTTGAGCCCGATGGAGTTCTTGTGCGATTGAGGTAAGCATGGCTGTCGACCACCCCATCAAACATGTGGCAGGCAGCATACGCACCATATCCGCCCGTTCAGGCGATTCGACGCGCAGCACCTCCGCCCCTATCGGCCAGCATCAATTGAGGCAAAGGCCCAGCAGCGCGTGGAAAAATCCAGCACCTGAGTGGACTCAGGTCGACCAGGCATAACGGCTCCTTGTTGAGGTGGTGTGCTGCCAGAATAGGCACCTTGGCCGGATACGCCAGAGGACAGGCCGCCAGAGTCGGGGACAATGGCGCTTGCCACGGCATGGCTGAGGGCATACCACTCCAGTAACACACTTTTACGGAGGACAGCCCCATGTCCCAAGCTATTATCGATGCACCAGTCTCTTGGCTGACATGGCTGAGACGAACCCCAGCCTGTGTCTGTTCGACACCCGCTTTTCAACTGGAACACCCGGAGCAAGGCAGATTCGACTTTTGCCGCCGGCATTATTCCCGGCGCCCGACTACTGCATCTGGGCGAGGACCTGTCTGCCCGCTTAGGCCAGGAGTCACGGGACGCCACCCACTTCCGGAGCCGGCTTATTGCAAGCCCGCCTGCGCCGCGCCGGGCTTGAATAAAGATGCTCAGTGGTGGTCTAAATGAGATGGTCCAGGCTCTTTGGCCGCCCGCGGCCTGTGGTGGTTACTGCGCTTGGCTCGGGCAACACGCGTTGTTCAAGTGCTCGAACGGGGGTCTGCAGGCCTGGAAGCCGCAAAACCCACTTAGCAGGGCAAACACAAGACCCGTCAGCCGGAAGGCAACTTTTACTGGCACAAGCCGATCCCGGACCAAACTAGGTAGAAGCAGCGGGGGACATTGTCGCCCGCCTCGAAAGACCCAAGGCGGCAACTTACTGGAACGCCCCGCGGTCCCGGCACGCTTCAGTGGTTGAGAGCGAGCCGATTGATCGGTTGGCCGCGGCATATTCCTGCGCCGCCATCTGCCTCTGCGCAGGCAATATCAGCGCCAGCGGCCATGGCTCACCCGGAGCAGGCTTGAGCACGCTTCGCACCCTGGCGGAACAGCGGCAAGGAACTGGTAAGTTATTGCGGCTCCGCGTTAACCGCCTGCCACACCATCCTCGCCGCTGTAGAGCGGTGTTTGCCAGAACCCAGACTCTATGCCGCATCCTGAGCGAAAGTGGATCACCGACCCACAGCGGACCCTATCGCTCGCGATTTGATGATGTAATGCGCCCTTTAATCCAAATCTTCTGGCGCTTCGCTGGCTCGGCGAAAGCGCTTCTTTGTAGGGCCTTTTAGGAATAACCAAGCGTCGACTCGAGATCATCCGCCCACTGACGCAAAGCGCCAGTTTCTGCAGAAACAGCTGACGCTGGCCGGAATAAACAGCAGAAATTGCCCTCCTTCTACGGCACCTTGCAGATAATCACTGCCACAAATTGCTCCAGCATACGCCCCGCGTAGGGGTTGCCGCGTGTTGCCCAACTGGCACTGATTGATCACCAGCAGCCCGCCCTGGGCAGCGCCTTGGTGGCAACGCTGAAGAATTCGCCTGTAAAACTGCAAGCCGGGAGATACCGCCTTCCATATACAATCGGGACCAAACAGCAGATCACAACTGGCCGGCGACTCCTGGATGTACTGCTCCGGCACAGCCCAAATCTTGATCTGCAGGCCTTTTCGGATCTTCACTCAACCCCCAACCCATTTACGCCCCGCATCCACCACCGCCCGGGGACGCAACTCCACCGCCGGTGACGTGCTCGGGTTGAAAATGCCGCAGCAAGCAATTGGCCAGGCTGCCACCACCAGGCCAATAAGGTTTCACCTGTTGCGGGCGATGTTGCCAATACAAGGCGGGCAAACATGGCACCGCGTGTAGTCGTACTCCAACCGGCGGGATTTGCCTTTTCGAAACCAAACAGCTCTGCTCGGTCTGCTCGCCCAAAATACAAAAAGCGATAACCTCAGATCGGTTATACGCAGCACACCGTAACGTTCACGTATAGCTTCGAGCAGGCTCTCTTCATTACTCATCGAAAAAGGCCTCAAAGCGCGCAACACACGCTTGAAAAAAAGGGATGGGCTGTCTGAATGTCATGACTTCAGAGTACATTGCAGCACTTCAATACCCAATTCAAAGAGCCCCCATGACCGCACCCTGGACCCCGATAGCTGGCGCAGCAAAACCCAATTCATTCAGCAGCCTACCTACCCGGATGCCGCTGAACTGGCTCAGGTAGAGAGCCAAGCTGGGCCAAGCTATCCACGTGGTCTTTTGCGGGGAAGCACGCGCGAAACTACGCCGCCATTTGCCGAAGTTACCCAGGGCCGGCCTTTCCTGTTGCAGGTGGTGACTGCGCCGAAGCTTTGCCGAGTTCTCCGCGCCGAAGATTTCGCGACACCTTCAGGTTGCTTGCTGCAGATGCCGTGGTCATGACCTTTGCCGCCAGCTGCCCGGTAGTTCAAAATGGGCGTATGCCGGGCAGTTCGCCAAGGCCGGGCTCCGCCGACGATGAAACCCAGGGCGCGATGACCTTGCCCGCTTATCGCCGGTGATATCGTCAACAGCATCGCCTTCGAGGGCCGCGGGGCGCGCACCCGATCCACAGCGGCCTGCTAATGGCCTACCACCAGGCCAACGGCACGCTTTAAACCTTGCTGCGCGCTTCGTTTTCAGGCGGCTTCCGGCAAGCCTGGGACAAGGTGCAACCAGTGGAAACCTGGACTTCATTGCCAACTCCGCGACCAGTCACCGCTTCGAGCAACCTGGCCAGCGCATCGACGAAAGGCCTTGCATTCATGCGCGCCTTGCGGCGTTCGATTGGAACACAGCGCGCAACTGCGCGAGACATCCTTCTTTTACCGCCCATGAAGCGCTGTTGTTGAACTACGAACAAGCCTTTACCCCGCCAGGAACAGCCTCCCGGCGGACTGGTAGGACTGCTTCCGCGCACATGCTCTGGATCGGCGACCGTACCCGGCCAGCCGGCGGTTGCCCATGTGGAATTCATGCGCGGCATCAACAACCCCATCGGCGTCAAAGACCGGCCCCAGCACCCAACCCGGACGAGCTGGCTGCGGCTGATCGATGTATTGAACCCCGAAGAATTGATCCGGGGCCGGCTGAATCTGATCGTTGCGTATGGGTGGCCGACAAGCGTCGAGCGCATTATGCCAAAGCTGTGGTACAAGCCATTGAGCGTGAAGGCAAGCAAAAGTTTGCTGTGGAGCTTCCGACCCCATTGCACGGGCAACACCATTCAAAAGCCTCCAGCGGCTTTACAAGACCCGCGACTTCGCCAGCAATCCTCAGGGAAGTGGAGCAAGTTTTTATGCCGTGCATTAACGCAGAAGGTACCTTGGGGCGGCGGCATCCACATCGGAAATGGACCGGCCAGAACGTTCACCGAATGTATTTGGTGGCGCAACGCCCGTGGACCGAGGCAGGGCTTTCTGACCGTACCACACCCATTGGATCCGAGGCATAATGCGGGATTCATAGTCGCTGGAGTTGGCGTTTATGATTGCTGAGACCGTTGAAGAAGGCGCGGCGGTAAGGATAGGCGTTGCGCGCATGTAGGCGCGTCATTCTGGAGTCCGCTTGGATTCCGCCTGCGCGGAATGACGGGGTTGCGCGTGTGGACCCCAAAGACACAATTTATGACAGTGCATTGAAACAGCCGCTATGCGAATAAGACGCGCAACACCCGATGCAGCGGCATTACCAGGCCTAATTCTCCGGCTACTTACCCCGTCATTCCGCCGCAGGCGGGGAATCCAAGCGTGCCTCAAACAAACTTCCACCGTCACAGTCACGGACCCGTACCTGCAAAAAACTGCACATGCGGAGAGCACCGGTGTACCTCAGTACCACTGATAACCAACGAGTCCCCCATATGAGTCCGGCCTGGATTCCCGCCTGCGCTGGAATGACGAGGAGGTGGCGATTATGACCTAAAGGACATTCTGAACGCGGAGCTGTGCGAATAGACGCGCAACCACCCTATCTGCGCATACCAGCCTATCCTCCGCTACTACCCCGTCTTCCGCGAGGCGGGAATCCAGGCGGTGTTTCAGGCAAACTTTCCACCGTCAGTTCACGACCGACCTGCAAAACTGCCATGCGGAGAGCCAACCCGGGTGTACCTCAGTACCCTGATAACCAACGAGTCCCCATATTGGAGGTCCGCCCTGGATTCCCGCCTGCACGCGGAATGACAGGTTAGGCGCCCTTACTCACAAATCTCGTGGCCCACAAATCCTGCCCAAGGCCAGATTCCTTCCTCAATTAGCCGCACCTTTCCACGCTCGGTTCCACTTCTTTCAAGCTCTTTTCCCGGAGGCAATAGCCGCCTGCATAAACGCCCATGCAATTCATACCAAACTACCGCTTCACCCCGGAAACGCTCACGTGATCCGTCAACAACGCCCTCCACGATTTTGCTTGCCCACACCCGCAGAACCAGAATCTGAGGTTCACACCGATATAAAGCGTGCCTTGAATACCCGACGCCCATCATATAAACCGCTGCGCACCTTTCACAGCTCGACCTTCCCTGTCAGCAAAACCCCGATCACACAACCCTCCGCCAGCCAACCCCGGGAATCACCTCACAAAAGCAGTGTGAACCAGTACAGTCCCGCAACTCCAAACCCATCTGTACTCTTGAGCCGGCCCAACCCGCCGCGCCATAATACCGGACCCTCCCGCCGCACCCGCAACAGGCCACTTCATGTTCGCTGGTGTTGAACAACGACTGAACCCCTTTTCCCCACCGACGAACCCCAGGAAGCCGCCGGCGCACGCTGCTCGCCTTCTGCCTGTACTTCACCGCGTGGCAGTTTGGTTGATCTGATCATTCGCTGCAGGGATGGCCGGCATTGCGATTACCGAAGTTCTGGGCTGTTCAGCTTCCTTCGGCAAACATCGTCGACTGGCTCTCGGGTGCAGAACCGCGAGACTTTATCCAGAACGAAGGCTGGAAGCCAGTCGGATGGGGCCTGCTTCGTGATGCTGTTGTTGCCCCTGATGATTCTCAGCAACTCGCTAGTTAAGCCACCAGACGCTTGATTGGGCAAACTACCGATGCGCATCCGCTGGCTGGTGCACGCTACCTTGCCTCAAAGCAATCCATGGCCTTCTACCAGGTATGAATTTGCGGCGTTCGCGGACCAAGGCTGATGCAGACCGCTCTGGCGCGTGCGCGAGTGCGTTATTCAAGCTGATGGACGTTACTCAACTATGTCGTGGATCTACTTCCTCGGCACCCTGTTTTGGTTGGTCGGTTTGGCCGACTGGCGCCTGACCCTGCCGATTGATGGCTGGATTGCTCGGCTATGTGCTTGCTGAATGCGCATTTATATTCCGAAGATGGGCAAGATCGCGGCGCCAGGCCGATGCGCGCTCGGTGATGAACCGGCCGATCGTCGACAGCTATACCAATATCCAGACAGTTAAAGCTGTTCTCCCACTCGCGCCGTAGGTCGACCTAGCGCGCGCGAAGGCATTGGACGGTTTTATGCTCACGGTTGTACAAGCAGATGCGGCCTGGGTCACCCAGGGTCAACTTCCTGCTGTACATGCTCAACGGCCTGCTGCTGGTCAGCGTGACCTCGCTGGCGAATCTGGCTTTTGGCTTAACGAAGCTGCCAGCATTGGCGCTGTTGCGTGCCACCGGGGCTGGTACTTGCCGCTTGTGGGGATGTCGCAGTGGATTCATTGGGAGGCTGTCGGCGTGTTCGAAAACATCGGTACCGTGCAGGACGGCATCAATCCATCTCACGGCCACAGATTGTGCAGGACGTGGAAAACTGCACCTGACTTGAAGGTGGATCGCGGCGAGATCCGCTTCTTGACCCGTTGCTCTCTTCATTACGGCAAGGATCAAGGGGTATTCGACGGACTTGACCTTGACCATCAAGCCAGGCGGAAAAAGACTCGGCCTGTCGGCCGCTCCGGCGGCGGGCAATCGACGCTGGTCCAATTTGCTGCTGCGTTCCATGACTGTGGAAGGTGGACGCTTCTGATCGACGGTTTAGGGGAAACATTCGCCGAGGTAAACCAGGAATCCTTGCGCCCAGCATATCGGCCATGGTCACCCAGGACACATCGCTTGCTGCACCGTCGTGTTACGCGAAACATTCCTTTACGGCCGCCCGGATGGCGAACGAGGCCATGCTTGATCAAGGGCCGCCGAGCAGGCTCGCCTCGAGCATTTCATCGCGGAGCTGGAGGATGCCAAAGGCCCGTACCGGTTTTCGATGCGCCATTGTGGCGGTTGAACGCGGCGTCAACTCTCCGGCGGCCAACGCCAGCGTATCGCCAGTTGCCCGAGTGATGCTCAAGGACGCACCGATCCTGATTCTGACGAGGCACCTTTCAGGCCTTGGACTCAGGAAGCCGAAGCGGCGAATCCAGGACAGCCTCCAACACCCTGATTGCAGGGGGCAAGACGGTTGATGCCATTGCCCACGGCCTTGTCGGGACCATTGCGGCGGGATGGGACAGAGTTGATCGTGGAATGGGATTTCAGGCCGGATTATCGAAAGACGGGCACCCTATGCAGAGTTTGCTTCGCGGCAGGGGCGGGCTCTTATGCGCATTTTATGGGCACGGGCAGTCAGGCGGCTTTTTTGGGGGAGGACGTTTAAAACGTCCCACCCTGCGGGCCCCCGCCCAAAATCGTCATTTCCCGCTGTCAGGCAGGGAATCCAAAGGGGCTCGCGGCTCACTCCATCTTTCTCAGGCCAGAAGAAAAAAAACGAATGGATCCCCGCGTTCGCGAGGGATGACGATTGCTGAGGTCCAAAGTTTATCAACACTAGGCTCTTTCCCGTTTTCCCTGTTGCCCACAAATTCTCACTTTCCCAGCCCCCCCACACCCGTCATTTCCCGCGAAGGCGGGAATCCAAGCGGTCTCGCGGCTCCCACTTCAGCTTGTTCAAGCCAGAAGAAAAAAAACCGAATGGATCCCCGCGGGTTTCGGCGCCACTGCTTGTCCGCGAATTAAAATTTTTTTGGGGGCTTAACTGGAAGGGTTGCAGCCGCTGAGTCTGAAGGGTAAAACCCGTTGAGGCGACTTCAACAAAACTCAGCGGATGCAACATGTATAACAAAATACTCATTTGGCCGGACCTGTTTAAAAGGTTTGCCCACGCCCCGTTTTTGAAAAAACACGTTGCCGTTCAGTTCGATGGCAGGAAACAAGCACTGACAAAGGGTTCAAAGACCCTGGGATCAAACTTCATTGCGATTGATGTTTACGGCCCAGATCTCTGGGGCCACCAGCTCAGAGAGGTGAAGCAGGCTTTAAACAGGTCAGAAGCTGCCAACCATACCCACCTTGGAACCCGCCACTATTCCGGCGTTCCAACGGCTGGGCCGATGCCAATTTCACCCAAGCGTCCAGCTTGGCCTGTTTGAGGCCGTGTGCCGGCAAAGCTGGATGGGGCCAAGGGTTGGGGCGCGCTTTTCCGGCAGGAGTAGGGCGGGAACCTTTCTCTACTTGCTGGATTTCCACGGCCCATTTCCGCTTTTTGGAAGGGGCTGGTTACCCGGGGACGACTTTGGTCCAAAGATAAAACCCACAGCCCCACCGCACAACAAGGGCTTTTGAAGGGATCCAATGTTACTTGAATTTGGGGGGACCTCGGGGACCAAAAAAAATCCCTTCCCTTTTCCCT
>Ga0163217_1116427_pt1 | contig 12019 bp, 18 predicted proteins | sample SynspAceP_FD_185933 | JGI IMG/M metagenome (GOLD analysis project Ga0163217, IMG submission 185933) | Saline lake microbial communities from Ace Lake in Antarctica - Synechococcus sp. Ace-P (PacBio error correction) | ecosystem: Environmental > Aquatic > Non-marine Saline and Alkaline > Saline ... | reverse complement strand
AGCCAGTTTCGGCCAGCCCCATTCAGGCAGCTGCTGTTCCAGGCAAGGTTTGGATGGGCGTCTATGACGTGCGAGACACGTGCGCCTGCAGGTCGAGGATATTGACACCAACACTGTCCAGCCGACGCCCTTCGCGGTGCTTGGCCGTGCCCGAAAAGCGATTTATGTGCGGAGCGGGCTGATGGGACGTGTGCGGCGCGCGAATTGGGTGCTTCGACCCGTGGGAGACTGCGGTCAGGAATCAACTTTATCAAACCCGAACAGTTTCCCTATACCTTCGGCCACGGGCGAGCTTTACGACGTGGTGTGGAATTCCAACCGTCTGCTTGACCCGTGTGCGGTCGAGTCGGATCACGACGGTTGCCGCGCGTAAGCGGCGACGCAGCCAAGGGCTGCTGCGCGGGCAGGGCTTGTGTGCTATTATATCAAAGCATTCCCTTGGCGATCCGCAGAGGGGCCAAGGTCGAGTTTTAATGCGATGCACCGTGTTGATGAGTCGTAGTGGTCGGGCACCCAGTCTAACGGGCAGGGGCATTGGAAACCGTCTACTGCGCAATTCTGTCGGAACCAGACGGCATTCCGGCCAGAGGCTGATTTCCACGTCATTCAGGCATTAAGCGATCTAATCAAAACAGGGCGCGGCACTGGCGGCTTCGCGCTCTGTCCCACCCAGCGCAAAGGCACGGCGACCTGGCCACAGTGGCCAGATGACCGTGCTTTTACTTCCTTCCTGTCCGAGGGAAATGGGCGTGCCGCGGCGGGCAGATCAAGCTTTGACGATGAACGCTTCGCGCAGGACGGGTCGACATGACGCCCACCATGCTGGAGGGTCGCCGAGATGCCCGGCAGAATGTGCCGCACGATCTGTTGATGCATTCACGAAACGCGCGAACCCATGCCGGGCGTAGCTATCCCACGGGCCGCATTGTATCCGAGGTCGTGATTGACCCCGAACAGGGTTGTTACCGATCGAACGCTTATACCGTCGTCGCATGTGATTCGGCCCAATTTGATCACCCGATGGCTGCCGAAAAGGTCAGGTCCATGTGCGGTGTGGCTCAGCGGTTCGGCCAAGCCATTCAGGAACATTGTTCGTATTATGTATTGAAGACGGCCAGCTGCTGACAGCCTCTTTTATGAGATTATGCGATCGCCCGCGCGGCGGATGTGCCGTTTGTGTCCTTCAACTCTTGAACCCGTGCCGTCGACGGCCAAAACCTGATGGGTGAAGGGCTGCGGCCGAGGCGGGAACCGTCGGCCGCGCTGCGGCCGTGTCGAACGCGGTACAAGGCGCTTGTTTGGGGACCGTGGCGTGACGTCAGGGCGATATGCCGTTCACGCCGCATTTAAAGTGTGGACCTTGCTGAACGGACAGGCGCAAATCGCGCAGAATAGCTGTGCATCGGGGCGGGCCAGACGCCCCGATGCCTTCGTCTTAGTGGCGATCTTCATTCACATACAGGTGGTCGACGGTTGCGTAAAGCTTGCCATCCTCGACCCCGCGAATTCCCCCATGCGCCACACCGTAGAGCGGCCGACGTGAGTCCGTCGTCCCGATGCAATCAACCTGCATGCCCAAGGGATCGAACGCAGCGAATGTTAATCTTGTTATTCCAGCGTCGTATAAACCGGACCCGCGCGGGACTTTTGTCATCACAGCGCTAGGCCATCGCGGAATCAAGCAAAGGTGCCGTACCAACCGCCGTGCACTGTCCCCATTGGCGTTGTGTTCCCGTGAACTCTGGGCGTGCACACGAAACACGCGCGCCCTTCCGAAAATTCGTGCAGGCAATAGCCCATAGTCGCACCGAGGGCGGCCCGGGTTAGGTTACCGTCCAGAAATTTTCGCATGAACTCTTCCAGCCGCTTAAGCGCAAGCGCTTCGGACTGGCTCAAGTAAATCTTGGGTTTTCGGCAAGCGTGGGCATAAAAAATCATCCGGCAGTTGCGTGCCGGAGAAGAGGTGCCGTTGTTCTGACCCAAGGGGCATTTGTGAGTGTCTTACGCCACGTCGGGGACAGCGATGTTTGCGCTCGTCACGCCAAGGGGCGCGACACACGGCGCGGGTCAGTTCGGCCGGTGAGCGTGTAGAGTGCAGGTTCTCGACGCCTTCCGACACCAGTTCACTGCACATTTCGTGCAAAGCCGGTGGACAGCACGTCATGACGCATCCCGGATCGCAGCGGCATAGGGCCTTCGTCCCAGTGCGACGGGCACGGCTGGCCCCGCAACGGGTGGCAAAGTTGCGTGCGATTTCCAGTTTCCCGTCACAGGCTTGATGCCGCGTGATCGGTTTGGTGATGCCTGCTGCGCGACCAAGGGGGGGGGGGGGGCCCCAAAAAATTTTTTTCCCGGGGGGGGGCCGGAACCCGCAGGAATGTCGGTCTCGAAAAAGAACTGTGGTTATGCCTCGTCCGCGGCCCGCGTCGAACTTGCGTTTAGCCATTTCGACGTTTTGCGCCTGATCGGGATTCGGTGCGGTTCGGGGTAGGCACCGACGCGCAGGTGAACTTGCCGGTATTGGGCAAGCGCCTCGAGCAGCTTCGACACTATCTGCAAAAGCCTCGGCATGGGGGTAAAGTCGCGCACCGTTTTCGGATCCACCGCGCAGGGCGACCAAATCCGGCACGCGATCTCGGCAAAACTATTGGCGACCTTCCAGGCCGTCTCGGCCTTGCTGGCACCCACGCACGTCAGGTGGGCGGCGACGGCAAGGCCCCGGAGTGCGGGGCGCCAAAACAATGGGCCGATCATGGGTCAGGTCACGGGTAGATCGTCCCGCACCGTAGTGACGGAAAAAGAAACGCGGAGCAAGCGGTGCCGAAGGGCCTGCGCCCGATATCAAAGACGGAAACGGACGCGTCACGGGGACTTGGCGGGCAAGACTTCGAATGAAACGGCGGGGCTGCCGTCATTTTTACGATCCTGTTTTTAGCTTTCAACTCTTGTCGCACAGATGTGGTTGTTGAAACAAACTCAAACTTTCAATCTTCAACATGAGGAACCGCTCATATGCATACTTGAGTTCCGTCACCTGCCGCACCATTCAGGCGATTCACGAGGCCCGGCGGGCTGCCGCGCGCAGCAAGACAAATGAACATCACCCAATTCAGCCTTGTCGCATCAGGTAAAGGGCTTGGAAGTCGGGCTGGCGTTGAAACTTTTCGTGCGCCGGTCCAAAACCGCTAAAGCGTCGCCTGTCGGGGTTGCGGTTTGCCTCAAGTTTGGCGCAGCAGGTCTTGCTTTTTTTTTCTTCCGCAAGCTAGAAGCGCACAGGCGGAATTTCATGGGCTTTGCGGGCGGGCAGCCACAGGCCGGATGCATATCGCCATTGAATGTCACGCCTGTTCGAATGGCTCATTCCCTGTGCCCGAACATTCCGCAAAGCTGCCCGATGTGGAGTCATATTCGCCCCGGTCTGGCCTTTGACGCCATTGCTTGCCTTGCTTGCGCGAAGAGGAGATCTGGTGGTGTTCCCTCCGATCCCGAAAATCTTGCGGCGTGAAGTTTTGTTGAGCTTTTTGACTATAAGGCCGTGTTCGTCGCGCGAGCACGCAACCCGTGGCCAAAAGAAAAACCCTTTGTCGAGGCGGCCGGATTTTCGGGGCGAGACGCTCTCACCTATCCGGTGGGAACGCACACGAGTCTTGATTGTCTCAGCCAGTTGCTGATCCCCGCCAAGGTCGAACCGCTGGCGATCCGGCAGTAGAACTGACGGCACGGTTTCTGATCCTGTTGCTGGTGGGCATTCAAACAGAGGCGTGTCGTGCTGCCGATTGGTCGTCGCGAAGTGAAATACAGCAATGATTACGTCACGCGTCCGCTGACCGGAACACGCATCACCCGCAGGCTGTGGGAGTATGCTGCCTGTGCCGCGAGGATGATCTGGACAAGCCGTTCTCCATGTCCAAAGCTGCTTGGTCTGGCAGGCGAAGGCGCGAAAAGCTGCAAACTGGGCCTGACATCACACGGCTGCGCCGTCAGAGTGCGAGCCTGGGGCTCGAGCGCGATAGTCTTCCTGTACACATCGCTCATGACTGCGCTGCGGCCTTATGCGCGTCAAAGATCAGGTTCAAGCTTGTTGGCGCGAATAACGTGGACGGATCAGCACGAAACAGATGATCGCGCAGGCGGCGCATCGCCAAAGCTTTTCTGCCCTCGGCGCTCCATTTCGCCTGGCACCAGCCAGGTTGGGTTCGGGACGTCCGTGCTATGTTACTACATGAACGCGTGGTCGGGTCCAACACGACCGGATGTCAGCACATATGCGCGGTTGTCCAGGCCTTGAAACCCCTTGTGCACAGCAAGCTTCAAGGATCGCGGTGGCAGGGTCTAGTCAGGTATAAGACGGCCGCACGCCGCGGCTGTATTCCAGCGCCGCCCACACGGTTACGCGCCTTCGCCGCTATGCCAGGTGGGTGGCATTGCTGCCGTTGATCCAGCCGCCAAAAACGCAGTGCGCCTGACCCGAGGGCGCGAGCAAAGGCTTCAGCGTAGACCCCCCTTACTCCACCGGGTGAGGGCGTTTTCGGACGGCTTCGCCCCCGCGGCGATGACAGCAGGTCAATCGGACGGCGCGTTGTCCAAGCTGATGGCGGGCCAGCATCCCACGCCTCGGCGGCCTCTTGATCGCCCAAGCCAACATCGTGCCTGCGCGTAGTAGGCTCGGCAAAGCGCACGCACGGCTGCTTTTTGCTCGATGGACAGACGATCCTTGCCCCTTGTCGGCCTTCTTGCCCGTTGGCAGCGTGCGCAGGCTCATCCGATCGCTTGTTCAGCGCGTCGGCCCGAGGACAGCACACGACACGGTACGGACCAAGATTGCAGTAAGCTGCCTGGACGAGATGCCTTTGACAATCACATCATGCGCCTTCAAGCGGAGTTGCGCAACCGTCTGGTTGATCACCTTGCGGCCGCCCAGCAGAGTGAAACGCGCGCAGGGCACCATCGCATCCACGTTCGATCAAGGAATGCACTTTTGTCGGATTGACACAGGCCGTCGCCACCCATGCTGCACTCCTTTTCGTCATGTGTCCGTAAAATATTATGACACGTGACGCCGTGTTTTTTAAGGGGTGCGGGGGGCTGTTCGCTCGGGTGGGTATGGGGCAGGGGCGCGTTGCGCCCCGCCATGTGGTATTAGCCGACCTTAACGATGGCCTTGCCTTGGTTGCCGCCGGTTCAACAGCGTCCCATGAAGGCCTGTGGCGCGTTTTCGAGCCCTCGGTGCTGTCCTCTTTCACCGCCGATGGAGCCATCTGCACGTTGGGGGCTAACTTCCTTGAGGAAATTGGGGAAGTTGTTTTCCAGATGGTTTGAAATGATGAAAGCCATTCACGCTGAGGGAAGTTCACCGAGGATCGGGCGCCAACCAGTTTCGGCGCGGTCAGCGACTCTCGGCGCATTCGCGCCCAAAACCCAACGGGCGTTATACCATGCGATCATGCCGCAGATCGCTATACGCCCGAGCAAAATATATATACGGGATAACGGGCCTCCGAGCACTCTTGCCGCCACGTTTTCAAAGTAGATGTCGATGCCTTGGGGCAGCAGTCTTTCACGCGCGGCGCGCAGCGATTTCGCGTCATTCCATAGGCGCGGTGGATTCAATGCATTCATCAAAACCGAAGTGCGTCTTTGGGCCATGGCGCATTGTCCGCGCCGCCCGCGATGCCCACCAAACGCGCAGGGCCCGTCTGACTTGGCGATCTGGCCAACATAGACCCCGACGGGGGCCGGTTGCAGCGGACGACGGACAAGTTTTCACCCTCCTTTGGCGACCATATTCCATCAAACCTGGCCATCCGGTACAATTCCGGGCATGCCCAAAACGCCAAGGCGACGTGGTGATGACACCTGCATTCAGATCGACTTCTTGCTGCAGCTGGTTGGCGGAAGTACGCCGTCGCGTGGCCCAGCCCCAGGATCACCCGAGACGCATGGTCGACTCCCGGTTTGAAACGGGGCTGTTAGAGGCGATGGACCTCTCCGACCGAACCGCCCTCCATGGTGCCGGCCGGACCGCACCGTATGGCAGCTGGATTTCGCGTCATCCATGCGGCCGCGCATGTAGGCAAAGCGACATGTATTTGATTGCGAGACCAGCACTCGCCTGATCGGCAGGCGTAGGGCACAGGCCCTCTTCGACGCGCGGAAGTTATCGGCCGTCGGGGCCCCGTCAGGGCGCGATGCAAGCACCAATTCGTTTCAAATCTGGTCGGACATTTTGCTTTCCTCCTTAGCAATGTTCTGGCACGTATATGTTAATGAAAGCAGGCAAGGGAACCGTGCGCACGTTGCGTCAGATGATGCTGCCCCCTTGGCAAAATTGCCGTACGGAGGGCTTAATACGCCACGGCCTGATCATCAAAGGACACGGAAATATGGTTGGCAGTGCAAAATCTAAACATCATGATTCAAGGCGGCCCGCCGTGCGGGCGCGGACTGGTCAAGGATTTTCCGTGAAAGGTCGAGAAAACCTTCAGCGGTCCATGAAAGGTGCCGCGCGACTTTTTCAGCCGCGCTGATATTCAGCCGAACAGACGCTGAAAGGCCGACTCGAATGAGCGCGCGCCCGACCTATTGGCTGGGTTGTGCCGAGGAAGGCGGCGGCGAAGAGGGGCAAGACCCGCACACGGCGCTGGATTCGTCGACCCGTTGGACGCCACCCCAGCCTAAGACTTTTCTGCACGTGGCTTGCCGGCATTGGCTCGTCTCCATCCGCGCCGTAGAAGCATAAAGGCCAGATTACGTTGCTAGGCTTTGTATTCGACCCCGCCACAGGATGGAGATGTTCTTTGCCTGAAAAAGGTGCCGTGCGTGGATGAACGAGGACGTCTGCGCCGTCTCGGGCCGTCGTACCGTATGATTGCAATTCAGATAAGCAGGAGGGCGGAAATTGTTTTTTGCCCACCGACTGCCTTTCGCCCGGTCGCGCTAGATTGGCCAGAACCTTGCGGTTGATCTTGGGCCGCAATCCGCCGCGTTCTGCGCCGGTGTGCGCCGTTGGGGCTCGTGCCGCGTGGATCTGGCCGTATTGTGGCCCGCCGGTCGCTACGATGAGCATATTGGAGCGCCGATTGAACAAATGGGATTTGTGCAGCGGGGCCTGTGATCGTGACGTGAAGCGGCTTGGCATGGTCGAGCCAACTGAAACCTGAGGCAACTTTCTGGACGATGGTGAAAATCGTTCTGCGCGAATGAGCGCTGGTTCAAGCGATTTGCGAAAATCGCACGCCGGTTGATCCGGTGCCGGGGCGGTGATGCTTTCGGCGAGGATTTTATACCATTGGAAGCACCGTCGGCTATTTATCTGACGGGTGGTTTATTGCCGTCGGCTTTAGGGAATCGGTTCCCTGCGTCCAGGCGTAGGCCCCTTCGATACACCCCAGATTGACCCCGCATTGCGCCGGGTCTCGGATCGTCGCGGGTGTGGTACATATAGATGCCGCAAATCTTACAGAAATAATGCTTCGCCGTATGGAGGCCACCCAGTGTCTAGAGCGTCAGATCTCTGCGCCTTCTGGTTACCTGAGCGCACTGGTGATTTGCCGTGACGGCCGGCCGGCAGCGGCGCAGAAGGAACAGGTGCAGCGCGTGGCAGAGGGCCAAGCCGTCTGGTAGGTTGGCGGTGAGGGTGACACTGCCGCAGTGGACAGGCCCGGTGTGGTTGCTGAGCGGTTCATTTGCGTCTACCTTTGGGATGCGGCTGGCACTGCGGGACTACGTCGCTTGCGATGCGGCGGTGCCCATCGGTGGTCGACCAGAACTTTGCGCCACCCAACCGTAGCAAAGGCGGAATGGTGAAGGAACCGATCCCCACGATAAAACCCGCCAGCGATGGCCCAATAGGCCACGCCGCGACATGGGTCGAGCCCCGACGCCGCGTATAACTGCAATCCCCAGCCACCAGGCCAGCATTTGATCCATGCGGGGATCGGAAGATACGGAAGAACCCACAAATAAGATAATCAGATGTCGACTTTGGCTTTGGGGTACAGCAAGAGGGTAGTCCCCCCATCACACCCTGCGATCGCCCCAGAGGCGCCAACCGTCGCGAACTGGCGAAGTTAGGGGCCAGATTACATGGGCCAGTTGCCGACAGCAGGCCGCAGGCGAGGTAGAACAGCAAATAGCTGCCGTGCCCCATCTCGTCTTCTATGTTGTCACCGAAAATTATCAGAGAAACAGCATAGTTACCGGCCAAGATGCATTTTTCCCAACCGCCGTGCAGGAACATGATGGTGTAGATGCGGTATAAAGCCGTCCCCCTGGTGACGCGGCCGGGATGAGCGCCAGTCGAAAAAGAAGGATGATTGAGCGCGCGGTCCGTCGTGAACAAGCCCGTTACATAAAACTGAGGAAAAACGCCAATATTCAACCGCCATCAGCAGGGTAGGTGAACATAGCGTGCGCCGGACGCGGTTGTCGATCGCGAATGGAAACTGGGCTGACCCTTAGCCATTGCGCGGCGTGGTCAAGGGCGGGCGTCGGAACGCCCGCCCTTGGTCAGATCAGCCGGCAGCCCCCAAGAGCTGTGCGTTTCCCGCCGGAGGCGGTGGTGTCGACGCAAGACGTGACGTTCTGCGCGGACACGTGCGTGTCAGGCAGCCCGGCGCAGCAAAGGGATGAGCGGGCCCTTCGCGTTCAGACAGGGACTTGCTCCAGTTTGCGTGCGGTTAGGCCTCGTCGCCCCACCATAGGACCACCACCATAGGCCGGGCCTTTGGTCACAGCGCGTCGCATGCGATGCTGGCCGGAAAGTGCGACTGCATTGCCGCCAAGGGCCGTGACGGGCCGCGGGCTGACTCTGCCGCGGCGTCTTTGCCCGCCCATGCACAGCAGCCGCCGGGACGCTGCAGGGTGGCTGAGCCGGTTGCGATTCGCCCCGTGGCCCCGGGAGGTGAATGTTTCGAGAAGGCTCCCGCTGTGACCCGGCAGACGGGGCAGGTCGCTTTGTGCTGCCTTGTCCCTGCTTACCTCTACCAACCATTGAGGTCGGGCGCGTGAAGCGTGCAGAGTAGTTCCGGCCCAGCCTGCTATTTGGCCCGTGCCTGAAAGACCCTCTTGCCGCCAAAAAGGGCGGCTGCCGACGAATCGCGCGATTTCTGGTATGCAGGTTAGACGTAGATGTTACCCGCCCTCGATCCGTTTCAGAGATATTTTGCAACACAACGGTCGCTCGACTCCGTGTGTTGCAGGCCAAAGGTCAGCCCATAGCCGGTCCAGTTATGCGCATCGACACCTTGTTCAGCTCGGTTGCTTTGAAAAGGTGGCGATTATGCAGAACGGGCCGAAGGATCTTCGCGCTCCAGATTCGGCCGATGCCTTCACAGGCGTGATCGATTACGTTCCGGCGCCGATAATACGGTTGCCCCGCACTTCCGGCCGCTGATGTGAGGGCTCGGCGAGAACCGACCGTCAGCGGCGGCGGCTATCGTAACTGACTCGTGCCCCCTCTCTGGATCGTCCGATTTTGTTTTCGGGTTTCAGGCGGGGGGGGGGCCAAATGCCTTGCTGCCGCAGGTGTCATCGATCAGCCGCCCGACATCGGTCGAGACTCCCAAGGGGCCATAACCAATGCGTCCATTGCCCCTTCGAGCATTTCGATTCAACGTCTTCGGCGGATGTCTTTCCTGAACATAGAGGCAGCGCAGCAGAGCAGCGTTGCCCCGCCGACTGGAACGCACTATTCGACGATTATTGCACAGCCTGTTCGCGCAGCAGTGCTGTCGACGATGCATGGCGTTCAGGCCCGCGGTTGTTCCGCAATCAGGTCGCAGCCGGGAATCGCCAATGTTCGGCCCATAGCGGAGCGGATGCGTAGCGCCGTGTGTCGAGCCGGTAAGGCCACCCCGCTGATCCGGCTGATGTCCGAGGTCAGTGCCGCCTGCCCGACCGGTCGCGCGCGCCACCGGCAGGCAGTTGCACTAGCGCGTGACGGGGGACGCCAGCGTCATGCAGCAGGTCACGGCAAGAAAGGCAATCAGGCGGGGTCTGTTCCGCCGGTTTTTGCCAGCACCGCGTTGCCGCTGCGAGTTTTGCCGCGTGGACCTGCCCGCAGAAAGATCGCCAGCGGAGTTCCAAGGCGAGATGCCAGGTAAAAGGATTGCCAGCACGGCGGGCGTGGTGGTCGCCTGTTGGGCGTAATAGCGGCAGGAAATTCCACCCGCTTCGCGCAATGTTTCTGGCCACCGCCCAGTCGGGGGCAGGCCCTTGCCGGCTTCCGGCCGTGGGACAACAGGGCAAAAGGATCTCGCCGTATGCCGGATTCCAGCATATCTGCGCGCGATAACAATACCTCCGGGTGGCGTTCTTCCAGCGGGGCGTCCCACACGCGGCGGTTGTGAGTGCTTTGGTCCACGTCTGCCTCGGAGGCATTGCGCCACACGTTCCGGGGCTGCGACCAGAGGCAGCGGGGTGATCAAGGCGCACGGGCTTTCTTGCAGGCTTTGCCATCTCGTGCAGCAAGGGCACGGCGGCCCAGCGGTGTGCCTTCCACGGGCACGGCAGATTCGATACATCTAGTGTCGTGCGTGTGCATCAGATCGAACCCCATCGAATTTCACACGCGCAGTGGCATAAAGTTTCGGGGCCTGTCGGATGTGAAGGCCGCTTTCGGTAAGATTGTCGAACGGCCGGTCAGCGGCGACGACTTCGGGGCCAACGTCTTCATCACGATCTGGTTTACAAAGCCTCGAGTTATGCGCCGTTTTCCAGCAAAGCGACCGTTACGAGATAGGCGCAGCAGATCGCGGATGGCACCGGACGGGGCATAGACGCGGCAATGGGTGCTGTGTTTCTCCATCACGATGTTATTGCGGGTCTCGGCCCATTGCCATGCAGACGTTTGGAATTCGAAAACTCTCTTTGTCTTCGGCCTGTGCAGTACAAGCAGCGGAACCGTATGGGCGTTGGCGTGCAAACTTGCGGATACGATCCGGTCTGTCGATGTTCAAGCCAGTTGCGGGCGTTGGCGTTGATACAGACACATCTGGTTGCGGCGGCTTTTTTGGGGTGGAAGGACGGCGGGAAACCTTCGGATCGCTTTTGCACCGTTCCGCGCGCGTTCATGACTTTCACTGTCCCTAATATAGCGCCCTTGACAAGGCGGACCATAAGCTTGCGGGCTCATTGCGGAACGCCCATATCGTATACGCGCATCGATTCCAGCCACACGCCTCCCGGACGCGGGGACCGTATCGGACTTAGTACCACGTGCCAAAGCCGTTCCCGGCCGGACAGGGCAGGTTCGGACAGGACTTTTTCGATCAAACATCCCAGCGGTGACGACCCAGACGTCGGCTCCTCGGCACGACGTCAGGCCATGTGGGCGGATTTCGCCAGCAGTGGGCGAAGAGCCCCGCAGGCCGGGACCAGATCGCGCAACTGAGGTCTTTCTTGCGCCACCTCGTACCGCGGATTGCAGCGCGAGGGTTTGACCGAGATGTCCGGCGGTTTTCTTGCGGCTGTCCTGTGAATTTGCAGCGGTCGCGAATGGCAGAGAATCGCGCAGGCTATAGCTCAGGTGGCTAGCGTTGCGTCGGCTTTCCGGTGCGGGCGGTCTGCTCGGCCCAGCATTATCCGTAGCTATAAGGTATAGCCCTTCTTCTTCCTGCCCTTGGCGCGTTCCATCGCGGGCGTTGAGTTTCGCCCAGAAACGAAGCTGGCGGCCCATTTTCCTTCATCGCGCGGCTGACGGCATGCGGATCCACGGCTCACCCGACGTTTGATGGCGGCCGCGCAGTGTGCGCACGGGGCCAGGTTGGTCATCGTCCAGCACGCGGCCAGTCAGGCATCAACGCCATGTCGACGCCATTCACCAGTGGCGAGGTGGAGTGCCCCAGTGTGGCGGCCCCCAAATCGGACGCGTGCGATCTTGTCCGCGATCAGCGCGCGATGGTTTTCGCATCAGGCACGGCGTCAGGCAGTGCTTCGGCCGACACATGAGCGCGACACCTTCGTCGGTGGACAGGCTCATTATTCGGCGAAGAAAACACTTCCATGATACCGGGGGGAG
>Ga0163217_1114994_pt1 | contig 12019 bp, 10 predicted proteins | sample SynspAceP_FD_185933 | JGI IMG/M metagenome (GOLD analysis project Ga0163217, IMG submission 185933) | Saline lake microbial communities from Ace Lake in Antarctica - Synechococcus sp. Ace-P (PacBio error correction) | ecosystem: Environmental > Aquatic > Non-marine Saline and Alkaline > Saline ... | reverse complement strand
AAATCATTTCGAATGATTGAAGGTTGCATCAAGGAAACTCATGTTCAGGGTTTTAAGAAAACCAGGTAAAACTCTGAAGAAAAATTCAGACTGTTGAATTAAATCTGCCTATTACTCGGAGATATATACAATTATTATGAGGTTTCCGATTCTTCCTTTAAGATTGAAATAAAGGTTGTATCCATCTCTAAGGATATCACTTGCGCAGCGGATATGGGAGAAGGACTTTTTGCGAGGCTATGGCTCTCCCGGCCCCCTGATAAGGCCAGGAAGCAAAATCACGAGTTTCTTGCAAATATGAAGTCATGCAGATCAGAACTCCGATGATGGCCCTTACTTGGGGAATTATTGATTTGCTTGAGCAGGGGACTGGAGCTTACGAAACTCAGAAGAAATATATTCGGAATTCATAAAGAAATTCAGGAAATTCCCTCCTAGCCATCATCAGAGGATATCTTGTATTATTTCTAAAATAGAAGCAGGTAAAAATCGATATCCATACAACAGTTTATTTTTTCCAAAAAAGAACTTCAAAAAACATGTTTTGAATATTATCAGGACTAGCTCTTAAGAAGAAAATCCAATTGACGATTACATTTGGTGCGGAGGGAACTGAAAATGCTGTTGAAGGGGGATTTGGAAAAGCTCATGCAAGTTTTTTTAAACCTAACGGAAAAATGCTAGTAAAATTCACTGCCAAAAAATGGACAGTTCAAATAAGTATTGATTACCGAACAGATAGCTGGGAATTATGTCAGTTAAAAGTTTTAGCGTGAAAGATTCAGGTATCGGTATTCCTGTATGAATTGATTTCCTTATCTTAACAGATCCTTTTTATCAAGTGAGAGCTCAGCTCTAGGACTTTACCCAAAGGCACTGGGCTTTGGCTTGGCGATTTCAAAAAAAAAGTTTGATTGCCGCTACTGGGCGGAGAGATGCATATATCAAGTAGCTGAAATAAGGATCAGAATTTACTTTTACAGCTTTGCTCCCAAAAATGGTTAAGGGTGAGGATCTAAAATTGAAGAAGATCCTACCACAATCCGAAAGTTGGATTGGAATGGCGTCAGAATATCCTTTTAAGGAATTTGCTTGCGGAGATAATGACCTTAATCTACAATTGATGGAATTTGATGCTAGTGCAGCTGGGCTATGATTTTGGGAAGTAGCGGAAAACGGAAAAAAGCGTTCGAGTTACTTCAGAAGCAAGTTTTGATTTTAATTCCTTATGGTGTGAAACCAAATGCCTGTTCTAAACGGCTAGAATCTACCATATTTTGATTCGCGGAAAATGCCTTTAAATAATTCAGTATTACATTATTGGCCTTTCTGCTAATGTATTTGATGAAGATCAAAGGAGGGCGATCGAGTCAGGGGACTGAATTGATTATTTGACGAAGCCAATTCGGTTTAGTGGAGTTCGCAGAAAATTAAAGGACTGTTCACAAAAGTAAAGTCAAACGATGAAAATAAAAAAAAGGCGGTTAATGCATCGCCCCCAACAAAGTTAGGGACACTTTATAGGGCTAAGTACATATATACCGGCCTTTTAAAGTGAAGTATCAGGTCGAATGCTTCCAGATAATGCTGCTACTCTCCTTACAAAACATACCTCCTAAAGATCCATCTACTACTCGGTGAATCATAGGAATTGGGAAAGGAAAACATCTTATGGCGGCATAGCAATCACGTCTCCGGTTAGTGTCTCGGACCACAGCAGGCTTCGTTTGACTATTGCTCAACAGCCATTATAGCTACCTTGTGGTTGAGGGATGATGGTGGAGTACCCATCACATTTCCAAGGAGCCACATTCGATACGGTGTGTACGTTCCTCCGAGCTTAGATCATCAGGAGTAACAACTTATTTATTCGAGCACGATTAGCTAAGTCATTAAACTTTCTTTAAGGCCAACGAGGTTCAATTGACAGCATTTCTGATTTACAGGGAACGATCAAATTTCCCACTTGTAAGGCTCTGCCATATCCTACAAATTGATATCTTTCTTATTGGATGATTTCCGATCTCCAATCTACGGAAATATTGATCAGTCGGGAAAATTCCGGGCATAGCTTTGGCAACTGCTTCAAATAAAGAAATGCGTAAAGGTGATTCCCTCTCCATATTTGTTTATAAGCATCTTTGTACTTATTTCTCCAAAGAAGCAATTATTGGTCATGTCTTGCTTCTAACAAATGAATCACGTGGGCAGAGATTCGCTTAGAATCTTCATTCTCGTTGCGAAAATCATTGTTCCGCATACGATCCATTTCGATTGATTTTCGCAGACCCAGGAAAAAACTTACTGAGCTTCGGCGAAGAAATAGGGATGGCACTTCTTGAGCATGACTAGTCCGCCACCGTTTATTTCGATTGGAGAGGTAACGCCGCATGTCCTGTTTGTTACTCGGCTTTTCTTTTCCAGTACCGGGAATTTTAGCTAATTCACTTGAAGGGATTTTTCTCTTCTCTCGCCATTGCTCTGCACACGAGCGCGGGGAATAAAATCTTGTATCAGTCAGGGAAGAATTGGGCTCTTCAATTATACCAATAACTGGTATTGGACCGGAGCAGCATGGATTATTCTTCCTTAGGGCTCTTAATTTAGCATCAGGTGGCTCGCTTGCACGTCAGCTTTCAACAGCGGAAGTCATCTATTATTTGCAATGGGAGCTCCTCACAGCCAACCACATCTCCTTTCTTGACCAAAATCTTTTTCAAAGATGCCTCCATGGATGGATGGATACCTCGGTATCCACTTTATCAGTCGCTAGCCTCTAGCACAGATTCATCTTGTTCGAATTGAATTCTCCTTCCATCTTGAGCCAGGTGGGAGTACAGTACCTTCTGTGATACTTTCGCCCATTGGATTTAGCATTTCTACCACTTTGCCATGGTTATGATTTGTATAATTAATTGGGTTATTTTCAACTTGCTAAATTTAAATTTTATCAAATTACTATCCTAAACCTTTTAGGTAAAATATTATTTGCCTATTTCTGAGGAAATACAAATTTCGAAACACTGTTATAGGAAACAGCCAACGCCAGTCAGTTGGAAATATTTCAGCATTCGGTCTTGGGTGAGCTGGAGTTGTTTATTAGTCTCCACTAGTCCATTCATAGCCACAGGCGACCATACTGTTTTCCAACCGGCTTGTGTGTGCGCGCGCGTTGTGCGTGCCGTCAGGACCAGCGATTCCGCTACTGCCAATCCAAAAATCAGAATTTGAAAAAGCTTCGAACCCAGTTGCCAGTTTCGGCTAACCCGTTTCCTCACTGTACAGCTCCAAACTTGTCAAGGTCTCTTTACTGACACCCAAAATCTCATTTTTGAAACGATTATTGATAAGGAATGATTCCGCCTTGATAGTAAGCGCTGCTTCCTGGGACACTGGTAATCAAATGAGAAACATACCTCTCCAGAGCAGCTCTCGGCTAAAAGCTATTCGTTTTCTTTTCCAGCCTTCAAAAGCTTGCAATTGCCGTTTCTAAAGTTCAGCATTGAATCCAATACAACATGATTTTTCGATCAAAGGCCATCACGGCATCCAATCTGCTCATCTATTCGCCTTTTCTAACTGCTTTTTTCGAATTGCCGAATTCCCTGATCAATTCGAAGTTTCGAACAGTGGCCAGGCGATGGGAGGTAAGCCAAGTTCGAATCGAGCTTGCCAGTGGCCTACTTTCCCAAATTCCGAAACAAATCACGCTAGCCAGCTTTCGCCGTTATACCGACGGGTCTTTGATGACTTTATGATGGCATTACCGGGAAGTTGGCAAGATCTCTGGAAGCTTTGGAAGGACAAAAATCCTTCATGAGCTTTTTCATCTTCATGGGGTACGCCAGGCTATGGACAGTTCAAATAAGGTTGCCATTTCGTTCAAACCACATCCTGGTTGCGAGGTACCGACTTGATTAGGAATGTAAGTGCAGCAAGCAGGCAAAATGACCTTGGAGAATATTCAATGGAGTCATTTCTCTTCCCCTTCGCGATAAAATATTCACTGACTTGCCTTGACTGCTTCGGGAAATCTAACGATCTCGCAACCGAAAAATTCAGCGAGCATGGCTTTGGTCAAATCATCTTTTGGTCGGGCCTAGTTTCCACCATGTATCTAGCACTAGGTCAGCTCGCCTTTTCTTGCAGGATTCGAATGCTCTTTAGCACATCCTTTCGATCATCTTCGACAGTGTTTTTCGGACCACTTCACACCAATCAATCCACAAAGTTCTTGACTAATCCAATGAACTGTCTGGTGTCTACTATTGTCCAGAGAGCAATTTCATCTCCAATGGCTATTATTCTCGGCTCTTACTACTTTCATTATGTTGATTTTTTATTACCGAAACGTGACTTTCGGAGAATTTTAGAAGAATACGGTCGGAAAAAAAAACGTTTGAGATACACCACCGTAGGTTTCTTTTCCCCGATTTAAACTTTCCTCTTTTTTTGACTTTATCGAAGCAAATATTTCTTTCGCACCATTTTTTCAGGGACTCATTTGCCGTTGGCTTGAGGACTTGATTCCATTTCATTGAGTGCAGTTGCCATCGGCCAGTCAGTGCAATTACGGATACGTTGCGTTATGAATAAATCCTAGGGCAAAATCACGGTCAGTGGACGTTGAATTGATCTTTGAATGCTCGGACCTCAAGGTCTCAAAGAAGCCATGAAGTGCAGCTTGGTATGCAGCATACTTGATGTCGGATTGAGTTTTACCAAAATTTCCTTACTAAGGAATGGACGACTCCCAAAATGTCCCGAGTGTTTGAGATAAAATGTGGGAGTAATGCTTTAGTCAATGCCACATGTTCCAAAAGAAGTTTTACTTCCATTAGCTTTTCCGGTCTAACAGCTAGGGGTATGTCTCAAATATCCAAACGAACCGCTGGCTGATGCCTCCATTCAATGGAGAGCATGATGCTCTACTTCTTCGAATGGCTTGATTCGCTTCAGCTGTCTTCTGCCGAAAGATAAAATAGCTTCCAAAATCCAAAAGGCAATACATTAGCAACTTTCGGGATGTGTACTTTGGGCTTTTTACTTGTTTGTAATTGTCTCCTTCATTTTCTGCCGAAAGAATCACTTTGATAGCCTTCCTGTCTATATAGAGCAGTTGGTTCTCCGATTTCCTGAAGATCTTTCCAGTGATTCCAAATTGTTTTCTTCCGACATGTTTTAGGGATTTGCATGCGAAGTATAGTTCACAAACGAGAAGGGATGTGTGCCTGTTTTTCATCTTTAGGACTTGAAATTCCCGGAAAGTTTCCTCCCAATCACTTATGATTCAATTCTGGGAAAATACGTATCTCCATTCAGGAACTGGCGTCTACCTCAGTCAACAGAAGTTCATCGGCTTAAGGAAGAGTCAGAGTGTAAAATTTTCTCCTCCACCGTTACATAAAAGTGATCGATTTCAATTTTCTTACAGAATATAATGCCGACTCCACCGAATCAAAGACCCGGTTAATGACCCTCCGGTACTTGATAGGGGTCGGAATTTCTGGTACATGACCAAGTGCGTTCGATTGCGCGAAGAGGGCTGCCGAGTGACTTCAAAGCTCTTTCGCCCCAAAAAGGATTATAATGGTCGGAGGTAGTGATTATAAATCGCTTAAAGCTACAGGCAAATGCCAGGTTAGCGTTATTTTTCTTTACCTTATATACAATTATTTTTTGCTACAGCGGCAATCAGGGAAATCTTCATTTTTCAAAGTCTTAGCTTGAAGATAACAGCCCTCAATCTGATAAAAAAACTATTAGTAAACATAATTACTTGTTGCCTTCATAGTCTGCATCATATTTGGGAAGTCACTCATTAGACAATGTCTTGAGTGCGGAGGTTGAATATCAATGACTTTCATTTGCATTTCGGAACCGTCAGTCGATTTGAAAGTCCATTTCCATTTTAAAAATTTTTTTTCCCTTTGGCATGTTTGCAAAATGGTCGCATATTTCGCTTGCATTTTTGCTGGACGAGGACATGACTGTTGCTACTCCAAAATGAATTTGGTTGCCAAGGAATTAATTTATCGGGTGTCCAATAAGTTACCTGCTCCATCTTTCGGGTTTTGACTGAATATTCATCACAATCATAACCACAAAATAAACTTTTGCTGTTGCCCGTTTTTTTAACTTCAATAGTGCCTTCCTCCAGTGAGGAATTCAGATTCTATGATGTTTCGTCGACTAGAGCTTCGAAAATCTAATTGTAAGCAAGCTATTTTTGTTCCTCGCCTGTCCATCAGGAGTATAGGAAAGCCTTGTTTTTTTTGTGTCAAAAATTCATGTTTGTGACCGTCTCTGGACTTTTTCGGATCTACAATTCCAATCCCAGTTATACTTCAGTTGAATTGGCTGAGATAAGACTTCATTTGACCATTGGATCTCCAGACTTTCCTTCGTCGTCTTGCGTTTGTAATTTCCATAACCAGAAACCCCTTGTAAATGCATAAGAATCCTCCGTCAGCACTTCTTCCCTAAACCTGCCATCAATTTCCTCCATGTTGAAGTTGATCGGAGGAACGTGAGCCAACTTTCACCGAATATCCAGCTAACTGCTTTTTCAAGCTGACGAAGTCATCATTTTTCGCCTCTAGTTGGAACTTGTCTTTCGACGGCATTGTCCATGCCTTGAGAAGCGGCTTGCTCAATTTTTTTGATGAATTTGCTTCAGCTGTTGATCGGAGCAAAAAAGATGAAGGTAAAATAAAAAGGTAATTTTTGCTAAAATTTTCATGATTCCCATGTTTAAAAAATTTATTACTGAAGCTTCAAGTTCTTAAAATCAAGCAATAATTCGAAAATTATCAGTTCTTTTTTTCTAATGAGTTACCCTCTCAAAAAGTCTCCGATTTTCATCCGTTTCTTACCTTCAAGTTGAAGTTCAAGTAATTTCTAAGCTTCCTAGCTCCGGTTGAAATTTGCAAAATGGTTTTTTCCATCTGAGGCGAATTTCCCAAAGGCTACTTTTGTAAGTTTTTCTTCAGATTACAGTTGTTTTTAAAAAATCTTACAGAAATTTGCCCATCCAAAGTGCGTCCAAGCGGCGGATAAGGTGAAGGCCCGAATCAAGTTAATGAATGGCTTCCGCCGATTTTTGCGCCAATCGATTTCTCCTGTTTCCTTGAAGATTTTTGGAGCATGATGCATCGCTTTTGACTCATCTTGTGGGAGTTCCATCCACTTCATCTGCCGCAATCGCTTCTTACAAGTTTTCAAACCAGTTTCGCACCAGTTCCACAGTTTTTCATATAGCGATCCCAAATCATCTTCAGGGGAGAATTTCAACTTTCTCCTGACTATATAATACTTCCGGTATCAATTCTCATGCTTGAGAAAAAACAAAAGTGTCACTTCCCGTTTCTTTTTCGACCGTTGATGATTGCCAATGATTCGGGCTGCCCCACCGGTTAGTTGGGAAGCAATGATGCATGGAGCATTAAATGTTGCCAATAGGAGCATATCCCAAACTGCTTCAGGAAGCATCCGGAAAGCAAACTACAATTTGTAAATTCTGGCTTTAGGCACGCCCAAACTCATCTTGGAAATTCTGTCTGGATTTAAGTTGGTCGGCTGGAGGAATATTCAAAGCCCATGTTTTAAAGCGCAGGGCTTCTTTGATGGAGATGGGATCAGCTTTTGTCACGGGACCTTTTGGTTGTCTGGGGGCCTGTGATTACGTCCTTACTAGATTCCAGTTATTTTGGACTATAATTCAAGGGCCGGGAACAGCGAAATTCCGGCGTTCCCATATAGACGATTCGAAAGTGGTGGACAATTTCTTGTAAGTTCTTGGGACTAGGAATAATGTCTTAGACAATTGCATTTTATAGTTAAACCTTAATGTTGTCTGTCAGAAAATTATTTATAGATGTAAAATTTCTTCTCAACTTCTTATAAGAGATCAAGGTCTGATGCCCGGAAGCCCTCAATTTCTGAAGCAGTTTTTCCTTCCTTAAATCATTTCTTCTTCCCAATGGATCAGTTCCAGCCGAGGGTATTGAAGTAATTGTTGAAAAATGGCCTTTCCTTTTCCAGATTTTTGATAAGGCATCCAACAGGTATTTCAAGGTAAATTGCTTGATTGGCGATTCATTTCTCAAGTCAACGCCCATAGCAGACTGATCTTGAGAGTGGGTCGTGTTTTGGACATGGCCATTTATCGAAATTGTGTAAATGTAAATTTTCCGAAAGCAGGGATCTTGGATAGCCGTAAGTCTGAAATGGAAAAAAGGGCGTGCCCCGACCCAGCAAGATACGATCGTGCCTTCAAAAAAGCAGGTTACTAGGGTAAAGCCGGATTGATTTAAATCATTTGGAAAGATTGGAGGAAGGCTTATCGGAAGGTTATAGCGGGATTGTGTGTCCCAATTTCCAACAGGGATCACTTCAAGAATCAGCTTGACGCACCCCCTTTGAGCCATTTATTCCCCATTTGATCAATCTTTGCTAATTCACCCACAGTCAAGGTCCGTTGAACCACAGGAATAGGATGCATACCCCACAAAACTTTGAATCCTGACTTCAATACTGGTCCGCCAGGGCTAGTTCCATTTGGATTCTGGTCGATCAAAAATCATCACCGGAATACCATTTTCTGCTGCCAGCTTCCATTAATTAATGCATCGCTGGAGATATATGTAAAGAACTCACCCCACATTCCTGAAGATCAAAAATTGATAAATCTAGATCCTTGATTTTGGAGCGGCCGTTGGCTTTTTATTATTCCAATAGAGTGGAGATATTGGAGCCCAGTTTTGATCTATTGTATTATCCACTTTTTTCACCGGGCTCAGCCACTCCCTTGCGTAAAAGCCATGCTCTGGCACAAATATTTTCTTTACTGAGGACTCCTTTTTTCCAATAAAAAATCGACCCACAGCTTCTTATACTTTGAGGTAAGAATACTCGTCTGATTTGTGCGACTATTCCCACAGACTTTCCGGAAAGTTTGGAAAGGTTAAAAGCGCTGGCTGATCAGCCGCCGGGCAAAAATTTTATTAGTTTCCTGTGCGTTTAGCGTCGGCAACCTGCAAACAATAAGCAGTTAGGCAAAGGCTGAAAATGTAAATAAAGGAGATGGATTTTTCATTTGCCTTCATATGCTTATTTTGCGGAGTGTTTCAAACAAATTAACGCAGTTCAATTGAACCTTTTCCTATTTCGATCGCAAAAGAATCAGCTTTCAAAAGGCTCGGGGGGTTTTCAGTCACTATTTCTATAAATCGCGGTTGGTTAAGTCTACTTTGGCCTTGCTTCTCTCTTTATAGCCTTCATGGTTTTAGGTGGGCTTTCAAAGTGACGATTTCTGACCAAGGTTTACGGTTTTACAGGACATCTTCCAGGTTCAAGCGCTTTACCATGGAGCAATGATTTTGAGGAATCTCCTTTTTCCTTAAAATCAGATTTTTGCGGCAAGAAATTATAAGCAATTTAGACCGAATCACCGGAGTTCAATCTTTTGCGGCATAAAGGCAGCTTGGATCAAAGGCGAAGATGAGGTCGCAGGGTATCTTGATGAAAGCGTGTTGGGCAGGATTTTTTGATAGCTCTCGATTCAAATCCTATCTGATTGAAGGACGATTATGAAGATCCACTGAAGAGGGAACTTCCAATGAGGTGGATGCTTAGTTCCTTTATTTCCAACAAATTGGAATTTTAAAGTCGGGTATAAAGATTACCCTTACTTTGTTACAAGAGCCGCCTCGATTACAGAAGGTGGAAATTGTGGGAATTTTTAGAAAACCTATTTGGAGAATGTTGATTGAGGAAAATTTATCCTCGGAGGAATTCAAACTATCCGAAAACCTAAATGCTGGTCAATGCGACCAAGTAGGAGGGATGAGATTTTTCGTTAAAGACATTGATCACCTCGAAATCTGATTTTATGAGATCGAATCAGCCGATTGAATTTATCGATCTCAAATTGATGCATAGCCAGCAAAAGTTATCTGGCAGATTTTCGATTGGTTTGAAATTGCTTGACACAATGTCATGTTATTTTATGGATTGATCGGATTTGTTGCGATTTTCAATATGGCTGCGATTCTTATTTCCTTATCATGGAGCGGTACCACAGATGATCGGCTTTACTCAAAGCATTTGGGAGGCTTCGACTGGCCAAATCAGGAAGGTGTTTTCTGGAATGGGGTTAATATTCTCAGCCGGGGGACTTTGATAGGGAATGCAGTCGGATTAGGACTCGCATTTCTCAGGATCAATTATAGATTTATCCCACTCGATGCGGAAAGCTATACTGAGCTATGTTGCCGATGTGATTGGAACTGGCCAGTTTTAATCCTGAATCCAATTTTTGGAATTATCATTTTAATCTGCAGCGATACTTTGGATTTCCGGGTAATGGTGATCGCTAAAGTGGATCCCATCAATATCAATCAAAATATTTGATTGATTTTATAGGGGCTGAAAATACTTTTGGACTTTCATCCAAATCACACCCAAAACTACCGCTCTTTGAAGATTCAGTACTCATTTGAAGTTCCTTTGTTCGATCTGTAAGATGATAGGTACTTCAACTACTTTAGAACCCCTAGCTTCCAAGCGGTTAAACTTCATTGTCGATCTGGAAAGCATATCCCGATGATGTGCACCTCAAACGCAATTTTAATTCCTTGCAATACACTTTTGTGATAGCACTTGGAAACCAGCTGCTTAGATTCCTGATTAAGGAAGTCCGGTGATAAAGTTTACATGACACTCGCAAAATAGGACATCAATACTCTCCCAATGGGCCCAGTTGACCCACATTCACACCAGTAATGTATCGGGAGCGACGGCTAAATCATAACTGAAACGGCACAGGCCTCATATAGTCGAATCAGGTCAGAGGATTGTGTGAAAAAGTCAGCATTCCAGTTTCAAAAATGTAATCGTACTCTCTTTCCAAAAGCCCATTTCCAAAACCAGTGAGTATAGGGCTGTTTCCTAGGCCCATTTTTCCGGTACCTGAATTAAATGAAGTCGTGTGGGGAAATTTCTGACTGTAGCACGATCACGGCTTGAGCTGTGCCCATGCTGGGCTACCATCATCAATTACCAATAATTCGAAATCCCCATCCAGATTTGCATTGGGACTTCTTGATAGTTATCTCACGGATATTTTTTCAATCTTCCATTATAGGTGGAATGATGACAAAGTTTTTACGAATGGCTGTCATAGGGGCAAAGCCCAAAAAGTAGGTTACTGTTCATTTTGAAGAGTGGAGCACTATATTTTTTCGGTTTGTTTATTTTGCGGCAAAAACTTAACACATTGCAAAAGGCCTGTTGCCATCGTGAGGCTATGTTTTCCACTGGCCCGCTTACGATTCCGAATACATCCCGATGAAGATGCAAATCCTTTCACAACTTCTCACCGAAACTCAAAGATTACCAATGAAGAATCGTTAACCACTGGTCCGTTTGCAGACGGAAGATTGGGACTCGATTTCTTATTATTTGATTAATCAGTTTGGGGATTACTTTGACTTTCTTTATTCCAGAGGGTGCTCGACTGGATCGCATCGCGAAAAGTCAGAAGGAAAACTCCCGCCTTGACATAAAGTTGGATACCATCCGATGGAAAACTCTTCGAAGACCTATCTATTAGGAAATTTTGAGGGAAAAAAAGGTTTTTCCTCGTGATCGCGTTGCTGATCAAGAGTTATCTGCTGCTAACAGAGTTGAGGGGCAAAAATTATTGAAAAAAAGGATCCCATTTTGGAGGAGATTTCCGATTGCCAAATCAACAATTCCAAATACTGGCCACTTGGGAGTAAAAAAGCCATTAGATTCAGAAATGGTTTTGGACAAGCTAAAAAACCAGATAAAAAATCCCCTGCTGGAATTTCTTGGGCAAATCCAAAAAAAAAAAGCCCGCCGTAAAAAAATCAAAAATGGAAATTGTGCTTTTTTTTTTATTATATTTCTTTTTTTTCTCCCATACGCATTCACCCAATATAAAAAGTTGGGTGTGTTTTTTTTGTGTTGTTTTTTTTTTTTTTTTGTGGTGTTT
>Ga0163217_1026442_pt1 | contig 12019 bp, 10 predicted proteins | sample SynspAceP_FD_185933 | JGI IMG/M metagenome (GOLD analysis project Ga0163217, IMG submission 185933) | Saline lake microbial communities from Ace Lake in Antarctica - Synechococcus sp. Ace-P (PacBio error correction) | ecosystem: Environmental > Aquatic > Non-marine Saline and Alkaline > Saline ... | reverse complement strand
GATAACCGGGACGATTTACTTCCGTGGAGGTGGACAATGATGCTGATCGATGCTGCAAATATATTGCCGAGTGGAGAGATTTTGTGGACTGCTTCGGATACAGATGCACCGGAGTTTGATCTGTATGAGAGTAGTGGATTAACGATGTTGATTACTGCTTCTTACCGGAGTAGCAAGGCGGGAAACTATTCTCATGCCAATTGATCGTTAAAAAATAGTGCTGATTTTGAAATTACTGTTCTAAATTGTTAACTTCCTGTATGCTTTACAATTGATCCCCAAATTCATAAACACCGACCGAGCTGGCAAAAAAAATATCAGTAATTCTTCCAATTTAAGATTTTGAGGCGATGATTGGACCAAACTCGTGATATCGAGGATGTTCGTTCAGTACGATGCGCAAAATGTCTAAAGAATCTTTCATCCGATAGATGAGGCATTTGAAATGATAAGAATCTCTTAAAAAAGGGAGATTAGTGACTTATCAAACGCCATCAAGAAATCAGCGATTAAGGTCTCTAGCAAGACCAGAACCCTATTTTCTACTTTGCGTCAGCAATTTTTTGATTTAAAGCAAGATGCGCCACGACCAAATGGCTGTTAAGAAACTGACAAGGTCGAGAAGCCTAATCGAATTCGCGGTGTCGCTGATTATAGAGTATCATATGAATCCAAGATAAAATTTGTGATTTGATGTCATTGTAATTGGTCACAGGAAGTATTTATGAAGTGACTTTCAGGTTTTTTAAAATCTTAATTGGGATTAATTACTATTCGGGCTGGGGATATTTGATGATAGACAATCATTAAGCCCCGATAAAGTGGGGTTTCACAAGTTTAACTTATTTGTGGAAATACAGAGAAATGCATTTATCTATGCTTTTGATGGTCTGGGGGAGTAATTGGTTAGTTGACGAGAATTACTTATTTGGATTTGTTTGTAGGATTTTGTTAGGGCTGCAAATATCCAAGAAGCATCATTCATCATTTTTGATTCCCATTCCCATAAACCCTTTTGCTTCCGAAAAAAACTCTATTTAGCACATGAAAAAATCCTTCCTTTCACTGCTCGCACTTTTACCATGGACTCGTTTTGCTCAAATTTCTCTTACGACTCCAGGCCACAGAGGTAGCCGAGGACTAATGCCTGAAATACGTTCCGGCCATGAATCAAGCCGATGGATTTAGTGTGACTACCTTGGAGTTGGACTTGGCTATTACAAAAGATGGGGAAGTGATTCCTTTCTCACGACCTTTTATGAATCCAGTGATTGCCTGACGTCAGAAGCGAAAAACAGCAAATAAGATTCTTAAAGATCATTCTACAATCTTTTCAAATGGACTTACCAAGAGATTTTGCATTTGACTGCGGGAGAAAATTCATTCAAGTTTTCCTCAGGCAAGTTTCAAGTTTTTTTGCAACGAAGCCGCTCCTAAAAAAGATGTCTTTATAGTAGCGGAGAAGTCATGCGAAAGACTGAATCTTCTGCACCCGCACTTATAATAATTGAGATCAAAGCAGTCCAGAAGGAGATGGGGTCTATCATCGAAGTGGCTGAATTTCTGACAAGGTGGTGATGTGATAGGCGAAGCGACGGATTGGAGCGAGTAAATATCCAGTCTTGTTGATTTCCAGGGTGTTGAAATACATTCATGCGACCCTATCCAGAAGTGCCTCTTGGCGATGTTTGTAGAAGGATGCAGCGAAGTTGATGAGTTATTTAGGAGAATTGGGATTTCAGCCTGTAGATCTACCTCACCATACTTTCAGGAAATTGAATCCAGAAATCGTAAAACTCGGCCAAAGGCAAAGGGATGAAGTGATTCCATGGACTGTTGAATACTTACTGAGCAGATGGGAAAATCGCGTTGGAAAAATGGGAGTTAGATGAGTTATTAACAGATTACCCAAACTTGCTCCAAACGTTGATTTTTTCCCTTTGCCTCCCTTTCCTTGAATTTAGCCTAGCCAAAATCACCCGAATGAAAGCTTAGTCGTGAAAGTGAGACCCCTGCCCATCAACCGAATTTATCGGATGGCCGTCAGGCTTTACAAAAATGAAAAAAAATTGGATTCGACCTTGGATAAGGATTCGAAGACTTTTTCATGCCGAGACTACAAGCTTTTCCGGAATTGGGACAAGTCCAAGCGCTGGCTTTTAGAAGATAATAATGGCCAAAAACCATTGGTCGAATTCGCTGCTTTTCGTCAATCCCAAATAAAGAAAAGCAAGCAACTGGCGACTGGGCTTTTCTTCGAATGCATTGATTGATCAAAAAGCAGCTTTTTTTGCTGTTTGATTACTGGAAAAGCCTGGCTGAAAGCGAAGAATGGAAAGCTATGGATGGACCGATCAACTTTGGTGAGCGGGATAAATGGTGGGATTGCTCGGTGGATGGCTTCACAGAGCCGAACTATACATAGCCGTGGAAATTTCGGCTATTATTCAGAAAACTCTTCGAGGATTACGGGTTCAGATTTATTTCAAACAGTATACCTACGCCCGAAATGTGCAGGAATGTTAGGATTCGATGATAGTTGATTGGTCGAGCTAATTGATCTTGGCAAATCGCGGATTATTCCTTTCGATACATTCAAAGTGAAAAGAGTGAAAGAAAAAAGCTCCTGAGTTACTTATATGACTAGCTATAATAAGCCTGTCCAGGACATATGGGAAAAACATTCGCCTGAAAGAGAAGCGCAATTGATGTTGGGAAGATGAGCCGATAATCGATCCAAAGCTGATCTATTTTGGTTTTACAAAGGAGAACCGTTTCCATGTTTATTCAGATTTCCCTGAGATCAATCAGATTTTCAAGCATGTCGATGGAAAAATGGATCTAATTGGAAAACAAAATTCCCTTTGGTTATAAGACCTTTTTTCCCCTTCCCAATAAAAATGCTAGGCTTAGTCTTTGGTTGTGGTGCCGGGAAGCCAGCAGGGAAAAAGGAGTGGAAGATGCCATGGTTGTGGAGTATGACAAAATGAGTGGGCGGAGCGATTTCATACAAAACTATCGAGATGAATTGGTTTGCGAACTTCCAATCCCGAAAAATGATGCGGGGTTTGCGAGCAGCTTTTGGCAGATATTTATAAGACGCATCTACGATCGGCGTTCTTATTTGTCGGAGAAGCCATTTGAAAGACATCGAGTAGTTTGAATTGATTTACGATGTTGAAGTTGCGATTTACGAGATTGAAGTAGTTTTGGCTCAATTTTATAACCTTTACCTGAAATAATAAAATGTGAAGATGGAAATATTCGAAGAGTGCTACCAACCTCAGATCTCAATTTCCAATATTTCATTTTAAAATTTTTCCAATACAGAATAATAATGAATAAATACGACCGTTATGAAGGCATTCGGAAATGCCTTAGTAGATATTCGAGTTTAAAGTCACGAATCATTCTTTACCGAAAACGGTTTGTAGAAAGGGACTTCATGACTTTGGTTTGATGAAGAAAGACAAAATGCGCGCTGATGCAAGTAATCAATACCCGCTTCAGCAAAAGCATGTGGAGGATCGGCTGGAATACAGTGATCGCTGTAAGTCAGTTTGGAGGTAAATCTTACATTCTGGTAAAAGTGGCCCAATGATAATTGGAGGCATTTCTACATGAATGACATGAAAGAGTTGCTGTGTCACGCATAATCTAAATGAAACCAATCTTGCAGAAGAAATTACTGTAAATGTTGTAATGCGTCACCGAAGATGCGATGCGCACGAATGAATACGTTTTTGGTATCATTCAAACTTATTCCAATACGGATTCGTGACGACGCGCAATCAAAGATTCTAAGTATCGTGTACATACGAAGGTATTTGATTATTCCGAGAATCGGGAAAAGAAGCAATGATTCATGCGAAGAAAGTAGCTGAGGATAATGGAGTAAAGTAGCTTTGGAATTTTGATCCGGCCAAGTGAAGTATTTCAAAGAGCCAATGGTTCCAGAGTAATCGTGAGGGAGGTATTTACCTTTTTGCGGAATGAGAAGAAGCGATGCTGTTCACCGGTAAGGATAATTTGTTGGTAAGCTCAGAGAGAGTTGAAAAAAGTAGCCAAACCCGATTTGTAATTCAAACCCAAGGGAAAAACGGGAGCGAATGATTTTTGATGAATACCTTCATTGATATAGAACCGTATGAAAACTACCGCAATCCACAGCCCAATGGAGCTGGTGATAGTTTGCTGGTTGCGTTTATGTATGGGATCACCAAGATCACAGCTACGCCTCAGTGGGAACTAGCTTCCATGGCCAGTTCGAAAATTTGTTAGCCAGTTTTGGTCCAAGACTACAATGCATGAGCAAAAAAGAATTTTGGCAAGACTAAATCCATAGCAGAAATAACCAAACCGAAAGCAATTTGTTTCGGGGTTATTTTTTGATAAAAAAACCGACTTAAAAAAACTTTTTAGTATGAAATTAATGTCATTTTTTAGTGGATTTAATTGTGATAAGAGGCCGCTAAAAAAGAGTTGATGAGTTTAAAACCACCTTCTTTTCGGCATTATTAAAACAATTTGACTTAGAATTGAATTTATTGAAAAACAAACCCCAAATTTGATGTATGATGAGGAAAAATCACCGCTTAGGGTTTAGTTGCCGGCATGTTGACTTTGCCCGACTGGCCTTCAGAAGAGAGATCGAATACAAAGAGTTCGATTTAGACAAATGGCTTTGCATGTAATCATGCATCAAGGACAATACGCGCCCCGATCGTAATTCACTTCCGTACTTATAATCATGTTGGCTCAAAAAAATGAAGCAGCCTGATCGTACAGGATTTGCCCACGTTCTTGAGCATTTGATGTTTGAAAGGATTCTCCAAATATCGAGCGAGGCGAAATACATGAAATCATCCAGCCGAGAGGAGCACCCTAATGCCTTCACGTCAAAATGATAATCACATATTATATGAGTTACTTCCTTCAAAATGAATTGGAGGCTTGCGCTATAATGGGAAACGTGAGTCGGAATGCTCCAATAACGAAAGTTGACCAAACAGGGTTGTAACTCAGCGGGAATGTGAAAAGGAAAAGCGGCAAAAGCTACGACAACCGTCCATACGGAAGTATTCCTGATCGAGACGTTGAAGCGTGTTACACGTTCATTCCTTATACCAATGGGCACCCGATCGGTCTCTTGATGATTTGAATGCGGCTTCGATTGAGGAGTTTTCAAGCAATTCTACAATAGGAACTTCTATGTTCCAAAAAATTGCACATTAACTGTGCTGCGCGATGTTAGATTATGCACAACTGAAAAAAATTGGATAAGGGAATATTCGCTGAAATCCCAAAAGCACAACAGCGATCTACAGACCTAATGTAGTAAGAGCTAAAAAGACACTTGAGATTCGAACATTATCTACGTAAATATTTCCAGATCCCAGCGTATCCAAAGCCTACAACTGGCCGAAGCAAACGATGCGACTCGTATGCCACTTTCGATGCTTTCGGACCTACTTTGACAGGAGGAAATTCTTCCTTGTATGACCAAAGAAACTGGTGGACAAACAGCAAAAAAGCGTTGGCTTGCAGCAATTCCTTTAGAATTAGAAGACGGAGGTGTCATTCTCATGTATGAATACCAACATGGGAGTGGAGCAAAAGATCTAGAAACTGAAATAAGTAAGTGATCAAACAAGTGCAGACGAAGGTATTTCCAGATAGGATTTTACGAAAGCTTCAAAAATATAATCGAAAACAATTTGTGTGAGTGGAAATTCATCACATGGCTGGGATTGCTCAAAAATTAGCAGAATCGCACTGTGATCCTTTTGTGAACTGAGAACATCAATAAAGCAGATGAAATCTATGCAAAATAACCAAAGCTGATCTGCAGCGCGTAGCAAAAAATACTTGGATCTAAACGGTCGGGTAGTGTTGTATTTACCTTCCTTAAAGCAGCTCAGCCAACTGGAGTAATGTTTACCTAATCAATCAAAATAACAAGAAAAAAATAGCAATAGCATTTGTATTGACACTGTTGTCGCTCGTGGGGAGCTTTGCTCAGTGGACCGAAGCAGCTGCCTCCGTCTGGACCTGCTCCAGAGATTAAAATCGTAAGCAAGAGACTTTCACGCTAGCTAATGGCTTGAAATATTTGTTGTGAAAAAGGATAACTTTCCCACGAGGTCTCATTCACGTTAGATATTGGAGACGTGATCCAATCATGGAAGGTGATAAAGGCTGGATGTTTTTAGCCTTAACAGGTCAGATGATGATGGCTGGTACTGAGACTCGTACTAAAGAGCAATTGGATCAGGAGATCGATTTTATTGTAGCTAGCCTTCAGCGGGATCTACTGTCTATTTTCCCGTCCTCGCTGAAAAAGCATCATGATAAAGGTGTTGAAACTGATGGCCAGATGTGCTGTACAATCCAAAATTCCACAGGAGGAATTAGACAAGCTGCGAAGCAGACTTTACTGGATTGGCTCAATCTAAGGATGACCAAATTTCAATTTCGATGGCAGATTGTCTTTCTGCTTTGGTTTATGGTAAAGATCATCCTTACGGCGAAGTAAGAGACAGAGCAAACGGTTGAAAAAATGTTACAGGCTGTCAGATATCAAACTTACAACGAGACCTTCTTCAAACCAAATGTGGCTACCTAGCAATGCCGTAGGTGATCATGGACAAAGCCAGAAGCAGAGAAAGTGGTGACCAACATATTTGGCGAAGTGGCAAAAAGGCGAAGGTACGAAGTCACTTACAAGTACCCAATCCCCGCATTGAAGGAATGGAGTTGGGTTTGTTAGATTCGTAGTTCTTCGGTTCAAACTGTAATTGACAATTCGCACAGCGATTGATTTGACTTGGGAGATGATGATTATATTTTCGAGCCGATGTGTTAAATCAGGATTTTTGGTTGAGGTCTTCTTCCCGACTTTTCCATGAATCTCCGAAGAAGACAAAAGGATATACTTATGGTGCATATTTCTTCATTGGGAGCGGATAAAGCTTGTAGGGCAATTTCCGCAAATGCTTCATTACGGAAATGAAGTGACCGATTCTGCAGTATATGAATTTATTTACGAGATCAAATAAGCTAGTAGATGAAGGAGACACAAGAAGAGTTAGATATGGCGAAAGCCGAATTTGGCTGGTTCATTTGGCGATCTCTTGAAAGCCCTTCAACATTGCAAATTTTGCCTTGAATACTGAGCGATACCAATTCTTCCAAAAGATTACATATGCGATTATCTTCAAAGATGAATGCCGCTACGTGGAAAGATGTGAATCAAAAAACTGCTAAAAATCTAATTGATCCCAATAAGCTATATGATCACTGCTGTAGGAAATGCCAGCGAAATCAAAGATAAAGCTGGCTCAGGTTTGGTGAAGTGGACCATGTATGACAAAACATGGCTTTCCTGCCAAAGAAAATTGGCCGCTGTAGCTGCGGGATGTGACCTGTGGAGCGGTGATGGAAAACTATCTAAAGCAATCGGTGGAAAGGCAATAAAAGCGAACAAGCTGTGAAAAACTGCCAAGCTAACTCTTAGAAGCAGAATATCATGGGATAAATTCCTTAGAGATTGCGGCAGGTGTACGATGCTGAGACTGCGGCTACGGACAAAAAACATCTGGATGGAAGATGTGATGCAGGCTACCTCAATTCAAAGCGCAAGGCTTCTATCAGTGCTCAAGGACAGAACATGGAACTTGCGGGGCGCGCAACTTGAAGAAGCTCAAATTAATGGCTTACTCCTATTCCCAGAAGCATTGGTATGGCGAGAAAGGTTACACAGCTTACTTTGAACGGTCTTGAAAGATGGGATGGGAAACTCCAGCATATTAAGTTATAATCGCCTCTGCTAGTGGAGCAAAATGATTAACTATTACGGACCCAGAAATAACCGGTTTAAAAATAAAAGAATGAAAATGCTGCCTCAGTGATACTTATCTATTCCCGATTATCAAGTGAGGGATGGAGTAATTTTCCCAATGTTGGACCAGTATCAAATCACCAATGATTCCGGTTCCTTTGGACGAAAAGTGACTAATTTGGAAATCAATCCTGGCACTTACCGGACGGCAGATTATTAATTGAAATTTGAATGAAATAAAAAAGGGAGCTCAAACTAACCCTTTTTTTATGCTCATCCATTTTTTTCTCTAAGCCCTATTTTAAGGGGTTAATTTTAGAATTAAGTTGGGAAAGTTAAACTTCAATCGTCCAGAGGAAAAATAAAGGAGAATTCATTCCCATTTGACCTGTATTTCCTTTGAATAGCAATACTTTTTTCAACCAAATATTAATTGAGCTCACCCCCAATCATGAGCCTGTGGTACGCAGGGGATTGGGGTGGATTTAAAGATTTTATTTTTTAAAGTTCCACTATTCCAAATTTTGATTCTAAGGGGATGGATTCTAGGGTCTTGACTAATTCTAATCGCAGATAATTAGGAAGGAGTTGGCTCGAGTTTTGACGAAAACATCAATTTGCCGTCAATGAAAATTGTGTAAAAACGAACTAGATTCGATTTCCATCCTCTATAGGTCGGTAAAATAAGGTCCAAAAGAGTCAGCGCTGTTATCCTTGGGTTAGGTTTCCAAATCTTTCCAAGCCTCTCGCATGATTTGGTTTAACGTGAGCCTTTTGTTCGGATTTTAATAGAATAAGATCCAAAAACAAAGTGCGATTACGGTCTCCATGGGCATAGATATTCACTTTGCGTTCGGGAATCCCATTTTCATAACAATCTAGCCAAGGTCAAAACTTGATTCAATATGGAGTAATTCTTGCCAACTAGATTTTGCGATGCACGATTATATAGAATTGCTCAAGTGCTCTTTAAATAGACTTCCAACTTTCATAACCCCCGGAATTTTAACAAATAAAGATCACCCCATTATTACGTAGTAAACACCTTCCAAAGCTCCAGCCAGCTCGGTATAAGTTTCTGAGAAAAAATCGTTTATCTGGCAGGGAGCAGTAGGCCCTTATTCTGCAAGACATTCAAGCATCGATACCAGCTCGATGAAGAAACTTACCCCCAAGAGGTCGTCCATCTGGCTTGCTCGGCAAGCTCTCGCAGCGGCCAAAAAGTTGATGACAGTTCCCTCGCTTGTTGCTCACGACCATACCGTATCGTGATAATGTGGGAAAGGAAGTAAAGGAAACTAAAATGATATTCCACTTCAGGAAACTCTCCGAAATCTTCGATTTGCCTTTGGACTGAACTTTATTAAAGTCCTTCAGGAATTTTGCTGATTAAAATGATTTCCCCTTTAAAACCAGCAATTAAATTCTACTGAGCAACCTCATACTTCCCAGGTGTAACTGATTAGCGGCAAGAAAAAGTGGACGTCTGCAAGCTGCTGATAGGAAATTTGCAATTAAAACTGACCGTTGGAATCTGAAAGGAGCGTGCTCATTGATTGGAAATTTCTTCCGGTATTTCCACTTTTAGTTCATAACCCCAATTGAGGAAATCGAGTACCTCTAGCAAAGTTCACGGGCGAAATTCAGATAAAATCTGTGTTTCATCTACCAGCGGATCGCATCATTTTTGCGGCGTAATAGTCATTTTTACCGTACTAAAAATTGTTTTCGGATTTTGAACTGATTATTTCCACCGATTTTTTTAGACTTTTCAAATGGAATCAGTGAATTTTTGCATCGGTTATAGAAAAAGACCTAATATTTTTAGCGTAAATCTGCATTTGGTACCTTCCGGCCTCCAGGCGGGTAGCTGCAGAGCTAGTTTTGAGGGCTTCTATATTAGATAGAAAGCTCAATTGTTGAATAAATTGAGAATTTCGGTTGGCACTTTTAATATGGTAGTTAGCTCTTCATGAGTTAGTTAATTCTATCAAAACAAATTTTATTTTCAGACTATGTATTTAAAGGAAAATGGTACTTATCTTTGCAGTCCTTTTTGAGAGGGTAATCCAAGGAGACTTAATTCAGGCAAAGCAAATTAGATAAAGATATTTCAATCATGAAAAGAACATTCCAACCTTCCCGTAGAAAAGAAAAAATAAGCACGGATTCCAAGAGAAAGAACTGTCTTCTGCAAACGGAAGAAGAGTGCTAAAGGCAGAAAGCCAAAGGAAGACATAAAGCTTCTTTTCTTCTGAAAAACATTGAAGAAAGTAATTCTAAGTATTGACTTTCGTATGTTCACATACGAATTAAGCTCTGCCGATTGAATTTCGACTCCAAAAAAGTGAGCGGCTATACTGCTGACAAACTATCAAGGAACTTTTTAAACGAAGGTTCCTCTTTTTCTTTTGTACCCCTTTCAAAGTCCTTTTTATGTTAAAGGGGGAAGTTGAAAAAGGAACTGTCAGGTGGCTTTTTTCCGTTTCAAAAAAGGGAAAATCAAAGAAGCTGTTGGTAGAAATTTTAGTTCGAAGGAGGATAAAAGAAGTCTATCGATTGAAAATCGGCTCCTAGGGATTAGATGGAAAACAAATTTCCATTGTTTGATCATATGTTTAGTTCCGATCTAATGAATTCGCGACCTTCAACCCAAAAATGATTGCCATCTTGAAAAAAGCTTTCCCCGCTACTTAGCCACAAAATGATCCAAAATGATAAAAACGAGTTAAGAAACCAGTACTATTTTCGCTTATTAGGAAGTTCTCATTTTAGTGGGAGTTTCGGCATATTACTGCAAAGAATGGACCAAACTCTTCGCTATTGCTAAGAATATTGACATTTTTTGCGCAACTTTGGTTAGGGAGCGTGATTCTTATAATGTAGATGAGATAGATCCGGATAAGTTGGTGGACCATTGGATTCAATGCAAATGCTGGAAGAGTTGGATCCCTAACAGAATATTATTTCCAGAAAAGAGAATTCAGATGATTTTAGGATGCTTCACTACAGGCGAAATAGGCTGGATTGGTGCATTGATAGGAAACGAGGAGAGGGGAATAGATTATTATGCTCTATACAGGTTTCCCCGCTCAAAATGCTGGGTGAGGATCGCCAGATGTATCTCCTCTCAGGGGAACAACCAAAACGTAACTGGAACTGGGGACTCGATGTATCTACTTTGCTAAAAATGTCCTGCGAATACAGAGGTTTGCTAAGAGTTAAAACGGAATCAAGACAACCCTTGAAATTTAAGTTGTTCGAAAGAAGATTTCTATAAAAAATGGTTCCCTTAACTACGAAAACTGATTCCCCAAAACGGGTTACATCAAAAATTGAGTGATTCACTTACTAATTGCTGCCTAATGAAATAAGGAAATCAGTGTTAAATCTAAAAGCTCAAGGAGTAGATCGCTTTGGTACTGGATCTTAGAGATAATCCAGGAGGCCTAGTGATGAAGCTGTGCGAGATTGTGATTTGTTTATTCCGAAAGGTGAGGAAAGTGGTAAGACAATTAGGGCAAAATTAGGAGAATTTGTTTAACCTATACCTATTAAAAAACACAAAAACTCCTTTGATAGATATCCCAATGGTTGTTTTGATCAATGAGGCGCAGGCCAGCTGTGCATCGAATTGTAGCGGGATCTTAACAAGATACGATCGGGCTGTTTTAGTTTGGGAGATAAATCTTGTGAAAGGATTGGTTGCAAAACCACAGTTCTATGGACCATATAATTCACAAAAATGAAATGACTACTGCGAGTTATTACATTCCCAGTGGGCGTTGCATTCAAGCTATTGATTACTTGAAAACAAAGGGAAAATGGTTGCGCTAGCTACTCGTTCCTGATTCCTTGCGAAAAGCAATTTTAAACAAAAATGGCTAGAATCGTTTTTAGATGGCAGCAAGAATTGAACTCTGACCAATTGACAGAACCGATAAGCTATGCCTCCTATATCTTACAGCCTTGGTTGCTAGAGTTCATATTTTTGATTTTGCTACTGATTACTTTTATAAAGCATTCGGAAAATTGAAAAGCCAAGTTCCTAATCAATCTCGGATCAGGAATCAAGGACTTTTCTGAGCTGGTTTTGAAAGGTAAAAAAGAATATGTATTACACCACTTTATCTTGAAAAGTCTGTAGAGGACTGCGAAAGAATGCAAGAGGAAGGATAG
>Ga0163217_1103713_pt1 | contig 12020 bp, 10 predicted proteins | sample SynspAceP_FD_185933 | JGI IMG/M metagenome (GOLD analysis project Ga0163217, IMG submission 185933) | Saline lake microbial communities from Ace Lake in Antarctica - Synechococcus sp. Ace-P (PacBio error correction) | ecosystem: Environmental > Aquatic > Non-marine Saline and Alkaline > Saline ... | reverse complement strand
CAACGCGCTCATGAAATGTCGTTTATCAAAACTAGCATCCAGTGTATTAGGCTACTTCAGGATCAAAAAAATGGTAAATTGAGTCATGGCGGGACTAGACAGATCATTACACACTGTATAAAATTTAGACGTACGAAAATGTTGTCACGATTCCGTTTCGATTCTTCATTTTTTTTTTCACTCAAACTATAAATTAAATCTTCGATCGTCATTGAGGAAATTGTATTAGTCTTCTTCTTCTGCCCTTTCTCTTCAGTGTGTGTGACCTTAAAAAACACCCCCAACACAGACTTGACATTGCCCAGCACCAAAACTTGGAAAACACGCACTCTCAACAAACCGACAGGTTTTGGACAAATGGTAATATCCCCAGCCGCGGACTGATCCGGGCAGAGTGATCGCGGTGGCGATTTACGTTGCTTTCAATCTTCAAGCTTGCAAATGAAATCAGAGATAAAATGATCGGCAACCTCAGGCCACGGACTACTTGGAGCTAATGCAGAAGGCGGCTATTCGATATACGGAATTAAGTACTTCAAGGATGGTGCAAACAGCAGCGATTTAGAATCCTTCGAGGTCGATCGCCTTTGGGAAAGGCAAAAAGGAGGTTTGTTCTGGCTGGTGGACAAGCAGAAATGCGAACGGCTAAACGTCAAGAGACTGACTTCGACCCCAAACACAGGCTATATCGGAACTGACTTTTCGGGACTTTTGGCTTGAGCGCCTTATTAACGGAACAGTCGAGGCGAGATCCTGAGCGGCATATCAGAAACTGGCTCACAAAAAGCTTTGTTTACTGATTGGTCTTGCCCTAACTGCGCACGATCCCGATAACACCAAGAGATACTTCCAGCATTCCTGGAGCGCAGATGGTTAAACACTCGGGTTAGGCTGATCAGACCCTTCAAACTCCGACTCTCGCGAATACAAAAGAATTCAAAAAACGAGCTCGATCCACTTATATTATAGCACAGGCATTTCCCGAGCTTTACATTCGACCAGGGTTAGGCCCACCAGATCCACTTCCTTAGGAGCGTACGATTTAGGGAGAAACTGCTATATTCCCATGATCAGAGATCGAAATTGGTACAGAAACAAGCTCCTCACCTTATTCCCTTTCTCCGCACAGATTGGTCGCCGCGACCTTTTACGCTTTCCTTGACACGAATTCAGCCAGAACACCAGTACGTGATCAGAGGCGCATTCCATTCTACCTGACCCATGCTCTCTTTGACGCGCACTGCGATCTGAAACGGCATTTCATATTGATGTGGAGCCCATCTACAATTATTAGGCATAGAAAACTGACGGCGTACTACGCGCGAAATCGCTTGTAAAAAAAAATGGAGTAGCCATCACGCTCTTGAAAGATACAAAAGGTTGAGAGATTGACAGAAGGCTAGGTGCGATTACTATGATGAGGGGTTTCATTTTCAAACGAAATGACGTTTTATCGACGTCCACGCCACGACACCACAAAAACTAGCCGTCGGGCTCCAGCAGAACGGAATGAATGCCCTGACTTACTGAGTGTCCGAGCCTCCTATATCCCAAGACAGACGAGCGAAACTTACTATGAAAAGTTACGGGCAAACTTCAACTGGAACAACGTATACTGAATATCGTATTTGATACCGTCCCATAAATATTGGTAGACAATGGTATTCCTGGTGGTCTGGATCAAACAAACCAAAGCTGCGGCCATATATCCGACAAAGGGAAACTCTGGAAAAGGCGCTTCTACCATCACTAAATCGAATCCTTAGAATGCTGGTGATTGAGCGCTAAGGGGTAAATCTAAATGAAGGCCAAGTTCCTCCCTTGATTTTGAACAGTGAAATATCCGAAAAATCTACCCAATTTCCGTAGATTTTCGTTCAGCCCATATTTTTCGTCCTAGCCTAAACGATAGTTCTCCTTCGGATCAGGACTTACCATCATTGTAGCTGAATAATCAAACTTCATCATTCCCAGGCTTTTTGGAACAAATCGGGGAATTGATTAATAGTCCTCTGCGGCGACAAACTATCTTAGCGCTTTGTGCTCAATTATTTTCTAAACAAGCCTAGAAAGAGGGCTTAAGGTTTTAGAATCACAAAAGCTTCCAATTAAATGATTCTATTCTTTTTCTTATTAAATAATGCAGTGAATGGATGACCCTTGAGTAGAATACCCTTGCTTTGGCATCCTAGGAATGCCCAAATAATACCCAAGATCAAGGAAGTCCCCGTCTTTTGCCCGAGAGGCAGCCTTCACGGCCAATAACTCTTTACTCCCAATCCACCTCGACATTCCAGACCCATACGCCTCTTGCAGTTCCAGGGCCAAGTTAGTCTATTTCTAACATCGTTCTCGCTAGTGTCATTGTGTTAGTTCTGATGTTTCGCAGTAGTGGAGGGCAGATTCATACTAGGATTAAACTTTCATGATTTTTTCGAGTTGTTGAATTTATTCAAATATGCAATTGATCCAGCTTGTGGTTAGCGATCTTTTAGTTAAGAGTGAATCAAATCTTTATCAATTGCAAGGGCTTCTTTATTAATCAAGGAAATCAAGTGCGACCACCTGTATCTAATTCACCATCAGTATGTTTAGATAAGGAGCACATCAACAGCTTTTATCTGCTTGTCGGGTGATTAAGGTGATTTTATATTCAAGGTTTGTCAAAAGCCATCTCCACAAGACCGGTGGCAAATACAAATTAACCAATGTGAGAAATCCAATTAATAAATGGGATCTTCTAGTTTGACGTATCCAGCATTACAGTTCCGTTTGATGGAAATTACGCTAACATTTTCTTAAGGTTATGGGGCGATAAATCTCTTCCATCGGCTAGCAATTTCCAGCCGCTTCTTCCAAAAGAGGTTGACGGCGAGCTAGTTTTAAGCAACGTTATAGATTTTTAATTACCCAGATTTATTAAAATTATTATCTCTGATTACAGACTGAATACAATTTACCCTAAGTCATCAACTAGCTTTATTTTAATGGTGTCCTGAATCTTCAAATTTTTAAAAAGCATTAACTTTACATGTATCGTCCGCATTTACAACCAGTAGAAAGAACAAAAAGCCTAATGATTCAATATATGTTTAACACACTTGGCCATTAGCCCAGACTTCTACATAAATTGCTATCGGGACGTCATCGACCTGCCTGGCCCTTGGCGGGCCTGCCTCGCTTGGCGGGCTTTTCCACGTCAGTTAGCAGAAGAAAAGAGAGTTCACCGGATAATTGCGCGATAATCATATTGCCTATTTTATCCAATCAGTAAACAGGCAACAGCCTCTTGCTGTTTTCACAGATCAACTCCACCTTGACTAGCCACCAATGTGCAGTCTGACACAACTCCATTTCGTTTATTTGCCTAGTCAGCCTGACAGCAGCCGGTATAAGTTATTCACCATTCTAAACACCGCATTCTCATCTATGTTTCTTGAATAAGGCAAAGTATGCTCATGGCGTCACCTCCGTCAGGGATTACTTCCCAATTCGGCGCGGTAAAATGCCAACTCACTGAATTGGTGCAGTTTTGTGAAGTAGCAGCTGATTAGATTTCAATCCACTAACTTTGATCCAAGGCGATCTGGAGATGCATCCTACTCCCCCTTCTTCAGTAAGCACAAATTGACAACCTCTGAATAAAAGGACCGCGGAAAAGTAAGGCGTTTTTTCCTAAGCAATGCTCAGATCCAACAAAGTGAAAACGGGGGGAAATACGTGCTTTAACACAAAAAAAAAACCCCAAAAAAGCCAAGTTTCAAATTAGTTAAAGATTTTATAATTTTTGAATAAACAATCTTTTCCCATCTTACCAGCGTTATTTACCACCACTAACCTATGAATATTCCTCGGATCTATCCGTAAGACAAAATCATGGATAAAACGACCAACCATCTGCCAAGAATAACCTTCCTCTCAAAAGCCCTTTCATCGATACTTTCGTTCAAAGGACAGAACAATGCTCACCATTAGAAGCGTATCCAAGTGCTTTCCCATGGCTTCGAACGATGCTGATTCGCTCCTGAAGGGAAATTTCCACTTCTCTGGATATCCTTGGATTTCTATCTATTTGACCACGCACTCGTGATCTCCCCGAACATGTGCGATTCAAGCTTATGCTCAAGCCTGGACCACGTCCACTCGCTTAGAAACAGCACCAATGGGCATCTGCTATCTAAAAGAGACCTCCAAGGGCAAATGAATAGCAATCCGCTCCTCTCCGTACAGCTTTTGGACAGACTGTAGCGTACCCGGCTCTGATGAATCCAGGCTCCAACTTGGAAGAATTCCAGCCTTTAGCAAAAACGTGGGATTACTTCAGGATTTGATCCGTTCTCGATATGCCTCGATTCCGCCGTGTCGTTTCCATATAGAACTTATTTTTCCAACACGTGCCTTTTTTTCCGAGTACAAGCATCTTAAACATTCCCGTACGCCGACGATCTCCAAACTGCAATGCGTGGTATAATTCTAAAGGCCACCTTTTCATGGCATCACAATGATTTTCACAAATACTCGATACGCAGACTCGACCTAGATAAAATTTAATTGTCCCAAAGCCAAAGGGATCAGTTGCCAGCAGATTTCCGCATAAGGTTGCAGCAATCGCTCCCGTACTGCCTTCGATTCCACGCCAATCGATCCAATGAATCTTGGATAGGCGATCGGCACGAATCAAGGACTTTGGAACACCCACTCACTATCTTCGTCAGAAAATTCTTAAATCGCTCGATTCTGACTTCGGGGAATCATTTCTGAAACCAAGAAAAAGGCTGCCGCCTTACCGACACGGGTAAGTCCGCCAATTTCACTAAAGTTTTTGGAAACAAGCGAAGGTCTTCTGAATACCAGAGAGCAATTTCTGAACTGTACGGTGTGACCATTCCAGAGAGGCCGACATAACTTTAGCTTTCTCGGTTCCATCCTCAATTGACTCCCATAAGTTCTCCTACCCCACTGCCGTGCGATCATACAGGGATGACAAGATCTCCATAAACAGCCAACGCCGCATTCTTCCCTGAATAAGAGCACCTTTCTTCTCTCTCTCGCTCTTGTGGTGCGGATACACTTAGGTCTGAAATGCACTGGATGAAAAGTAGTTAGACCATTTTCGTACTAAACTGCCGAGACCGCGCATGCTCTCGAAGCAGTGCTTTAAGAGCCAGATTGGCACACGCTAGGCACCCTGAACTTGTGTACTAGTCCAGCTCTAAGACAACCGTTAATAAAATCTCTGTGCATCTGAGTGACCTATCGCTCCAATCACTAGACTCTCGCGTTACGTTAGTTGGTCAGGCAAGCCTACGATTCAAGAACCAGAAAGTATTTGCCAGCTCTCGACCGCGCAGTGGAATCCATCCCTTCTCACTGGATTGTAGCGTGAGCGATATCCAAGGCCTCCGGGCGTGGAAACTATTTTAATATCTCAATCAAACGAAAAAGAGGCAGACGATACCACAATATTAACCCACTCACGCAGACGGCGCGCGCTCGAGCCTCGAACAGCAATAGCACCGCGCAAAATCGATAATTCAGTGGGCGCGGATGTAGGCGGGATGGCATATGTCACGGTGGTGGTGCCCTACCTAGCCTGGCTGCCTCCACTGAGAGAGGTAAAGACCGATGCCCTTGAATCCAAAGCAGAAACCGAACTCCCCGGTGCCTCCCCCTTCGGCTAAAACACTCTCCTACTCGACACATCCGAATCCGAGTCTGGTCTGTCGCGGCCCACGAGGTTAGTGTGAGATTTCACGGTTATACGACGTAGGGCTGTGTTCCACGCGCGTGTCGTAACCTCGTTATCGTCTTATATATATAGTCGACTTGATACTCTCGCGGGGCAGAAACTCCAGATATGGCAGCAGATAGAGAGAGACTTATTTCATAAGGATTGTATACCTGGGAGTTCAAGGCATAGCGGCTGCCATACCATATCAAGGTATCTGGAGCGGTAAATGCACGTTGATTCATAGACCATTAACAAGGCGTTTGGGTGTTAAGGGAGGAATGGGTTGCGATGACTCGACAGGGATAATCGCTGCAGTTTAGACCTGTAAAGATTCTCACCTTGTTCTACTCACGCGCGCCCTCATTATCTAGGAATCATAGCATCTTGTAGGGGTTGGTGTGGCGTTGTCTCCATCTTCTTGGGTTTGTGCTAGGAGGGGGTCTAATATGTGTATGATTCGGCTCTGCAGGGCTTGTTTTCTGCGCCTGACCTGTTCGGTCCTCGCCTAGGTGTGGGCGCATATGGTTGATTCGCGCGGTTTTCGGCTCTGGCTCTTAGGGTTTCGATTGCTGGAGCAGGCGGCTTGGTACGACTCTGTGCTTGGGTGGGCGGGTAGAGGGGGAGTGTGCGATGTGTACTTGCGGCAGGATTTTTGCACTGATTCCGAGGCTACAGGCGACAGAGTTGTTCAAATGCCCTTTGGTATCGGAAAAGAACCTTCGCCGCGATGGGGCCAGTTTATGGAGGACTTTTCCTGTTAGGCTTTGATTTAGCCACCACTTGGTTTATCGATTTCCGTGGATCATTCCGCGCGTGTAGTCGGGGCAGCTCGGTGCGAAGAGTAGCCGGCGAATAGCATCGATTCTCGGTCGAGGATGATGGAAAAATCTTTTTGGTCAGAGATTCCCAGCGGTTGAATGGATTGGATTTGGGGGGTTTTTGGATGATGTCGCGTATTCGAGGTGACAATTCTTAGGGTCTGGAGCCTGGATGAACGTTGTTGGTGGGGGGCGGAGTGTATTCTCCTTTATGTAATTTTCAGCGTGGTTATTTATTTTTGGAGGATCGAGCAGAGCGAAGAACCTAGGGCGTTCCACGGGTTGTGAAACTGTTGAGGTTGGTAAGGACCTATAGGGTTCTAGAAATGTCTGATAGTCTTTCGGAGGGAAGATGGGTTTATTGGTGCGTTGGAGATCCTGATAAAGTTGGGCTATTTGGGCGGGGCCTTGGTTCCCCGATGGTGGGGGGACATAGAGCTGTCGAGGATAGGGTATTTCTCACCGGCGTCCTTCCAGCTGATCTCTTGCCTCGTAGATGTCCTGGGTGGAAGTCTACCATTCCCATCTTTCGGCGGGGGCACTACGTTCTCGCCGCGGGCAGGGGCCTTAGTCTTGGGGTTACGAGGTTCTGTGGGGGGCGGAGGAGGGTTGGGGTTGGGGGTTGGGTTTGGGGTTCCCTAGCGGTCACTCAGGGACTGGGGCGGGGCTCCTGCCGGTACCTGGCAGGGGGAAAGGGGATCGACACACCCAGTGGTTTCCTGCTGTTTACACCTGGGATCAGCCGTCATTCTCGGGCTTGTGACAGCGACATATATACCCTCAATCAGAGAGCCCAAATGAGTACCTCATCATCCTTGGGGTGGCGATGCCCTGCCTGCGTATAGCTGGCCTTGGGGTTTTTGAGTTTTGAGGGTGGGCAGTTTGGATGCTCTTAGGTCCTTCGGGGTGTTTGGAGGGTTTGCGTTGGTCTACTGTGGGGGTTGGGTGTGCGGGTGCTTTTTGGATAAAAAAGTGCGGTTGGGTTTGATAATTATGGGTCTTGGTCTGGAGCTATGTGTCTTGTGGGCTCGGGCTCTCAGTGGGCTTTGCTACTTGCATGCAGCATCAATGTTTCAGCACCTGATAATTCTTACTTGGGTCAGCCAATTGACCCCTCCCAAAAGTGAATATTGTGCATCGTTGAATCCTGCTTACCAACTTCCAATTCCAAATCCAAAACATTGTTGTTCTGATTCCTGCCCAAATCATATTGATTTTTAAATCTCCAGTGGCAAGATCATAGACTGTCCGCAATGGCGTTGCTCTACAAAGGAGTTTCATATCCCCGGTCCAAATTCTTGGCATTGTGAGGATAAGTGTGGGCTGGTTATATGTCGGCTTGCATTTGGAAAACAAGGAGTCCAGAAAGGAAGAGATAGCTAGAAGTTTTCGCATGGATTAAATAATCAATTGTCACTATAGTCGGGAGCATATTCGAATCGCCGAGATTTGCCCAGGCTCTTTTATTCATTACCACTTACGAAGCTGCTTCCACATCTTTCGCTATGGTTTGAATCTGGAGTTGGTGTGATCGTAGCGTGCGCTCTCTATCTGCGTTTCAGAAGAGAAATTTGATTTTTGCTACTGTAAGTTTTCGCCACACACCTGGTATTATAGAAGATACTGAGCGATGCCTTTTACAGCTGCATCCATTCCTTTCGCCACTCCCCCGAGGGACGACGTGATTACTCCACAGTTAAATCTCTGTCTCAATTAAAACGAGTATCTCGATTGTCTCGAGGAGATGAGTATTGTTAATCATGCAAAATCTTCATTAGAATCTGCTTTTGCTTTTCTGAGTCTGGCCAAATCCTATTTTAGCTAAACACCGATGGATAGGATGAAGGGATTAGGAATAATTTTCATTGATTTGAAGGGCAAATTAATTGGCTTCAAATAACACGTTTCCTGACAACAGTGCGAATGGTAGGCTTGGAAAAGTTAGGGAATTTATATTAAAACCGCCCATTAATGTAAATTGCGCGGTCAACCAGCCTAATATCAATAGTAAATTTCGCCGGTCGGGCCAGCGACCTGCCATATTAACATCTTGAATTTTTTCGTTGGCGCAATTCAGCACAAAAAACCACCCCGTCGCCAGGTGGTTCTTTAACTTTAATTGTCTCTATCAAATCTTGAGATACTAACGTATTACCTACTGTAGAGGCTCGAACTACATCCTCTCCTCCTCAACACCTTCACACTGCACCTCCAAAATAATCTCCGATTCGTGGATTTGGAGAGTAGTTCTAGAAGTAGGAAAGATTCGGCGGTTTTCCAATTGGTTCCATTCGTATCGAGTTGCATTACCTAAAGTCATCTTCACTTACACTTCTCAAATACTCCACATGACAATTGGCACAAAGCGCCATTCCCGAACCCAACCGGCCTCCAAACAGGTGCGCCATACCGGCTATATTCATTAAGCTTTGAGAATGTCCATCAGACCTCAAACCCATATTGTCATCTGGAGCTCGCCATCTTTGGCGATTCCTCTGATCTTTTTCTCGCTGAATTACCATGGACGCAAATAGGAATTAAGATGAATTTACCCGCACATTCACTGTCGTGTTTTGACAGCTTAATTTTTGATCGCGAGGGATATACGTTTTGGAAGCCCGGAATAGCATCATGATTGCTGTGCCTTTCTGGAACCACACAAAGATCAATTTCCAATTTTACCTGAGGAAGTATTGATATCTCTTGGCGTTAGATTGCTGTCACTCCTGTAGAATTAATCGCGGTATCAATTCAATTGCATTCTTATCAATACTCAATCAACCAATCAGCAATCGGGCGAGCTTTGGACTCAACCAAGTGGGAATTTCAAAATCCGCCTCAGTTTAATTTCTTTCTTGATTTACTTCTAATCACGCACCGGTATCAATTTTCCATTTCCAGTTGACTTCTTTCAATTTGCAGAAAGGATCAGTCATTTACTGATTAGCCAAGTCGAATACCTTTGGAGGCCGAATCTGGACGTACTCGGAAGTTTCATTTCGGTGACTAGTTGACACGAGCATGACTCCTTTTGCTAAGGTTAAATCGCCCAGTCAAGGCAGATCACTCCCCTCCACGCAATTCCCTACTTTTTGCTCACGAAATGCTTTCCAAGAGTATTCTTACCATGTAAGTGATGCATTTCTCGTGTTCTCAAGGTTCTCAAGCACAGGCAAACACAGCTTTTCTTAGGTTCAAAACATTCCAGTCCGCCGCGCATGATTTCACGTTCGCATGAATGTGGTTTTATCACTAGCTGCTGTGACATTTGATGAACAATCTTCTGCGTATCAATGCTCCACTCTGCTCTCTGTGTGAACGTGTTGAAAGTTTCGGCCTGCTCATGAGATTATTACCAAATCCTGGCTTTTACCTCAGGTATCCCGGATATCCATAAATCGGCTTTTTGAGGTAACTCAGACAAGCTGTCCCACTATTTTGGGGTAAGGCATCGATCAATGAAAAGCATCTTAAGCAATCCTGCTTCACAATACTGCAATAGTGCAACTGGCCCGGCACTCCGATAATACCACAGATCATGTGCTTGAATCATTCGGCTTAAAAGTTTTATTGGGGAAAACCTGAAAGACTCATTTTTCGATTGCTCGCCCAATCTCATTATTCGCTGCCACTAACCTTATTCTCTCCACATTCCTGTCCGCAGTCTTGGCTAAATGGCTACTCTAGAGATTCGTCCTTGAAACTCTTGCGAAATCCTGATCAGACAGGCATTTTCCCACGCGTTTTTCACGATCTAGAGAATTTGAGGCGCGCAAAGAGCCAGTCACCTTGTACGTCCGTCCTTGCCCTAGTGAGGCTGCAATTGAAACTTCGACGACCTCCATCGGATGCGGGTCCTGGCCGCTCGACATATCCCTTTTTTGCCAAAGCAAATCCAAAATGCGAGTTCAAAGTTCTTTGAAACCAAATTGGCTAATTCTGGTTTGACTCAAGGTGACATTCTTCTGAAGAAAGATTTCTTCGAGACTAACCAATGCAACCTTCACTTCCAAAATCTCGGACTTTGAACTGCTGTGGATTGCTTCACCGTTGCGGCGTGCGATCTTAGAGAAACGGAATTATCTGGCAAATTGTTCTTGTGTCATACCATAATGTAGTTGAAAATATATAAATTAATCTTATTGATACAGATAGGAAAGCTTAATCAGCTTTGAATGATTTTAAATTCATTCTCAATTTTCGCGCATCCCTACATATTTTAGGCCGCAATTTTAATTGATTGGCGGTTTGGGATTCTGTCTTTATACTGTTGCGATATGTGCTTGATCGGTGTGGGAACTTTTCCGTCTTAGATTTTTGTAATAGGCTATCAAGTCTCGAATCGATGAAATGTTCGCTTTCGTCATAGGTCAAGGGTAAAATCTCATTCCGAACAAAATCGGCACTCCAATTTTAATTAAGCTTCTCCAAAGCCCTTCTGTACCAAAACTTGGTGAATTGATTGCCTGTGATTATCTATTCGAGAAGCAGGCTTTTTCTGCTCTATTTTCCTTTTCAATATTAAAGGCGAAACTCATCTCAGGCAGCAATCGGTCAGGCTGACCCAAATTACCAAGTTCTTCGGGAGCCCGGATTACGAGCGGGGAAAGTTTATTTGCTGAGCAATAAGTCTATCAGCCGAGTCTCTAGGCAATCTCAATATGATGTCACCACTAAATTGATTTTGCTGCTTGTAGCAAAATCCCGTAGCAATGCATATCTTTGAAGGCGAATTTGACAAATCCAATGTTTGCCGTCGGTCTCATCCAACCATCAACTTTACCATTCCTTGTTGCCAAAGCTCTTGCGATCCATCGCTTTTTGACGCTGACCATCTGAATCTCTGAAAGTCGCCTCGTCTTGTTAACTCTGTCCGGTTTGGGTAAAAGAATAATAACGGCATTTCGATAGATTCCACGATCGTGCAAACTAATCCCCTGTCCATCCCGGTGGTGAGGAATTCTCCCAATGCCACAAATTGTCCTACAGTTCAATATTCCCGGGAAGTTACTGGTCTGCGGGGAACAAGCACCCCCAGAACAATTGACTTTGGGAAAGATCCTAGCATTGCGAGAAATTTTGGGAACTATTCCTCCTCGTTCAGCGCTCAATTCGCCATCCAGGTTTTCAGCTTGACACAGATGGGCTTTTAGATCAAAGTGTCTTTACCCAACCCCCTTTTGGCCCGAGAAGGGCAGGGTTAATTTTCCATTTTTCAAAAAAAGTGGAAGCTAAAATTTTTCAAGCACTGTCTTTTTTATGGAGCTTTTCGATTGAATAAGCCCAAATGTCCTCAAATTTTTTCGCTTACATCGTTTGATTTTTCTTTCATGGCTTAAAAATTCTTTTTTGCTTTGTCAGATATTTTTTCCCTTTCCCCTCCAAATTAAAACTCTTAAAAAAAAAACAACCAAAAGATTGAACGGGATTTTCTGTGGGAAAGGGAGCCGGGGGCACATCATCTTCCAGCA
>Ga0163217_1065250_pt1 | contig 12020 bp, 24 predicted proteins | sample SynspAceP_FD_185933 | JGI IMG/M metagenome (GOLD analysis project Ga0163217, IMG submission 185933) | Saline lake microbial communities from Ace Lake in Antarctica - Synechococcus sp. Ace-P (PacBio error correction) | ecosystem: Environmental > Aquatic > Non-marine Saline and Alkaline > Saline ... | reverse complement strand
TTGGAGCTGGGCAGTGCCTTTTGGTACACGGGCTCAGGATTCCCAGTGACCAGAGGCCGTCCGCGACGCGCTCAGCAGCCTGGGATTAACGGTGCGACACCAAGCCGTTTGCGGTGAATTCGGCACAGACGGCCGAGCAGCGCCAGTGCGCCCGGGCCAATCTCGATGTCGAGATCTGCCTGGATCTGATGACCGTGGCCTGCCGCCAGGATGAATCTGGTTGACCTGAGCGGCAGCCGTTGACCTGGAGCCGGCTGGTTCAAACACTGCGCACCTTGGGCCTGAAGATCACCTTGATCAACTGCGAAGCATGGTTTTGCCGCGGGAACTGCGCAATGCGGTCGATCATTTCATCGACCAATCTCTCCGGCTGCGCTCCAGCGCTCGAGAATCAGAAGCCCTGCTGGCCACAGCAAGCCAACGGGCTGGAAGCCAGAAGACGTGGCGAAGGGCGCGGGCCGAGCTGAAGTTCCACCCGACCTGATCCGCCCGCAAACCGATTCCGCCGCGAAGGTGGTTCACTTGCCCTCCGTCTAGACTGGTTTCAACTCCATAGTCGCTTTCGGACTTATAGCGGTGCATGGCCAGCGATTCCCGGCCGGGTTCTGATCTCGACACCACCTGCGCGATGGGAACAGTCCCTGGCGCCAGGCCTCAATCTGGTAGGAGAGCTGGCGATCGCCCACCAGCTGGCCAGGCTCCAGGTCGACCTTTGAGGACGGCTTCCCTTTGCCAGCCCCGGGGATTCAACGCCGTGCAGCGCATCGCCGCCACCGTGTGGGCGACCGGAGGGGCCGGTGATTGCGGGCTGGCAAGGGCGACGGGAAAAAACGACATCAAAGGCTGCGCCGAGGCGGTGGCCCGGCGCCGGCGCCGCATCCACACCTTCACGCCACCAGCGACATCCACTGGAGCACAACTGCGCAAGAGCAAGAAGCGAGAGGTGCTGGCAATTGCCGCCGAGATGGGTGGCCTAGCACCGCTCGCTTGTTTGAGGATGTGGAGTTCCTCCTGCGAGATTGCCGGTCGGCAGCGACCCGAATACTCTACGAAAGTGATCGAAGCGGCATCGCCGCCGGCGCCACCACGATAACATCCCCGACACCGGGGGTACATCCCCCCAGTGAATTCGGCGCCCTGATTGCCCGGATCAATCGCCATGTTCCCAACATCACCAGGCGTGATCTCCGTCAATGGCCACAACGGACCTCGGCTTGCTGTGGCCAGAACTTTCTTGAAGCGGTTGAAAAACGGCGCCGCAGTGGCAGTGCACCATCAACGGCATCGGCGAACGGGCCGGCAACGCCTCGCTCGAAGAGCTGGGATTGGCCCTGCATGTGCGGCGCAGCATATTTCAAACCCCTTTCTGCAGCGGCCAGCCAGGAGCATCGCGCCACTCACCGGAGTCCGCACCGAGGAGATCTACAAAAACCTCGCGGGCTGGTCTCGACCTCACGGGATGATGGTTCAGGCCCAACAAGCGATCGTCGGTGCCAATTTCCTTCGCATGAATCGGGCACTCCACCAGGACGGACGTGCCAAGAACCGCCTCACCTACGAGATCATCGACGCCGCCGATTCGGCCTGAGCGACACCCGGCATCTCCCTGGGCAGCCGCAGTGGCCGCAGCGCCTTCCGGGCCCGGCTGGAGGAGTGGGCTACTCCCTCGGACGCCCACGATCTCGCCGAAAGCTTTGCCCGCTTCAAGGAACTGCCGATCGCCAAACGGACATCACCGACCGCGATCTCGAAGCGATCGTCAGCGACAGGCCCGCAACTCGAAGCTGTTGGTCACCCTTTCAATTGGTTGCAGGTGAGCACGGGCAGCAACTGCAGCCCACCGCCACGGTCACCCTGGTGGATGCGGATGGCGAGTGAACGAACACCGCCTCCCATCGGCACCGCCCGGTGGATGCGGTTGCAGGCCCTAACGCGTTGGCGGGGGTACCCAATGAGCTGGTGATTCAGCCTCGTCAAAATCAGTGACGAGGAATCGATCCAATGGGCGAAGTGACGATCCGTCTGCGCCACCAGGAGATGCTCTTACTCCGCGCCATTCCGCTGACCACCGAATGTCGTTGGCGGCGGCCAGGCGTTCGTCAACGCCCCTCAAACGGCTGCTGCTGGCCGCGACCGCACCGCTCCATCCCAGCAAGCGCGTTGGCGATTGCCGGGGCGACGCTTTGAGCACATCAGCGTTGGGGCAAATTCAGGGCAGCGAAACGTTCTGCTGTGGTTGTGTGCTGGCCCTGCGCTGCTGGTGGCTGTTGTGCCCTTGTTCTGGTTGGTGAGCACCTCGCTGAAGGGACCAGCGGAGAACATTCTGCACCACCCCGCCGGCCCTGTTGCCCGAGCAGGCCCCAAGCCCGAACACGCCTTACCGGCGCCTGTTCGCCGCCAACCCATGGGGCTCTACCGTTCAACAGCACGGTGGTGAGCCTGCTGGCGGTGGCGGCAACCTGCTGTTCTGCTCGCTGGCGGCCTACCCGCTGGCGCGGATGACGCTTTCGCGGCCGCGGCCCGGTGCTGGCCTGGTGGTGGCCACCCAGTTCCTGTTCCTTTCCAGGTGGTGATTGATTCGCTGTATCTGTTTGATGGTGCAGCTGGGCCTGCGCAACACGCCTCTGGCCCTGAATCAGTTCCCAGGGCGGCCACAGCCCTTCGGGCATCGTTCTGTTTGCGCCAGGTTTCATCGGCGTTCCGGTTGGAGCTCGAAGAGGCTGCCCGCATCGATTGGCTTTGCACGCCGGCGAGCATGGTGGACGTGATGATCCCTGCCGCCCGCGCTGACCGGATCAACCCTGGCGATTGTTCGGTTCATCGGCACCTGAAGTGATTTCCTCTGGCGCTGGTATCCTCGACGATCGCGGTTCTACACCTTGGCCCCTGGGCCTGCAGCAGCTGGCCAGCAGTTCTCGCCTAGATGGGCGGGATCGTGGCCGCTTGTTCCGGTGGTTCGAGGTTCCTGCCGCTGCTGCTGCTGTTCGTGCTGGCTGCAGGCACATCCTGCCCAGTGCACAGCGGCCGAGGCGGTCAAGGGTTGATCCCATCGGATCCTGTTTGCTCACCTTTCACCTCTAGGGATTCCCCTGGCCGTGAGCCAACCCTGGCTTCTGTAGGGTCGACATTCCTACCGCTGATTCGAGCCAGGGACCCCCCTATGGACACAGCCTTGGTGCTTGCAGAAACTGCTCTCACCGCCGGTTTTGTTTTTTTGGCCCCTCGGCGTGGATGCGGTGCTGGTGGGCCTCGGATCTGGAGATTCGGCCCCGCTGCCCAAAGCCTTTCCCTTTACCTGCTGCTGGCGAATCGGTTTCAGGAGGTGGCGTGGAGCTGCAGGCAAGCGGCCTTGGGCTTCAGGTGGTGGTGACGGTCTTTGGGCGGCGATGGTTGATGTCGGTGCTGGTGCCGATCTAACTGCTTTTTTGTGCAGAGCAGGGCTCGACCGCTTCATGCCGCGGCGATTCGCCGCCACTTACGGATTCGATTCGAGTGCGTCACCTTCATCACGGGGTCGGAGAGCTTTCTCGATGTCACCGGCACCCCCCACGGACCGGCTTCATGGTGGCCGCCCTCGCCCTGATGAATCGCGGCGTCATCGTGCCGCGGCTGGGTGAAAATTCTCCGGCGGCGGCCGCGCAGCGGGATCCAGGCCGTGGGCTGGGGAGGCAAGGCGAGGGTGAAGGAGATCCACTGGCGCAAGCTTGCTGCATGAAGCCTTTCTTGAAAAAACAGTTTCGGTGCTCGCTAGCTGGTCGGCAGGGCTGCTGATTCGGCCTGTGGTGGCCGCCTTCAGCCCCGGAGGGATCGAGAAGATGGTCCTTTCACCGACAAGCTCTTCTACGGCGTCCTGAGTTTCTATTTCTGCTCGACTATGGGGCCTGGTGGCCGCCAGCGGCTGGGAGATCTGCGCCGGGACCGGGCGCCTTCTTAATGGCTTTGCGCCGATGCTGATGCCCTGGTTTCAATGCCGTCGTCGGGACATTGCGGTTCCTTGTGCTCTCCCTGCCGCAGGGGGACACGCTGCTGTTCATGTGCTCTGCGCCAGCGCCTTCCTACATCGCCGTTCCAGCGGCCATTTGCGGCCTGGACCGGTGCGGAGGCCAACGAAGGCTCTTACATTCTTCAACGCGCTGGGGGTCACCTTCCGTGTCACATCATTGTGCGGGATTTCCGCTTTACATGCCTTTGATTCCACAGGTGAATCCCCCCCAGGTTGAACGGCGATGCCACGCCTCGATCTGATTCATCCATGAGCGGGAAACCGGCGGATGTTGATCGTGCTGCTTAAGGATCGAGTTGGTGCGATCACAGCGGTTGCGGGGGCGTGCGGCCAAGGCAACGGTTGTGGCGAACCGTTCTTGATGGCTACGCGATCAGCCGACCTCGCCGCTTTCGGCCTCCAGCCTTCACCGCCAATCCACCCTGCGGAGCTGTGGCGACCAGACTTCTTCAGTGGCCATGCTGCTGGCGGCCGGCCACGCGGGCGCTGGGTGTTCATCGGGGCTTCAGCCGCCCTGGCCCGCGTCACCTTGATTTCGCTGTCTGGGCTATGGGGCACTGCCGCGAACTGCTGCGCCGGCCCTGGTTCCCTGGCTGGCGGCAACGCTGTTGTTCGCGGGGTTCGGCCTCCAAACTACCTGGTCGATGCCAGACGATGGGAGAGGGGGCCGCTCTGAGCAAGGGGAAGCAAGGAGGCCGGGGCTGGGTGAACAGGGCCGAAAGACCGCAGATCGGATTGGCAGCTGGGCAGTGATCCGCGAGGAGCTTTCGTGCTGGATGTTCCTCGCCGAGCTGGGGGATCGCCACCCCAGTTCGCCACTCATCGCCCTTGGCCACCGACCGGGCCTTCAGCTTCGCCGGCCTGCTGGGCGGCACCCTCGGCGCACATTGTGAGCTGGTGACCGGGGATGGCGGTGGGCGCCGGCAAGTGGATCGGCCGGCGGATTCAGGAGCGGTGCTCTTTCGCCCAAGCGGTGGCCTGTTTCTCTGCCTGTCGCCCTCATTGCATATTCCGGCAGGCCTGGCTTGATTTCTGGCTTCAGCCCGGGCGTAGTGGAGCAGCGCTCGCAGGGGCCCTTCGGCAGGACAGCGCAGCGCAGCAGGGGGTGCGGCATTGAAGCTGCAACTGGGATCGCCGATCCACCCAGGTGCATATTCCACCAGCGAGAATCCTCGGGCTGGCGCTGACCTTCACCTTCAGGGCCACCGACGGCCAGTTCATGCGACCATTGCATAGCGGTAACGGTGGTGGAGCGCTGCAGCACCAGAAGCTGCGTGCCGCGACCTGAAACACAGCCGGCTGGGCAAGCTCCCCGAGCTCACAAACTCGAAGGTGCTTCCAACAGCTGGCCGTGGCGGCCTGGAGGCAGGTCCAACGCGCAGGGGGCTCAGGGGTCACTCCAGCGCCACCTTTGCTGGATTGCGCGTGGAGAAGCCCAGAGAACAGGGAAGCCACCAGCAGCTATCAACACCACTCCGGCATCTCGAACTGGGGGCAGCGCCAGACGCAGTAGCAGCCGCAGTCGACCAAGGCCCACCGCCAGGTAGCCGGCCCGCTCAATGGGCATCACACCTCCAGCAGCGGAATGAACAATTCAGCCGGTGAGCCGCAGGGCAATCACGCCGATCAAGCACCCAGCATCACGAGCCAGAGGCGATCGGTGACCGCCACGGCGGCAGCCACGCTGTCGAGTGAAAAGCCAGAGTCAGGTGACAGCCAGGGTCAGCACCACACTCCCCAGGCCATTGGCCGGCCCTGGGGGTCGGGTTCGTCATGTGGCTCGCGATCTGCCGCGGCGCTGTGCCGCGGAGATCTGTCCTGCGGAGAAGCTGGCGGGCTCGAGCCAGCAGGTTGGAGCCAGCCAGCCAGAGCAGGTAGCCGCCGCCGCCAGCTGCAAGGGCCAGAGGTTGAGACGACCGCAGCGGCGCTGCACGTCAGACCATGCGAAACACCAGGGCCAAGGGCACAGGGCCAGGTTGAGCGCCTGGACGTGGCCAGGGGGTCAGCAGTCGCCGGGAGATTGCCGCCAGCGGCGATGGCATTGTCGCAGAACAGGACGCGCTCAAGGGGGACCCAACAAGGTGAGCAGCAGCAGCAACTTCGCTCCACTGATCCGCATGTTGCAAAGGGGCGTCAGCGATTCGATCGACTCCGCTTTACCGAAATGAACCGATCCAGTGGTGCGCGTAGGCCAGCCACTTCTTAGGAAATCCACAACGCCCTTCTCAGCCCTCCATGCAGTTGCGAGTCCCAGCTGGTCCATGCCAGCCAGGCCCCGGGTAGGTTGCTGGTGTCCGACTGGCAGCAGGGCGCCTGCCTGGGCAGTTGCCGTCGGCGAGGGAGCAGCGCCGAGGCGGCCGAAGACGGGCGATCGATCGCCTCCTGAGTCGGCTGAGCCCACGATTGCGAGGTGCCCATAGCACCCACGCCCGAAGGGCCACTGCGCCACCAGCCGACCTCCGGCTCCCCGACAGGCCCCCGTGCCAGACGTTCAGCCCGAGCTGCCGTCAAAGACCACCAGCCCGTCGGCCCCTGAGGCGCAACCGCCACTGATTCGAGGATTGGAAGCGAGGTTGGACGGAGGTGGAGCTGCAGCTGAGCGGCTGGGCTGGTGGCCGCGAGCAGGAGGGCGACCTACCTGGCGCGGGCCTCGGCCATCCCAAGCCGCAGCCGTCTGATCGCTATGCCGACCTCTCGCTATCGGCAACGCCCTGCGCCAGCTGGGCTGGGGCCAAGCGATCCAGCCCTGGTGCCCCACCCCTGCGCGGCCGGAACTTGCTCGGCCAGTGCGATCAGCTGCTGTCGGCCAGCTCGGTGGGGGAGCAGCAGTGGCCGCGGAGTTCCTGAAGAAGCACTTCCGCCTTAGCCAGCCCGCCAGCAAACTCAGCGACGAACAGCTGCTGCAAGTCACATTGCTTGCTGGAAGGGTGGTGTTGATCGAAGTGAACTTCCCAGTTCTTTGAGTGCCGTTCAGCTGACTGCCTTCAGCGCTTGCGGCATTCGTCTCCAGCAGGGAGAGGGCCAGATGGCGAGGCGTGCTGTTGGCGTAGGCCTCCCTCTCCAGAGGAACGCTCAGGCGAGGCTTTGGGCGTAGAGCGGATCGTCGACGTGGCCGCTGTCCCTGCGGGGCGGGTTGTTGGAGAGTCCCAACAGCCGCGGTGAGGCGACGGCGATCACGGCCGGCAACTCTGGCACGTGGATCGCCTCGGTGGTTGGAGCACGCCGGGCAAAATTCCAGGCTGCCGCTCTTCACACGGCGGGCCTGGATCCGGATCGTGCGCCCCGCCGGATCCCATCGGGCCGTGGCTCCCGTGCCGGATCGGCGGCCGAGCAGGCAGGGCACACCGACACCCTCCAAGGCGGGCACCAGGGCGGGCGATCGCCGGAGATGTCCGCTCGAACGGCGGGGTGGATTGAGGAATCCCGTGCGCTAGATACTGATCGATCGTCAGCAGGATTCATCGCGGCGCGAGGTAGAGGTAGCGAAAGCGCGCCGGGCAAGGGGTACGGCCCGGGCCGCAGTTCTGGTCAGCCAGCTTGAAGTGGGGGGGTGTTTGCTCCAGCAGGTCAGGCAACTGGGGGAGCCGAGGCACCACGGTCGCCCGGCCGTGGGGGGCGGCCGGCGGCCCTGGCGAGTGGCCAGCTTCACTGAGGCCGCAGCGGCAACGCCTGCAAGGCCTCAAGCGGCGAGGCCGGGGCTGGGGCAGCAGCGACCAGGCCAGGCCAGCCCCGGAAAACTCCGCCACCCACCAGGACCGAAACCCCGAAGGCCAGGTTTCCGGGGGCTTGGCTTCTGAAGGTTGTTGATAGCTGGAGCGGGACGGGCAGGGAGGGGGGGACGGCGCGCACCATGCTGGCCTGTTCGGCACCAGCGGCGTGCTGTGCGACGGAACTGGCAGGGATCAAATGCCTTGCCGCGGCCCAGCCTGGTGCCCTCACCGCCCTGGTGACGCCAGCTCGAGCAGGTGCCCCTGACGGGGAAAGTGCTTGAGAGCGCAGGCAAGCGCCGGATCGCTGCGGCTGAGCGGCGCCGGCGAGCGGGGCCGGGGCCCTGATCAGCAGCGCCCTGGCCCGGCTGGCTGCCGGCGCCGTTTGCTGGTGGTTGGTTGCCGGACCTGGAGGAGCGGGCCGCTGGGCTCCCTGCTGGAGCTGATGGCTGGCCGACACCGCCCTTTATCCCACCAGCGAAGGCTGCGCCCTAGAACCGTTTTGCCCACCAGCGAGATCACCTGGGGGCCAGCTCCACGAGTGCTCAGTGAGCTTGGTGAGATGGCGGCCGGCGGCCCGCGGCTGGTGCGGCGCGATCGTGGCGACCGAGCGGCGCTGGCAAACCCCACCTGCCGCCAACCGCGGGCCTGACGGCCCCAGTGCCTCAGCCTGCGCAAGGGCCAGCTGGTACGACCTCCGACGCCCTGGCTGACACCCTCAGCGGCTGGGTACGAGCGGGGGCCAACGATCGAGCAGGAAGGCAGCTGGAGGCGCGCGGGCGACATCCGTTTGATGTGTTTCCGGTGGCGCGAGCTGCCGGTTGCGGCCTGGAAGTGCTTCCGCGAACCACGCTCGAGAAACTGCGCGAGTATCGACCTTGGCCAAGCCAGCGCTCGACTCGATCCGATCAGACCGTGCGTCTCACCCCCACCGGGTATGCCCCCATGGTGGGCGATGCCCCGCGGGCCCGATGCCCGCATGGGCTCGAAGGCCTTGCTCGCAGCCGAAGCCCTCGACAGTTGCATCGAAGCAGGCACCCCAGAGGGGATGCGGCGGCTGATGGGGGCTGGCACTGGGCGGCAAAACCGGACCTCGCTGCTGGTACATGCCCGCCACACCCTGATTCGCCATTGTGAATGGGCGCAGCCACTTGCCTGGCCCACGGCCAAGCAATGGTTCGACCACGCCGAAAGGACCATTCACGCTTGAGGTTGCCGGTGCCGCGGCTTGATCGTCGCGCCGAGGCCCTGGCCGGAGCCGGGGCCTTCGCCGTTTCGATCTCGCCGAACTGCACGAGAGCGACGCCATCCCAACAGCTTTGATCTGGGGCGGCCGGGCCGTTGCGCCCACCCCAAACCAGTTTCGGCGGCTGGCGGGACGCTGGTGAAGGCGCTACCAGCAGGGAAGGCCCTGGGTCGGGCTGTGTCAGCCAGCCCAGCCGCGCCGTGGCTGCTCGAAGGAACGACTAGGCATCCACCGCTTTCGTGGCCCAACTCCACCGACAAATTCCCCGGCGATCGAGCGACTGATTCGACCAAGACCGCGGTGGCCCCTGAAGATCAGGGGCAGCGCCGAGCCTTGATGGGCTGCAGCTGCCGCCCTGAAGGGCTGGTTGGCTGCTCACCGAGCAGCAATTTATCGGCCAAGCAGAGCCTGGGACCTCGGGCTAGTGCGGCGGCGGGCAAGGCGGCCAGCCGCACCGTCGATTCCCGCAAGATTCGCAGCCCGGCGATTTCGTGGTGCACCGGCAACACGGGCATCGGCACGACTTCCTTGAAAGCTCGAAAATCTGGGCGATCACGGCGATCCCGCGACTAACCTGGACTGGACAAGTGCAATTTACAGCGAGGCACCCTGCGGGTGGCGGCGACCAAGCTCGGCAGCCTCGGCGCTACGGGCAGCAAGCGAGCGCCCCACCCGGATCTCAACCGCATGGGCGGGGTGGCCTGGAGCCGGGCCAAGGAACGGGCCCTCAAGACCGTGCGCAGGTGTGCGCTCGATCTCGTCAGCTCATGCCGAACGCCACCAGGCCCCGGGTTCGCCGTTCCCCGCCGATGGCCCCTGGCAGCTGCGAGCTGGAGGATTCCTTTCCCCTACGAGCCCACCCCAGCAGTCCAAGGTCGAATCAGCGAGGTTGAAGCGCGACATGGGAGAGCCCCCAGCCGATGGACCGGGCGGTCTGACGGCGATTGTGGGCTTCGGCAAACCGACAGTGGCGATCCGGGCCCCTGTTCAAGGCGGTGGACAGGCCGGCAAGCAGGCCGCCCCTGCTCGCTCAGCCACGGTGTGGCCAGCAGCACCCTGCGCACCTTGAGCGAGCTTCGCCCAGTACCCAATCAAGGTTGGCCCTTGCTGTGAAACCGATTTCCGCGACCAGCAGCGGAACGCAAGCGATCTCGAAGGAGCTCAGGGCCGGCACGGTTTGATGTGGTGGTGGCACCCACCAGCTGCTGGGGCAAGGGCACCACGTTCGAGGCAAAACTCGCCTGCTGGTGGTGGCATGAAGAAACAGCGTTTCGGTGTTGCAGCAGAAGAAAAAAATCAACGGCGCTGCGCACAAGACGTTGGACGTGCTTCACGCTCTCGGCCACACCGAAATCCCGCGCAACGGCTCTACCATGAGCCATCTCCGGGGTGCGCGGAAATGAGCCTGATCACCACGCCCCGCCGGCTTGCGCAGCGCGAATCAGACCCACCTCGGCTTGCCCGTGACGACGAGGCGGTCCGCAAGCGCCATACCAGCCAGGGAACTCGACCGCAGGGGCCCAGGTGTCTACGTGCGTACCGCCGGGTGGAGGGATCCGAGGAGGTGGCTGAAAGCGCTTGCGCCTGATGCTGCTGCCGGCTCTGAAGCTGTGGTGGCCCACGGCAAGAATGGCAGGAAAAGGGGAGTGAGAGCGCCTGGTGGCCTATCAACGCGGTGAGCCGATGTGATTGCTCGTGCACCACGATCATCGAGAGCGGCTGGATAATTTTCCCGGTGAACACGATTCCTGGTGGAAGATGCCCACAGTTGGCCTGGCGCAGTGGTATCAACTGCGTGGGCGGGTGCGGCCGCAGCGGCGTGGCAAGCCCACGCTGGCTCTTCTAATCCCGGCGATTGCGGCTTGCAGTGAGCCGCCGGCAGCGGCTGCGGGCCATCCAGGAATTCGCCCCAACTGGGCAGTGGCTACCAGCGGGGCGATGGCGACATGGAATCCGCCGCGGCGTCGGCAATCTGCTTGGGGTGCGCGCAGAGCGGCCGAATGGAAACCACTTCGGCGTTTCGATCTCTACATGGAGATGCTGGCGGATCCCTCGCCGAAATCCAGGGCCAGGACATCCGGCCGGGAAGACACCCAGATCGACCTACCGATCACGCCTTCATCGGCGAGTGGATCACCGAAGCGGACAGAGAAGATGGCGGGGCCTATCGCGCCGCCGCCGCCTGCGGCGGCAAGGGAGCGAACTGCTGGAGCTCGCGCCGACTGGATCGACGCTACGCGCCCTGCCGGGCGCCGGTGAACAGCCATGCTGCAGCTTGATGAGCTGAAACTGATCGCCAAGCGCTGCGGCTTTCGCGCATCAAACAACCCGAAAAACCAATCTGTGCTCGAAACCCGAGGAAGAACCCGCCTTACCGCCTGCTGCGCCAGGGTTTGCCCTCAACACCTTTGCAATGGCCGCGCTGGTGTACCAAAGGCGGCTACGCCGGCAGCACGGCCAAAAGTGCTGAGCCCGCCGGGCCTCAGTGTGCTGCCAGCGACCAAGCAGCTCGAAACCCGATTGGAGTTGGCTCACCGCCATGGCCAAAGCCAGACCCAGGGCTGACGGGACTCACCCCGGCCCAACAAACAGGACCAATCAGCGGCGCAGGAAGCGGCAGTGTTGGTGGTGTGAAAGCGGAGTCTTTCAGGGCCCAAAATCCGCCAACTCCCGCAAAAAGTTCGTTACAATTGCCTCACCTTCGGGAAGGCGCCTTTTGGGACGAAAACTGATCGATATCGATAGTTGGATGTAAAGCAGGCTCTTTTGATGGCCAGTTTCAGCTTGGTGTTGCTTTTTGTGGTTCAGTGGCCTGGCCCTAAGCCTTGTTTGGCCTGTTTTTCAAACCGAGCAGAAAAAACAACGACGACGACGATTTCCACAGCCGGCGGCGGCTTTGACTGCAGCCCATCAGCTGACTCGCAGGCAAACCTGGAACTGCCGGGCGAGATCGCCAGGCAACAGGCGTAAAAAAGCCTGAGCTCCAGCGGCGCTTTTCGAGCTGCGGCCAGGAAGGTTGGCGCTGGAGTTGGGTTTATTATCAGGGCTTAGCTGGGAGCTTGGC
>Ga0163217_1109740_pt1 | contig 12021 bp, 16 predicted proteins | sample SynspAceP_FD_185933 | JGI IMG/M metagenome (GOLD analysis project Ga0163217, IMG submission 185933) | Saline lake microbial communities from Ace Lake in Antarctica - Synechococcus sp. Ace-P (PacBio error correction) | ecosystem: Environmental > Aquatic > Non-marine Saline and Alkaline > Saline ... | reverse complement strand
CTAAAGTAACCTACCCGGAGGCCCATCCACCATGCTTGTGCTATAATGGCGTACGCAACATGACAGCAAGAATTACGGAATCAAATGCCTTTGCGACATCGCCAATTTTTGCGAAGCTTATGCCGGTTAGCCGAGTAAGCACGAAATATTCGCTCAAGTCCAGTTACCACGGTTACAAACATTGGAGTTGTTCTATCGCAATTAAGGCCGGATTCCATCATGGATAATCATGCACCGATAACACAGGCGGTTCGGCATCGCGCGGCGGGAATTCCCGTGTAAGCATGGGAATAAGGATCCGCCACAGCGGCGTTATTGGCTGCTCAGGGTGCAATAAGACTTCTTTTCGCTCTCCTCCAAAGGGTGTTTTAGTGTGTGGTCTTCTCTTGTAAGCGCCTTAGCGTGGGTCGAATGGCCTTTTGCATGAGTGCGGCAGAATGTCGGCCTCTCCGTACCTGGCTTACGGCGCCGACATGATCTACATAAATGGGCTTTGCTTTAAGCTTGCGGTGTATTTTTTTGTCTCGCACTTTCGAACTAAATAACCTACGAAAACTTTCCTCTGTTCTAACCGACGCTTTATTCCACTTCCTCGCGTCGTAACACTGTTGTACAGCTTTCGATACCCCACTGCCACATCCTCATTACCCGCCGCAACCGGGCACTTCGCTTCCATCCCAGCTCACAACGCGAGTGTGAACGCTTTTCCGGTCATGCGGTCGGTCCACCTGGATACCTCGAGTCCTAGCCCTGCGAGCTTCCCTCTTGCTAGCTCACCAGAAAGAGAGCAACCAACCATGATTAGATTCTCCCCAGCCTCATGTTTAATCACTCGTGGTTGACGCGTTGATGGCAAACTTCACTTACTGCGCGCCTCGGCGCCCCGGGCATCGCCAGCGTCATCCGACAACACCAGCCGACACCGACTAACCTGTCGATAAGCCGCTCTCTTTCTCTCTCACGGTTAGCCATCTGCGCGCCCGTCCCGATCGGCCGCAACCGTGCCGTGGATACTTTCATACCGCCATATCGCGTAGTTGAGCCATCCCCCCATGTTTAACGCCCAATGAGAGAAAGTGCGTCTTTTACATCATGACAACGTAAACGCACCATCCATTATTGAGACTTTCGCCATTTTTGGTGACGTCCAATTGCGCCGACCATTATGCACATCTAATGCCCTAAAAAACGTGCCCAGTGCTGTTTAACGCGCAGTAATTCTGGTGACAGCCAAACATGGCACCAATTACTGTACACGCTCATAAATGATTATCTCCCAGACTTTATGAGGATAGGGATTTCGCGCTTCAGGTACGATTGCTTCAGCAGTACAACTTTGAAAAACGCAGACGAAGCGATGTTACAACCACTAAGGGCCAGAAGTGTAATCAGAGTGTCGTTCAGTACACGGCATCGCTTACAATGAATGGAATTAAACGAGGCAAGCTGGAAGATGAAAATCCTAAAGCTTATGCTACTATGATGAGTGACCAAATTCAATGCCATGATGTCGCACGAAGGGGAGCAGTGATGTAACAAGCGACGCCTTCCTCTTCAGGGCAGCTTCAAGGTTAATAAACGCATTGCAGGACGCAAAATCATAGTTGTGATGCGCAAGGAAAAGCCCTGGAGAACTTAGTTCGCTGTCCTGATATTTTGTAAGCTTGCCAAAACAAATAAATCGCTGCCATGACAGAGAAGCAAAAGACTCGCTCTCCGGGTTACGGGTTTTTATCAAAGAGGGTGACTGGACTTGTATCAGTAAAAAAAGTGGCGCGCTTGCTTTTCAGCAGTCACGCTAGAGAGTGGAGATTGTATTTAACACCTTATTGTGTTTGCGAATACCGAACTGTTCTGGTGAGTAATTTTACTAAAGCCCGCATCTGTACTAACCAGAGAACGTACGTGACGCCTTCTGGAGTAGTCAGCTTTTTCGCCTAAATATTCATGATGGTAAAACGCGTTTTTTTGCATTAGATCATAAATTCTCGTTAGCGGCTTTTTTGAGGCCCTTTGCAATTTTTCTACGCTTCATCGGTGGTCTTTTTTCACGAGACACCAAGAATGTCCCCTGGAAGGTCTGCTTTTCTGCCTTGGTAGTGCGTCAGTATTGGCGCTAGTTGCAAAAGATATTGCTTTAACTTCAAGCAATGCTGTGCTTTCATCGGGCCTGGTTTATTCTTTGTTCAATGTTGGACCTAGTACAGCCAGTTACATCGATCGCACCGCTTGATAGCGGTTAGGGCTGCGGCCTCCCATTGTTGGACATACTTGATGATCCAATTTTACCTTGAGGCCCTCATGGCAAGTAAATAGAGGTTTACCGCCTTTTCCTGTTGAGCCTATTTTAACTTTTACAGGGTTGCTTTGTGTAGTCGATGAATTCTTGCATTGTATTAAATGGCGCATCGTTGTTGCCACTATGATGTGGTGTGCCCGGCGCTAAGACCGTTATAGCACTCATGTCGCTTTCTATGTAGAAGCTAGGATTTTGTACCATTTTGAGGGTTTCAGCGCCACACAGGTTGCCGCGCCTTTTTTGCTTAAACGTTTTTGTTCGCAATGGCGCAACGCCACCGGTTTTATTCGTTAAGATAAGATCTGTTCAAGTTTCTTTCTCCGTGAGGGGCATAGGAACGCATAACGGTCTTGTTTGACGCGCCTGCTCCCATTGGATTCTTGCCTTGATGGTCCTTCTCGTGCGGTATTCTGCACAACTTAACGTCGATGAAAGATAATGTGCTATAACGTAATTGTTGTTTTTTTCATTTATGTGCCTCTGTTAGTGTCCACAAGGGGTTTGCTTGGCTTAGTTAGCGTTTTCAGTTATAATCGAGCTCATCATTGATGGTACTTGACTGAACAACCTTAGCTAGGTTGCTGTTGTTTGAAGAACATATCATATATCATATTTACTCATTTATAACCTTTTAGTTATAGGTGCCGAGCACGAAAGTGAAAAAACAATTTTTAGAAGAATGTTAGAGAACAGAACTCATTAAGCGTACTCTATCGATTGCGGTAGAGAAAGTGGGGATTCGCTTATGTTTGGTAAACGCTTCGGGGTTAAATTTTCCGGTAAATCATTTTGACAACCACATTGCTTCATTTCGTTTCACCTTAGGCTTGAATTGCTTGATGCGCGTCATTTTTATCGCAGCCGTGTCTTTTATGTTGGCCTGCATTTTATTCAGCAAATAGGATGAAATACAGCCCCGGTCAAATCGTAATCACCATGTCTGTTTCTAAGGTTTTAGTGAGCTTAAGCAAGGCCGTCGTCGTTTGGTAAGCTTAGCGTACCGCTTGATCAACTTGTGGCCGCACATCGTGAACCTGCAGCAAGTAACTGACCTAGCCATGAGGAAAAACACCTGCGATGCGGTTTTGGCTACTGCTTCTTCACGCCTAAAGTACAATCTATGATCGGTGCGCAGTGTGCAATGCCTGCTAAGGTTGTCTTTTCTGTAGGTCTCGAAGACACACCAGCACCTCTTGCCGACAAGCGGTTTGTTCCATTGTATCAGGTCATTCACCAAGGCACTAAAGGTCGTCATTTCATGACGTACAAAGTCCGAGTTATATCAGTAGGCGTGCTCGTTGGCGCCAGCATCGATCATAAGGTGCGAGAGTTCGCCATTTTTCTCGATGCTTTGTTTCTAATGCGGCACTGCGGACCTGTTCATTTACCGACAAGGCCGGGATTAAGGTTCTTGGGCCGCAGTTTGTGACTGGCCTGTAAAGGCGAGGTGGATTTCAGTTCGCTCATGCGGCTAAAAATGCTTCTTTTGCGGCTATATGGCCAGTTGCACACGCGGTTTTTTGTCGCATTGCTTGGATTTCCAAAGTGGTTTTGACCGCTTTAGCCAAATCCACATGGTTTATCCTCGCACGGAACGGCAAATTGTCATGTTTGCATGACAAGCCAAGCCACGTTTTGGGTAAGCGTGTGAACCATTGTCGGTTTTTCTGGGCCCGAAACGTGCCCAGTCTTAGCTGCCAAGCCCGCTGGAGTAGCGGTTTGGGTGCGTGCCAAAATCGTCACACGGCCAAACAGCGTTGGTTTTTTACCTGTTTGTAGCAAATGTAGGTTCTGGCCTATTGAAAGCCCATTGTTGCGCACCTGATAGGCTTGAAAAGGGTGTGTTATTGGTCATCCTGAAAATATAAACTTTTTTCCCCTGAAGCTAAACATTGGATCGAGGCCAAAATGTCCATGGCGTCTTCATAGCGATTTGGTAAGAACCGGCAATATGTTATTGATAGAGAGTGGTCACTAGGAAAGAACTTCATAATTATCTGACAGTTAGTGAGCGAGCGATGACTTTGTATCCATTAATCTGCGCTATTTTATTCAGGGGATTGAAGCATTAGAATACGTTACAATACTGAGCCCTTAAAATTAGACGGCTCTTTTTTGTCACCCATTTATTTGAAGAGAAATACAGATCCTTTAAATACAATGATATGAGCAAAGTACTGAGCCGAACGCGACTATAAATCATTCTGTACGTCAAATAGCTTTAAAAGTAATAGAAAAAAGCGGATGGGTCAAAACGATTCGATGCAGACTTCAACGGTTGCATAGCTGGAGAGGTAACACTTTTTGTTTCCTTATGATCCTTAAGTCAGACCTCTCCCATAAAAACGACGGTTACACTTATTTGATGGGCAACACACTAGGTGAACAAGTCATTTCGAATGTTGGTTTGCCAAATGGCCCAATCTTTCAACCGTCCTTTCAACGCCATAGCGCCGATCGATTGACTTGAGCTTATTATCTCATGAGCGTAAAAAACATGCAAGCTAAGAAAATGATGGTAGCTTACAAATAGCGCACGTGCAGATAGTGGCCATTGCAATACGAGCTTCAGGACATACGGCCAAGGGTTACTATTCTGCCCAGGGTGCTAATCGACCTGAGATTAGTGGTGTGCAATTGGTCTACGTTTTATACGCGCACACACTGGGGCCGGCAGGTTGGGTTCTTGGGCCTAGATTCAGTGAGGTAGATCGTAGGAAGCTTGATCATTTTTTTGCGAATGGGTTGCGTGCTTACACAAAGCGCAGTACAGCCTTACTTACTCTACACGTCGTCTTTGCGAGCCATTCAAAGGAGCGCTTTGTTCAATCATGATCAGACGTTGTTGTTGTCTTACTCAATCGCCAAATATTTTCAACGCGCTTTAATTTTAGGTTCCTCTTATTGGCTCTAATCGGGTATTACTTGTTTCCGCCGTTTTGAAAAAAAGGCCAGTTCTCCGGTTATTTGATCGTGACGGATGCGTTTTTTTGCTTCGTTTAAAATTTGATTATAAATGGACGTTTCGCTTGGGTAAAACGCGGCGCTTTCCAATAACGTATGAAAAAATGGGCCACTGGATCGCGCAGGTTCCAATTGTATATTACCCTATCTTTATCAGAACCCCGCCAGACCAAACAAACGGTCCTACGGACGGGAATTCCGGATGGGTTTCGTATGTGACCTCGGCATCGGTCAAGATCAGCAAGGAAGCAATTTGGCAATTACTTAGTCACTTAGATCCTTCTGCGTAAAGTCGATAGGGCGCTTCGAGATAACGCGCTTTGTTCCGGCTAAAAAACGCCGTTTAAACAATAATAACTACGACAGTAGAGCAAGGCCAAAATCGATATTTGCAGTAATATACGTCATATTTGTCTTATCTTCACGAGTTTATGATGTATTGAAGACTATTTTTTGTCGCTAGGCCGAATAGCGAAGAGAAGCATGTTTGCTTTTGTCAACAGCATAATGTTTTAATGTCACTCTTTAGCAGAGCGAGTGTACGTGTTTCTTTATCAATCTATCCTACATACCCATGATGAGCTGAGAGGACCTTAGCATGAGTATTTCACATTGTATGGATTGGCCTATTCGTATCGTATTGGCTGATGGTGTGCTGTTTCATGTTTGTCTCACCGGAATCTGAAAGAAGATTACTGCAATACATTTCTCAGGGTTATGGTTTGTCTGCCGTTTTATGGCGCCGTGTCTTTTGTATGGTTTTTATGGCTTTAGTACGGCTCGTTTCGTCGTTTGTCAAGTCGAGCTATTGTCATTCGCTAGTTTGAAAACCCTTTAAAGGCAACCTAGGCACCTACTTTAGTCTAATCCTGTGGGTGGCGCTGATGGGTAGTGGCTCTTCTTCGGCGCCGACGTTGAGTGTGCAGTGGGGAAACAGGTTCTGTTTACAGTGATGAGTGTTTCGTATGGCCTTTTTATTCCATGATTCTTGAACCACTCGCCGTAGCCAGCTGCGTCTATCATCGCTTTTACCGAATCTATTGCTTGGTTTTGGTTGCGTTGAGTTTTTGCCGCTGCTGCATATGAGCTTTTGTTTAAAGAAGTACTTGTTAGCGCGCTTTGCTATACGGTCGTCAAGAAAGTCTAATACCGCGCCTGTAGGTAGTTAAAACACCGCGGTGGGGCGTTGTGTTTTCCTTATTATTGGGGCTTTCTGGTTGGGTGCACTATGGATGATTCCATCTAACGTTTTGTTTGTATCGACGGTTGCGATTGTTTCCATGACTTGACTCAAATTAGAAATCACTCTTTACCTAAGCATGGAATACCTTGTGTCTGAACGATTGTATCTAATTACCAAACTTTTTGATGATTTCCGTTTGGCCTCAGCCGATTTACGCCAGTTAGCATGGCGATTCGCAACATATCATCCAAGCGATCCGATTAGTGGAGTTAATCGGCGGTTCCCATCGGAACTGAATTTGTTAAGCCGTTAGGTTGTGGCGGATGACTGTGAATCGCGCGTTGCGGGATCACCGGCGGAAGGTTTTTTGGTTTCGTCATTCAAGGTTTGGGTACGTTTTGTTGCTGAGAAAAAAGGTCTCACTCTGCGTTGTCGAGTACCAACTAGCGGAAGAATCCCGCGCGCTCCAGGTCTAAACATCGTTCTGGATTGTTGTTGCTTGATCGTGCGAAAGCCACGTAGGTGAGGCCATGTATGCTGGGGGTTCGCACCAACACAGGATTTTCGTTCGTGGTTTTGCCTATGCAAAATGTTTTTTACCGATCAATTGAAGCGCGTGTGGTTAACGCAAGATTTGGCGCATCAGAGTACGGGACAGAACTTTTTCATCAAAACCTCTTACGAATTAGTTAATGCGCGGCACCCATGACAGAACGGGGAGCAATTTGGTGGAGGCTCGTGTTGCCGACACCACAGAGTGTGAACGTTTGGCAGGTCTCTCCCACGGGCCGTGTTTGGCAGATTCACGCCGACCTGGGCAGGAACGACATTGTCAACCGCCGTCGATTATTGCACCGGCTCACGGTTTTCAGTTTTCGGCCCTTGTCATAAAAACTCGATAAAAACCCGTCTTCCATACAAGCGTCCGTTTCTGTTGATATTTAAAAAGCTGTTTTTTCTTAACCACATTTTCTGTTTCGTTCACAGTAATGGGTGCAGGTTTGATTCGCCATAAAAAGCGTTATAAGCGTCTTTATAATTTTATTTCCCAGTTAAACGGCCGCCAAACAAGCGCTAACCGTTTGCTTTTGTATCCTTTTCACGCCCTGATGTTCAAATTCTTTCGATGCTTTGCCTTGTTTCAGTGTGGCGGGGGTTTCGTCACGCCGGCGATCGAGCCATGTCGAACGGTGACTTCAAGCACTGTTCCGCGACATCTTCCTATGGATACTTTTATGACTAGCTGCATTCTTGGCCCTGTGTAAAAACCAGTTGCGCTCAGCCCCTTCAAGATTTGAAATACCCGTCGTCGTTACCGCGCTTTGGCTGTGCGAGACGGCTGCCCGCTTTCGTCCTCCTTAGATAAATTTCTAGGTTTCACCTACCCATTTTCCACGGGCATACGGTTTGTAGTCGTTTTGTGTAGTTGAGTGATAATCTTGAATGGGTTATTAACGTCATACTCACCTTTTTTGATGGCTTGACATGAACGTGGCGGGACTGACTTTTCGTGTTCATGTTGAAGTTTTTGATGGAGTGCTTACCAGCGACAAAAATCTTTTTCACGTTGTCATTAGTGGCACAATGCCAGCGATTGAGTAGATCTGTTAGACCTCACTTGCGCGACAAAACGGATTTAATCGTCCAACACCCATAAGTCAGCACGTTTTTCCTTCGCAATCAAGTGACCCATCGCAGGCTTATTCCGCAAGGAGAGCTTGCTGAAAGAGGTTGTGCCAATGCTTTTTGTCAGGTCTTGCAGTTCGGTTTGCGTTGCTGATCGCGAGCGTTGGCCATATTCTATGTGCGTATTCTTCAACCATGGACAGGCTCACATGCTGTCGGACAATTGCCCAGCGGTCCATTGGCTTGTTCAAACTCAACGGCAGGGGAAAATACCGTCGCCCAATTTTGGCTTTGTGGCTTGGGCATTAAACGGCAATGGCATTGTGGGTGGCTGTGGCGTGCAATTCTTTGTTATCAAGGTGGTGGCCGTGAACCAGGCACAGGCGATCGCTCCAACCCATTTCATTTTTGCATCGCGGGCGTTGGTCGCTCCAATTTTATACAGCTTTGACTTCTTTCGCTGTCGGCGATATGGATATGAATGGGACTATTGTTGTTAAGGGAGTATCTTATGGCCGCTAACACCGTTTCGATTTGTGGTGTGGTAACGCACGCAAAAGAGGTGAAAGCACTACCAGCTGGATGGCGAGGATGTTTACAACTGACGGGCGCTTCTTTGGATGCCGTGCTAAGTAGGAGTCCCCGTTGAATTATTAGCGCGCTTGGTCGCATTTGGTTGACCACCAGCCGAATGAGAGTACAGCACAGGCAGGCAGTCTAGACCAATTGCCGTCATCTGCTGCTTCATTTTGGTTCGACATTTCGCCAAGCTGATTCATACTGGACCACCAATGTCGTGGGTGTTAATAATGGAACTCGCACTTGGCTGTAACCTGCTTTAGCTATCATATAGAGTTGAGTTGCATCACGCGCGCATCGTCTGGCGTGAGCTTCTGTACGTTTTGTTAATTATCCGCCGCTTCAGAAGCTGTCGTTTGGGTTTAGGCTGACTTCTGCGGCGCCCGACATCACTTCGCTGCAAAGCAGAGAATGCACGTTTGCATGTGGCACACCAGGCCGGTACCGGTGACTACGGTTGTTGGCGTACTGTCTGCTTCAATAGATGGAAATTGGCGTCTTTCACCGAAAAAGTCATTGCTGGCCCAGCCGAAGCAAGCAAGGCGCTTCGGCGAATAATATTGGTGTCTAATGCAGGTTAACCGGTTCAGCAATCATTCCTAGGTCGTTTGATGTTTTCGTGTATTAGATAAGTTTTGTATTTACAGTGGTGTTTTTTATCGCTTTTTTTCTGAGTGCAGCCTATTGCCTTATCTAGTCATTGTTTGTATATGTTTTATGCTTGTTGATTCTCTTGTTCGCTTCTCAGGGCAATATGTGGTGCTTTTAAAAAAATCCTTGCATTCTAAAAAAGTAGATTGTTTCTTTGGGGTAGTTGTATATACATTGGGACTTTAAACGACGAATTTTTAGCTTTTTACTAGGCCTTCTAGGTAGAGAAGATGACCAAAACAAACGAGTGCTTCAAACTATTCCGTGCTGGTTGAAGTAAAAGCTCGACTGGAACAACACTGACCGCAAAATCTTGGTTACCGAAGCGCCAGATGCGTATGCTATGAAACACTCGACCCCTGGAGTAGCAGGGAAACAGGAAGAATTGTTGGTTACGCGGTTTGGTCGTGCGCGCCGAGATTGGAAGTCGGACAAAATGTTGAGTCTCTACAAAAGCGGCATTAGAGCGACGACCTGATTGGTTCCAATCTGGCAAGCCAGTGGGTGTTTTCAAAACACAGGCAATGCGCCACGGTCTTGAGTCGCCAACTCACTTAGTGCCACATGGCGAACTTGAACATTTTAACGAGCTAGACGCAAAGGTTTGGCGATGTTGGTTCAAATGACAGCCGGGCTCTTGGATGTCTACATTCGGTAGCCAAGGCATTGTTCAAAGGTACGTCGGAACCTTTCGTCGAAGCCCCGGTTTCGACATTCGCGGACACTGGCGGGTCGTTGGGGTTTATAACCGCTGGTCTTTGGTGGAATTGGGTGGTGCTCAGCCATTGGCAGCCAACACTTGCAGGTGGTGTTCATTGACATTGAATGTCAGCAAGCCCGTGTATCGATTTTCCGTTTGAAAAACCCGCTACGTGGATTGAGCAAAGCGACTGATGTAGACGACGCACTGGCTCGCTCACAAAATACCACAGCCGCAGGCGAAGCGGTTCATTGCTTTGATTGGCCAACCGCCGCCTGCTTTTTGCCAGAGAAATGGTAAAGGGTGGATTCGGCCCAGATTATGGTGAGAGACCAAACTTCTGCCCGATCCTTTAACGGTTCCTGCAGCGGATGAGCTGGGAAGCAGTACGAGGAAAGCACAAACTCAGCCACAAAGAATCGTTTACGCGGCGAAGCATCCATGGCAAAGCACGTTTCAAGCATGTTAGATTTCAAAAATGGGCTCCCTATTTTGATTTACGGCAACAACACTTCGTCAAATGGCGATGGAGAAGGCGTTGAATGCGTTTGAGTTTCCCAGGTTTTGTCCCGGCTTTACATTCGTCCCGCTTTTCTGTCGAGTATTGGTGCCAATTCGTTGGGTGGCTATTGTTCTGGCGATCCTAGAAGCATTCTATAAAACTGACGCCGAGTAAAGACGTTGTCGCAGACGATGCGCACTGTGAGATCATTGCTTGGGACATGGCGCGTGAGCGGTAATTCCAGTTCCAAGGTTGCCAGCGGTATTTGTTGGGTGGGTTCTGGTCAGCGTGCGAAACTTGTTGGCTTTTACGAGATGGTTGCAGCGCGAGACTGTCTGCCCCGATTGTTATTGGTCCTGACCACTAGACTCGGCTCGTTGCAAAGTCAAAACCGTGAAAAAAGAGGTATGCAGACGGTTCCGATTGCCGTTATCCGATTGGCATTATTGAACGCTTTATTGAACACCCCGTTCTGGCGCGACGTGGTGTCTTTGCCCACGGCGGCGGCGTGGCATGGGCTTTTCAACAACACTTCAGGCCGATGGTCATTGGTTTTGTGGATGGCAGCGACCATGCGGAAGGCGTATTTGCACGTGCTTTTCTTCACTAATGGATCCCACGACGGCGTGATGCGTTCATGCCGATGCAGGTTATATATTGCTATAGATTGTGCGAAGAGCAGGGTTTGGAATTTGCCAATATAAGGGATCAAACAAACTTAAACACCCGTCGTGATAACAATTTAAAAATACTATTGCAGAACACTCGCATTCAAATTAGAGAGACATATAATGTTTGAAATTAATTGATCTAAACGGGCATTGGCCCTAAAAACGAATTGCGTCAACAATTCAGTCGCACGCAAAGTTAAGCTAAAAAGGCCTAGACGAAGCGTGTTTTCTCAGCCGATCATGCACAGACCCAAGTCACGTGAATGATGTGATTAGCAGAAACCGTCAGTTTACGTTATTAAACACGCTTTGGTTTGCTTAGCGAATTACGACGCTATCCTCCGAAGATTTCGGACGCATTACAGTCAAGTAGCTCTTCGTTTGTTATCGCATGCCCGGCAAGGCATTTGTTGCTTTTGATGGAAAGACCAAACCGTTTAAGCTGATTTCGTGGCATGAAGGTCACAGGTCTAGCGCCGTGGTTTTTCGCGGATTCTGCTTTAGAAGTCATTTCAAGCCTTGTTAACGCTAATCAACAACGAAGTGTTATCATGCTCCCTAAAAAAAGGCTCGGTTTGGCGCCGATCTGGCGGATTTTGGCCGCCTTTGGCTCACATGGAGTACGGATTTTATTAGGTGAAGGGAAAGCGCGTTACGCGTGGTGAGGTGATTTCTGGTCTAGCGGCGTTGTCTATCGGCCGTCTTGAGCATTACTTTGCACCAAAAGAGGTTACGGCGGTTTGTTAAACGACGCAAGCGTCAACGGCCTTCGTTAGAAGGATTTGTGTTGAAGCGGGCAAGATTTGTTTGCTCTGCCATTGTGTGTTTTTGTCTCTTATCTCTCTC
>Ga0163217_1008188_pt1 | contig 12021 bp, 15 predicted proteins | sample SynspAceP_FD_185933 | JGI IMG/M metagenome (GOLD analysis project Ga0163217, IMG submission 185933) | Saline lake microbial communities from Ace Lake in Antarctica - Synechococcus sp. Ace-P (PacBio error correction) | ecosystem: Environmental > Aquatic > Non-marine Saline and Alkaline > Saline ... | reverse complement strand
CAGATATGGGCCTCTCAAGTACCAGCCTTGACTAGCGGATTATTCAGATACGGATTTTGATGTTGAAGCGGATTAAGGCGTATAGGATAACCACATATTATAATGGTCTGTTCGAAAAGTGCTTTGATGCTGGTACAGCATCGTCAACCAACCTTCGAGAGGCTACTGACAAGAACTATATCTGGTTTAAAGGCTACGAGAAAAGCCTCTCGAGCAGCTCACTGGGCTTGACACCGCCAATAGTTGGCCAGCATCCTTTCTAGCCGTAGAACCTAGGAGAATTCCAGATACGAATACATTTGCCGGTTGTAATAAACTTACGAAATGAGGCGCGCACACGAGCAAATAGAGTCTGGAATGCGCCATTTCAATAACAAGAATAACTTCATGAGATCCGCGGTTGCCTAACGATCGCAGAGGCAAGTGACATTGTTAATAGCGTCCCAATCCCACGATTCCATTGAGCCTGTAGATTGAGCGCCTTGCATATCGATAACGATCCGCATCAGCGTTGCCCTTCCTGATGAAACTTTAATCGCGCCTTTTTAGATCAGCATAGATCTGTCTAGCTCGAGGGCTTTAAACTGGTTAGATCCTCAGGCGGCTTTAGGTAAAAAAATTGCTGGAATCCAACAGGCGTTGAACTTGCCAAGCGAAATACAACTCTCCCAATTTGTTACAGGCGCCAAGCCTTGAGGACCGAAGTGATGGACGGCGCGTTTTTAGACGTGGGTGATTATTGACAACCCGGATCGCCGGAACAGCAATAAACGTTAGAAAACCTCCTTTCACCTTTACCTGAACACGAAGTTCCTTCATTCTGTGAATTGAAAGTCCATCGGACCCAACGCAGTTGGCTTTGCGGCTTAGGTGCCAAGAGGTGCTGCAGAACGCAGCAATTTGAGCATTGGTATTGATCTGCAGTGGCCTAGAACTTCGCCAGGGCTTTGCTCTCAGCTTTGCTGGGCTTTGTTCTCGGCGTGCTGGACTTGTTCTCGACAACCTTGCAGAAAGGGTGCGAGGCACTCCCACTCAAGACAAAACCATCAATTACATTTGGCGGAGAACTAAATGAAACTCACAATTTCAAAAATGTCTATGGGGAAACATAGAAAACGATTCAACCATCGAAATATACAAACTTATAGCCTTGCGTATGGGAGTAGTTGCTCCCCCACTCGTTATAGCTTTTGTCTTGCGTCAAAGGGCGAGTACTCTTATCACTAACACCCAAGGAGCATCACTCGCTCTGCCAACTCTCCAAACAGGCCCCTTCCGACCTCTTCGACATCAATCCTTTCATCAAGAATTATCCGAACACCAATTACGGTCAAACAACATGTCAAGTGATTATCACTGGGCGGACCAATGTTCAGATACGAAAGCCTTCTTCTTGGTGCCTCAGAGCGAGATCAGTGACGGCGGTAGAAAGAACCGGTTGTTCTGCAAACCATAGAATTTTAAGGTGGCCCGATTGGTTGCCCAATAGCAACCTGGCCATTACAATTTCATTCTGGGCGAGCCAGCTTTAAAAAGCTCTGAGTATTAGCTTGCGTCGCTCGACATTTACACCCCGCCAGCCATGCTCATAAAATGCAAGGCTACAGAATCAAACAAGCGGGGTCTTGCGCACCGATATCAACATAAAAATCCCTTCTCGCACATGCTTAAGCGCACGCCAAAGCATAACGTCCTTCCAAAGCTTCTGAGCATATGAAGTAATTACCCATTAGATTTCTTTTCGATGATGATCAGCATAGAGGTACTGGACATACTCGCAATCATCAGCTTTACATGCTGACGACCATGGAGTATAGTAAGGAGGGTATCAAACGCAATTATCCATGTTGTTTCCGATCCTGCCATCAAAATCCAGTGCCTCGGATAGGCACAGCCAAGCTTTCGTAAGCGATAATCCAAAGCTTCAATATCTCCCTTGCGATAAATCACGCTTGCACCCACTTCAATGTATCCTGGTTTGAAGATAACGTTAAACTCTGTAGTGTGGACTGCTATTCCACCGGGCCTTAAGGCAGTCCAAGAATTTATCAGAAATTGCAAGCCAGACTTCCAAAGACTGGCCCTAAGTGTTTTCGAAAAGAGCAGGAGCTCCAACTGAATCATACATCTCACTTGGAATACGACTCAGATCGCGCATGTCGGATGTTTTGATAACTTACTCTTGGCATCAAAGTCGCCAAAAACTGAGAATGCCGGGCCAATGAATACTAAGCGAGTGAGCTCCAAGCTGGCCTGTTTCCTCCCAGCTGAATCATCAGTTTCGCATGAAAATCTGACGCGAATCAATTGAACACCGCGTTTCAGCAAAGAGTGAGGCCCAATTGGCCTCCATCCTACCACAAAACCAATGCCTTTTATGATCCGGAACCCAGCAGCCGCGTTCTTCCAGCACTTGTGCAATAGCACACCATTCCAGAGTTTTCGGGCATTCGTCTTCTCGTTATTCATACCGTCCCATACAACGCCCCCAAATGGCTTTCCTTCTCGAGCTCTAGTAGCGGGGCTTTCCTTTGCAAATACGTATGCCTCCAGATCTGGTACCAAGAGGATGCCGAAATGTTCTTGCCGCATAACATAGAACGAATAACAGGTAAAACTAAATTGCTTAGGCATGACACTCGCCCTGTCGCGACGACTTCATGACACGAAGATAAAGTCTCCATCGACAATATCCTCCACAAGCTGTAGATTAGCCAGTTGCATCAAGAGATCTTTTGATTTTTCCGTGGAAGAAGTGCAAGTGAAACCTCGTGTACTCATAGAGGTATTCAAAAACATGGTGTTGCGTGTGCCATGCTCCCCCCTCATGTAGCAAAGCGTTCCATTCGTTGCAAACTCCTGAACAGGATGCCTTAAAGTGCGGGGGCCTTTTCCCCCCCAAAAAAAAAAGGACATTTGTTTTCGGGGGGGGGAAAAAAGATTCCGTCAAAGCGCATAAGTTGTAATTGCTCTGAAGAGCAAACACACCAATCTTGAGCAAGCTGTGAGTGCAGAGATATGAGGGCTCATAGGCATAGACAATCCATCCTTGAGCTCGTAATTTTCCTGAACAGTGGCGGACCAACCAACCTGCCCCATAATTCAGAAAACACCGCGTTTGTCTGAGGATTGAGTGCAAAAAAACGCCCGTAGGCTCACGCTAGTCGAGTCTCCTTCTTGATTAGACTTGATAATGTCATTCATAGTCTCGGCGAGTCCAAGGCCTCAGTTAAAAGCAAACATCTTTCTGGCCATAGATACTTCGCATGCAGGGCAAATATGTCTCAAGTAAATCACCACCACAAAGTACAGTGAGACCTTAGTTTGCTTAAATTGGTTTGTCTGACGCCTTAAATCCGGCATAACGGACATCCTCTTGTTGAACGTCTCCTCTAAGTTCTTCTGAAACGAAATCAACAATTACTCCACTTTGGCAGCATATCTGGACTGCGTAGGAGCGTGCTCTGGAATTTCCTTCAACAACGCATTCAACCACCGGCTTAAGCTAGCGAATTGTTATGTCTCGCCAACAGGCAAAGTTTCTGATAAGCACTACGTGGCGCAAATACCATGCCAGTAGGGCCTAATATGTTATTAATTACTTGTAGAAGAACTCACGGGTGCTCCAACTTGCGTGAATGAACAAAACAAATCGTGCATCTAGCAAGTACACCCTGGCAAAAGGGGGTTTTCCAACATTAATGGACACTAAAGTGGCCAATGCTTGCTCACGCCATTCATGGTTGTCAACAAAGTGTGTGCCTGAACTGTAAGCGCGTGTTGAATAGAGTAAGTACCAGTCAATAAAAGCATTAAAAGCTGATTCGAAGGCTAAACGATTGCATCGGGTGATATGCCTTTTCAACAAGCTTGACCTTGGTAAATCAGTATTGGATTCCGTAGATCATTAGCCCGAGTCTGTCTTTGATACCAAAGCCTTAGAACTAAGCCGCTCATTGTATTGCCGAACCTGCACTGCAATGCGAAGTAAGGACCGGCTGTTCCGGACGCGAACTACGTTTCAACTCGCAAAGCCCTCACTGTCGAACAATGCAATATCCGTAACTTCAGCCTTGCCGGTCCCCGGAAATGATTTTGTATCTTGTTATCTTCAAACAGCCTGCTGGGAAATTTTGTCGGCTGGACTCAACCGGCTAGCAGCAAGGCATTTATAGTAATCCATGACTTCTTCGGCTCCCCTTCCCTGACCAATCTACAGAATTTGAGTTAGTATAGCTCGGTCACAAATAGCCTGAATAGCTCCTTTATCGTGACTGGGACAGTAACAAGGTTTCGTGCCCCGCTCACGGAACTCACCGATGCGGCAAAACTCTTATGTTGGAAAATAGGCATCCTCCCACTTGACAGCGCTCGTCGCGATTCAAACACATTCAGGGCGATGGGCTGTGGCGACACTGAAGGCCAAGCGCATTTGCATACCGCTGCGAGTAAACGCGCACCGGCTGTCGGGGGGGATGTTAGTCTCCGATTTTCGGCAAAAGGCCTCAAATTTCCGGCATCAGATGGGCGATCTCATCGACCCCGTAGCCAGAGGCTGGCCGGCCATGATAGGCATTCTTGACGGCCGGTGAAAATCGCGGGATGGAAGCCATGCCGAGCTCAAGCTCGCCGCAACACCGACCGGAATGTGCCACTCCGCAGTTTGGTGGGCTGGGTCGGCTACCAGTGCATCATCTTGAGGCAGGGTGCTTTTCCCCCGCCGTGATGCCGATGATTCCACGCCTCGCCGGGATTCACCTGTTTGAAGTCAATGTCTTTGCAACACCCAGTGCAGGTGGTGGCGACGCTGATGGAATGGACTGATCCACTCGGCCAGCGAGCCCAGGCGGCTGGATACTTCTTGTAGGCCTTGCTAGATGGGAAACCTGTGAGCGTGCCCATTACAAGTTCAATCCACCATTCACCCGAGTGTCTGCGGAACAGGCGTTAAGCCGACAGCACACAGTGCAACGCGCATATCGTCATATAAGGTCATGCTCTCAAAGCGAGCATGTTCCCCTCACCAACACACCTGAACCGCGCCAATGAAGGCGGCCAATGGATTGAACGCCCATCAATGGGACTTGCGTCCGGCGGCAAATGGTGGAGGGGAATAAACGATCGCGCGTCAGCCAGAACCAGCAACGTGACAATTGATACCGAAGGCCTGGCCGACATCCGGAAAAAGACGTTGAGCACCCCAGGCACCCATGCAAGGCCTGTCGAAAAAGCGACCAGCCAGAACCAGCAGCGGAAACAAATGCCCAGTAGGCCGAACCAGGCGAAAAACTGCCGCTGATTAACAGAAAAAACGGTGAACAACGAAAAAAAATTTTTTTTTTAAAATGGGTTTTTAAAAAAAAAAAAAAAAAATTTAGCAAAGCATTAGCAACCCGCACGGCTGGTAAGCAGATGGCGGAAATCAGCTTCTTCAGAAGATTCGCAGTTCGATTGAAACATCGTTTTGCGACCGGCCGTTGATCTCCGTAAACAGCCCAGGAGAGACGCCGGGCGCAAGGAGATGCTATAGCCAAATGTATTGTCAACTCCTGGAGCCTGGTTACGCCATGATTGAGCAAAAATCACAGTATAAACAAGGATCGTGCCAAAGGATTGACCACGTTCCACGCAAAGCAAAGATCGGAATCTGTATTTGCTTCTCAAACTCTCGCTTCACACTGCTGGAGATTGAAATCCGCGGCTAGGCCAGAGTTCCCGGAATCAATCGCATCAGTCAAAAACCTCCGATAGCACATGGGTAGATTGATGGTCGCAAGACGTCTCATTGTTACGAGGAACGAATGCCAGTTGCTTGAGTGCAAACTATTTAAAGCAAAAACGGGCGAGCGGTACTAACATTCTCCATAGGAAGCAGTACGACAAATTCTAGGTCATTGGATTGTCTTGATCCACACACCTTTAATCATACAATAACTCCCTTGGCCCCCGGGCGTCCACAAAGAAGCACCTTGTGAATCGAAAGGCTTGATGCGTCGGTCTGATCGGAACGAGCCCAGGTATGTTAGAAATCCGATTGATCACGATGCGCGCGCATCCTACATGGCCCTTTGATACTCGCACCTCACGCCCAAATATGGGGTGTGCATGCAGTGCTTGGGTGACCCCCGATGGTCGGTCCGAGGCCACTCAGACCTAAGCCCAGCCAATCACCGAGTAGTGCCGTGACAGCAGAAGCAAGGTTGAGCGGCCAGGGCTCCTCCAAGACGTGGCCCAGCATCGGCAAGCGGCCGGAGCGGGCCGCCCATACGGTGTTCATCTTCACTGGAAGCTGGGTATCGCGGATCCAGTGCCAGCTTTCAATGCACCAGCGGTTCCTCACCAGGTTGCAGCAGGGCTTTTGGGTGGTGCGCAGGCTGGTGAGAAAAGGTGCCGCTGGGAGGGAGGCTGCCATGACGCTTGCCACTGACGACAAAGTTCAACATATCCAGCTAACTGCCGGGCCAGGCCTCGTTGATGAAGTCAGGAGGCCTGTTTGGCCCTGAGCTATCCAGGTGGTGTCGCGTCCATGCTGCGTTTCAGAAACCATTGCTGTGAGAGGGATCTTGCGGGAAGTAGAGGAACTGCTCGCCGGATCTGGGCGATGCAGGGTCCTTGGTTTGCTATTCACTGTGAGGAGGAAGTCACGCGCCCCCTGCTCCTGTGAGCTTGCCGAAAAAACGAGTTTCGGGTATTGAAGCGCGTCGCCGGATTCAAGACGCCGTTCGAGACCATCGTAGGCCAACAGCTCCGCAGTACGGCACCTCGTGAGATTCACGGTGTCGTAGGTTGGCCTGGGCAATGGCCACAAACCCAGGGTTCTTGGAGTAAGAGCGTCACCCTGAGGAACATGAACGCACCGCCCCGCCACCGTCGGTTGGACAATCGAGCGCGGAGTGTCTTGCCCGTCGCCACACGAGCTGATCAAAGACCTTCGCACCACCTGGGCATCTTGGGCGAGCATCCACCCTGCGCTGCCGGCAGATTCCGGCCACATCACCTGCACAGGAACAGAGAAGCGGAGGGTGGAATTCACGTGGGTGCGCGCCTGAGCTCAAGACCCAACGCCTGGTTCAGCGCAGCGTTGATGGCGGAGGGCAAAGCGCTCAGATCCCGCGGCTCTGGCAGCCATCTCAAGATATTCCCGAGGACCGCCACCAGGAGCAGAAACCACTGGGGGAAGCGCAACCCCACGACGCATCGTCCCTCTGGATCGCCTGCAAGAAAGCTGATCAGGTCGGCAGAGGGCATTAGCAGGAGAGGGGTTCTGGCAAAGAAGGGAATCCATTTCCCGCCGACCAAACCCCAAGCTCGCAGCAACCGCCAAGTCGGCTTGTGACAGAAACTTTCAATCAGCCCTGGGAACGAGCCAGAATAGGATTCAACTCACAATTACAATAGCCAGTAAGTAGGGCTGTAGCCATCAGTTGGTCGTGGACAGCGAACATCGCTACGGCTGACCCTGACGGCGGCCTGATTGCCGGTTGGTGTCTCATGTAGAGGACTGCCTGAGAACGAGAGCCCCTCCTTGCCGGATTTCAGAACGGACTGGTTGGCATGGCCGGCCAGTGGCCCGTTTTTTCTGATCCTGCATCCAACAGCAGGAGATTTCAAGTGCTGCGCCAGAGACGAACAGCTCCGAGCTGAACTCACCGCCCTGGCGACGGAATGGCCAGGCCTTGCGCGACCGGTATCGGGCGAACGTCTTCGCAAACTCTTCCAAAACCACCTCCAGCGGACGGGTAGGTTTTTAAAGCCGGTCTGACGCCGTAAACGGCAGTGGCCGCAAGCGGGCTGGCCAGCCGGCCATTCCCGGATCCGGCCGGAGCTGCTGCCGATCGAGCGGGTGGATGAAAGTGCTGGAGTTTACCACCCCAGGCCTGCCCCGTTTGCGGGCAGCTTTGCTGGACGGTGTGGCGTTCCAGATCGCTGCGCCATCAATGTGATCGAGATCCCGCCGATCACACCGCCTTGTTGATTCGAGCACCGGCTGCCACGGCTGAGTCTGCCCCCTACTGCTTCGACCAGCACCTGTGCCACCCTGCCGGCGCATGTTGGGGGCAAGCCCGTTAATAGGCCAAGGCTGAGTGCTCGGGTGGGCACCTTGTGTGGCAGTTGCTTTCCCGTTGAGTTCAGCAAGACCCAGGCGCTGCTCCATCAGCTGCTGGGGGTGGTGAATCAGCCCGGCGCAGGGATTGCTGGGCATCGCCAGCGGCTGGCCCCAACCCTGGCCCCCCGGTGGCAGAAGCGGCTGCAAGCTGCTTCGGCAGCAGCCGGTGGCTACGTCGATGGAAACCGGCGCCCCCCAACAGCAATGCCGACGCCCGCAATCCGATGGCCGCCAGAGGTTTGGCAGTGGCATGGTCACCCGGTGGCACGGTGTTCCTCAGGGCCTTGAGCCGCTCGGCTGCAGCCTGGCCACGAGCTGTTGGGGGACTCTTTTGGCGGAATCGTGGTGAGTGATCGGTTCTCTGCCTTTTTTTTTTTTTTTGAAAAAAAAACAAAAAAAACCCCCCATTTTCCTTTTGGGGCCCCCCCCCAACTTTTTTTGGGGCACCGCCAGCTGTGCTGGGCGCACCTAATCCGTGATCTCCACCGCTATCGCCGAACGCACAGGCGCCCAGCGGTGCAGATCGGAGCGGAGCTGCTAATCCGCAGCAGCAGCTGTTTGGGCAGTGGCACGCTGGAAGGACGCCGCGATCGGACTGGCCGCAACTCCAAAGATCTGCCGCGCCAATCCGACTAGGCATTTTGAGGCCACGCTGCGCAGGTGGTGGAGCTGGGATACCAACCGGGCAGGGCGAAACGCCATGGCCCAGACCTTCGCACTGCCAGCAACTGCTGCAACGCAGCGATGCCCTCTGGACCTTCCTTGGAGCACCCTGGCGTGGAACCCACCAACCAACGCCGCCGAAAGGCCCTACCGCCAGTCGGTGATTCAGCGCAAAATCAGTCACGGTGTCAGTCGACCAAGCGGCGCCATCTGGCCGCAGCCGATGCACCCGGTGGAACACCACTCTGGCAGCAAGGGCTCTGATGATGTCTGGCAGTTTCTGGAGCAGCCTGGATTGCCCACCACCGCGGCGGACTAATGCCAATCACTCCTTGCCCAATACCTGAGGCCGCTTCAGCTCACAAGCCCTCAAGGTCCTTGGTTGTCAGGCGCTGCGGGATCAGGACGATTGGCGCCATCCGGCTTCCCGACCCCTGAATCGGGTACTTGAAGTCTTACCTAAAAGCAAGTGAGGCACTGGCGGCCTGTTAGCCCGGGCAACACCCCCATCAAACTCCCCATCTCCAGCGCCTGCAGCGCGTAGCTCCAGCCCATGGTTGCTCTTGATGCGGGCCCGCTCCATGCTGCTGCATGGTGTCGGTGGTTCCAGAAAACGCCTGAAGAATCACCGGCACGCCCGTGCGCGGGCCACGCTCGCCACTCCCTTGCTCACCTCGGCGCAGACGTAGTCGAACGTGGGGGGTGTCGCCTCGATCACGGCCCCCAGGGTGATCAGCACCTGATAGCGGCCAGTGCAGCGAGGCGCTGGGCGACAGGGAATCTCAAAGCTGCCGGGTACCCAGGCCAGGTCGAGCTGGCTGCCTGCTGGGAGTCACATCGCATCCCGTGCCGCGAAGGAGGGCATCCAGGCAGGCGCTCAAAAGCTTGCCCTGTGACCAGGTCGTGAAACGGACCAAACAAAACCACGGCAATCTGAAGCGTCCCTGACCTCGGTGAAACCGTCCTTCAAAAACCGCCAAATTGGAACTTCAGACCACGAAGTAGCTTCATAGCCCCAGTTGAGCAGAACGAGGACAGCCAGGTTGCTTCCTCCGAGCAGGATCCAGGCGGTTGGAGCGCCGCTGTCGTCGGTGCTGGCGTATGAGCACGGGCACGGCCCACCACAGGCGAACGACATCACCACCAGGGCCAAGAAACGGTGAGGTGTTGAGAATTCTGCATTGGAAATCTGCGGGGCCTGGGCCGGGCAGAAAGGATTGTCCCACGGCGTCTCTGGGCTGCCTGGGAAGGCGCCCTTGGATTCCTTCACAAACTGTCGGGAGGTGACCCTCGTCTTACGATTGCCTCATCGATAACTTTGTTGTGGGAATGGCGACGGACGACAGTCCTCTTCCAAGGTCCAGGTGGGTGGTTGGCCCAAGGCGGTGGTCAGCTCTACGACCTGAAAACCAGGCCAGTGTGCTTCAGCTTGATCTGTCTGCCCGATCGCATTTGAGCTTCCTGCCCCTGCAGGCTGCCCCGGCCCTGCCGCGGCTTCCTCAAGGTGGGGACGAAACAGCTTTGAGCGGGAGCCCGATTCGGCTGTGAGTGAAAGGCTTCGTGGTGGATTCCTCAGGCTGGATTCGAGTTTCTTCACGGATGGCCCCAACGCTGGAACCCCTTCCGCCGAAGCCATTCGAGCATGCCGGAGCGCTGGTGGTGCCCACCATCAGCCTGTTTGGAGGTGTTCAAGTGGATCCTGCGTGAGCATTGGCGAAGGCCCCAGCCCTGCAGCCATCCGCTTTGATGCAGGGCGCTGAGTGGTGGGCTTGAGCCCCGAAATTCGCCCTTTCCATGGGGGCCCAACTGAGCCGTGGAGCCTCAAGTTGCCCATGGCGACCAGCCTGATTGCTGCCACCGCACAGGCCTTTGGCGCCCCTCTTGATCACCCAAGACTCGGATTTTCAGGGGGCTTGGCCGGGGTTGCGCCTGGGCTGCCCAAGGTCGCGGGGGCTGAGCCTCCCTACGATCCGGGGGACGTGCTTGCAGGGGAAGCGTGGCGGGTAGCCCCAGGGAGGAACAGCTTTCGGCTGATGGCCCCCGGACGCTTGCAGGATGTCTGTTCGGCCCTGCCGATGCCTCCACGGATCGATCACCCAAGCTCCTGCCGGCGGCCGATTCAGGAGAAAGCTGATCCAGATTGAACGGGCTCGACGACAACAGCCCTGATTTCTCCAGGGCTGCCGCCAGGCCCCGTCAGCGCCAGGTCAGGCCCGAGGCGAGCCAACGGGAAACCAGCGCGCCGATGGATTCCGAACTGCCCGTTGCACCACCACAGCCTGTGGATCCGGCGGGCCCTTGCCGCCGATGCTGCGCCACTACGTATCGCTCAAGGCGGGCCCACCCCGAATTCGGGTTGCTGCTCTACCGCCTGGGGGATTTCTTGAGTTTCTTTTTCGAGGACGGCCCCTGCTGGGCTCTCGCGCCTGCTGGGATCTGACCCTCACCGGCAAGGAGGCGGGGGCAAGGGGATCGGCGCGCCCCCATGGCCGATGGTCCGGGCATCCCTCACCACGCCCGCCGAGGCGCTATGCAACCGAGCCTGTGCGCCATGGCCTGAGCATCGCCCTCTGCGACCAACTCCGAAGCGGGGGCGCAAGGGCAGCCTGGCTCAAGCGGGGACCATTCCACCCGGGGTGATCACCCCCGTCCACCGTGCTGGAGGGAGGGCATGCTGGCCGGCCCGTCGCAACAACTTGGCTGGCGGCGGCGGTGTCGAGCAGGGCCACTGGGGCCGGCGATTCGCGCGATGTCAGCACCCGGGCGAAATTCAGGGCAGCGAGCGGTGGGCAGCGACAAGCCCTCTACCAGGAGCTGCTGCAGCGAGGCCGTCACGCCGCCCGGCCGTTAAAGAAGGCGGCCTTCTTCCCAGCTGGTGCCCTGACGCTCTCACCTCCACCCGCCTTTGCCGCTCACGCCCGTTTTTCAGCGCCGGAGCCCCCGCACCCTGCGGTGCGCGAGCTGGCCAGTCTCGATGGTGCCGGCCTGGGCGAAAGCGGCCCACTGGGCGCTGCGGGCGGCGGCGGGCTTCGCTACCTCCGATGACACCCAGCCAAGGCCCGGGGTGGCCGAGCGGGCGAAAAGAAAGCGGAAATTCGGGGCTTGATGGGCCGCCGCGCCGTTGGTGGTGCCGGCTTGTAAACCCCCCTCACGCTCACCGTTTTGCGGCGATTTCAGCTGCGGTGCTCGATTGCCCCCAGGAAACCCGCCGGAAAATTTCTCCTCCCCTTTTTTTTCCTTTTTGTGGTTTT
>Ga0163217_1104292_pt1 | contig 12022 bp, 6 predicted proteins | sample SynspAceP_FD_185933 | JGI IMG/M metagenome (GOLD analysis project Ga0163217, IMG submission 185933) | Saline lake microbial communities from Ace Lake in Antarctica - Synechococcus sp. Ace-P (PacBio error correction) | ecosystem: Environmental > Aquatic > Non-marine Saline and Alkaline > Saline ... | reverse complement strand
TTACTAAAATATAATATTATGCAACCTAAAAAAAAGGCGGATGCAGTAGAAGTGCATTACACCGGAAAAAATGGAAGATGGAAGTGTATTTGATTCTTCCGTAATCAAGGGCTCCGTAGGTTTTACTCTCGGAGATGGAAATATGATTAAAGGATTCGATAGTGCTGTTACGACATGGATCGAGACAAAAAAACAGTAACGATTCCGCTGCTGAAGCTTATGGAGAAACTCGCAAGATAATGATGATCGAAGTTGCCTGTGAAGAAGTGCCAGCTATATCAGCCTTGAGCTTGGTATGCGTGCTTCAGCTTACAGGAGGAAAACTGGTCAGCCAATTGCCGGTAACTGTAGTTGATATTGACGGGCCAAAATTTACCTTGGATGCCAAATCATGAATTGCAGCAAAGATAATTTCGAGATAGATGGTCAAAATCGGATAGTTCATTTCCTAGGATCACCGGTTTTGGCTAGTCAACAACCGGGAAGGTTTTTTTCCCCGGGGCCGGGGAAAAAAAAAAAAAAAAAACACAGGCGTATTTTGTTCAAGGTTTTCGGGACATGCCTTTTTGAATAGATAAATTATCAGATATTTCAAAAAGTCAATGTAAAAAGCTCTTTCGAAGCCTTTTGTTCAAAAAAGATTGATTGGAAACGATTGCGGAGGAAGGCCGGATATTTTATGATTTCTGTATATAATTTTCACGACCCTAGCCCAATTACATGACCTGACAATTATCACCTTTTTAGCTTTACAGGTTGTAGCCATTTTTTTTGGTATCAACTTCGCAAAGATAAACTCGCATACCCAAGAGGAATATTTGTTAGAGAGGAAAGAGTTTGACAGGAGTTTGATTGCTGGCCTCCATTGCTTTTGCGAATATTTCTACTAGCACCTGATCGAATTGAATGCTCACTATTAAAATGGCTATTTTCGTCATTGCCTGGGAAGTGTACTTCACTATTGCTTTGTCATAGGAGCTTTATAATTTATTCCCAGCTTTCTTTCGGATGGGATGACCACGATCCTCAATATTAGAATATCGGTTGATCGAATGCTAGAACCTGGTCGCACTTTTCTGATTGGTCTTTTGTAGTGACTTTGCTAACCCATCCGTGCTCTACACGGGGGCGATTAAATCTTGAAAGTATTATTCAACTTTCTGAAAACCTTGAAATCAGTCAACAAGGAGGCTTGTGGATTGACTTCATCGTCATTGTGTCATTGGATCTATTATGCGATTTTCGGTGATGTAAAGCCGTGGCATTTTACTGAACCCATCAACGAATAGACTTTTGCAGATGGCTTTTAGTCTTGGGTTTTTCGCTTTGGGATTATCGGCGAAGGGGAATATTTTAAATGGCTTAAGTAAAGTTATAAATCTGCGCCTGAAAAAATTTAAACTTGATAGGAAGCAAAAGATTCTGTTCTACCTTTTGAAACCTTATTTACCGGATTGATGATCAACAACTTTATTTCATGGTAGAATATGAATCAGACTATTATTCAAGACATTGGAGGCAAAGTAACCTACGGAAGCCCAAAAAGGGTTGCTTTATACCGTGTGTTTTGAAGCTATTTGTTCCGCTGATCACATTTCCGGGAGTCATAGGTTTTATTATTTCGGAGACAGTTTGTATGATAATCAAGATTTAATCTATCCAGCACTATCAAAAAGTATTGCCTGTAGGTTTGACTGGATTTCTTTGCCGCCGGTAGTGATGGGTCCTGCTCAGTACCTTCAATAGCTTTTGAATATACTGCTAACGATTTTTAGTCTAGGGAGATATAAAAGCATTTGAAAAAAATTGCCACGGAAAAGGCAAGTTAGTATGGATGTAAGCTTACCTTCCACATACTGCTATTTGCGCAATCATGGCTGCCCTTTGTGGACTGCAGCTCCAGAGGTTCTACCACCTACAGCAACTTCAACGGTATTTTCTGTATCCCAATTGCATCGATTATCATAGCGCGTCTCTTTTGCCTAAAATCCAGCTATGGTGCTAAAATAGGATTAGTAGTCGGCTGACTTTTATGTCTGACCGTCTTTATTTCCCGATAAAATATCCACTTTCTACATATCTGGGAATTTGAGTTTGTCTGAATAGGATGGTAATGTTTGGAGTCTCCTATTTTTATCCAACAACTAATAAAATTAAGCCTCCGATATAGGCCAGTAGATCTCAGCATGAAATACGCGCTCATTTAGGCCTTTTATTGTAGTGTTAACCAAATTGCGATTTACATTTGCTTGGAAAAATTGAAATTGTTGAAAATCACTACATTAGTCCAAATTTACTACCTATGAAAGACTTTACCGCCACAACAATTGAAGAGCTTTGGGAAGAAATCTTAAGTAGAGATACCTGAAGTGGGAGCTCCTGCAAAAGTAAAGGAAGAGTTTTAGAACTAGATGATCCAAAAACGGTGAAAACTGTAAAGGAAATTTTACCGATAAATCACCTTGAATCAAACCTATGATTTTGTTTTAGGTAAGAGAAAGGTTCTAAAGTTTAATAAAAAAGAATTGACGCTTTGAGGCCAGTGAATTTTAAAATACCCTTGGGACGATTCGATCCTGATACTGATTTAGATCAGACTCAACATTTAACTCCAAACCTCAGAAGCAATTCGAGCTGATGGACAGCCGGATTGTTTGTATTGACTGTATTTCTTCAATGATTTAGAAAAAGTGCTATGCCTTTTTGAGAACCACAGTGGAGAGGCGGTGATACTTTTTCCCGTAGGTGCCAAGCATTCAATAAGATCGTTTATCGGAGTTTTTTCAAGCAAACACTCAGATAGTAACACAGTCGTTCAACACTAAAGTATGGAGTTTATCGACCTTAATTTGCCTAGACAAGTACATTTGTCTTGGGGAACATTGAATGAATACAATTTATTCAGATTCATGAAAGATATTTGCCGAGAAGTTTAAGCGACTGCACTACCATATTTTTATTCCCAACAATCGAGAGAATGCTATGGACATTTAATGAATAAAATGATCACAAGCTATTTGAATGGGTGAATAAGTTTAATCCCTATATCTTTATCGAAAGCGGCAGTACCGCCGAATGGAAAGAATTAAACCTTATTATAGAGGATTTGCAGCTAAGTTTCTGCAGGAAACACTAAAAGCATTTTAAAGTCCAAAAGCCAGAGATTTATATCTATAAATGGTGTTTAAAATATGGTATGGGTTTTTTCTTAAAGACAATTATCTACATTTAATACGGAGTTCTAATAGCATCGCTAAAGGAGTCAGGCTTCACACACCAAGTCTCTCGGAATAGCTTATGCACATAAAAACTTTAATCCCAGTATTAAGAATGGACCTTTTTAATAGTTTAATTTTGTGCTGAGCTTCTTCAGAAGCAATACTTATAATTTTTTTACCATATTGAAAAAAAACCACGAATGCTTTTTAGCGAAGCATTTTTATCCAAGTAGCAATTTATAGAGTAGAAACTTTATCTTTTTGAATAAGTGCTAATCGGTCTTGACCTATTTGGATTGGAAATAGACGCAGAACTTTCAAATCTGACGACTTTAAATATCTTTCCTGAGTTTTTGATGACACGCTCATCAAAAAGTTATTTTCAAACCCAAAATAGTGCTCATTGTAAAAGCACATTTTTCGGTAAAGCATGAGTTTAGTTTCGATTAGATTTCCCTGATTAGCAAAAATGAAAATCCCTTCATTGAGGATATTCAAAAGAGACGGTTTTTAAAACTCTCTTTATATCATTACTTCCAAAATCTTTAGAGTTGACAATGAAGATTAAGGGTTGCTTTGATCACAAATTTCCTGAGTATCTATAGATTCAGACTCAAATCTGATTCATCCAAACCCAAACCACATTATTATTTCAAGGTTGCTGCTTTAAGCTTAGGATGACATCCGCAAGTAAGAAACCCATTTTCGTATAAAGGATCAAAAAACCAGCGAAAACCGATACCTTGAAGATCAAGCTGAAAAAGCTGAAAATATTACGGTCAAGAAGCTTCCAATGAGGTGAGCTCCCCTGTCGAGAGGGAAGATAGAGGTTAGTTTGTTTGCCGGATCTATCAAATTGGAAATGTCTCCCGCCGTACTACTCAAAAAGGTTGTCCTTGGTGTCAAAAAAACTAAGATCAAGATACCTCTAAAATCAATCTCCGCCAATAGGATTCCCGAAGCGGTTTTGCTGGGTGAATCCTAAAAGTGCGATATTGATAAGAAAAGAGTAAATAGCAACTCGTTTCATTTTTTAAATTCTATTAGTCGGTTTGCCTTCCATCAAATGCCAAAAAAATTATTTTGACTTACCCATTCTCCCAAATTGAAATAAATTGATTTTTTACCAAACTAGGAGCTCAAGAGGTAGATTGTCGATGGCCAAACACGTAATAATCAAAATGTGTTTTTTTCTTCAACCTCCTTTGAATATTGCCACAACCATTTCATCATCTCTAAAATGTGACTTTCACTTCGCAATATTTGTAAATCCGACTGTGTCCTGACCATGCTTTAGCTAGTTTGACACCTAAATCCGGAGGAATTCCATTGAAAACCCAATGGACAAGGGGATTGGTAAAGACTTTTTTAAGCACTTTGTAGGACGATTCTCCTGGGCCTAATCCATCCCATGTCCTACTAAAAAAGCTTTCCCTTCTGAGTCAACCATATGGCTCATGATAAACAGGATTCCAACCTCAGTTGTGAAGTAGTCTCGCATCAAAGTTCATGATTACCTGTATAAGAAATAAAATCGAATACCCTGAGCTCTTAATGAGCATTTTGGAAATGAAGGGATAAATCCTTTAGGAAATTACTTCTCCCATACTCAAACCAAAAGTCAAAAATATCTCCTACTAAGAAAATTCCAGCCGCCCATCATTAGCAATCGAAAAGTCTAGCCATCGATTTACGCTGTTCTCGGATTTTACTTTCCTGAGTATTTGGTGCTCCCAAATGAAAATCTGAAGCAAATATAATTTTTTACCCGCTAGGGAATGTCCAGCTTGATTGCTTCATATGAAAGATAAGAGGCAGGTGCAAAAATAAAAAAGCCTCGAATGATTCGAGGCTTTGTTTAGAGATATTACTTGTCGGTTTTACTTTCCGCGGAAGAATCTCTGTTCACCCTGGAACTTCATCTTTCACCTGTATCTCCGGTGTCCAGTTTGTCTTGACCACTTCAGGAGCAGATTCTTTCTTATTGGTGAAAGCCTGTAAGTTAGTTTCCTTTCAAAAGGACGCTTACCAATAAGCTTTTTCCAAGTCAGCTTGGAAAAGTATTTCTTTTTCCAAAGTTCTTTGCCAAAAATCTCCAATTCCCCTTTCTTGGAAGTCAAACAAACTATTGTTCGCCTCGAAGCAGAAGCAATCAGCTTTCGTACTTCCCATCTATAGTTCCACAGTGCGCTCAGCAGTAAGGCTGTCATTTGATCCTCAGCTTTAGAATCCGTAAAGAAAATTTCCGATCTTTTCATTCATACCGTTATACAGAAAGGACTATAGAGAAGCCATTCTTTTCAACACGCTCAAGTCACTCAATGCCCGTAGAGATTTTATGAGATAATCTTGTCCGCAGCTCTTCCACCCTAGGGTCATGCCACATTTCATCAATCAGCGTGTTCTGTTTGATACAAGAACTGTTCTTTAGAAGATATTGCATAGCCTATGCAGCAAAACCCCACGAGGGAAACAATACACTTGACAAAGGATTCAGCATTGCCCAAGAACCATCCAGCTACTGCGTACCAGCTTCGTGATAAGCAACTATTTTCCTTCTCATCAGTGAAATTATCTGATTTTCTTATCTCAGACCACCGATAACTCATCGAACTGCATCTTGAAAATCTTGCATATTACACATCCTTATTTCTTCTAGCAGCAATTAAAGCGGGCTCATTACAGACGTTGCGATTTCGCACCTGCAAAGCCTGGAGTTTGTGCAGCACATTTTTTAGGGTCTACATCTCCGCTGTTTTGATTGGCTTTAGATGACTTTGAAAATTGGCTTCTCTTCCATTAAGTCTGGTTTGTCGTAGAGATCATGACGATCAAATCTTCCTGTCTCAACAAGCAATCTAAAACATCCGGTCGTTAGTTTGCACTACGACAATAACCCCGCTATCTGTCCAAAACCATCCATTTTCTACCAATAGAGAGTTAAGCGGTTTTCACGCTGCGTCGTTAGAGCCAGCATTTGCCTTTTACCTCTTGATCTACCGATTGCGAGTCTATCTCATCTATAAAGATGATACAAGTTGCTTTTTCTTTTGCTTGCTTAAATAAGTCTCTTACTCGAGCAGCTCCCACAACCTACGAACATCCCACAAAATCAGAACCTGAAAGTGTTAAAGAAAGGAACAACCAAGCTTCACCTCCACAGCTTTGCAGGAGTGTTTTACCGTCCTGAGACTACAACAATGCTCCTTACGTATTTTGCCCCGAGCCTAGGAATTTTCGGTTTTGAGGAAATTCAACCAATCTCTTGAACTTCTTCTTGCTTCATCTAAAGCTGCCAACATTGTCAAAGGTGATTTTTACTTTGTTTCAGCATTCGAAGAGTTGCGCCTTTATTACCCACGATGAAAAGATTTTGTCCGCCTGGACCTGACGCAAGCCATTCTTCGCCATCATAAAACCAGAAGAGTACAAAACAGTAGGATTAGGAATCCGAAAAAACCTTAAGAATGAACTCCCCAATTTTCCTCGTTTGGCAACTTAAGCTTCAATTCGATCCGCTTCGGAACACTTCTTTCAAGGTGTCAAAATCGTTCGCAAACTTATCGAGAGATGCTACTTGAAGAGTAGTGGTCCTGTAGGTAAAGAACGCAGAATTTCCTCCAATTCAGTCTTGTATTTGCGTGATAACGCGTTGCTTTTCAGCGTCACATCCCACTCGTTCCATGTTTTTGACAATAGTCACTTGATGATGTCTCCGGCGACCATACATATCTTCGGAATCGCTTTCTGGAGTAATATCAATTACTGAATTCCTATTCTGAAAGAGGTAAGTCCTATAATGAACCAAACCGCAACAATTATCAACCAAAGTTGAAAATTGGGTTTTTGCTTGTCCTTAGGAATAAATTTTATTAGTTTTTTTTGTTCGCTGTCATTGCTTAATTATAATTCTATAAACTTATATAAAAACGGAGTCAGGTTTCTAAATATTTGAGACCTTTAATTATTTATGATTTTGCATCTCCCCATAAATTCCTCAAGTCGAAGAATCTCTGACCTATAACCACCCATCGCAGGATTATGGGCAGATGCAAAAAATCACTAAAATCAATTAAAGGTCCAAAACTTTAGAAACCCTGATCCGTTTTATCAAATAAATTTAGATTATATAGGATAGGTCTATTTCCAGACTGGGGTGTGATGAATGGCTGAGTTGTCTCTACTTTTTCTTTCACTCGGCTTTTTTGTCTTTTACTTTCCTCCTCTTCTGGCACTTAATTTTCTTATACTCCTCCTGTTCTTTTTTTCTTTTCTTTTTAATTCCTTCTTTCTTTCTTTAAGGGAAATGAGCACAACTTTCACGTTAATCCATTCAGAAAATCCATTGTTCCGCTATTCTTTCCTTTCTCGTTGCCAAGACCTTTTCGCCTGACTAAAGACGTTCTTTCTTCAATGGAAATCTGAGTAGCTTCAAGTGATGGTCTGAATTTCCAGAGCAAAAGGACAAAAAAATCGTTACCGAGTTTTGTATGTTTCAAGGTCTAGAATAAGAATAACGAAGCCTTTTCTCTTCCATTCCTTTTGATGATTATTTTGCTCAGCCGCTTTCTGCTGTCATATTATTATTAATTTTACAAAAAACTCTTCTCGGAAAATCAAATTCAGCTATTTTAAAAGTTATGTATTAAAAATCCTTGCCAACACGATTTTGGTAAATGTTCATTTCTGCCAAAGGTCACTCACCAATGACACTGCATTGAATCTAGTCAAGATCGCCAGTGCGCATGAGGAACGTGCGTGATTAAACTGATCATCCAAACTCAAGGGAAGGTCAGCGAGAAATAAATGGTTAACCGAGAAAGGCCTTGAATCTAACTTTTACCATTGATTTTTTTGAAACCAAATTTTTTGGAACATTCAGAGCAATTCTACCTTTAATAGGCTTGTCGAATTAATATTCATAAAGCTGCTAAGGAGTATATCCCCTACCTTCAAGTAAAAGTGGCCAAATGAATTTGATCTTCATTATTTGGTAAAATCGGGGGTATTCTTATTGAGAACACCTATTTGGAGCGAATTGGAATGTGCAAAATCGTGGGTTGGAGGCAATGTTTAATCAAATAACAATTCCAAAAAACCAAATGCAAACATTCCTTAGCCAAAAGTTACTGGAACAAATTGATTTAGCCAGAGCTTTTCGATTGCCTAGTAACTCAGATCGAGCAGGGCACATCCAGCCAAGCGGCGGAAATGCTTGAAAATTAAAGGAGAGTATCTGCATATTCTTTACCTGAAAGAGGATTTGAAGTAAATTACGAAATTTCATTTTGGCAATTTTAAGGGAAAGATTGATAGGAATTTCTGCCGCGGGAAAACTGAAATTGGAACGGAAAAATATGTTGAAATTCAACTTTTGACTTGAAAGAAATTGATCAAGAAAACTAGAGTTGATTTTTAGATTCCAAATTTTATACGGTACATTGCATCAGTTTTTAAGAATTTCAATTCAGCGAAACAATACATATTATGTCAGAAATTAAATCTGAAAAAGTTTATCCAATACAAGTCAAAGACATTCACTTCGGATGGGGTAGAAAGAAATTAAACTAGGCTGAAAGCAAGAAATGCCAGTTTGATGGCTTGCGTTGAAGAATTGAGACTGCTCAGCCTTGAAGGAGCAAGAAAGTTGCAGGAGTCTTCAACATACGATTCAAACTGCAATTTTATCGAAACCTTGAAAGCACTAGTGCAGAGGTGACTTCGTTCTTTCATTAAAATATTTTCAAACACAGATCACGCCTGCCTCTGCATTGCTGCTGCCGGGAACCAGGTGTATGCTTGAAAGTCAAACTTGCTGAAAGGAATTTCGAAATGTGTATCGAACAGACTCTTTCTTCGAGAATCGTGAGCCATTGTATATGATTTTGACGATGGTGGAGGATTAACCCAATATTGCGTTTTGACAAATCCGGAATTGGTAGCACGATCAGAGGACTTTCTAAGAGACTACTACTGGTGTTCATTAGACTTTATGATCGCCATGAAAAATGCACGCTTCCAATGCCTGCTATAACGAACGATTCGTGACGAATCTAAGTTATAACAAATATGCTGTAAGGAATCAAGTTGTAGATGCGATTTCGTCGTGCTACTGATGTCCATGATGCTGGAAAGTAGCATTGTAGCCTGGATATGGCTGACGTAGGAAAAGGTTCTGCTGCTTCTTGAAAGGCGCTGGAAGGCTCGGGTATTTATAAACCGAAGCGATCCAATCTGATGCACTTCAAGCGGCGATGATGGATTTTGCGTTAAGAAAATGGGCAGATGCTGTAAAAGAAGCAATATTCATGTGACAAGCTACCGAATAAGGATATTATTATGGTGATACTTCAAAAGCGAGATGAAGGATAAGGCTTATTTATGTAATTATCGCCACTATGTGACAATGAGATTATAGCTTGTTGAATAAAAGAACTCATGCCATACTAAAGATGTAATCAAAGCCGCAAGTGATTTGTTTAAACAATTTGGATGAAAAAGAATCCATTGTGTACAGAAGGTTAGTTAGTGAATCTTGATGTGCTACAGGCCACCCATCTTCGTAATCCCACTTCATTTACTAATCAGACTTTTGGCGCACTAGAACTTTGGGAAAATTATAAAAATTACGAAATGGAGTTAATGATTTGCCTAAGCATTGGAGAATAAAAGTAGCATGTACACTTAGCAAAGCTAGCGTGGAAGCTTGATACACTTTCAACTGATCAGGCACAATATATCGGCGCTAGAAGTTTCAGGGCCCCAAATTTCAAGCCAGATATTACGATATTAATTTATCAAATATAATTAACGAAGGCCTTGGAAGAAAAAATTCAAGCGCTTTTATTTTATTATGAATTAACTAAAAATTTCGCCATCCGTCCGAAAGGTACTTTAGCTGTCACCAGTACAAGAGCCGAACTCTCATAGTTTAATACTATGTATCACAACTCGGACTTTGGCCTCGATCAATGTCCAATTCTTTTCTGCAAAGGAAGATTTCGATTTTTGAAAAGCAAGCTGCCAATGACTGTTCTTGACTACTGATGTCTATGCTGAAGTTGCGCCGTTGAATCAGTACCTGAAATCGATCCTGAAGAACTCAGCCCTATCAGTTTATTACGAGCTTGGTTATGCTATGATTATAGATTCCTGAGAAAGTAGTCATTCAATTCTTTGTTGGATGTGGTCTTCTAGGATGAATAAATGTTTCTGAACCGATTAAAAGCTATTATTGAAAATTCTCTGGCACCTCAATTGTATCATTCTGAAAAGTATAGCCCTGATAATTAGGTCGCGCAAGGAATGCTACTAATCAAAGGATATTGTAAAATAATTTCCCAGTTGTTTACTGTTCCGGACTGCTCCACAATAGTAGTAGATCAAAGTTAATGTCACTCTTTTTCTACCGATCGATCAATATGTTTGACATCCGGTAATTCTGCGCTGGAATTTGCGAATAATCTTCAAAATTCCAGTAAGCCAACACATATTAGACTTTCGCCCCAGCTGTGATACCCCGAAAAAGTTTGATTGCCTCCCAAACTAAGGTCTGTCTGCAATTTTGTCCTTCATCTTCCTCACCAAACTAAACAAAAGGGTTGGAATGAAAGGATTAAAATTGAGTTATAGAAACTGATTCATTTTCTAAACTAGATCATCAAAGGATTAGCGATCCTTCTTTCAAATACCAGACCGAAATTCTTATCTTCGAGACAACATAAACCAAAAATTTTATTACGAGGCGAAGCATCTGAAAGGGGTCCTCAAGGTAAAAAATATATTAGTAACAGGAGCGAACCGGTCTTGGGGAAAATCGATTGCGGGAAGTATTTTTGAATTAGGGAGCGAACTTATCATTCACTCCCGAAAAAATGATGTGTTTCTGCAAGAAAACCAGCCAAAAAATGATGGCTCCAAAGAGGAAGTAATTCCTATCGCATGTGATGGCGTGACATTGATCAAGTAGAGCGATGTGGCGAAGGAAGCAAAAAGCTGCACTTGGGAGAAAATTCCATGTGGGTGTTGAATAATGCTGCCTTGGAAAATTCATCAGGCCCAACCAGAGCGCCTTTCAACGAATGCATTTAACACTGTCTTGGAACATGTACTTAAAGTACTTTCTTCAAGGACTTAACAGCGGTAAAGATTGGATAAATTCTTAAGCAACCTGCCACATTTTTGAATATATGACCACTTATGCTTGACGTGGTTCCGATATGTAGTGCCGATCAAGGCAGCAGCAAAAAAGCTGTGGTTTTAGCCATGCACAAGATCACTTGCGTAGAGGGGCTAAGTTATGGGATTCGCAAGTTCCAATGCGAGTGTTTGCCCCAGGGCCTTTCCCGACGAAGGAAGGCTTGGAGCAGATTGCGCCCAGGTGACTTGTTGAAAATTTCGATCCGGCAAAAAAAAGTACCTGTAGGCAGATGTAGCGAAGAGCATCAAGGAGCTGGCGGAATATGCAGCGTACTTAGTTGGTCTGATATTCTTTCTTATGTTAAAAATGGCGAAAGGTGGGACCATCGATGAGGGAGAATGGCTCAGAAGGAGGCGGGAAGAGTTTAACAATTCTAAGGGACCCGCAGATTTACCTTCAAAGAAATGTGGGACATGATTTGGAGCCTTCCAGAGGGAAACAAAAAAAGGCCCCAATGAAGCTTTTTGGCCCTGATTTTTTGGGGGCTATCTAAAAATCGAAAAAATTTGAAAATCCAGGGGAAAAAATTTCTATTTTTTAAAAAAGGAAAAAGCTTGCTCCTTTTTTATGGGAAAGTCAATTAACCCCGTCTTGATCTCTCTCT
>Ga0163217_1083357_pt1 | contig 12022 bp, 13 predicted proteins | sample SynspAceP_FD_185933 | JGI IMG/M metagenome (GOLD analysis project Ga0163217, IMG submission 185933) | Saline lake microbial communities from Ace Lake in Antarctica - Synechococcus sp. Ace-P (PacBio error correction) | ecosystem: Environmental > Aquatic > Non-marine Saline and Alkaline > Saline ... | reverse complement strand
CTGGCGTCCGACGGCCGCCTACTGGCCCCCACCAAGCGTGAGCAGCCCCTGGAGGTTGGTCGAGACCATGCTTGCGCTGTCGTCAGCCGATGGGCTGCGCCCGGCAAGGGGTCACCGTGGCCGACAGCCTGCGACGACCGGCAGGCCATTTGAGACATTTTGATGGCGCTTCACCAGCCGCCCTGGGCTTGAAAGAGCGCTCAGCGGCGGAGGGTCTCGGTGTTTGCCCTCACCGATGGCCGCCACGATGGTGCTGCTCCCGCCGCCCAGCGATCACAAAAGAATCGGTGAAGAAATACGGGTCCGAACCACCGCGCATGGGCGCCATGCCCCTGCCCCCTGCTCGATGCCGATGCCTGGAGAAGGGTGCGTCAGCTGGTGCTCGAGCCCACTTGAGGGCGTTAAGGCGCGCGGCATCGACTATCGCGGCGTCATCTATTGCCGGAGGCTGATGCCTCACCCCTTGATGCCTCAAGGTGATCGAATTCAATTGCGTTTCGGCGAACCCTGGAATGTCAGGACCCTGATGGCCCCTGCTGGAGCGAAAACTTCGCAGTGTGCTGCCTGCGCCAGCGCAAGCTGCCGAGCGCCAAGCCTGGGCCGTGGCGGAGGCTTGCAGTTGCCTGCGTGGTGCCGCCGCTGCGCTACCCCGAGAGCCTCCTCGGGATGTGATCGAGATCAGCGGCCGCCAGCGCCGATCGTCAGTTTTCCATGGCCGGCAGCCGCAGGAGCCTGGTGGCGCGATCGTTACGCCGGCGGCGTGTGTTGGCCGTGGTGCCCAGGCGAAGGATTTCGACGCCGCCTCTCCGGCGCTTACTCGGGCCGAACAGGTGCGCTTCGACGGGATGCTTATCGCCGCGATATTGGCCATCAGTGCGGGCGCTTCTAGTGCGCTTAAAGCGACGGTTGTTTGTGCCGCCGCAAATTTTCCACCGGGGCAGCCCCCATCCTCACCCAACCTGCGGCCCGCCCCCCCAGGCGGACTGAGCACACGTCCTTCCTGTGGAGGCGATTCCTGAGTTGGTGGGCCGATTCAGCTTGCAGACAAGCTGCTGCGGTGCCACCTTGTGGTCAGCTGATGATGACGGGGATCACTTCTTCGCCTTCAACAGCATCCCAGAGGATGCCCGATGAGTGACACCCGTTCGCCGGATCTGGTCGCTGCTCTCCGCCAAGTCACCCCCCTGTGGCCAGGCCAAGGACCGGGAGGCTTGGCGCGGGGCTGAACGCCTTCTGGCCCCAAGTCGCAGCCTCAGATACATCTTTTCGCCGATCCGATGCGTGATCGGTATCTGCATCCCGATCAGCCGCCACCAGTGGTGCAGTGACTTTGCGTTGAGTCGGCGCCTGGAGCTGCCGCCCGATCTGCCACCCAAAACGCCGGCCCCAGAAACCCCATGATTGCCAGCCACCTTCAGCCCCGATGGCCAGGTGACTGATGTGTTTCGGTGCCGATGGTGAGTGATGGCAAGTATCTGGGCGTGCTGGCCTTGGGCATCAATCCCAACGAGGCCGGTGCTGCCAGTGCGGCGCTCACGCGCCAAGTGACAGTGCCGTGTCATTTCATCTGGTGCTGGTGATCCCGGAAGCCGGCTGTTCAATTGCCTGACGATCCACCCGACCGATCAAGGGAGCTTCTGCAAGGGTGCGGGCGATCGCCCTCGCGACTTTGAGGCCCGATCGCCTGCCGGTGGGCGTGTGAACTGGCGAACTGCTCCAGACTTCAACACAAGGCCTCACGCCTGAGCGTCTACGACGCCGCCCAACATTGATAAGAAACTCCACCGCCGCCCAGGTGAAAACAGCAGACCCTGATTTGCCACGATGGCGCGATGGGCTGCCCTGCTGGATGGCGAGTGCGCACTGCTGTGAACCCCACCGCCCGCGCCCTGTTCCCGCTGGGAGCGGCCGACAACTCGAAAGGCAATGAGCTCTGCGAAACAACTTCCCGAGGTTTCTGGCGAGGAATTACCAGGCAATGCCCTCCCAGACCCTTCTCCCAGTGGGCGGAACTGGACAGCCCGATGTGCGTCTGCAGCCTTCGTGAACCGCGCGCACCTGCGAATCGTTCTACAGACGGTTAAGGACCTCAGCGGCGAAAGTCTTACAAGGCATCGCCATGACGGTGCAGATCTGACCCGCGGATGTGGAAGCTGAAATGCGGCCCAGAGTCGTTTCATTCAGATGTCTCCACGAACTGCGCACACCTCTGTTTCAACATTCAAGAGCTACGTGAAACGCTCCACGACCTGCGCGATCAGCTCAGCGAGAAGAAAACCCAGGAGTTTCTGGCCATTGCCACTCGAAACCGATCGTCCACCAGCTGGTGAACGATGTGGCTCGATCTCTCCCGCTGGAATCAGATCGGTCTGGAGTTTGGAGCGATCGAGCTGCGCCCCGCCATTGAGCAGACCGTTCGCAATTACCGGCTCAACGCCATCGAGGAAAGCGTGGAGTTCGACATGGGACGTCGACCAGCGATCTTCCCCGGGTGATGGGCGACTGGGATCAGATCCTGCAGGTGCTCGACAATCTCGTCGCAATGCCCCTCAAGTCACCCCTAGAACGGTGCCGGATCGTTGCTCACCGCTTACCCCTGGCCCGACACCTGTCATTCGATCCCGTCCCGGCCCCGCTGGAGAACCATCCCTCCTGTGAATTGTCCTCGCCCCTTGCGCGCTGAGGCTTGAAAATCGCGATAGGCGATGCGGCATCTGCCGCGAAGATCAGCAGGCGCATCTTCGATCGCTTCTTTCGGGTGGAGAATGCCGAGGTGTCCATACCAGAGGTGGGCACGGGCCTAGGGCTGGGACGGGCGCGAATTCTCGACAAAGCACGGCAGTCCCCATTCCGCATGTCAGCGAGGCCGGAGGTGGAACACCGTCTGGTTTGATTTCGCCCTTGAACATGTCGATTTCGCGACGAAACTATCCTCGAAGGGGAGCGGCGCCCCAAATATGCCAATACCGATCAGCTTGCCCGGCCGATCTTCAGCCTAAAGGCTGAATCCACCAGTTATTGACCAACCCGCTGGCAGCGGCTGGTTTGAGTGGCTGAGGTTCAGCTTCCGTCGCTGCTGACTCCCCGCACAAGCGCGAGAATTCGTGCGTCATCGATGCTACCCGATGGGGAGCCGCTGATGATCGCTCGAAGTTGGAAAAGAATCCGATTCCGGGCCATCCTTGGTTGATCACAAATTCACGGATTCCCTTGTCATGGCCGATCCACGCATTCTTGAAACACATTAATGACACGCGGCCAATCTCCCCTCGGATTTCCAACATACTGAAGCAGCAGGATCGTGTCCGGGTGATGTTGTATATGGAACAGTGATCGAGGACTACCAATGAACTCTTCCGATGTATTCGTGAAAAAGCCTGCGATCTCCTCTTTTTTCGCTAGCCCGTAAGGCTGATCACAACTGGCGGAAGGATTTTAAGGCTCCACACCCCTGGAGAGGCAGAGAGGGAATCAATAAGCTATTCTTGATGGCTTGAAATCGCGGATTTCAGGTTCTTTGATATCTGAAATGGTCTCCGAGTCCGGTGGATCTGCGGTAGCACAGATGATCCGAAGCAGGCCATCCTTCTCCATCTGCTTCAAAGTTGAATTTCCCCGCTCGTGCATTGCGCATAGTTGGGCGCGGATTCCTCAAAGGGCAAAAACGATCCACCCTTTCCTTGTGTGGTGAGCATTCTCCACAAACTTGCTGACCCAGTAAGGTTTTGCCGGTGCCGGTTTGCCGCCATTGCCCAGAATGATTGAATCTTTGAAGAAGCCGCACCACACATCTCATCAAGTTGCCCAACACCAGAGCTGATCGGATATTGGAAGAGCGTTGGGTCAGGCGCATCGCACCCAAGGATGAGGCTGACGCCATGGGTGCGATCGTAATGAAACTCCCTTTCATATGGGTTGTACCCCGGGTTTGAGATTTCAACTGTGCGGCCTACGCGTTCAAAATCGAGCACATTACGGAGAATAATGACGTTGTTTTTTATTCGGAAACAAATTCTTCGATCCATAAGCGTTCGATCGCCGGCCATATTCCCTCAACCGCTTCTGATGCATTCACCGTCGTGACACCGATCTCCTTGAGCCTGCGCAACACTCGGAAGATCTCTCGTCTACTACGGCAAGGCCGTTCGTACTGTTGAAAATATGGCGGTTGATCTGAACATGCAACACGGCGGGCTTTTACTTCTGATCGCGAGTTCATTCTTTCGATCAGGCCCGAGAGACAAAGTTCACCAACACATCTTGCCTGTCGGATCGGGGGAAGCGGCGAGAATGAAAAGCTTAGCCTTGAATCAATCAAATTCCTGTTAAGATCCAGGCCCCGAAACTGAAGCATTGCGAATCAACGTCAATCGGACCTCTTCGAGGTGACAAAGATACCAGGTTCGCCATATTGCACTTCCAACTGTACAAAAAATGAAGCGAATAAGATGGTTTTCCCTTTCCCGATGGTTCCGCTGATCAACGTGGAGCGGCCAATCAGGCAGGCCTTTGAAGGATGGTCGGTCCAAACCCTCAACGCCCGTGGCGGAAGCTTCTTCACCAGTTGGGATGAGCTAACGTGGGAGACATGGCCTGATGAATCGACGGTGGGTGGAGAAAAGTGAAATTCCAACCTAAATCCCTTTTGCCGTTTCTGGAATTGAAATATCTAGGGTTCGTTGAGTGAGTTGTCGATCCCAGATCCTGTTCGAAAGCTCATTCCAAAAAGCAGATTCATGGCCAAGCAGTACCCTTCTCGATCCGAAAGATCCACCGATGATCCGGCAACGGGTGGAGAGGATTTCTTGGCCAGGGTGGAGTAGCAAAGAATTTGTCTTCTTCTGCTTAATTGAGGATTTTTAGCCACATTCAATTCACCTTGAGTGCAATAGACGCCTTAACTCCGAGTCGCAGAATGTCGCGAGTGTCTGAGAGCGCGCAGGGAATTCGGAGTGTTGCCCTTTGCAACGTAGAGCTGAGGATGTACCTTCAGTGGTGAACATCAACCGATCGCCCCAGCCACGCTGGCTTATCCGCGCAGACCGCAAACTATTGGTGTGCAAAGACCTGATGGCAGTGAAACCGCCGATACATCTCGCAGAGATTGGCCAGCACGTCCATCAAGGCCCAGTCGATAGTCCCGAAGGAAATCCAATTTTATGCCCTTGAGTTTCAAGAAGAGTCCAGAATTCATCGAATCAGATTCATATGGATTTCTACGTTTTGGTCACTGAAAGATCACTGAAATAAACGTGTTTACGAAAGCTGTCAAGCTGGTTTGGCAGCAGCCGGATCACGGAAAAGCTATCCAACAGGTCTCTGTAGGTCGCATCAGCCGATTGAGCAAGATTTTCGGTTCTTGCTTGGGCAGGTGACGAAAAAACGGCTTAGGGTCACGTTTGTAAAGCAACCTGTGTCAACCCAGTCTTTTTTTGAGACGGTCGGAGAAGTTCCACGGCGCAGCGGATTATCTGGCATCTGGATCGGCCGATCGTTATTTTGAATCGCGTCGTAGAAGCGGGAATCGCCGCATCAACGCTGTATGAGCTGTTCGAGTTGATCCTGGTGCCAGATGGGACTTCGCAGCGTGCAAATCAGCTGCCCTGTGATCGGACACAGATCACGGGTGCGGCAGCACCAATCCGTCTGCTGCAGAGGCGCTGGAGAGCTCGCGATCCAGAGACCCCTTGGCTCAAGCAGCACCGCTACTCGAATTGCCTCCACCAGCGGCTCTCCCACACTGGATCACCATTTCACCGAGATCAAAACAGTCGTGGTGCTCCTCAGCAAGCCATGGCCGCAGCTGTCGGCAAGGCAGGATCCTGATCAGCGAGCCCAATCGTCAGCTGGCTGAGCCATCCCACCAATGCTGGCTTCATGCCTAACATAAATCTGGAAGCCCCTGGGCAAACCGGCCAGAGAAATGAAGTTCTGGGATCACTAAAATTAACCTGATGTGCGCCAGGCCTGAAGTACGCCCAAACCCTCGGCCCCGTTTTCTCTCTGCGAAGATTGCAAGCGATTCTACGCCGCCCCACGCCTCCGTTTCCCATGAGCCCTCCACTTCCAGCCACCGATAGCCTCGCTTCCGATGGGATCGCCCCAAGCGGCCGTCCGGTCCTTACACCATTGTCGAGGCTGCCGGCCAGCAGTTTTGGTTGCAGCCCAACCCGCTACTACGACCTTGGATTCGCCTCCATGCCGAGTCGATGAGACCGGTCACCCTTGAGCAGTTGCTCTGGGATTCGCGACGGCTCTCCAGCGCTCGCAGCAAAGGATGGTGCTGCCCACCGTGATCTTGGTTCCGATCCACAGGCAGCTTGATTTACCACGCTGCGAAGTCCATCTGGCCCAGAATCAACCGAACAGCTCAGTTACAGCTTGATGCGGCGATCTCCGCTTTCTACGACCGATCAAAATAACCGATCAGGCCGATCCAGATGCAGATCAATCCGCTGCGGCCGTGAACTTCTCCGACCGTCTCAAAAAAAACGGACTGCGGTACACAGGTTTGCTTTACAAACGTGACCCAAGCCGTTTTTTACGTAACCTGCCCAAGCAAGAACGCGAAACTTGCTTCCAATCGCTGAGCGCACCTACAGAAGACCTGTGATCAGCTATTTCCGTGATCCGGCTGCTGCCAACCAAGCCCCTTGACAGCTTTCTAAACACCGTTTATTTCAGTGATCTTCAGTGACCAAAACCCTTAGAAATCCCATATGAATCTGATCGATGAAATTCTGACTCTCTTGAAACTCCAAAGGCATAAAAATGATTCTCGGGGACTATTACGACGTGCCTTGATGGACGTGCTGGCCAATCTCTGCGAGATGTATCGGCGTTCACTGCCATCAGGAGTCTTTGCACACCCAATAGTTTGCGGTTCTGCGCGGATTAGCCAGCGCTGCTGGGAGAATCGGTTGTGAGTCACCACTGAAGGCCTACATCCTCAAGCTCTACGTGCAGCGCAACACTCCGAAATATCCATTGCGCGCTCTCAAGACCACTCCGCGGACATTCCGAATCGGATTCAGGGCGTCTATGCACTCAAGGTGATATGTGCTAAAAATCCTCAATTAGCAGAAAGAACGAACAAAATTCTTGCTACTCCACCCTGGCCAAGATCCTCCTCCACCGTTCGCCGGAATCACGGTGATCTTTCGATCGAAACGTACTGATTGCCTTTTGATCTGCTTTTGATGAGCTTTTCCGAACAGGATCTGACGAAACTCACTCAACGAACCCTAGATATTTACAATTCCAGAAACGCAAAAGGATTTTCCAGGCTGCGATTTTCAGCTTTTCTCCACCACCGTCGATTTCATCAGCCCATGTCTCCCACGTCTAGCTCATCCCAACTGGTGAAGAAGCTTTCCCACGCGTTGAGGGTTGGACGACATCCTTCAAGGCGGCCTGCCGATTGGCCGCTCCACGTTGATCAAAGCGGGAACATCGGGAACAGGAAAAACCATCTATTTTCGCTTTCATTTTTTTACAATGGAATCGCAAATATGGCGAACCTGGTATCTTTGTTCACCTCGAAGGAGTCACCGATTGACGTGATTCGCAATGCTTCCAGTTTCGGCTGGGAGCCTTACAGAATTGATTATCAGGCAAGCTTTTCATTCCGACGGCTCCCCCGATCCGAACGGGCAAGATGTGGTTGGTAAACTTGATCGCTCGGGCCTGATCGAAAGAATGAACTACGCCGATCAGAAAGTACAAAGCCCCCGTGTTGCCATCGATTCAATCCACCGCCATATTTCAACAGTTACGACGCCCCTTCGTAGACGACGAGAGATCTTCCGATGATTTGCCAGCTTCAAGGAAGATCGTGTCACGACGTGATGGACATCAGACGTGTTGAGAAATATGGCCCGATCGCACGCTATGAGTCGAAGAATTTGTTTCCGACAACGGTCATTATTCTCCGTAATGTGCTCGATTTTGAACGCCGTAGGCGCACAGCTGAAATCCTCAAAAACCCGGGTACAACCCATATGAAAGGATTTCATTCACGATCGGCACCCATTGGCGTCAGCCTCATCCCCTTGGGTGCGATGCGCCTGACCCAAACGCTCTTCCAATATCCGCATAAGCTCTGGTGTTGCCAAGCTTGATGAGATGTTGGTGCGCTTCTTCAAATAATTCATCATCTGGCAACTGGCGCCAACCGGCACGGCAAAACCTTACTGGTCAAGCAAGTTTGTGAGAGAGATGCTCACCACAACAAGGAAAAGGGTGATCGTTTGCCTTGAGAATCCCGCGCCCAACTTCAGCGCCAATGCACGAGCTGGGGAATCAACTTTGAAGCAGATGAGAAGGATGCCTGTTCGGATCATCTGATGCCTACCAGAAAATCACCCGACTCGATACCATCTTCAGATCATCAAGTCAAGACTGAAATCACCGATTTCAACCATCAAGAATAGCATTGATTCCCTCTCTCACTCTCAGGCAGTGTGAGCCTATAATGCCTTCCGCCAGTTGGATCAGCTTACGGCTACGCGAAAAAAAGAGGAGATCGCGCTTTTTCACGAAACATCGGAAAGTTCATTGGTAGTCACTCGATCACTGATTCCCATATCACAAACCAATCACCGACCACCGATCCTGCTGTTCAGTATGTGAAAATCCGAGGGGAGATGGCCCTGTCATTAATGGTTCAAGATCTGGGATCGCGCCCAGTGACAAGGAATCCGGAATTTGTATCACAAGGATGGCCCGGAGATCCGCGATTCTTTCTCCAACTTCGACGGATCATTCAAGCGGCTCCCCCCATCGGGTCAGGCATCGATTCGAGCGCAACGAACTCCGCGCATTGTGCGGGGAGTCAGCAGCGACGAAGAACTGAACCTCCAGCCACTCCAAACCAGCCCCCAGCGGGTTTCAAAATGGTGGATTCAGCCCTTTAGGCCTGAAAGATCGGGCCCGGCAAGCTGATCTATTGCAATTGCGGCCGCTCCCCTTCGAGGATCCAGCGTCCGATCGACAGTTCAAGGCGAAATCAAACCGAACTGGTTTCCCACCTCCGGCTCGCTGACCATGCGGATGACTTGCCGTTGCTTGTCGAGAATTCCGCGCCGATCGCCACCTTAGGCCGTGCCCACTCGTATGGACCCATTTCTCCACCCGAAGAAGCATCGAAGATTGCGCTGCTGATCTTCGCGGCAGATGCCGCTCCCTATCGGCGATTTCAAGCCTCAGCCGCGCAAGGGCAGAGGACAATTCCACAGAGGATTGGTTTTCTCAGCGGGCCGGGACAGGGATCAAACTGACAGGTGTCGGCCAGGAGCGGCGTGAGCCGACGATCCGGCCACCGCTAGCGTGAACTTGAGGCATTGCCGACCGAGATTGTCGGCACCTGCAGGATTTGATCCCAGTCGCCCATCACCCGGGAGATCGCTGTCGACGTCCATGTCGAAATCCACGCCTTTCTCGATGGCGTTGAGCCGTAATTGCGCAAACCGTCTGCTCAATGGCGGGCGCAGCTCGATCGGCTCCAACTCCCAGACCCATCTGATTCCAAGCGGGAGAGATCGAGCACATCGTTCACCAGCCTGTGAGACGCATCGGTTGAGTTGGCAAGGGCCAAGAAAACTCCTGGGTTCTTCCTCGCCCTGAGCTGAATCGCCGCAGGTCGCTGGAGCTTTCCCACGTAGCTCTTGATGTTGAACAGAGGCGACAGTTCGTGGGAGACATTACTGATGAAAACGACTCTGCGGCCGCATTCAGCTCCACCTCCCGGTCAGATCCTGCACACGTCATGGCGATCCTGAACTTCGCCGCTGAGGTCCCTTTCACCGTCTGATAGAACGATTCGCCAAGGTGCGCGGGCGGTTCACCGAAGCTGGCAACGCACATCGGTGCTGTCCCGTTTCGCCACTGAAAAAAGGGTCTGGAGTGCTCCTGCTAATTCCATCGCCAGAACCTCGGAAGTTCTTCGCAGAGCCTCATTGCCTTCGAAGTTGCGGCCCCTCCAGCGGAACAGGTCGGCGGGCGGGGGGTTTCACCAGCACGATGCGCCCTCCCATCCAGCAGGCAGCCCCATCGCGCCTCGTGGCAATCAGGTCGCTGTTTCACCCTGGCGGCGGTGAGTTCTCAATGTTGGCGGGCTCGTAGAACTCCAGGGTGAGCCATGTCGTGAAGCCCTGGAGCAGTTCGCCAGTTCACCCGCCCACCGGCAAGGCGATACGGCCTCAAAGTCGCGAGGCGATTCGCCGCACCCCTTGCAGAAGCTCCCTTGATCGCTCGGTGATCGTCAGGCATTGAACACCGCTTCCGATGCATCACCGCAACCCAGATCGAAAATGAACACGCCACCGTCACTTGGCGCTTGAGCCCGCACTTTGGCCAGCACCGCCTCGTTGGATTGATGCCAAGCGCCAGCCGCCCAGATACTTTGCCATCACTCCACCATCGGCACAACACATCCAGTCACCTGGCCATCGGGCGAGGTCTGGCGAATCAGGGTCTGGGGCCGGCGCTTGCAGATCGGGCGCAGCTCAGCGCCGACTCAACAGGCAGCTCACTCCACCACTGGCTGCCGCTGATCGGGATGCCGAAGATAGATCACGCCATCGGATCGGCGAAAAAGATGTATCTGAGGCTGCGACTGGAGCCCAGAAAGCGTTCAGCCAACCGCCGCCAGCTCCCGTCCTGGCCTCGGCCACCAGGCGTGACATTGGCGGATGAGCAGCAGACCAAGATCCCGGCGGCGAAGCGGGTTCACTTATCCGGGCAACCCTCTTGGATGCTGTTGAAGGCGAAGAAACGTATCCCCGTCATCATCAAGCTGCCACAAGGTGGCCCACCGCCAGCAGCTTTGGTCTGCAAGCTGAAACTCGGCCCACCAACTCAGGAAAGCGCCTCCCCACAGAAGACGTGTCTCACGTCAAAGCCTGGGCGGCGGGCCGCCAGTTGTGAGGATGGGGCTGCCCCGGTGGAAAATTTCGCGGCCACCAAAACCCAACCGTCGCTTTAGCCCACCCTAGGAAGCGCCGCACCTATGGCCAAATCGCGGCGGATTAAAGCATCCCGTCGAGCGCACCTGCTCGAGCCGGAGTAAGGGCCGCCGAGAAGCGGCAGTCGAAAATCCTTCGCCGGGCCAACCACGGCCAACACACGCCCGCCCCGCGTAAACGATCGCGCCACCAGGCTCCTTGCCGGCTGCCGCATGGAACAACTGACGATCGCGCTGGCGGCCAGCTGATCCTCGATCACATCCCCGAAGCCGAGGGCTCATCGGGGTAGCCGGCAGCGGCGGGCCACCACGGGCAGGGCACTGCAAGCCTCCGCCACGCCCAGGCTTGCGCCTGGCAGCTTGCCGCTGGCGCAAGCCAAGCAACACCTGCGCCAGTTTCGCCCCCAAGCAGTGCGCAATCAGGGTCTGAACATTCAGGGTCGCCGAAACCCGCAATTGAATCGAATCACCTTGAGGCCATCAGGGTGAGGCAATCAGCCCGCAAGATGACGGCCGCCGAAGTCGATGCCGCGCGGCCTTAAACGCCCTCAAGGTGGGCTCGAGCACCAGCTGGACGCACCCCTCCCAGGCCATCGGCAATAGCAGGCGGGCAGGGCATAGGCGGCCCATTGCCGCCCGGTGTTTCACCCCGTATCTCCTTCACCGATTCTTTTGTATCCTGGGCCGGCGGGTGAGCAGCACCATCGTGCGAGCCAATCGGTTGGGGCCAAAACACCGAGACCCTTCCGCCCCGCTGAGCCGCTCTTCAAGCACCAGGGGCCGGGCTGTTTGAAGCGGCCAAATTCCAGAAAAAATTTCCCTCAATGCCTGCCGGGGTTCGTTCGCCAGGCTGTCCGCCACGGTGGACCCCCTTGCCGGCCCGCAGCCCATCGGGCCTTGACGAAAAACAGCGGGCAAACCATGGCCTCATCGACCACCTTCCAGGCCTGGCTTCACGGGCTTGTGGGGGCCCAGTAAATGCGGGGGGCCCGTCGGGGCGCGCGGCGTGGAGATCAAGACCTGCCACCAAAATTATTCTTTGTCCAGTGCCCAGGATTT
>Ga0163217_1063335_pt1 | contig 12022 bp, 12 predicted proteins | sample SynspAceP_FD_185933 | JGI IMG/M metagenome (GOLD analysis project Ga0163217, IMG submission 185933) | Saline lake microbial communities from Ace Lake in Antarctica - Synechococcus sp. Ace-P (PacBio error correction) | ecosystem: Environmental > Aquatic > Non-marine Saline and Alkaline > Saline ... | reverse complement strand
AAGTATCGCAGGCTGACACACCCGGTAGACGGTGTTGCAGGGGGCAGGCGAATTTCCGGCTCTGGACAAGCCCGCACGCGTACGGGCGGCTGGAACGAGACTGGGCGATTTGACGCGTGTATCTTTGGCGACGGGACGCGGCCGATTGACGTGCGCGACGACAGCGGGCATTCATGCGCGACGTCCACCCATCGAATGGAGCGTACGGGCGACAAAAGGACCGTATGCGGGATGCTAATGACGATACCCACAGCGATATCGCTATCGTTACATCTGCGATGATCGCTTCTACGAGGCTATCTTCTACACCGGATACCGACGGACACGCGGTCATTCACGCCTAAGCGGTTTGGATCGCCACTATGAGCCTCGACTCTACGTCTATCCTTGACGGCGATGATGGCAGACAAGCGCAAAATATGGGCACTGTGGTCAGCGTCACCTCGCGAACGGAAAGCTACTTTGTTCAAGTGATCCGGATGGCTTTAACTTGCAGGAGTGACTGATCCGCGTTGGACGTGCAGGATCAGATGCGCCGGGCTTGGGGAACTATGTTCGTTGCACCGGCCGTCGCGGTGGCTCTATTACCATCGAAGTTGTCGATCCCGATCGAACAACCAGCGCTCCGGATATTCCGGGATCTCGGGCTGCAAATTGTTGGTCGTCCTACCCGATTGTACGTTCGAGACGTGGCAGACAGCATCGCGCGATGACGTTATCCTGACCGGTGGCGGCGGGATTCATGCATGGCGGGGCGGGGGGCCCGGCGAAATGCATCAACGCGCCGGCGATGCCGATATGGGTCGCTTTGATGCGGATACGCGTTACTGGGCGACGGCCGGTATCCTGACGTTCCTGCGACCGGTCCGGTCGGCCTGTCGCTTTGGCGAGCTTGGCGCGGAGATTATCAGCCGTAACGGCGTGCCACACGATTATAACGATACGATCCTGACCGGGAAACGGACGGATGGGTGATGAGGCAGGGTGACGACACATCAACACGGGCGATATTTTTCGAATAACCGGTGTGGATGATGCGACCTCGGGCGCGGATTGTGATGTCGCACGCGCTTTCACTGTGGGAGGCGCAGGTTGCGATGTTTTTGGGTTGTTGGTCCGCAGGCTTTTGTCGCGTGCGGGGCAGTGGACGAATTTTGTCGATCAAGGGACATTCACAAACCCTACGCATGGATCATTGGGCTGGGGCTGTTACAAAAAATCCGAAGACCTTGAGGTGGATGGTTGCTCCGATGTGACAAGCGTAAGGCATCCGCATCACGTCGGTCGAATCGTGGACAGAAAATATCGTGCGCGAACGCTAATGTCGAAGATCAGACCAGTCAACGCAGGAACCCAGAATGGCAGCCTGCTTCAACGGTTTAGCTTATGCCAAGTCGCAAGCCGAACTTGGCTAGACGTCCTGGCCTGGATGCCATCGATGGAACTGGCAAGCTTGACGATATATTTTATATCGACGCAGAGACCCGCGACGCGCGCGACGCCCGCGAGGGCGGTATCGTCTGGTATCTGCCAATGGCAAGTCGATCAGCCTGAACGATCCGGCTGGCGCGGAACTTTACCCGGTGAATTCATCGAATATTGATCCAGATGAACCCAGCCTGCCGGCCAACGTCGTGATCTTCCGCCGATGTCAGCGGGCGATGATTCGAGCGCGCATTAATTCGGGGAAGGTACGCACAAAAGGCAGTGGTTCACCACGCCGCGCACCAACGCCGAGCTTAGCTGGTATCCCGATTTGTCGGTGGGCGAGAAGGGCAGATGTGGTGCCAGCAAGGTGACCATTGATTACCGATCTGTGTGCTGGGATCAGGAGGTTTATGCGCGTGTTCGATTAACGCTGGTGTTCAACTTTGCCGCCCTGACAGGTGCGCCGGAGGAACCGCGAATGGACACGATCCTGGGTCGGCGTCGATGGATTGTGCTGATCGGTGGCAGATGGCATGACCCTCAAATGGGGGAGGACCGGGGATGATCGGATCGTTGGCGACAACCGCGAAGTATCACATCGTGGCCATATCTCGGGCTCGACGGGTTCGCGGGACACGGGCAAGCGCGAATTTACTTATAAAATGGGACTTTGACCGATTGATCCTACACGAACTCCAGGGTCTGAGCTCACCTTCGTAACCGAAAGCTGGCAAAGACGTGTCGAAGGGCGGCGCGGCGATGACCGGGCGTGGGGGCGTACAATGCGAATTACTATGTCTTTGCGGGGGGGGCCTTTGGCATTGATCGTCTAGTTGGAAGCCGATTTCATCGGAACGGGCGCTACCACACAACTCGGACCAAGGCACAACGCTGACGAACCTGTGAATGCACGGTGATGCGCTTTGATTTCAGTAACTTTATCGGCCGTCGATCTTGAGCCTGCCCGACAGCAGCCGCCAGATCTAAACGGTGACCGCAAGTACGGAAAGTCAACCTGTCGCTCAGCTGTTCACAGCGGGTGTGTTCGAACGATTGTATTCGGGGTCAGCCTTATGACGATACGATCAAGGGGCACGATCGTAATAACGCCTTGGGCGGCAATGGCGGCGACGACCCGGATCGACGGTTATTCGGCGGTCGAACTTTATCGATGGCGGCGCGGTGATGACCGGCTTGATGCGGGCTTGGCCGCTTCAAGATGCGCGCGAACTGCGTATGGTGAGGATGCCAGTCAGGTCGTCCTGGGGGGATTCGGGCGATTGATCGGATGTTATGGCACCAAGGCAACGCGTTGATGGCGGTTGAAGGGCGGCACGACCGTATCTATTAGCGGCGGCGGTCGGCATATCCTGTTTTGGGGGTACGGCACGATTATTGTCGGGCCTCGGGGCTAACAATTTCTGGTGGGGGCGCAGGTCACGATGAGCCTTTCGGGGTCGTGCAAGTCCTGATTGATGTGTTCGCCTTTGGCGACCGACAGGCCGTTATACCCCGTCTCCTGCTGGCTATAGCGGGATTTGGCAACTATGGAACTGCGGTCCAGCGTTCAACCCATGTCTGGGGCGATCTGGGACGATGAACTCCAAAAATGGTGACCCAAGCAATTCCTGACGTCTTTTGCCATGATTTACCCGCGCGACTCAGCTTGATGTTGCGGGCACCAGTTGTCCCTGAGATTTGCGCTGACCCCTTTATCCAGTCGATTTCGGCGCCTTGATAGAATGGTGAGAGGGACAGGTGATGTATTAAAATAGAGTTTTATTTTAGACGTGTTGGCAACAAAGTGTCGTAGGTTCGAAATTTGGCTGCGAAAAGCGGGCGAAGTGCAGGGATTGTCGTGTTGAACGAACTTTACCAAGGCCATAGGGCGTCTTCGGAAGACCATTTTGAATGCGGAAACGCTCGAAAGCTGCGCAGCGGCACGACATGGCGCAGGCGTGCGCATGGTGCGGGCTTTTTGCCAAGCAGACGGCACGGGATACAGCAAGGTCTTGTACGTCATGGGCAGGCACCGGCAAGCCAAATTTGAACCGTCGCGGATGTGGCCGGATGGGGCCAGGCGGGCCGAGCTTCAGCGGGCGGTTGCGGGGTCCTTAAGGCAGCGGATGCTGGTGGCAAAACCGGCGCCAAGGCAACGCCAATTGCAGTGCGCTTTTGATCGGGGGCAAGTTTGCGCGGCGTCCTTGCCGTTTGGGTGGATTAATCTGCCGATTACCGACCTGCGCGTTGTCGTCAGTGACTTGCAGTGGGCACAGGATGGGATAGAGGCCGTATCGTTGCGGTCGGCACGAATCAGCGGCAATGATACCTTGTGCGGTGATCGAGCTTGGCTGGCCACCGTTCTGCTCACACCCGCTTTCAGAAGCGCACCCGCCGTTGCGACTGACTTTCCGTGCGGCTGGATTGCGAATTTGGTGCGTCGGACTGATGCGCGCAGGCATTCCGGCTGGTGGCTGTCAAAACTCTGCGACCTTTGGCAAACGCGCTACCCTTGTTCGGTTGATCGAAACAGCGATGGATGAAGCCGCTCGACCAGGCAAGCGGTTCATCGCGCATCCCACGAAGGGTGCCGCCGTGTACGTCGGCGCTTCGCGCTGGCGGAATCATGAGCGGTGACAGGGCTGTGTACCGTGCCGATGACGAACAGGCAAGACCATCGGCGCGATGCTGTCTGCACCGCAGTGGCCGCGGATTTGGCCGGCGGCGTGCGCTGGCAGGGCAGGCCGGCCGATACACTGAGACGAAGAAATCCATAAGATGCTGGGATATCAAACGGACGCCGAAGATCGCTGGGCTGGCTAGTTTGGAGACTCCGTCACGAATTTCTTTAAGGGCGCTGTTTTGGTGCGCGACATTGCCTGCTGTTGAAGCTGGAGGGTGATTGCGTGATGCCTTTGTCGCCTTTTGCTATTATTGCGACAGGCACCGTACAGGGACACGCACGACCGTTGTGCAGGTAAAATACAGCGGGTCGTGACTGCGCCGATCGCCGGTTCCTTGTCCAGTTCCGAGGCGCGGCGCCGGTGATTGGTGCAAGAAGGCGACGTAATGGCGCGGTTGGAGACCGTTGATATTCGTCTTGAGCGGCTAAAATGGCTGGGCGACCGGACCAAGCGGCGCAAGAGAATACAGTCGGCGATGCCGCAGCGTGAACGGACGCAAGCGCGTATTCTTGCCTCACAAATTGAACAGTCGGACGCGAATCAGTTTGCTGGATCAGCAGCTTGACGTATGACAATTCGCGCGCCTTTTACCGGGCTTGTTGTTTCTGGTGACTTAGCCAGCGCTTGGTGCCGCTCGAGCGGGGGATGTGGTTGTTTCAGGTCCGTTCCGCTTGATGATACCGTCAATGTCACATGGCGGGATGAGGGCGCGATATTCGCGAACTTTTCGCGGGGACCGGGGCCCTTGGTCCTGAGCGCGCTGCCCGATACGGCCCTACCGGCGTCGCCGTGAGCGGATCACACCGATTTCGAGCCCGCTGAACGGGCGCGAATGTCTTTGATGTCGAAGCATCATCGAAAGAGGGCCCGATTATTGGCGCTTTGCGTTCCGGGTATGGAGGCGTTGCCAAGATCGAGGATCGCACGAGCGCAGACTGTTTGGAATATGGACCGCGTCTGGATGCTTGGGGCGCATGAACTTTTTGGTCCTGGAGGGCTAGTCCTTTGGCCGGCTCGCTTTTTCTCGCGTCAGTGGTATCGGTCATGGACCTGAAGCCACGGCTAGCCGGCAGGGGGAATACTCTATCGCCATTGTTACGTGGGCGCATTTCTGGTTCATCCTTTCAGGATCTAGGCCACAGGGGCCGGTCGCACCGGTTTTCCCCGCCGGGCGTATCGCATGGTCGGCTGCTGGCGGCACGCAGGGCGCTTGGCGAGGTGTGGGATATGCCAACGAACAGTTGGGGTAGAACGGCCCGACCGCAGGATTGAGGCGATCCGGCTATTGGGGCAATTGCTGCCGCCGATGCGCTTGTGCCGATGTATCTCTGACAGTCGCGAATTATTTCAATTTTTTTTTCGGCGTCATAAGCGCCCACAACGGATGGAGATCAAACAGAGGTTTGTCACTTGGCGGTTGCGCGCTGCCGATCTGGGATCCCGACCGATTTCTGACTGGCGGACCTTGCCGTTTTAGATGCGGCCGTTTTTTGACCAGACTTTGCCGTGATTCTGGTTTGCTTGGTGTGACGGCGGCGGTGTTTTGCGGCAATGAACTAATTGGTGCCTTGACACAAACATCACTGACGGGTTTTGACCCTGGAATCTCGCCCGTTTTGTGGCTGGTCTATCCCGTGGTCAAGCGTTCCATGAATTGGGTCACGGCTTTATGCCGTCAAGAAATTCGGCGAGAAGTCCATGAGATCGGGATTCATTTGTTTCTTGTCCTGATACCCGGTGGCCTTACGTCGGGACGCTTCGGCGGCTTCCTGCTTGCGCGACAAGCAACAAACGGGCATGCTGGTCGGCGGAGTCGCATCATGATCGAGCTTCTGCTTGCCTCGGTCGCAATGTTGTTCTGGTAAATGCTGATCCGCGCGGTCACGGCGTGGCTTCAATGTTCTGCTGATTGTGGGGTGTCGACGTTGCTGTTTAACGGCCACCTTGCTGCGTTTGACGGGTATTACGTGCTGGCGACTGGGATCGAGATCCCGAACCTGAGCGGGCGTCACACTATCTTTAATTATCTGAATACAACGAATATATCTACGGGCATGCGCGAGGCGATAGGTGACCTCGTTTGGTCAGAGCGGGTTATGGTTTTGTCTTCTATGGATCGCCGCTTCATCTACCGCATGTTCATCATTGTCGCGATCATGCCCTTATTGCGGCCGCTTTTTTCATCATCGGGGTTTTGCTGTGCCATCTGGGCGGCACGACGCAGCTTTTGCTGCCTCGGAAAGGGATTAAGTTTTTGTCAGGGGAGTCCAAAGCTTCGCACAAACCGACCGCGGCGCTGAATACCACCGTTTGCATGCGTTGCTTATCCTAGGGGCGTTGTTTCTGGTCCTTTCCCATTTACAGCAATCGTCGATGGCGTATCTGTCGCCAGAGCAGGCTCAGGTCGCGGCAGGGAAACGGTTTTGTCACCAAGGGTTCGCGACACGACGGCCAGGAAATGCGCAGCTGAGTGATTGATGATGCAGCTTGACGATCCGTTCATGCGCGCGCGGCTGAACTGTCGACACACGTTGGCGGCGGCTCGAAATTCAGCGCAAGGCGTTGCTCCGACGGACAGGGTGCATCCGCCTGATCGCCGAAGAATCGACGTTGTGCAGAATGACGCGCGGCGTTGTGGAGGAGTTATCGGCGCCTTGATATACGTGCGCGCGGGTCGGTACGGCGGTTCATAGCCAATGCCTCGGACCTTGGAGGGTGCTTTGTCGCACGAGGCAATGTAATCGGCTATGTCGTGCGCATTGCGGGACACCCAGACGTGCGCACACGGTCGGAGCAGAAACCAGATTGATCTTGGGTACGCATGACACCCAGTCGGTCAGCGTTATGACGGTGGGAATGGGGTTGCCGAAACGATCAAGGGCGACTCTGCGCGAAGATCCCCGGTGCCCACGCAGCGTGCCGAACCCGGGCATTGGGGACAGCGCGGTGGGGCAACGTTCCGGTCGATCCAAGCGATTCCCATGGCGTGCAAAACCTATGGGCGTTTTTTGAATTTCGAGATTTGTGGTGGCAGCTTCAGCGGATTTTCTGTTGGGTGCGCGTCAGGGTTCGTTTGATCATGGCACTTCACGTGGGGTTTCAGGGCCTAATCGAGTCTTTGCGGACAGTGTTCCTGAGGCTTATTTATTTTGTTTTTTTTTTTTTCTTTTTGACGGATTTGATCCTTCGGCCGGGGTTCTGGCCGGGTCTATTTCCGAACGCGCGTGAACGGGCTGGCACGCCTGACAGGTCATGGGCAGCGGCCTATGGTCGCCTGCGCAGTGTTCGCGCGCGGACCCGTGTCGAACGCTGTTCTGTGCGGGTCAAGCGGGCAGGTCGCCAAATTGAGACTGAGCAACGGAGGAACTGACCGCAAAAGCATCGCCGGCTGACCCAGATTACAGCTGAAGGGCTGCAACGCGCGAACACAGCGAGCTTTTGCACTATGTGCGCGAGGCTTCAGGCCGCGTTTGGGAATGCGTGGTTCATTTCGATGTTCAGTGGTCGGCGGGTTGGTCATGCTGCAGGCCAGATTCGTTGAAATGGCCATGGCGAGGCAGCGCTTGACGGCGACCTGACGGCGGCGGTCATGGCGATGTCCGGCGTGGCCGTTGCATCTGGTGACGTGTATGATTTTCTGCCAGCCGTGACGTCGGGTGTGGATGGGCCCTTGTTTGAATTCTTGCTACGCGTCGGTGTCATTCTTGAGGATATGGAGGGGGACGACCGTCGTGCCGCTATGCTTGTGACATCCACCTTTGCACCAATAACAGTGACTTTCGGGATACCTAAAATCGCCTGATCTTGAGGCCGAGGACACGCCGCTGCATTGGCGCTTTGAGGGGTTGGCTGGCATCAGCGGTCCACCGCGAGCAAGTTGATGATCGTGGCTGTGTTTGCCATCGTTTGACGAGCGAATTCTGTGCTGGTAGGCGAGGCCGCACGCTTGATCATTGCGAGAAGCATCATTCGGAGGGGACGTCTTACGCAGGCGTCACACGGCCGTAGTATGCAACCCCCGGGATTTTTCTTGTTCGAGCGTGATTTCGAATTGAATTTACGAGACCTGGCAAGGGCGCAGTCGCGGTCCAGCCAGCAGCTCGGGGGGTATGGGCGACGGAAACCCCGCGAGGGAACTGGGGGTCAGGCCCTTTGCCTCTGTGGCTTTACAGCGCGACAGCACTATCTGGTGCAAGATACAGATCCAGATCGTCGTGATGAATATCACAGCCGGCATTTATGGCGGACCGATCCGTGGGGCGCGGACTGCACAGATGATGAGGTCAAGAGGGCGTCGATATCTCGATGCGGCAGGAACATTGATCCGATCAGCTACCAGAAATTCTTTCGGGCGCTACATCGGCTGTACGGCATGACCGGCACGCGAGGAAGTCGCGGGCGAGCTGGCGCCGTTTACCGTTTGCGCACCGGTCGGAGTGCCCACGAATACGGCAAAGCGTTGGGTAAGGCGAATTCTGTTATGCCACCAGTCACAAATGGCAGGCGGTTCCTGCGCAGAGGTGGTGCGGCGTCACAAGAAGGGCAGGGCCCATTCTGATTGGGAACGCAGTCGTCGATTGCCTCGAACATTAAGCGGCTTTTTGACGGGCGAATGGATTGGCAGCATCGCGGTTCTTGAATGCCCGTCAGACGAGCAGAATCCGGAATTAGTGCCGAGCAGGCAGTCCGGTCGGATCACCGTTGCAACAAACATGGCCGGGCCGGTATGATTATCGCGGCTGGACGATGCCGCGCGCGGGCGGTGGGTTGCATGTGATCGCGAGGGGCGCCCACGATGCCGCAAGGATCGATCGGCAAACTTTAGGCCGTGCGCCGTCAGGGCGACCCGGCAGCAGTACATTTGTGTCGCGTAGAGAACGACTGATGCGCGTCTTTACGGTGCAGCGCGCTCTTTCACAATAGACCGGTTGGGGCAGGGGCTGGGTGCCGGTATCTGGCGCGGCCGTCGTGAACTTGCACATGGGCCAGCGAACGCAATAGCGGTATCCGCAAGCTGCTTAAAGGCCGATGATAGCCTAGATGAATTGCTCGCGTTTCAGTGGACGCGGGCGATTGATGGAGAAGACCATGAATCCTGTTACCTCACCTTGGCATTTGTTTTCGCGCTGATCGCGACGCGGTTTTGCGCGAATATGATTGCCTGATGGAACGTCACTTTGTGGTGAATCGCAGCGCCGAGGCGGGATCTCCAAGGTATCTCTGTGCAGCGCGTGATTTGGTGACCCAAGGCCGGTGGTCGCCAAGTGAATTGCGCAGGCAGGTGGGCGCTCGATCGGCCCGGCCCGTGCACCGATACATCGCATTCGAAATTGCCAAGGCGCGATTGATCTGCTGGCGACAGGCAGAGCCGTGCAAGGAGATGTGGCGAAGAAATTGTCCCTCAGGGCGGTCGTCGACTTGCGTCAGCCAATCGACCACGGGCCATCCTTGAACTGAGGACAGCGATTGAAAGGCGGCTCGCGGCCTTATGAACGCGTGTCGCAGCTCAGCTTGCACGTCGCAACATCCATGCACGGTCGATGTATCGTCATCCGCGCATGATCGGCCCGGAGTATGTCTTTGCCCAAGCGCCATCATCAGATCGCCCGATTGATCCGACTAATATCGGGTTTCCTGCCCGACATGTCACCACGTCCAGCATGGGTTCAATGGGCCAGGTAAAACCGCGCCCCGATAGTGGGTGTACAAGCGAGGTTATCGCCATCGACCGCCGTGTTCGACGAGCGAGCGTCGTTCGGTGTACGTCTTCAGTGGCATCTTGGGGTGCATTGTTGCGGGTATGTTGCAAGATCGAGATTGGCGAATAGGCAGGAGCAGCGCCTCTTGATTTTCCATATGTCGGTTGCCCGCCTCGCTGGAACCACGTTTTTTGGGCCGGCCAAGGCCGTTGGGGCAGTCTTGCGCATCATGCGCGACGGTGCGTGGATCAGTTAATAAAATTCCTTTACTAAAAATTCCAATCGCGAGCGACGGAATGCGGATCCTGAAGTATTTCAAGCATACGAACCGCGTATCCGCCGGGCAGGCTTTCAGTGCCGAGGACTTGAAAAATTTCTTTACGCCTTTTTCTCGCTCATCATTAGGGGTGCTATGAGTGCCTTTGGTGTTCCGGATAATCGCCGGCTTTGGGGGTGAGGGCGGCTGTAACGCTGATGGGCCCAAGCGGCGATCCGGGTCGCGGGGGCAAGACGGGTCACGACGTGGTCCTTAGCCGCTGGAGGCCCGCGATTACGCTTGTTTTGCGCACGTTGCAGTGCCGTTCTCGCTTCAGTCGTACGAAGTGATCGCCGTCGTGCGGGTGAGGGTTTGCCGAACAAGCGCTGCGCGGCACACCGTGGTGAAAGGGCGACGTCCTTGTGCAGCAGACGACCGCACGAACGGGCTGGAGCTTGGATTGCTTGAGGCCACCCGCGATCAGGGCAGGCCACTGTCACGTTCGAGGCTTGCGCAGCCACGGCGTTCTGTCGTGACGGATGTGGCCTGTCGAAGCACGCGTCGCGTTGCGATTGGGGAGGCAACGTGGGGGCTGGGAGTCGCCTTGATGATCGTTTTACATCTGGCCCCGATTCTCTGCCGGCGGGGCTCAGCGACGTGAGCGTGGGGGATCGTTGTCGACGGAGGACCATCGTGACGGTGATGATACCACGCGCTTGCTGGCACTTTCAAGTGCCTGAAGCATCTTTGGTCTTCTGGCGAGGGCAGCCGGTTCTTTCGTTTCGCACCAATATGCAGGGCCGTATTTTTCGAAGGGAGATTACCGCCTTCGACAGGCCGACTGATAGCGTAGCGGCGCGCAGGTTCAGGCGAGATTGAGACCCGACGGGGTTCTGCTGCGGGGGATGACCTTTGCCATTCCGTCATGACCGAAGTAACCGATCCCCTGCTGCCGTGCCGCGCATTACTGGACGAACGGTGCCGGTCTGGATGCGAGACGGCAAGTACCGCGCGTTCCGGCCCTCCGCTACGCGAGGGCGTGCAGGTTCTGGTCGAAACTGTGGCCTTGGGGGCTCGATTTGTGGGAGCCGGGGGCGTGCCACTAGCGAAGGGAGGGTCTGCGTGGTGCACGTAAGGGACCGGGATGAGTTTGAGAAGAAGCGATTAAATCTGGTTTTTGCGTTCTTTGTTGCGCGGCCGATTTCGGGTCGTTGTTGAACCTGCTATCATCATCGCCGGATGGCGGCGTTTTCCAGCGTCGAATTCGGAAATGCAGACGTGATTCAGCCGGTACTTTCTGTCCGGACCCGTAACGAGGGTGCGTGGCAGCACTGTGGGACACGAAGTCACCCAAGTCCTTGAAGATGCTTTAAGCGCACTGAGGAGGGATGTCTTATATCGATCCACGTCAGGCACGGGGGTTCGGGAGCCGATCACATGATCTCTCCGACGGGGATGATGTTCAACGTGCTGCGGAACCGAGCGCGCGAAATCGTATCGGGTGCTTTGCGTTCTTGCCCGACGATATTGACGAATCAAGCGTACCCAAAGCGGTTAAGCCAACGCTGACGCATCATTGTCTGCGCTGCTCGGAAGGATGCAGCTCGACACGCTCCCAAGTTGCGGGGGAAGGGCGGCGGTTTAGAGCGGGTCTTTCACGTTGATGCGACGGGCATCGCCGAGTCCACCGTGCGCGGTTGGACCGTTTGCCAACGAATTTCGGGTTAACAGTGAAAACATTCCGGTCTTGTTTGCTAAAAAGGCGCGGAGCTCTTAGCGCATCTTTTGGACGTCTCGACCGCGTTTGGCCGAAGCTTTTCGCGATTGGGGACACTGCAATGGGAGGAGTGAACCTCTGATGAGAAAGCGAGTCTCAGTCAGAGCGGTGTTGTGTGCGGTGTGCATCGTGTGCGGGGGGTTTTCGGGGAAAATTGTGAATTCTCTTTTTTCTTTCA
>Ga0163217_1036003_pt1 | contig 12022 bp, 16 predicted proteins | sample SynspAceP_FD_185933 | JGI IMG/M metagenome (GOLD analysis project Ga0163217, IMG submission 185933) | Saline lake microbial communities from Ace Lake in Antarctica - Synechococcus sp. Ace-P (PacBio error correction) | ecosystem: Environmental > Aquatic > Non-marine Saline and Alkaline > Saline ... | reverse complement strand
GGCGCTGCGCTCGTCTCGAAACCGCGAACAACGACTTCGCTCACAACGGTTTTGGTCCGTCTGGATCGCTGGCAAGGTCATGGTCGATGGGTGACAATCCCTGCTAGTCGTACTCGTCGCAACAGATCGTTGACCCGCAGTCAAAGCAGAATCTGCCCAAACTTTCTCCGACGCCACTCCGCCCGGAACCCTCCGTGACTTCATACCGTCGTTCCACTCTCCTCTGTGTGCGTACTCTCCGCTTTCTCTCTCGTGCAGCCGGGGCTGTTGCGCTCAGCGGCTTGCGCCAGTCCGCCCGCCGGAGGGCGGTGCGCCAGGTGAGGTCTCACAGCGGTGGCGCTGGGCCGCTTCAGCAACCTCGACACGATCAGCACCCTGAAGCGATCGAGGAGGTGCAGCTGGCGGCCCAGGCCCAGGCCGCGATGAGCGCCCTGCTGTCCGTCAGGGTGATCAGTCCAAGCAGGGGCAGTTGCTGCTGGTGCTCGATCAGCCCAGGTGCGTGCCGAGTGGCGAGCTTGATCGCTGAGCGCGACAAGGACAAGCTCAAACTACGAGCGGCTTTGAATTCCCTCGCCAGCCAAGGGGCTGCCAGCGCCTGCAGCCGCGACGAGTTGCACAGGACCCCAATATCTGCCAGTCCACGGGAAGCCGGGCGGCCGCGAGGCCGACCTGCCTCAGCAAACCTGCGCGCCCCGATCAGCGGCCTTCGCTGTCAGCGACCTCCAGGTTGAAACCAGGGCGATGGTGATCGCGCCGGCGGCAGGGCCTTCACCAAGTGGTGCGCAGACGACCGACTGATGGCCCGCAATCGGATGTTGCCCGGTATTCTTTACCAATCGGCGTCCCCGCCCGGCCTGGGCCGGTTGCTGTTGCAGGGAACCTCCAGGGAGGCACGGCAGGTGGCTACCGGGTGGTCAGCCGTGTGATCGGCCGTCACCCCAGGGACCCAGACCCTTGTTGCTCAAGGCAGAGTTTCCTAACCCAACGGGGCGGCCCTGCGCACCGGCCTGAGGCTTGCGGCGACCCGGCTTGTGCTGGCCGCCGGCGACCAGCTGCCTTCCGTGCTTCGCTTTGCTTGATGTCACCCAGGTTCGTCGGACAGAGCTTCGGCTGTTCTCGCGTCGAGCCAGTTTGGCAGGATCTTGCAGCGCAACCCCAGGCAAGGTGAATTCTTGAGCCCCTGCGCGCCTTACGGCCGGCTCCAAGTTCGCCTGCAGTTCCAGTACAAGCTCGCGATCTGCAGAACAACACGGCTATCCGGTGCTTCAAAGGGGGGTTGCCTCAGGCGATCGGTTAATCACCACCCAACCTGCTTTCACCCTCCGCCACGGCAGCCCGTGAACGGTGAAATAGGAGCCGCCCGAATGTCTGCTTTCGATAATTTCATCACCCGCCGGTGCTTGACCAACTCGTCTGGCAGCCTGCTGATCGTTGACCGGTGGCCTGATCGCGATCCCCTGCTGCCGATCGAGAACCTGGCCCGACATCGCCCCGCGACGGTGACGGTGAAACTCCTTACAAACGGCGCCGACGCGAGGTTGTCGGTGGAGGAAGGTGTCACCAATGTGCTTGGAGCAGCAGATCAACGGCGGTGGAGAACTGGACTTCATCACCTCCTCTCAGCGCCCGCCGATGGCAGGCAGCGCGATTCCCGTGTCGTTCGCTAGCGGCACGACGGGGACATCAACCGGTGAACGTGCAGAACCGGGGTGGCACTGGCCCAGCCCCAGTTGCCGAGGAGGTGCGCCAATCCGGGGGGTGGTGGTCAACAAGGCCTCCAAACTCGATTCTGCTGGTGTACAACTTCGGCAGCGACGATGCCACATAATCCATCAGCACGGAATTCATCAGTGGCCTGCTCGATCAGAACCTCACGGAATCGGATCAAACGGGTCAAGGGTGGGGGGGGGGGGGGGGGACAACACTTGCTATGTCGGCCAACCGCCAACTCGCCTTCCGGGCTCTGCGCTCCGATCCCGGATTCGTTCTGCGGCCAACCAGCTTGCCCTCCTCACGATTGGTGAACGCCCTGCGCAGCCAGAGCCGCCTGGTGCCAGTGTTCAGGTGGGGGGCAGAGCCCGCTCCTGAGGCAGCAGTTCACCTTCCACGGTTGCCAGCTCAGGGTCGGTGCGCAGCACGACGGAATTTACCGATCTGGTCCTGCGCACCGTGAAGACGGCGGTCCCTGGTGCGCCCTCAGGATGTGGGCCGGGTGGAGCTGGCGCCGAGACCTACCGTACGCCAACGCCACCGATTCTCCAGGGCGTTCCCTCCGTCGCCTACTGGTCTACCCAGTTGAGCGCAAGCAATGCGCCTCGAGGTGTCGCGGGGCGTGGAGGAGTGCTCGACGGAGTTCAGCCGCGCATGCGCCGGCATTGAAGGTCGAGAAGATCTACGACACCACCGACGTTCATTCAATGCCTCCATCCAAAGGGGAGTTGACCAGTTCCGCTGCGCGATGCGCGTGTGCTGGTGGTGCGATCCTGTTTTCTGTTCCTGCAGAACTTGGAAGGGCCACCCCTGGTGCCTGGCATCGCATCCCCGTGCCCTGGTGGGCACGCTTCCTGTTCGTGAAGGCGGCACCGGCTTGCCCTTAAACCAGCTCACCCTGTCGGTCTGGTTGCTGGCGACAGGCCTGCGTGTGGATGACGCGATCACCGTGATCGAAAGACACCTCCACCAAGAAGGCCCAGGGATGGACCGCCCTGGAGGGCCGCCATGGCACCATGAACGAATTGTTCGGGGGCGGTGATCGCCACATCGCTAGTCTGCTGTTTGCGTGTTCCTGCCGGTGCTCTTCTTTTTCCGGCGCCACCGGGCACGATCTACTCAGCAGTTCGCCGCCCGTCATTTCTTTCTCGGTTGGCCATTTCCAACTTCAAACGCCCTCACCTTCTCGCCGATGCTTCTCGGCCCTGTGCTCGCGCGTGAAAGCGAACCACCGAGCCGGCGCAACCTATTTGCCATTTCCGCGGGCACCACGATCGGCTCGTCTAATGGCCTGTGGTTAGTGGTGGGCGGGTGCCGTGTGGTGCTCGGGGTGCTTGGTGGCGGCCTGCTGCTCGGCTACCTGCTGGGCCTGCATCACCCGTCTGCCCTGGCGGCTGCCGTCACCGTCGGCCGGCGGTGCTGGGGCGGGGTGCTCGGCGGGTGTGTCCAGTCCGCTAGCGGTGGGATCTTCAGCCGATCGGTCTGGCTGGCTGAGGGGCTTTCCTGGGGCGGATTTTCAGCGGCTTCAACCGCTTTCTATGCCTCCGGGAAGGTTGGTATCAGCGCAGGCCTGCCTGGGTGCTCGCCCACCGGCCTGCTGATTCATGGGCGTGTTGGTTGGTGGGAATCGTTCTCACGGGGTGGCCTACATCGATCCCTCGGGCTTTTCGTCGCCCATCGAGACAGGGGCTACGCGGATCGGCTTTGTGCCCAGCCTCCCGACGGCGGCTCCGAGCAGAAAACGACCCGCCAAGATCAATGCCCCAGGTGGCTGAGATTCATTCCGCACCGAACCGGAGATCTTCCACCTCCGTGATTCATCAGTGGCTTCAGCTCGATGGCAACGCCCCCAACCGTGGGCCTCGTTCTTCTTTGGGACCAAAGAACTGGGGATGAGCGCCCTAAATTCCCGACCAGTTCATGGAGAAGATCGTGGAGCGCTGAACCGCAAAGCTCTCGGTGATCAACGGGGGCCCGGATCTTCGTGTGGAACCGTCCGGCGACCCCGGTTACGGAACCTCCGGGGGCTTCGTAGTTTCCAAGATGCTGGGATCAGAAAGCTCCGGTGCCCTGAGCCTGCCTGAGTTTCTTCGCCAATAACCCAAACCAGCTGCATTCGCCAAGCGATCCCCACCGGAGTGTCACCGCGTCTTCACCAGTTCACGCCCGAGTCCCCCCAGCTGGAAGGTGGAGGGTCAACCGGGAGCAACTGGCGCCCCTCGATGTCGACTTCGGCCAGGCGATGCAGACTTTGCAAGCTTTTCTTACTTCGGTTGGTGCTACATCAAACGACACCTTCCAGGAGGGCAAGATCCGTCGGGTCTTACGTGCAGTCGGATGCGGCCTTCCGGGCCACGCCCCAGGCAACTGAAGTCCCTGTTTCGTGAGCAAACCCGCAAGCGGCGAAACCTGTGCCGCGTCAGAGGTGTTCCACGGTGGAACCACCACGGCCGGCGGTGATCCCCATTTCAACCTGTTCCGTCTCGATCAAGATCGACGGTTCGTCAGCGCGCCGGCCGCAGCTCCGGTGAAGCGATCAAGGCAATGATCGACACCTTCAACCCAGGTTCGACAACCAACGGCCTCGGCTTCGACTGGACCGGCTTGTCCGTGAAGAGGTGAAGGCCGCGCCCTGGGCGGTGGTGATCTTCGCGTTCGGCATCCTGGTGGGTGTTGTTACTTGGTGTCTCGCCGCCCAGTACGAGAGCTACATCGACCCCTGATCAATCCTGATGACAGGTCCCACCGGCGATGCTCGGGGCTCTGGCTATTCCTGGCGCTGCGGCGGCGAGGTGCTCAACATCTACGCCCAGGTGGGGCCTGTGATGCTGAATGCGGGACCTGCCGCTAAAGAACGGATCCTGATCGTCGATCTGGCCAATACCAGCGCATGACCCGAGGGAGGGCCCACCCCCATCAGGCAGCCAGGAGGCGGCTGAATCGCGGCTGCGGCCAGATCCTGACCCTTGACAGCCATCTCTTCCCTGGTTTCGCTTCCTGCCCCTGGTGCTCGCCAGCGTGGGCGGGGTGCCCGCAGCCAGCGCGTCCCTGGCTACCGTGGTTTCGGCGCTGATGGTGGCCACCGTGCTATCCTTTTTGTGGTGCCGGTGTTCTTACGTTGGTGGTTCAAACAGCTGGGGTCGTCCGCAAGACCAGGCACCCTCCCCCGGTCGTGGCCTCCGCACCTCCCCCTGAGGCTCCCCCCCCCCAATACCCCTCAACGCCGCCGCATCGTGCTGACGGGCCTTGTGGGGGCCCTCCTTTGCCTGTTGGTTAGGTTCTTCCTGCAGTCGATTTGTGGCCAACACCCCTGTTTCCGGTCGAGCTCCTGATGGCCCAGTTCTGGTTCCGGTTGCTGCTGGGAGCCTTCGCCTGCCTGGCCGCGATGGCGATCGAAACCGTGCGCCAGCTTCAGCGTCAGCAATCCGGATTCCTGCCTATACAACAAACAATCCCCTGGCCGTTGGGCCCGCCCCCCGGCAATCGCCCCTGATGGGGTGAGACCACGGTTTGGAGCGAGTTTTTGCGCGTCCATCTGTGGCTTAATCCACTGGCCGCCAAATGGGGATTCCGCAGTCTGAAGGCCCGTTGTTGAGGTCAGGGCTTTGCGGTCTTGGTCGTGGGTTTCAGACTACCGCGTTCCCTTCGGATCCCCAGACGGCACGACCTTTTGATTGTATCCTCCCCGATCAGTGGAAACCGTTTCTGCCATCGACCATAGGCCACGAGGCCCCGATTCAGGCTCGCTTTTCTTGCCCTCTTCCAACGCTGCGGCCCCGCCTGGCACTGCTCCCTCTGCTGATTGGTACCGTGGGCTGGCGGCACTCAGGCCCACCCAGCCCCCCCCTTGCTCTCGGTCCAGTCTGCCCAGCTCGGAGAGCAAATGTATCCACCCACCGAGCATCCGCCCGTTGTGAGCAAGCTTGAGTCGGTGGACGGATGTGGTGCTCAAAGCCGAAAACGGATGGTCGCGTGGTGCGGATCTTTGCCAGCAAGGGTCAGCCGCTGGTTAGCACATAGAACCCAACCCCGTTCTTGTCCTCCGACAACGTGCAGCCGAGCGGCCCAGCTGGGACGCCAGCCGTGCGAGGCGCGCAAGAGCAGAATCAATGCAGAGCGTTACATCTTTTTGAATGATCAGGGAGCTGTTTTCCACAAAGGAGAGGTGATTTCTATATCACCCAGGACGCTTGGAATCCAGGGAATCAGGCAAAAGCGGACGCCGCCCACTGATTAACACGTCGTCAGGGCGCCGATTGCCGGTGTGACTTGGTGATCTCAGCAGTGTCAAAACTCCGGTGGACTTTTGCAGAAGGGTTCAGGGCCATCACCGGTGTGGTTGAGAACGGCTCCCCTCTGGAACGTCAGATGGATGGTGCCCCACCCGCCCACCCACACAGGGGAAAGTCAAGATTGGTCAGAAGTCTTTGGCTGACCTGCCCAGGGCTCGCCAGCGTGACAGCGAGGTCGGGTGGTGTCAATCTTCGCCCTTTTTTCAGTCGGACGGGCAGCTCCGCTTCACCGATTCTCTTTGCTGGTGAAGCGGAGGTTCGCCAATCCGAACGGCCCAGCTCAAGAGGTGGCTAGTGGTTGAAAATGGAAGCATCATCACCAAGCCAGAGTCAACCAGCTGGCTTGTTCGGTCAAGCGGTGACGAGCAGGCCTCCCAGCCCCTTCGTTTATCGAGATCGTGCCCCGTCGGAGATCCTTGCCAAAGATCAAAAGCATCGCAGAGTGTCCGCTCACGCGGCCATTCTCACGGAAAGATTAACACAACTTTCCATACGTCATTCAGGACTTGGGCTAGGCCGAGAACCACACAGCTCCAACGTGCTCGATGCCCTTCTCCCATACCTCCCGTATGATTCCTCGGTGGCTGTTGGACGCTTTTCAGCCTCCCCGATTCTCAGGGAAATATTCCTATTGCCCTCTGCGTGTGCCTCACCTCCAGTCGCCGCTCCACTCGGGGCAGCTCGTCGTCTACACCCTCATTCTTGCTTAGCACGTCCGAGTATAATCACACCTTATCTCCGCTCGTCTCGGCTGTGGCGCAGCGGGCACCGTCCCTTTTGTGTAAGGAAACTCTGCGAATCTCTCGCTCCTCGACGGCCAGCATACGGCGTCAAGCCCTGACAATCCCACGGTTCTTGTGCCACTGTCACTCTTCATCTCCTTCTCTGCGTGCAAAGTCCCTCTACTCAAGGGCGCTCTCTCTGCCTTCTCCACACACACGCGCCTGTCTTGCTCTCTCATCCTATTTCTTGTATCTCGATCTTGACTGTGGCTCCCCTCTGTGCCCTCTCCATCTCAGTTACTCTCCTCTTGCCCTCCCTCCTCTCCCTTCGCTGTCGACCTACACATACTCTTCTCTGTCCTCCGTCCTTTCCCCATACATATAATATACAGCTATCTATGTTGGTCATATGCTCAGCTCCATAGATCGGAAGAACATAAGCTGTTCATCCGTCTCTGCTTACATATCCTCCCGTGGTTCTTGTACGAACCACCTCGACACTTGGTCTAATCTAGCCAGCCCCATCAGTCGGTGCCTCTACCTTCTTAGTCACGCCCCTCGCGCGTGCCCACAGCTCTCTCGTTTCTCTACTCTATTCTCCGCTTTCTATTTTTGCAGCTCCACGTATGCATGTTCTGGAGTGAGACATCTTTGAATAACCTTCGCTGTGGGTGCTTCTATTGCGTACTTATATTTCTCCCGTACATACTAACTGATCCTCATACATTTGAACCAATTCAATTGGTTTCATAGAGCGCGCTGCGTCAGTCTTCTTCCTCATTACAGCAACTATATCGTTCGAACACTAGTCGCCCGACACTGTTCTGATGTTCCATGTTTCACACACTTCTGTGCTCCCTTCGCTCCTCGCTCAATGTACAATATACACACTACCCGTGGGGGGTCTCATCCCCTCGACTCTCTCGCCTTCCCCTCATCCTCTCCACATTCCGTTTCCCTTCTCTTAATTCCATCGACTGGTGGCGTCCAGCCCTATGAGCTACGCACATCTGCAGCCGATGGCTTTCTTCTCCTATATCTCCCTACTTGTCTCTAATCACCGCTCCAGTCCTCTTTCACTTTCATACCCTACACTTCTCCTGCGGCGTTGCCTGCCTGCTCCCTCCTCGTCACGTGGCCCAATGTGAACTTTCCTCTTCGTTCCTTTACAGTGTTAGCTCTTCCTGGTGTTGCCCTTTCATATATACGTCTCGCTTCTCTTGGGGATATATATACTTTTGGAGGCACTCCCAGTGTAGCGTTAGTTTTGCGCCTCTGACGATCACTTCCCACTATATCCCTTCGTTAGTGCTGTCGACCGAGTACATCCCTGTTTTCACGTCCTCTCTTGTACCAAGGTCACCTCCTAAGCGTCTCTCTATGTTTGTCCTCTTACAAACACACAGGTCGAGACATATAGTCTCCTGGCCCTTTGCCTCTCAGATAAACAGAGCATGCTAGCACGACCGACTCTCTCTCTCGCTGTATGGTGGTCGTCCTCTCATTTTTCCGGTCGCGGCCCCGTGCGGCCTCTCGTGGACTCTCTCCTCCCGCTCCTCTCGTGTCGCGCACTCCTCGATGCGGTCACTCCGTTGTTGCGTGATAGCGTCTATACAACGTGCCATACACACCTCCTGTTATCCTCCAATTGTGAAGAATCTCAATGATCTGAGGCCCCATCCTTTCGTCGATCTGCTCTCGCTTACGTGATATGGCTCGCGGGAATTTGGCCTCTGGCGCTCCTTCCCGTCGTACCTCGTCCTCCCGTGCGACACGCTTCAACACTCTGCACGTGCGTCCACTTCACCGACAGCTCTCCCCGTCGCAAGCTTCGGCTCGCCCTCCACCCCACCTCTTCCTACTCACCATCTGGCCCCGATCTTTCCATGACTCCTCCCTAGAGCAGCCATACCATGCCCTGATGTTTGTCCGACGGGGTGCCGTTCTCGTGAAGGTGATCAATTGATTCTGTCTTGCCCATTGTGCCGCTCATGTGCTCCTTGGTGTCACTCAGTGAGCAGCACCTGATTACCGCCCTCTTCTCAATCCTCTTCTCTATATCACATTGGGCCTACATCACTTGCGTTCAGGAGGTGCTGTCGCGTGATAGACCTGTGGCTCCGTGTACTCCCTTATTACATGAGACATGAAACGGTGCTGCTTGATTCTTTTCCTGTTCCTTCAAGATTGCGGTCGCACACGGGTATCGGATAAGGTGACTCACACGAGAGTACGCGATGCCTGGGCCATTCGAGCTGTACATATATATAACACCTTTGCTCTCTGAATACAAGAGTGTGTGCCTCCAATACAATCACTCGCGCTCTATCACCGTCGCTGCGAGATTCATCTCGGTGACCTGGCTTACAGTCGTTCGTATCTGACTCTATCTCGTACGTTTCGGTGCCTCTCTGAGACAGGGTCCGTCCCTAACTGGGTGTCTCGTAGAGTCAACTGGAGAGAAGTGTGGATTGAAAACCTGCTGTCTAGCGTACTAGCCTCTACTCATCTCGCCAGATGCTCGTCTAGTCATATAGATCCTCGCGGCTGTCATTGTTCTTAGAATCGATATGGGTGTTTTCCCAAGCGACTCTGCTTCGTTGCACCCATCTCTCTACACAGCGACGCTTCCTGGCTTCGGCTGTTGCTAGCTCCTGTTCCTCTATCCTCGCCTGGTTCCTTTCCCCTACCCCGGCTCTGCGTCATATCCTGCTACTCATTTCCTCTACACTACACGCCAATCTTTCCGCTCCTAACACATATAACGACTCGCTCCTTCTGGCAATCCTTGCGTACATCCTCGCGTCCTCAATGCTCTCCTCGCTCTCACCTTCTTTCATGTCGTGTCCTCTCTGCCTTGCCTTACTCTCCTTCCGGTGTGACTCCGCACTCCCTGCGTGCCGCCTCTCCTTTTCTCTTCCACCATTCTGGTCTGCGTTCTAACCTTCCATACTTTCGCCAGTTCCTGCTTCTGCATAAGCGGCCCCTCTCGATCTGTCGTATGTGCTCTGCTCGTGCGCTGCTTGCGTCTGTCTGTCACATACTCGTACGCCAGCCTCTGCTCTTTTCTGTCCGCTCTCAATTGGCCGTGCCACCTTCCTCTTCTCTAGCTTTCATCCCTGCTTCTCTCCTCGATGACTCGCGGCTCCTGTTCTCTGACAGATAAATTCCCAAATCCCTCGTCTATCTTCACCCTTCTCTCTCTCTCTTCGTATCTGCTCCTCCTCCCGTCTCTCGTCCTCCTCCCTCCTCTCTGCCCTCCTCTCCTCCACCCTCTCTCCACTCTCCCCTCTGTGCATCCCTCTTCAGTCTCTCTCTACCTTTCACCTCCTCCTCCTAGTCTTTCAGCCCCTCTTTTTCCCTTCTCCCCCTCTCCTTCCCTTCCCCTCTCCTTCCCTCCTTCTCTCCCCGTCTTTGCTTCCTCCGTCCCTCCCTATCTCTGCGGTGGGGGCTGGACTTACATCCCGGCGTTGGTGGTTGGGGTGATCGCCGGAAGCAAACCTGCTCAGAATCTTCCGTGTCTTCAATCGCTTCCTTTGACCGCCTTCAGGCCAGCTTACGCCAATTCAAATTTTCCGGTTGATCCTTAGGGCAAAAAACTTGTCCTCATGGGCCTTGTTTGCTGGGATTGTGCTGACGGTGCTGGCCTTACGCAACATGCCCACGGCCTTCACCCCAAACGAACAAGGGCTATGCGTGGCTTCTTCCAGGTTTGCAGAACGGTGCTTCCCTCAGCCAAAACGGAAGCCACCTCCGCTTGAAATTTTCCAAGCTGATCAAATGAGGGGAGTTGAGACATCACCCAGGCCTCCATTCACAGTGGCTATGCGGTTCAATGGATCAAGCCCTGATCAAGGCGTATTTTTCTTGGCCTCAAACCCCGGAGGAGCGCGGGTGCCGCCGATCAATCGGCAGAGGCCATTGTGAAAAAGCTGAACGAGAAAAATGGCACGATCAGCAGTGGTTTCGTGCCGTTGCTGGCTTTGCCACCAGCCATTCCTGGTTTCTCCTCCCAAGGTGGATCCGATTTTCAGTTCAATGACCTCAGCAAATGGTGGCTTCCAGCTTCGTGGAGTGGCTGGACCAGCCGCCAAGGCTGGAGGCGGCCTCCAATGCCACCGGATGATTTCACTCGGTTTACACCCAGTTCATCCCCAGTGCCCCGGCCTCATTGCTGAGCATGGATCGTGATGTGATGGGTGCCCTGGACATCGACTTTGCCACTGCGATGGACAACATCGGCATCCTGGCTGGCAGCAACTTTGCAAGCCTGACCTATGAAGAGGGCAGGTTCGCAACATCTATGTTGTCAGGCGCCGAAGCCTCCAACCGCAGCACGATTCAAGATGTGGAGGGGTACTACGTTTCGCTCCAACGACGGCAAGCTCGTTCCTGTTTCTGAATTTGGCAGAGGTTCACTCTCGAGTGCGCCCCATGATCAAGCCACTACAATTGACGAACGGTTCTGGTGCAGGGATCTGAGGCTATCGCAAAGAGCCGCCGGTACGGCGCTCGCGTCGATTCAACAGGTGTTCGACTCGCTCAACTTCAACAACATCGGCTATGCCTTTTACGGGCCTGGCTTGCCTCTTGCATCTTTTCGGCGGGTTCGGCCAGTGTGCTGGTGTTTGTTTCGGCATCCTGGTGGTTTATCTGGTTTGCTTCTCGCCCAATACGAGAGCTACGTCACCCCGGTTGACATCCTTTGATGACCGTGCCGCTGCGATGCCTTGGGCGCTGGCCTTTCTGGCCATGCGCTCGATCGAATCTCAAAACATCTATGCCCAGGGTTGGCCGTCACCTGAATTCCCCCCGCGGCCCGGGGGCCCCCTTGCCGCCAAAACGGGCATCCTGATTGTGGAAGGGTGGCGGAAGGCAACATCTCAAAGCCGCATGACGGGCAAGCCAGGCTGCGATTGCTTCGCTGAATCCCCGCCGTCCCCCAATCCTGATGGGACCGCCATCGCGGCCAACTGGCCGGCTTTCTTCCGCTGGTGGGGCCCATTCAGCAGGCGCCCAGAGTCAGCAATCGCTGGGCCACGGTGATCTTCGGTTGGCCTTGCTGGTGGCCACAGTGCTTTCGCTTGGTGTGTGCCCCCCTTCTACGTGGCGATCAAGGAGTGGAAGAGCGACTCTTCTCTGGCTCAGCGGGCCGGCACGGAAGCCGGGCTGATCAGGTGATCAACTGGGGCTGGTCCATACCGGTACGGCTTGCGGATCTCGGCGAGGCTGGTCGGCGGCGCTGATCAGATCAGCGAGTGCTTGCTGGGATCCTGATCGAGGTTGCCGCCGGCGCCC